>Ga0210057_1001247_pt1 | contig 39234 bp, 37 predicted proteins | sample CryGeyCG2114_010_2_FD_183968 | JGI IMG/M metagenome (GOLD analysis project Ga0210057, IMG submission 183968) | Groundwater microbial communities from aquifer - Crystal Geyser CG10_big_fil_rev_8/21/14_0.10 (SPAdes) (version 2) | ecosystem: Environmental > Aquatic > Deep subsurface > Groundwater ... | reverse complement strand
CAGAGATTTTAGATTCGCTAACTAAGATATTTCCAATACTCTTCTTAGCTTTTTCAGATTTACTCTTAGCCTCAGCAAAATCTTTCTCAGATATTAATCCAGAGTCAAGGATAAACTCTTGAAGTTGATTTTCTTCAATGTGCATTACTTAAATTATAGCAGATACCTTAGTAAAAAAGCGTTTTATTCAGATTTTTATGTTTAAGCTTGACAAACTAAATGATCGCGCTATACTTCAAGAGTTACATAGATTGTTAATGGAGTTCGCCGATGGCGAACCCTTTTTTTAAAAAAATACATATGATTGACTTAAAAGTAGTAAACTCTGTCCTTGAACAATTAGAGGAAGAGCGAGGAGTTCCAAAAGAAAAAATAATCGAGGCTATTGAAAGTGCTTTGGCCACTGCCTACAAAAAAGAGTACGGCAAGCGCGGACAAATCATCCGGGCAACTTTCAACTTGAGCACTGGTAGTGCTGAGTTCTTCCAAGTAAAGATCGTAGTTGATGATTCAAAAGTCTACTACGAGGAAGGCGAGGCTCCAGAATATACGGAAGAAACTCCGGAGGAGGAGCGAAAGGTTTTGTACTCTCCCGAGCATCATATCTTAATCGAAGATGCAAAGAGAATTAAAGCTGATGCCGAGCTGAGCGAGGAAATGATTTTCCCACTTGAAATGAAAGACGATTACGGACGTATTGCCGCTCAAACAGCTAAACAAGTTATTATTCAAAAGATTCGAGAAGCTGAGAAAGTCTCAGTGTATAAAGAATTTGGAGAACGCGAAGGAGAAATTATCTCTGGATCAGTTCAACGAATCGAAAGAGGAAATATCTTTGTCGATATGGGCCGAGCCACTGGAATTTTGCCATACAATGAGCAAATTCCGGGTGAGAGATACAAACAAGGAGAGCAGATTCGAGCTTTCTTGTATAAGGTAGAAGAAACTCCTCGTGGAGTCTTTCTTCGACTTTCTCGAAGTCATCCACACTTCCTAAAAAAACTATTTGAGACGGAAGTTCCGGAAATTGCAGCTGGTACCGTGGTAGTCAAGGCCATTGCCCGAGAAGCTGGATCACGTAGCAAGATTGCCGTCTACTCTGAAGATGATCATGTTGACCCAGTGGGCTCATTGGTTGGTCAGCGAGGTGTGCGTGTTTCAACCGTCATGTCCGAGCTAGGTGGCGAGAAGATTGACATCATTGAATGGTCAGACAATATTGGGCAATTTATTGAAGATGCCCTCTCACCGGCTAAAGTTCTAGATGTTGCTATTAACGAAGAGGAACAGTCAGCCGTTGTTGATGTTTCTGAAGACCAGCAATCACTGGCTATCGGAAAAGGTGGTCAAAACGTCAGATTAGCTGCTAAGTTGACGGGTTGGAGAATTGACATCCGCTCAACAGATACCCCCGAAACTACAGAAGAGGAAGAAATTAAGGAATAAGATATAATAAGAAGCATAAAATTAAGAAAAAATACTATGAACCTATGGCATGACATATCCCTTGGCAACAAGGCTCCAGAGGAATTCAATGTTATCATTGAAATTCCTAAAGGATCTAATAATAAATATGAGATTGATAAGAAAACTGGCCTAATTGCTTTAGACCGGGCCAATTATTCAGCGGCGGCCTATCCATTCGACTACGGTTTTGCTCCTCAGACTCTGTGGGAAGATAATGATCCGTTAGATGTGATAGTCCTAACCACCTACCCTCTAGCTTCCGGCATTCTAGTCAAAGTTAGACCAGTAGCTGTTATGGAAATGATTGACGGCGGAGAGTCAGATTATAAAATTATTGCCGTTCCGGTTGATGACTTGAGATGGAATGATGTTAAAGATCTCAAAGACCTAAATCCACACTCTCTAAAGGAATACCAACATTTCTTTGAGACATATAAGAAACTAGATGGGAAGGGAACGGAAGTAAAGATTGAAGAAACCAAAGGAAAGAAAGGTGCTCTAGAAGCCGTAGAGAAGTCAATTAAGCTGTACAAAGAAAAATACGTTAAGTAACAAAAACCACCCAAAGCGGGTGGTTTTTGTTATACTTGTAAGAGAAGTCAAATTGCTTCGTCTCTAATTTTAAGAATAATAATTAAAAATATGAAAAAAACCATTGCCATAACCACCCTCTTACTCTTAAGTTTTCCAGTCTTTGCATCAGCCGAAACAGTTGACTCTCGAGCCCGGGCCAGAGAGAAATTTCGAGTTCATTTAAATGGCGAGATCGAGACGCCAGTTATAAATACAACAGTAGACGTCGAGACAGAAACTGAACAGGAGTCAGAAATCGCTCCAACTGAAAAAAAACCGCTTCTAGGATTATGGGATAATTTCCAGACCCGGATCCAAGCACACAGAGAAGACTTAGCAGGTAATTTAGGTGTTCGAGAAAGGATTGAAATAAGGAGAGAGCAGCTTCTAGAAGGAAGAATAGAAATAAAAGCCAGACTAGAAACAAAAACTAAAGAAAAGGTTGACAGATTGGTTAAGCACATCTTTGAGAAATTCAAAAATATTTCGGATCGATTTGATCATCTCAACGAAAAGATCACTGCTCATATTGAAAACTTCGAGAATAACGGAGTCGACGTAACGGGCAGTATAGACCTCTTTGCTAAAGCTGAAGCACAACTAGAGGCAACCAAGGGTGTCATGGCTGAGGCTGAGATCAGTCTTCAGGCCGAGTTAGGAAACGAAGTGGTCTCAAGAGACAACATCAAAGCAACAGTGGAAACAGTCAAAGAAAGCGTTCGAACGACTCACCAAGCATACGTAGACGTCCTTGTTTCTCTAAAAGCCTCAGTTAAAACAGATCAATAATTGACATCCTTTCTAGCTAACATACAATTAGTACTACTAGAAATAACCTTGCCACAATATGAATGAAAATGTCCCTAACCCACAGATACCAACAGAACCCCCACAGAGACCGGTATCTATTGAGCAAAAATCTTCCGGCATTGGTCCTTTAATTGCAATTATTGTCATCCTCCTTGTCATTGTAGCTGGCGGTTTATATTTCTGGCTAAAACAGGACGCTGACACAATTACACCAGAAGATGTCCAGCAACAAACTGGAGAGCAGCCCGACCAATTCCAAGATGTTGAAGCTGATTTAAACACCCAAGAGTTTTCTGACATCGACATCGACCTCAATTCCATTGATCAAGAATTTTAAAAGAAAACCGCTCTAGCCAAGAGCGGTTTTTTCTAGACAATCCAGTCAAAGTGCTATAGAGTGTTTGAAATATGTCATACAAAAATATTGAAATCAAAAAGTTGGAGAACTCCGAAGTCGAAATCAGCGGTGAAATTCTAGCTGAATCTTTGGAAAAATATAAAGAGCGAGCCACCAAAAACATCTCCCAAAATGTTGAAATCAAGGGTTTCCGGAAAGGTAAGATCCCAGAAGATATTCTCAGAAAGAATGTCGGTGAGATGACCATCCTGCAAGAAGCAGCTGAACTGGCTCTGTCAGACGAATATCCTAAAATTATTCTGGAGTATAAGATAAATCCTATTGGTAATCCGCAAGTCTCTTTAACTAAATTAGCTCCTGGAGAAAACCTAGGGTTTAAGGCTAAAGTAACTGTAATGCCTGAGGTAACACTAACTGACTACAAAACAATTGCTAAAAAAGTTGTTTCCGAAAAGGATAATCTAGAAGTTACCGAAGAAAACCTAAACACCGCCATTGAAACCATTCGAAAACAAAGAACGACTGACAAGGAACAGAAAGAGCTACCAGAGTTAAATGACGAGTTTGTTAAAACCCTGGGTAATTTTAAGGATGTCAAAGATTTCAAAGAGAAGCTCATGGAAAATATGAAGTTAGAAAAAGCCCGCATAGCTAAAGATAAAAAAAGAAACAAAATTGCTGATGGTATTATCGAAAAATCTAAGATTTCCCTACCCCAACTTCTAATTGATGGTGAGCTTGAAAGAATGGTGGCTCAATTTAAAGCCGACATCGAGCAAGCCGGGTTAACGTATGAGAAGTATTTGAATGAGGTTAAGAAAACAAATGAGGATATCAAGAAAGAATGGGTGCCAATTGCCGAGAAAAAAGCAAAACTTCAGTTAGTGCTGAATAAAATTGCTCTCGAAGAGAATATTAAACCCGCAGAAGATCAGGTTCAAAAGGAGATGGAACACATCCTGAGTCATCACAAAGATGCTCCCGAAGAAAGAGTTCGAATCTTTGTGGAAACAATGTTGACCAATGAGAAAGTTTTTGAGTTTTTAGAGAATCAAAAGTGAGTTGATTCTAAAATATTGTTAAGGTAAGCTAATTACATATGTCAGTATTAATTCCCACAGTTATTGAGAAAACATCAGCTGGTGAGAGAGCCTATGATATCTACTCTCGCCTACTCAAGGAGCGAATTATTTTCCTTTCTGGCCCAATCAATGACGCTGTCGCCAATACCATTATTGCCCAACTGCTCTTCCTGCAATCAGAAGATCCGAAGAAAGATATTTCCCTATACATTAACTCACCCGGAGGTTCTGTCACTTCTACCTTGGCCATGATTGACACCATGAACCACATTAAACCGGATGTCTCAACCGTCTGTGTTGGGATGGCAGCCTCAGGCGGTGCTTGGCTTCTGGCCGCCGGTGCTAAAGGTAAGAGGTTGTCTCTACCAAATGCTGAAGTCATGATCCATCAGCCTCTAGGCGGAGCCGAGGGACAGGCCAGTGATATTGAGATTACCGCCAGATGGATGCTTCGAACCAAAGAGAGATTGGTTAAACTAATGTCAGATTACACCGGCAAAAATATCGAGACAGTCGGCCAAGATGTTGATCGAGACTTCTGGATGACCGCGGAGGAAGCTAGGAAATACGGAGTGATTGATAAGATACTTAAATAACAAAACCGACACAGAGGGTGATTTTCTTGCTTTAAATAATTAAAAAGGATAAGATAGGTTCGTACCTATTATTTAAATTTTTGAAACGATTTCACTTTCCAGACTATATATTCTATGCATTCCGAATCTAAAAATACGCCTAAAAATAAGCATATTCTAGATATTTCATAGAGCTGTTGCTCTGCACATAATAAATAGTCTAAGTAAAGCGGAATCCAAGCCGTATATGGAACTAGTAATTACAATCGTATTCATTGTGGTAGCCGCCATCGCTGGTGGTGCCTTTGGATATTTTCTAAGGTGGATCATCTCCCTTGGAAAAAAGGGTTCAATGGAGCTCAAAATCAAGCAGATGATGCTCGAGGCTAAAGACGAAGCCCAAAGAATAGTTGATGAGGCTGAGAAAAAGGCTGCGGTTGAGACCAAAGAGTCTAAGCTTGAGCTTAGAAAGCAAGAAGATACTCTGAAAGAGAAAGAGGAGCGTTTGATTAAGAAGGAAAGTCTTTTGGATACGAGACAATCTGATATTGACAAGGAAGTGGAGTCTTTGAAACAAAAAACTGAGAATACTGAGAAGATTAAAGAGAAAGCCGAGTCTTTGGTTGCCGAGCAAGAACAGGAGTTACAAAAAGTTTCTGGCCTTAGCAAGGAAGAGGCCAGAGAAGAACTGCTTCAAGCAATTGAGAAGGAGAACCAGGAAGATTTAATCGTGCGTATGCAAAAACTAGAGCGTGATGGAGAGGATCAATTGGAAAAAAGAGCTCAAGAAATACTGACATCCTCTATTCAGCGCCTAGCCAACAGTGTTTCTTCCGATATCATGGCTACTTCCGTAACCATTCCTTCTGATGAGATCAAAGGAAAGATTATCGGTCGGGAAGGGCGAAATATTAAAGCTTTTGAGAAATCAGCTGGAGTTGAGGTTATTGTTGACGACACACCTGGTGCCATTACCATATCATCCTTTGACCCAGTCAGAAGACAAGTGGCACGCTTAGCTCTTGAGAACCTAATTTCTGATGGACGAATCCAACCAGCTCGGATTGAAGACGAGATCAAAAAGGCCCAGGATCAAATTAATAAAATCATTAAAGAAAAAGGAGAACAAGCCGCCTTTGAGTGCGGTGTCTACAACCTAGATCCGCGAATTGTCTCCATTTTAGGGCGCCTATACTTCCGAACCAGCTATGGACAAAATGTTCTTCAGCACTCTATTGAAATGGCTCATATTGCCGGCATGATCGCCGAAGAATTGGGAGCTGATGTGGCCATCGCAAAGGCCGGGGCTCTGGTGCACGACATCGGTAAAGCCATCGATCATGAAGTTTCTGGTACCCATGTTGATATCGGAAGACGTATCCTGCAAAAATTCGGAGCCGACGAGCGGATAATTAAATCGATGGAAGCACACCACGAGGAATACCCATACGAGACCTTGGAATCAAGGATTGTGCAGGCGGCTGATGCCATTTCCGGAGCTAGACCAGGAGCTCGGAGAGACAGTGTCGAAAACTACATCAAACGATTGACTGAACTTGAAGCAATTGCCAACTCTTTTGAAGGAGTGGAGAAATCATATGCTATTCAAGCCGGTCGAGAGGTCCGAATCTTCGTTGAACCTGATAAAGTTAACGATCTGGAAGCCAAGAAGATGGCTAGGGATATAGCTCAAAGAATTGAAAACGAGCTGAAATACCCGGGAGAAATTAAAATTAATGTTATTCGAGAGAACCGAGTCATCGAATACGCTCGTTAATAGCCATTTGCACTAAAAATATGGCTATATATAATAGTATCTAGGTCATTTTGATCACATATTATCCATTAACATATTTACGACATGAATAAAGCAGCAATCGTTGAGGCCGTCCACGCAAAACTTGGTGGTACAAAAGTACAAGCTGAGGAAGTAGTTGATACAATCATCAACTCAGTGGTAGAAAGCCTAAAGAAAGGAGAGGAAGTTTCAATTGCAGGACTGGGAATCTTCTCTGCCAAGCAGAGAGCCGCCAGAACAGCACGAAACCCTCGAACTGGCGAGCCTATCCAGGTTCCAGCTATGCGAGTTCCAAAGTTCCGAGCCGCTAAAGCTCTAAAGGAAGCAGTTCGATAATAAACGGTTTATCCAACTTACAAAGATCCGCACATGATGTGCGGTTTTTTGTTTGTGCAATTAAACCCTGGTCGAGTTCTTAATTAGACGATCTCGGATCGTTGCCAAAACAGAATCTTTGTCTCTTGGATTACTAGAAGCTACACCTTTAGAAAATTCATATAAAGCCTGGTTTGTTAGAGTAAGCCTTCTCCTGTTTAAAACCAGAAAGTATATCAGAGTCATAATAACAACTCTTTTGTTGCCATTTTGAAAAGGATGATTTTTTATCATTAGATAAAAGAGAATTGAAGCTTTGGTTTCAATAGTTTGATACAAACTCTTATGGTCAAATGTTTGAAAGGGTGTCTTCAGACAACTCTCCAGCTTATCAGGAAACCTGGTATCGAATGGTGGAATCGGTTCATTAAAATCCATCAGCTCTTGAGCTAATCGGTGAGCGATGTACTCCACATCAACCAGAGAAACCTTTGTGATTCTTAATCTGGCCATTTTATTCGGCACCCAGCTTTTTAAAAGCTTCTCCGTACTCCTTAACTGCATCTTTTACAATCGAGTCTATTTCTCTTTTCTTCTCAGCACCGATAAACTTGCCAGTAATAGTATTAAATTCTTCGATCGGAATGGCGTAGTTCCGGCCAATCTTTTGGGCCTTTATTTGTCCGGATTTTATCTTTTTGAAAACAGCAATTCGGCTAACACCCAGAAGTTTCGCCAATTCGGATGTTGATATAAAATCTTTGTTTTTAGGCATATAGTTAGGTTAACATATGTTAACCTAATTTTCAAGTTCAAAAAAACCCGCCAACTTTGGCGGGTTCGGAAGACATGACCATCATCTTTTGGAACAGTCACTTCCGTCTTCCAAAGTCTCCAGCTTGGTTTGACCAAAACCGGAGAGTGCTGACAAGAGTTCCCTATTTTACAACCCCTCCCATCGTCATCATAATATTAATTGAGACATTGGCGAAATCTTTTGAAAAGTGCCTCCTCGTCTCAACAATCATCAACCTTAACTTTCATCAAGGTTGATGGATGGAACATTGGCTATCTCTTTTGAAATAATCCAGATCGTTCCACTCTCGAGTCTAACCCAAGAGACATTTTTGTCAATTAAAACCCCTACCGAAGTAGGGGTTGTTTGATTCAGAGGTCCATAGCAATACATTCAGCCGGCACAATGCACAGGTTGTCGTCGCCGAAGCCGTATCGGTTCTCGACCACAATCCATTCCGCTCCGCGCCATTCGACAGTTTTCCCGACATCAATTTGCTCGGGGATACTATCAGGCAAAACTTCTGCGGTTCCATTGTCAACATATCGACGCATCATGTAGTCGGCAACCGGAGGCATGAAAAACTCCTGATATGGCAAATTGAACTTTTCAATGGCCCCGAACAGAACCATCATTTGTTTGCCATTCGGGGAATCTTGCTCCTGACCTCCCCTTTCGGCTTCTTGCTGAAGAAGCGACCAAGGAACCGGTCCATGAACTTCTCGGAAAGACCAGAACTCTTGGAAAGTCCAGGCTAAACGCCGACCACCCCTACTGGCTGGTCTTGCCAGAGCATTGGCCCAAACAATTGCCGGATCAGGTTTACCTAACCTTAGAGCCTGACAAATTTCAGGCCAATTTTTGTGGAGGGTAGGCGGATCGTACTTCTCCAAGCTCATGAGAATAGTCTGAGCTACCCTTTTGACAATCGGATCTTGGCTGTTCGAGAGAATCCGAAGGTCATCCTCACCGCCACCAAGATGCCCCAACTCTGTGAGAAGATTGGTAACGATCCCTTGCAACAAACCGGTCAACTGCATTAGGGAAACGACAGGCTTAGGCATAATATGCCTCCTCTGTTTTGGCTTATCCCTCACCCTTGAGAACGTCCCAAAGGCCCCAGACAAGCTGTCTTAAAGAACTAACTAGAGATTAGACTTTTAATCTAGTTAGGTCAAGGAAATAGCTTTTCCTTTGGATATACAGGACTGTTTAGCCTCATTCCAGATTCTATATCCACACCAACCGGACAATGGTCTGAACCGGGGACTTCTTTTTTGATAAAAGAATCTTTTATTTTAGGAAACAACTTTTTGCTAGCAAAAACGTAATCAATACGCCAACCAATATCCCTTTCTCTTAAATCCAACATATACGGCCACGGAGATGTTATGCAAAATGCTTATGGTAAATATGGAAAACTACTGTCTGGTGTTTTCTCTTTCCTACTCTTAATCGGATTCACATCAATCATGGCCAAAGTTGCTGGTAGCCTTCTAAGTGCTTTTACCGGTCTTTCTCTAGGCTGGTCAGCAATTATAGTTGTCGGCGTAGTTGTTTTGTATACATACTTCGGTGGAATGAGAGGGTCAGTTTACACAGATGCCTATCAAACGGTTATTTTTGGTGTTGCTCTGATTATGCTCCTACTTGTGTCCATGTATAAATCATCAATTGGTTTTTCCGGTGCCGTTTCTCAAGGAATAGATTTAGGAGTTGGAACTATTAGCGCAATGTCCTTCTTAGCAATCTTGGGGTTTGTCTTTAGCATGATGTTTGGTGAGGTTTTCCTACCACCAATGGTTGGCAGAGCTCTGTCGGCAAAAAACGCAGGGGTTTCTAAAAAAACCTTCATCACCACAGGAATACTAACTCCAGTGATTTTATTCTTTGTTTTACTGATAGGAATCTTTGCAAGTAACGGAATAATTGGACTGGAAACTGTGGCAGATAATGCCGCCATGACTATCGCTGGAACAGTTCTAGGTGCTGGTTTCTTCGGATTCTTCCTAATTGCCCTTCTGTCAATTGTCATGAGTTCTCTTGACTCCCTTCTACAAGCAGGTGCTGTTGTAGCTTCAAATGATGTTTTCTTTTGGAAGGAAGAGGACTCAAGCAAAAAACTAACAATCAGTAGGCTTGCAACTGTTGTCTTGGGTATACTGGGTGCAATATTGGCCCTATACATCCCCGACCTAATTAGTACACTTCTTATTCTATATGCAATTTGGATACCAGTAATGGTTATCCCGTTCTTATATGCGCTATTTAGCAAAAGAGCTACACCTTCTGCAGGAATATTGTCTATGATACTCGGAGGTACCTCAGCGTATCTCTGGGAGTTCACAATTCAGTCACCAGGAGGGCTTCCTGGAGTAATCTTCGGTACAATAGTATCATTGATTGTAATGGAGGTAGTTTTATCCTTCAAAAAGACTTCGGTCGCATAAAACAAAAACTTGCTAATGAAAACCACTGGCTCACGCTAGTGGTTTTCATTTACCAAAGACCCCTCACTAATAAATTCCTTTCACCTGTGCTCGTAAAAAATCCTTAATGTCTTCAAATTCCGTATCATTACCCTCTTTATACATAATCGGCTCCGGAACAATATCTTCAAAATATACGAGTGATTTTAATACAAGTGCCGTATCAATAGACGGATATCTTACCGAACAAAGAGCAAGTGCTTCTTTAAGCGACATCTGCTTTAGAATAAAATAAATATCAACATAATCTTTCATAACCGAACGGCTGGTAATAGCAGAAAATTTCATACAGATAATATCAGCAATGGAAGCCAGGGGAAAAAACTCAGTTTCAACGAGAGGGCGGAGTAATTCGTAGTCATACGACATGAAGCTCATCTTGATTGATTCGTCCACAATAATACCAAGCGTATTGGGCTCATCTTGAACCTTGGCAACCCGATGATCCTTGAAAACAGCAAGTATTTTTTCAAAAAGTTTATTAGTATCAACCGGCTGTGGTGTGAAGAAGTCAAAATCAATACTATCACGGTGTCCAATCTGAAGTGCTAAAGCTGTTCCTCCGGCAAGATAAAATTTATCATCCTTAAGAGATCCAAAAAGTGGAAGGATGTCCGCGCGCTCCTTATCTAAAATATTCCAGTGCATATTAAAATCGAGAAACTGGCTTAGTCTCCACTCCAAACACAACACCCCAAAAAGTAAGAGACTTTCTATTCCATTCTCCTGGGCGCGGATGAAGTACAAAGCTCATAATGTCATCTCGAGAATACGTTCCAAACAACCAATCGAGGGCTTCTTTGGTTCCTAAGTTTAATACATTGGTAATGATACGCTCTTTGTCACGCTCGTAATCAAGTTTCTCGGAGTCATACGACCACAAAGTCGCTAAAACTGCCTGCGGAATTTCAACTTTCATACTTATATTATACCACATTTTTAACCTTTTCTATTGACTGCGTGGCCTACTGGTCCCCGAACTGTTTAAACCCGAAGGTTTATTCATCTGGTGCGGGCAGGGAGAATTGAACTCCCGTTATCTGATTGGCAACCAGATGTTCTACCACTAAACTATGCCCGCAATCTGCTGTATCCTAACAAAAAAGGACTTACTTATCAATTTTAGAAAGCCGAATAATAGCCTCAAAGTTATCATCTTTAGAAGCCTTATTAGTCTTTCGATAACCACACCTAACACATTCGTGGACCAGGTCCGTCTCTCCCGCTTTGGATGTTACCTCAACCGGCTTCATCATTCCGCCACACTCTGCTTGCCGATCTCCCGGGTGGATATCCACATGTTTACTCCACAAACATCTAGGACAATGATTGGTATAGCCATCACCTTTCACCTCTTCCCCGCAATTCTCACAAACAAAGTCTTCTTTAGTTTTTTTAAATTCTTTAGTCATGATTTTTGAGCAACTTCAATTGATTCAAATGCCCAATCTAGTAGCTCTTCCTTGTTATCAATTACTTCTTCTGGTACTTCCATATAGTTTTTGAGAATTTGTTTCTGACTAGGTATAAAGGGACCCATGCCGGCTTCAATATATCTTGGTTTAGTCTCTTCGTTTGTTTTTAGATACAAAATATCGTCGGAGATAATGGCAAAAAAGACATCATTGGAGTATAAACCAAAACTATTAAACATCGATTTAGATCTTAAATCCCCTATTTCCGACAACTGATCAAGAATGTAATCCTTAAAGGAAGAATCTTTCATTTGTCGGGGTGCCGGGATTCGAACCCGGAGTCACTCCGTCCCAAACGGAGCATGTTAGCCGTTACACTACACCCCGAACAGAGTTATACTAGCATAGAAATATCAAATTACACAATATAGCCTTAATTTAACTGATAAAATCTGAAAAAACCCCATTTCACGTGAAATATACTAAGTATGTTTCACGTGAAACACTTTGACTTTAAATAAATCACTGACTTTTACCAAAATACCCTTATTTAAGGCCATATTCAGCACAAAACAGACTTTTCTTGGACACAATGTTGACTGTCTTTTATACACATGTCCCCAATGTTATCCCCACTTTCTCACAAAAATGGCCTTATTAGGCTACTTTTTAGAGACAACTAGGCTAGAGGACATTAATTTGAGTGCGGGTAGGGAGAATCGAACTCCCGTATTCACGTTGGAAGCGTGATATTCTACCACTAAACTATACCCGCGCTCGTTAATACTACCATAAAACCTGATCGATCAAAGCCTTAATCGTTCTGGACAAAAGAACACCGAAGTTTTTGTCACCATTAGATCTAACTGTTAGATGTGCCGTGCCATATGGCAATTTGCCATTCTTAGTAGCCTTTTTGTTTAGCCTCCTATCAATACTCACTTTAGAAAATTGACTTCGCAAAAGACCAGTTTTATTCATCCAGAAGCTAATACTGTCTTCCGTATCATTATCTGGATAAAGATGTAATCTTAATCGAAAGTTCTCTTTTGCAAGTCCAAAACAGTCTTCAAACCACCTGATCGTTGTTTTTATAACCATGGGATTTGCATTAATAACCCTAACTATATTCCCAGATTTAGTACCTTCTCCGATATATATACCAAGACCAAGCATAAAAAGATCTCTATTACTAACATCACCAACTAGTATTCTAGCCTTATTCTTAGCCAAATTTATAGAATTCAACTTTTCTTGATGCTTTCTCAGACCAGAAACAGATCTGGCCTTGCCAATCCTGTCTAAAACCTCTTGGTTCGGCCTGTATGGAACATCTGAAAGCCATTCGTATAAAGTGCCCTTAGAAACAGAAATCTTTTCAGAAATTAGATTATAAGAATAACCCTCTTTTCGAAGTCCAATAGCTTTCATTCTTGTTTCTTCTCTGTGCATATAATTCGAACAGACTTATTATATCTATACTAAAATATTTTGTCTATTCGAATTTATAAAATTATCTAGGAGTGGCGCGCCTGCCAGGATTCGAACCCAGAATAACGGTTCCGAAGACCGTTGTGATATCCATTTCACTACAGGCGCAATATGAAGAATCATACAGTATTACTTTCTAAAAATAAAGCAACGAGGCCACAAATTGCTCGCTGTAGCCTTAAAAATATACTACAATTAACTTGCATGGGCAAAATAAACACAGAATCAATCCCAAAGGAAGTTTCACGTGTAGCCAAAACCCTTAAAAATAGTGGTTTTTCAGCCTATTTGATAGGAGGTTGTGTTAGAGACCTAATGCTTAAAAAGGAGCCTAAAGACTGGGATTTTACAACTAATGCCACCCCTGAAGAGATCCAGAAGCTATTTCCAGACTCAGTCTACGAAAACAGTTTTGGAACTGTGGGTGTAAAGATCGAATCAGAAGACCCAACTTTAAAGATAATTGAAGTTACACCATATCGAACCGAAGCAACTTACTCAGACAATAGGCACCCGGATAAAGTATCTTTTAGTGACAAACTAGAAGAAGATCTGGCCCGTCGTGATTTTACAATCAACTCTTTAGCCTATGATCCAGAAAGTGCAGAGCTTGTGGATATCTATAAAGGACAGAATGATCTAAAGGACAAAATAATTAGAACAGTAGGGGATCCGTCTGCCAGATTCCAGGAAGATGCCCTTCGATTGCTCCGTGCCGTCCGTCTTTCAGCTGAATTAAGTTTCCAGATCGAGGATGTTACACGTGAAGCGCTTCAAAAAAACGCTAAACTGCTAGCTAAGATTTCTCAGGAACGAATTCGAGATGAATTCACTAAGATTCTGAACTCAGCTAACCCAAGTATAGCCCTAGAGGTTTCTCGTGAAACCAGCCTTTTAGAGCAATTTATACCTGAATTACTCGAATCTGTAGGTATAGAACAAGGTGGAGCCCACAAATACGAAGTTTGGGAGCATCTAATGAAGAGCTTGGCCCACGCAGTTGGGAAAGATTACCCGTTTCATGTGAAACTGGCTGTTTTGTTCCATGATATTGGCAAACCAGCCTCCAGAAGGGCTGGCAGCAAGAAAGAATGGACCTTCTATGGCCATGAAGTGATCGGAGCTAAGATGACAAAGAAGATTCTTGAGAGAATGCACTTTTCACGTGAAACCATTGAGAAAGTAACCAAACTAGTCCGTTGGCATATGTTTTTTGCTGATACCGAACAGATATCACAAACAGCTATTAGACGCATGATCCGAAATGTCGGCCAGGACATGATCTGGGACCTAATGAACGTCCGTATCTGCGATCGAATTGGTATGGGTAGACCCAAAGAAGATCCTTATAGATTAAGAAAGTACCATTCCATGATTGAGGAAGTCATGTCTGATCCAGTGTCTGTTGGGATGCTGAAAATGAATGGCGATATTTTAATAAAAGAGCTTCATGTGAAACCGGGTAAAGAAATTGGTTGGGTTTTACATGCCCTTTTAGAGGAAGTTTTGGAAGATCCGGGCCTAAATGACAAGATATATCTCCTAAAACGCTCAAAGGAGTTACTGTCTTTGGATGCTAAAGATCTTCAGAAACTAGGAGAAAAGGGTAAGGAAATGCAAGAAGAAAAGGAACAAGAGAAAATTGAGAAAATTCGAAAAAGACATTTTGTAGAGTAGCAGAAAGTTATCCACAGCTTTGTATTTGCTTCTCTTTCTAAAGGACATTATAATAGTTTCAGATTCGTTGAGTTTTGTCCTTTAGTTTCTTCCCACTTAAACTTTAGGGACAAAAATTAAACTTAACATTAGTTCTTTCCGATTGAGGCCTCTGAAGGGCTTCTCGGTTTGACTTCGAAATCAAGTCAAGCACCCTCTGATGCGAATCACCAACTATATATAACCTTCCTCCAATTTCTATTTTTTGATATCGCATCCAGCTTCAAAGATTTCCGGGCTGAGACTCGCCTTCAGCCGCTCGACACAATCGCGTCGGGCGGTTTTTTTATATTTCTATTTCCAAAGAAATCGGACAATGATCCGAACCAAAAACATCATTCAAAATTTGAACTTTCTTTACTTTTTTCTTTAGTGAGTTGGAAATAAAAAAGTAATCTATACGCCAACCAACATTCCGGTCCCGTGCTCTAGTTTTCAGGTCCCAGTAGGTATAGGATTCCTTTTTGTTTGGGTTACTTTCTCTCCAAATATCACTGTACCCAGCGCTAATTACCTCATCAAGCCAAGCTCTCTCTTCGGGCAAAAAGCCCGTATTTTTCTCATTTTCTTTGGGTCGAGCAAGGTCTACTGCTTCGTGAGCAGTATTCACATCCCCGCAGAAGACAACCTTCTTGCCTACCTTAGTTAACTCCTGAATATATTCCAAAAAAGCATCGTAGAAATTCAGTTTATACTCCAACCTAACTGGGCCACCACCACCATTTGGGAAGTAAACATTGAATAAAACAATTTCTCCGAAATGAACTTCCAAAATTCGACCTTCAGCATTTAGTTCCGGTCTTTCAAACTCATCCTTAACCAAATCTGGCTTTACTTTAGAGTAGATAGCTACTCCACTGTAACCTTTCTTCTCTTTGGGCCAAGAAAAATAGGCATGATACCCATCAGGATTAGCTATCTCTGGTGGCAATTGATCTATTTGGGACTTGGTTTCTTGCAAACACAAAATATCAGGATCTTTCTTCAGAATATCCTGCCAATTTCCTTTGCGAACTACGGCTCGAAGACCATTTACGTTCCAAGAAACAATTTTCATGTAGTGATAATAACATGATAAAAAAAGAACCACCTACAGGATGTTGGCGGTTCAAGGGGAAGAGCTCGGTTCACTTCAGAGCCAGACTCTCGACCGGTTGGTGCAGGTGCGAGAAGGTGGGGGCAACTTCATGACTGTAAAGCGCGTCATGAAATCGAGGCCCACGAGCACAAGCTGGCAAAAAAACAACGACCAAAAGAAGAAGGATCTTCTTCATAGATCACCTCACTTTCTGGTGCTAAGTATATCATAAATATAATTCCCTGTCAAGATATTTGAGGAACATAAAAACACCCGAACTAAGGGTGTTTTTATGAATTCCAATAGAATTAAGGAGATTACATTCCTGAGTTTCCTGTGCCCATTCCAGAAGCTGATTTTGAACCTGAAAATAGCCCGACAACAGCGGCAATACCAACGATAATGAAGACTAGGTTGGCAATTATTCCACTCCAGAATCCACCTAGAACCAAACCAACAACATCCCAGTCTTGAGATAATAGGTTTCCGATTCCAACTAGACCCCAGTTAAGACCTCCAATGATTAGAAGCCATTTTACGTATACGTTTGACATATCTTATTAATATTTATTGATAAACAACGACCTTTAGTTCAAAGATCTTTTTAATTATACATCATTTAGAAATAAAAAAACGGATTTCCACAAAAGGAAATCCGTTTCGTACTTGTCGGAGCAACTAGTTACTGTCCCAGAACACAGAAGCATCGCTCTGTGATTGGGAAGCGCTGGCGCTGGAAGCCCCAGCATTGGCATTGCCAACACTGATCTGATTGGGGCGGCGTACCGCCTGACCAATGGCGCCTTGTGCGGCCGCTGTGATGCCGGCCTTGACCAGCCCATCATCGGTGAAGGCGTTCTGGTTGACGACGCAGGCCCGGCCGTCCGGAAACTTCATGACCGTAACTAGAGATGAGGCGTTGTGGCCAATCAGGTTGTTGTACTCCTGAACGCCAGTGTACATCTCCGTGCCATCCGGGAAAACCAGGGCCTTTGACAGGGAACCCCGAACCTGAGTCTGGCAACCACCGAAACACATCATCGAGACCAGCAAAAGCAAGCTATACATCTTTCGTTTCATCTTCGACTCCTTGTTAGTACATTGTTGGAAAAGCGAGTTGTCTTTCGGGGAACATCCCCTCCAGTTTCTTTTCAACCATCTGTCCGAAAATCGAGGGGGTGTATCGGTCGTAGTTCATACTACAGACATACTCCCGACCTTTGGCCCTTTGGTACTCCAGGATGTAAGCATTGACGATGTATGCTTCCTGACCTTCTTTCTGGAGATAGGTCATGACATACTCAACATCACCGATACCCCGATACGGATATCGGTGCAGAACAACATCTCCGCTCTGTGCTTGCCTCATCTGCTCCTGTTCCAGATTGTTATATCGGGAACCGATATTCAGCTGAGGCTGAGTTCGTGCCGGCGCCCCGATAGAGCCAGCAAACTGATCCGAAAACCCAAATGGTCCAACCGTAAGGGCTTCGTTGCAGGCTGACAGGGACACGGCCAAAACAAGCAATGACACTGACATCAAGATTTTCATATCTCGACTCCTTAATTGTGAGGAACAGTCCGATCTGTTCTGGACCCTAGCATTTTATAATTAAAATGTCAAGATTTGCCTTTGTTATGAAAACTCTTATGGATTTCCTTCAAATGCTTATCAGTCACATGCGTATAGATCTGGGTAGTGCCGATATGAGCATGTCCCAATAGTGCTTGCACACTCCGCAGGTCAGCACCATTCTGCAAGAGATCTGTAGCAAAGCTGTGGCGGATAACATGAGGGGTAACTTTCTTGGTGATACCAGCTTTAATAGCATACTGCTTAACAATCCTTTCCACTGATCGGGAAGTGATCCGAGAATCTCTTTCTTCCGTATTATTACGCCCTAATTGAATAAATAGGGCCTCGGCCATGTCAGCCCTTTTGGCCAAATACTCTCGAACCGCTTCTTTAGCCCTATCAGAAAGAAAAACAACTCGAATTTTTTCACCTTTACCCCGGACAGACAGTTCATCCGAGGCCAGATTAATATCTCTGTTTAAGGAACATAGCTCGGAAACACGCAGCCCGGTAGAGAAGAGTAGTTCTAAAATGGCTCGATCTCTGAGAGATTTTAGATCTTTTCCATCCGGTGCTTCCATTAGGTGTTGTAATTCGTCCGAGGAGATTAGCTCCAAAGACCTTTCCGGCACTTTAGCCAGCTCAATCCGCTCCGGGGAGAGCGACTCAATCCCACGACGCATTAGATATTTCAGAAAAGCCCGAAGAGCAATCAGGTAATAGTTCTGAGTCTTTTTTTTGAGACTCTGGCTAAGCCCTTGCTCTTTCCGGCCAGAATCTTGCCGGTTTAACCATAAGCGGTACTTCCGAATATGTTCATCGTTAATATCTGAGACCCGCTTAATCCCAGAAAAGTTAATGAATCGATCAAGATAATGATCGTAATTAGAAATTGTTTTCAACGACCGACCCTTTTCAATCTCCATGTATTCAAGAAATTCTCTCTTTAGAGTACTGATATCCATATAGGTATTATAGCCCATAGGTCGGAAAATAATGCCTAAACTTGCTAAAACCCCCAAGTATGCTATAGTCTATGAGATGTTAGCGAAAACAAAAAAGCAAAAAGTTATCAAGGAAAGCCAGACTCATAAAGATGATACTGGTTCTCCTGAAGTGCAAGTAGCCATTTTAACTAAAAGAATTGACCAACTTGCTAAGCATTTGAAGAAAAACAAGAAAGATAAGCATTCGCGTCGTGGTCTCTTGGCCATGGTCGCGGATCGGCGAACTCATCTTAGTTACCTTTCTAAGAAAAATCCAAAGCGTTACAAGTCTTTGATAGAAAAATTAGATCTCAAAAAATAATTTTTTCGCCAGCTTATCTGGCGTTTTTGTTTTCCATAAATTTCTTTTCGCTAACTTTTATCAATAATTTTTATACACACTATGTCTATAATCAAACACCCGGAACAGCGGGTTGGTGTCTTTATCGACAGCCAGAATCTGTATCACAGTGCCAAAAATCTATACCACCGCAAGGTTAACTTTGGAAACATTGTTAAAGACGGAGTTGGAGATCGAAAACTAATTCGAGCCTTCTCCTATGCTATTACCACCGAAGAAGGTACTGAAGCTGATTTCTTCGAAGCTTTAGAGAAGCAGGGGATTGAAACTCGGAGCAAAGACCTTCAGATATTTGCTGGGGGCTCAAAGAAAGGTGATTGGGATGTCGGTATTGCGGTTGACGCTATCCGTCTTTCTCCAAAACTAGATACCGTTATCTTAGTTTCCGGCGATGGAGACTTTGTACCTCTAGTTCAGTACCTGCAATTAAATGCCGGTTGCCAAGTGGAAGTAATGACTTTTGGAAAATCAGCTTCTGCTAGATTAATCGAGGCCGCTGATGAGTTCTTTGACTTGGATAAAAATCCCAGAAAATACCTTCTGGGTGGATCGGCTAGAAAACCTGCAAAAAAGAAAGAATAAAAAAACCCACCGAGGTGGTGGGTGGGAGACAAAACCATCATCTTTTGAAAGCGCGTCTCTCGTCTCTCGTGAAAGGCTGAAAGACAGGCCCTTTCTCTTTTTGAAACAACTGGATCGTCTTCCAAAGAACAGGGCGGACATACGACTCATCTTTTAGGAAAGGAACTTTCGTCCGCAGAATCCTCCAACTCGGTTTGATCCGGGTTGGAGAGTGGTGACATGAACTTTATCTTTGAAAACCTCGGGGATCGTCACCAAAGTGTTGGTTGAGACACGGGGATGAACTTTCAAAACCGTGGAACTCGTCTCAACAAGTGCCAGCCAGATCTTTCAACCAGACCGGCAAGGAACATCGAGGATCTCTTTTGAAAAGGCCCACCTCGTTCCACTTCTGAATCTAACCTATCAAAATAATTTGTCAATAAAAAAGCTCGCCATGATGGTGAGCTTAGAAGACAACGCCAATATATTTTTATACCGGTACGATCGTCTCTCATTTCGTGGCAGACATGTCTTTCGTCTTTTTAAAACCCATAAGTCGTCTGCCTAAATCCTACCCAAAGCGGAAACTTGGGGTAGGGGTGGTGACAATAGCACTCTGTTCTTGAAACACCAAAATCGTCACCTCTACGCTTGAAACTAAACTAGTTTGCTCTCCAAGTCAAGAAAAAAGCCTGCTCCATAGCAGGCTTTTTGAGAGACAGGGCATTCCTCTTTTGAAAGATGCATCTTCGTCTCCCAATTAAACAAGAACAACATGACATTCTTTTTAGATCTGAACCTTCGTTCAGGCCGCTTCGTCCAGGAAACTCGTGGCCTCATCAGCCGCATCATCCAGGATCTTAGCCAGACCGGGGTCCTTCCTGATAGCTTGCTCACGCCAGCTCTGATACAAATCGGGCGCCGCAAACTTCAAGACATTCGGTGGCAGAGAAACAAACCCTTCCGGCTTATTCTCCAAACGCCACCATTCACGGAACAGCCATTCGGTGAACTTGGTCACCGAGCGCCACATAGCCATCTTATGGATATGCCCAGCCGAATACAGCGTGACTGTATCCAACTTCTTGGGCTGACCACCGAGAAGCGCTTCGCAGTCCTGACTGACCTTGGCCAGAACTTCGTCGGAAACCTCGCGCCCCTCAAGCTCACTTAAAGTCGCACGGATGTAACTGTACAGGCCATCCTGCGTATCGATAGCAAAGTCCGAAGCCTTGACCGTGCACTTGTGCTTGGCGAAGACTCGTTCGGCTTGTCGATGCAGAGAAGACAGGCCCTTAGGCACAGACATCTCCGGGTGAGACTGGCGTAGTTTCTGCTTGTAGTACAGCAGAATCTGACCCCACTCACTCCCCGGCCGACGATTGAACTGATCGGCCAAAAGATACAGAGCCTGTCTGGCCTCCGGGTGCCAATTGGCTACCTGGCCCGAACGGCGCCGGGTAAAGGAGCCATCCGGTTGCACACCGACACCACAGAAAGACTTCAGGCGTGCCTTGGTCGCAAAACGCCGGATGTCGGTCACGGCCGCGATGATCCGGCCAGCAATGGACGGACCCACTCCGTCGATACTTTCCAGAATTTGGCTGAAAACGGAAGTCTTCTTGACCGCCGCCTCCAACTCCCGATTGGCTCGGGCTTCTTCGGAGAGCACCGCCTGAAAAATCTGATCGTTGGCTTTGCGAGCTTCGAAAGCCTTAGTCAGATCACCTTCCGGAGTCAAGTTCCGAAACATGGCACCGATCATCCGTTGTCGCAGGCGCTGTTCGCAGGCAATCCGAGCCTTCATGGTGTCGATCCGCAGACGCAGGAGTTCCCGCACCAAAATCAGATCGGCATCATGGCTCCGAAACAAGTGGAACAGATCCGGCCGGTCCTGAACGAGCCGAGCCAACAACTCTGCGTCCTGGGACTTGTCCTCGGCGGGACGCAAACCACTGACCACATGTGGCGGAATCCGAAACACTTGGGCTCCGAGATCTTCAGCCCGATGGGCCATGGCCAGAATCAGCATGTCGCCAGAGCCGCCAAACATGGCCGAAACCACATCGCCGGCCGCCAAGCCGTCGTAGGTCTTGGGAACCTTGGTGGCCAAGAGTTGGCCACCTTTCTTCTGATCATCCCGCAAGAAAGCCGGAGGAAACTTGGTTGGATCTTCCGTACTCTTAAGCTTGCGCCACTTGACGTGGTGCTCGGGAAAATCGGACAAACTGTCCCGGGCATAGTCGATCGAACGCCAGGAAGTGGGGAACTGTCCGAGCACAAAGTCGAGCTCGTCCAATTCCGTTTCCATTTCCAGAATCTCGACAGCTTCAGCTTGCGGCACAACCAACGCAATGATGGTTGGTCGGGCCTCACCCTCGACTGTCTCCTTAACCCGATGCTGGATCCCAATATAACGGTTGTTCATCCTCGATCCTTTCTAAATAGGATGTACTTGGATCACTTTTGGAGAACACCTCCAAGAGCGAAATCCTTTTATCTCTCCGCAAGGAGAGCAAAAGGCGGGGACGTTTTTCAATCATTCCCAAACCACCCTAGGACCTTTCGATCATAGAGGTGGTGCAGACAACGTTATGGTCTTTAGCAAGCTCCTTTGTCGTCTGCTTAAACCTCCAGCCCGAAGGTATCCGAGTTGGAGGGTGGTGACATGAGCCTCCTCTTTAAAAACGTCGGAAATCGTCACCAAAGTGTTGGTTGAGACAATTCCTTAATCTTTAGAAAAAACCTGAGTCGTCTCAAAAATATCAACAAGGAGAACAGGACAAGGTTCTTTTTAAAATCACCAGATCGTTCTCCTTTTTCTTGTTTAATTTAAAGAACATCAAACGCTGAGTCTGATTTTGCATATTAAGAGAAGTTTGTCAAGACAAAGAAAAAACCCGCCAGTTGTTGGCGGGTTTGGGAACAATAACCATCACTTCTGAAAAGAGGTCCATTCGTTCCCAATTTGGGGTGCAGACAACCTGTTCCTGTTTTCATAAACTCATGTTCGTCTGCTTAATTCTCCAACTCGGTTTGACCCGGGTTGGTGGTAGGTGACAACAGGCATGTCTTTTAGAAAGTGCTTCCTCGTCACCACAGTGTTAGTTGAGACATTCTCAAATTCTTTGGAAAACAAAAAGATCATCTCAGCAATCACCGACCATGATTTTCATCAGGGTTGGTGGTGGAACACAGAACATATCTTTAAAGAATGAACGCTTCGTTCCACTCTTGAATCTAACCTAACAAAATAATTTGTCAAATAAAAAAGCCCACCACAGTGGTGAGCTTGGGAAACAAAAACCTGTTCTTTCTAAAAGCAGGAAGACATGAGCACTTTCTTTTAAAAAATAACGTTTCATCTTCCAAAGAACAGTGCGGACAGTCTCCTTCTATTTTGGTAAACGCTATGCTTCGTCCGCTGAATTCTCCAGCTCGACTTGACCCGAGCTGGAGAGTGGTGACATTTGACCACTCTTTTTAAATCCCGAATCTCGTCACCAGAAATTCAATTGAAACAGGATTCTCGTATCTTGGAAATAGGTTGATCGTCTCAAGTAAATAGCCAACAATCACATCCCCCTTGATCAACATCGGTGACAAAGGCCTTATCTTCTTTAACCAAGAATCCTCGTCACCAATAATTCGCCCAGATACACGAGCAGTTATTTCCCCGAACTAGTCTTCTAGCCAGCTTGTTCCAATATTGATTCTGCAAATATTAACCCATTTGTCAATTAAGGAAAAAGAAAACCCGCCAGTTGTTGGCAGGTTTGGGTAACTGAAATATGGACCTTTCTGTACCATCACCTTCGTCTTCCAAAGAACAATGCGGACAGCCTCCTTCTCTTTTGGTAAAAACGATGATCGTCCGCAGAACTCTCCAACTCGGTTTGATCCGGGTTGGAGGTGGATGACAACGGGCACATCTTTTAGAAAGTGATCCCTAGTCACCAAAACGTTAGTTGAGACAATGCCAAACTCTTTTAAGAAGATCACCTTCGTCTCAACAATCACCAACCACGACTTTCATCAAGATTGGTAACGGAACATCCATCCACTCTTTTGAAAAAAGATCACTCGTTCCACTCTTGAATCTACCTGAACACCGATTTTTGTCAACAATCTGCGAGAACCTAGCTAGCTTTTCGCAGATTTGGTGTTTCACGCCTCCATTTTTCATGCTAAAGTGAGCTCATATTAGTAATCGCTCGCCTTTGGATAAAGCCTTGAAATCCATTTCAAGTCTGAATTCTAGAGACGAGCTTAAAGGAAAAATGAAATCAAAAATATACACCACCAAAATTGGTGGCAAGGAAATGACTGCCGAGTTTTCTGATCTAGCCGATCAGGCTGACGGATCAGTGATTGTTCGTTTAGGAGATACGACTGTCCTAGCTACAGCTGTCATGGGTAGGGAAGTTAACGAAGGAGCCAGTTGGTTCCCACTAACCGTTGACTACGAAGAACGTTTCTATGCCATTGGAGCAATCTTGGGTTCTCGCTATATGCGTCGCGAAGGCCGACCATCAGACGAAGCCACCCTCTCGGGTCGGATTGTTGACCGAACTATCCGGCCACTCTTCGATCAATGGATTCGAAACGAAATCCAGATCATCATTACCATCCTCTCACTGGGCGAAGATGATCCAGACACCTTAGCTGTTATCGCCGCCTCACTGGCTTTGGGCACATCTGATATTCCTTGGAACGGACCAGTTGGAGCGGTTCGGATTGGTCAGAATGGGGATCAAGAATTTGTTGTTAACCCAAGTTATAACTTCCGAAAAGAAGACGGCTACATTTTGGACCTCTTGGTTTGTGGCAAAGATAATAAGATCAATATGATTGAGGTTGGTGCCAAGGAAATTAGTGAAGATAGGATGGACCGGGGATTAGCCAAGGCCCAAGAAGTAATTGCCCAACTTGAAAAATGGCAACAAGAAATAATCAAAGAACTTGGGAAGGAAAAACAAGTTTTTGAAAAACCAGACATTTCCAAAGAAGCTAAAAAATTGTTTGAAGAAAAATATGCCCAGCAAATGGATGCGTATGTTTTCTCTGGACCCGGAAAAACAAAAATAAATGAGTTGCATAAATTATGGATCAATGAACTGAAAGAGGTTCTACCGGAAGAGCATCTAAATTTAGCTGGTGAATACTTTGAAGAGAGGGTAGATGAGTTGCTTCATATTGAAGCTATTGAAAATGATCGTAGGCCAGATGGACGCAAGATGGATGAGCTTCGCCCACTCCATGCTAAAGCCGGAGGAGTTTCTCGCACGCTACACGGTTCCGGTATTTTCTATAGAGGAGGAACACACATCCTATCTGTTCTAACCTTAGGTGGCCCAGAAGACTCCCAGATTATCGACACCATTGAAGACCCGGATGGCAAAAAACGTTTTATGCACCACTACAACTTCCCACCATATTCCGTCGGTGAAACTGGACGCATGGGTGGTACGAATCGTCGAATGATTGGTCACGGAAATCTAGCCGAGAAAGCACTCCTAGCTGTTATTCCGAATAAAGAAAAGTTCCCATACACGATTCGAATTGTTTCCGAATCAATGGCTTCCAACGGTTCAACCTCCATGGGTTCAGTCTGCGGATCAACCCTGGCCCTAATGGATGCCGGTGTGCCGATCAAGAATCCCGTCGCCGGAATTGCTTCTGGCCTTATGATGTTGGGAGACAAATACAAAGTTCTAACTGATATTCAGGGACCCGAAGACCACCACGGTGATATGGACTTCAAAGTAGCTGGAACCAAAGATGGCATCTCGGCCGTCCAGATGGATGTCAAAGTCAGTGGGGTGCCACGTGAAGTTTTGCGAGAAGCTCTAGAGAAAGCTAAGGCCGCTAGACTCCAGATTTTGGAGGTCATCACTAAAGAGATTCCAACACCTCGTGAGAAAATTTCTGAATTTGCCCCAGAGATTAAGGTTCTGAAAATAAAACCAGATCAAATTGGTCTAATTATTGGATCCGGCGGTAAAACCATTACTGAAATCAGGGAACAGACTGGCACGGACATAGATATTGAAGAAGACGGAACAGTTTTTATCACCGGCAAGAATGGCGGAGCAGACCGAGCTATGGAAATCATTGCTCAAATGACTAAGGAGTATGCCCCGGGCGAGAAAGCCCAAGGAAAAGTTGTTAAAGTTATGGACTTCGGAGCCTTTGTCGATCTCGGAGGTGGCAAAGAAGGCTTGGTTCACATTTCAGAGTTTGCGCCTTTCCGAGTTGAGAGAACCTCTGATCTAGTCAAAGAAGGAGATATCCTACCAATTGTAGTTAAAGCTATTGATGATCAAGGTCGATTAAAACTTTCGGTCAAAGATATTGATCCAAAGTTCTTCGATGCTAAAAAACCAAAACCCCGGTAGATTCTAAACACCACTCGGTGTTACAATTAACACATGGATCCAAAAAAACTTCCGCAAACAGATGTTGATGTTCGACCACTTCGAACTTTTGAAGACGACATGGCTCAAGCTGTCGAAAAACAGAGAGAGACAGCCATCAGCATGAGTGTCAAAGAAAGTGCGAGAAACCGCCGAGAAGGAATTGTTAGAGAAACACCTACAAATGGTTCTTCCCGAAAAACTCTGGTCTATCTAAGTCTCTTTTTCATCCTGGCCGGTTTAGTTGTTATTGGTTACTTCTATTGGCAATCCCGGCCGGCACCAGTTGAGCAAATCATCATCGACACCCTAATTCTGTCTGACCAAGAAATCGCTCAGGATGTCTCCGGGTTAAGCAAACAAGATTTTATTAACCTTGTTAAATCAAACCGAGCTTCAACAAAAGCGGTTGGTACTCTAACTAATTTTAAACTTTTAAAGGAGGCAACTGAACTTACACCAACTGAATTCTTAGAATTCCTCGGAGCCCAAACTCCTTCAGTCCTAACTCGCTCAATAACCGACAAAATGATGTTTGGATTAATTCAGCTACCAGAATTTTCGGTCCCATTCTGGGTTGTCGAGGTTGATTCATTTGAAAATGCTTTCGGTGGCATGTTGGCTTGGGAAAACACCTTATCCGAAGATGTAAGTTCGATTTTTTCAGAGAAAAGTGCCCCAACCGGTAGAGCCTTCGAAGATTTGGTTTCCAAGAACAAAGATCTTCGAGTTCTAACCAACTTGGATGGAGAACAAATTTTAATCTATACCTTTTTGGACAAGAACAGTATCCTAATTACCGAAAATGAGGCCGCTTTCCGAGAAATTTTACCCTTATACATTTCCTCAAAACAGATTCGCTAACATGCTATACTAACCATATGGAGAAACAAGAACTTGAATATTTTAAAGCCAAACTAGAGTCAGAATTACGAAAAGTAATTGATGAACTTAAACATATCGGACGTGTTAACCCGGACAATCCACTCGACTGGGAACCGGTACCGGAGGATGTTAGCACTGAAGAGAGAACCGATGAGAATGAGATGGCTGATAAGATTGAAGGGTTTGAATCAAACACGGCAATTTTGAAGCAGTTAGAAATACGATTTAATGAATTAAAAGATGCCCTTAAAAGAATTGAAAATGGCACATATGGAGTTTGTGAAAAAAGCCAGAAACCGATTGAAAAAGAAAGGTTAGAGGCCAATCCAGCAGCTCGGACTTGTGTGTCGGAGATGCATAAATAAGAAAACAAAAAACCACTTGAGAAGGTGGCTTTTTGCGAGACGTTATCTAGACTTCCCCTCCCATACCAAAGATGATATAGGCGGTAAAACCTACATACTATCTAGCCATCGGGTTTATTCCTCCTCGAACTTCAAAGTGCACATGGGGACCGGTAGCATTTCCAGTGGCTCCGACATATCCAATCATCTGACCTTGTTCAACATATTGGCCAACATACACAGCATTGCTTGAGTTGTGGGCATACAGAGTCTGAGTGCCATTGGCATGTTTGATAACAATGTAGTTAGCATAGCCTCCATTCCAACCACTTTGTTTTGAAATAATCACCTCACCAGCCGCTGAAGCAATGATTGGGGTACCAGTTGGAGCTGCTAGGTCAATCGCATTGTTTGGGTGTAAACCTTGAGTCAGCACAGCTCCGGGCACCGGATTTATGTAATACCCGGATGTCGTCACGGTGGCCTTGAGATAGGTGCCGCTTGAAGTTTTCTTTGGAACAACCGCAACATGAGCATCGCCACCCGGAATAACCACAATCTGGCCAATTGCTAGCTCCGTGCCTCTTGCCAGCTCGTTATATCGCAAAATTTCATCAACATCACCTTTGTAGGTCTTGGCAACAGACCGAACAGTCTCTCCTTTCAGAACTGTATGCCGAACACCATTAATTGGCAGGATGATTAGTCTTTGACCTGGTTGAATAACCCCACCGGCATCAATATCGTTACCCCACCTGATTGTATTGGTAGAAACTTGGAACATTTCGGCAATCTGAGAGATTGTGTCTCCTTCTTGGACCACATAGGTACTGATTTTATCGCTATGCTTAGCAAACTCTGAGGGAGTCAAACTAACAGAAGAGCCGTTACCAGTCTCTGGATATAGGGCAGAGTCGTCAACGATAATAATTTCGGCTCCTCCGACGGCCACTCCTTTTGGAGTAGGAACTGCCTCTAGGAGAGGTAGTGTCTGGGTGTTATACGTATTCTGGATTAAAGTGGGTTCTGGAGCAGTATTAAAGATATTAAAAATGCCGAAAAATCCGGCATACAAAGTCAAAGAAAAAACCAACTTTACGGTGAAAAGTCTTCTCAAAAAAGTCCATATCGCCTGGGCTGTCTCTAGCCGTTTAGAGCTTGGCTCAGGGTCATGTATTTTAGGTAAAATAAGACCAATTTATATAGCAACCGTCTCAACCTTGGTCTACAATATGGCTAATTAAAGCCCTATTTGTACTTCTGTCATCGCTCCCATTATTGCCATTATACGCACCCTAAAGGTCTGGTCAATGGGGGGTGGGGATAGTAAAATTGTTCGTTTTTCTGAGGTAAAAAGTTCCTTTATGTTATGATTCCACAGATGAAACACCTCGAAGGTCTAAACGACCCTCAAAAAGAAGCGGTCACTACGATCGAAGGTCCTCTTTTGGTAGTAGCCGGGGCCGGGGCCGGCAAAACCAGAGTTATCACCCACCGAATTGCCGAGATTATCAGCCGGGGAACCGAACCGCATCAGATTTTAGCCGTGACCTTCACCAACAAAGCCGCCCGGGAGATGCGAGAAAGGGTTTTGGCCTTACTTTCTAATAACATTGCTCCGGATAATCCGCCTTTTGTTAGCACTTTTCACGCTCTCGGTGTTTATTTACTAAGAAGACATCACAAGGAATTAGATATTCCAATGCATTTTACCATTTTTGATCGCGATGATTCTAAGAGAGCCGTCCGACAAGCCATGAAAAAGCGAGATCTAAATCCCAAAGACTACGATCCGGGGAAAATATTGGCAACCATTTCGAGACAAAAGGGCCAGGCGGTTAGTTCTGAAGAATTTATACCTGCAAACTATTGGGAAGAATTAGTATCGGAAGTCTGGCTAGCATACGAAAAGATTCTCCAGGAAAGCAAAGCCTATGACTTCGACGATCTTTTGCTGAAAACCCTGCTTTTTTTGAGAAAGAGTAAAGAGGCCAGGGAAAAATACCAGGATCTTTGGAAATACATACATGTTGACGAATATCAGGACACTAATAAAGTGCAGTACGAACTGGTTAAAATACTTTCCGAGAAACACAAAAATGTTTGTGTGGTCGGAGATGTTGACCAATGTTTGCCAGAAGGTACAAAAATATTAGTCCCGGGGAACAAAAACATTCCTATTGAAAAAATACAGAAGGGGGATGAGGTCATTTCCTGTTATGGCTCGGGAGATTTCAGGCCGGCAAAAGTGATCGGTGTGCATAACAAAAGACACCTTGGGGATCTTGTTAGGCTAAAAACAAAAACGGGAGAGGTACTGACCAGCACCCCCGAACACATTCATTTTGCCGGATATCGGCTGGCCTTTTCCCCGGGTTACTATTTCACCTATTTGATGTGCAAAGGTGGTGTTGGTTGGAGACTGGGTGTTTCGCAAATGTATACAAACGCACGGAAACAGACTGTGCCGGGATTTATCCAGCGTTGTACTCAAGAACATGCTGACCAGATTTGGATTATTGGAGTTCACAACAAGCCAGTAGCTGCCAGAGTCCAAGAATATCTCACTTCCATTGAGTACAAAATACCAACCATCCCTTTTGTAGCCAGACGTGGGAGTAGCCAGAATGGATATGTCCACGATCAAAAAACTCTGTGGAAAATCTTTGAATCTTTAGATACACAGAGTGGTGCCAAAAGACTCTTGGACAATCTCGGCCTTTCGATTGACTACCCCCACCACCAGGCCCAGGGGCACACCGGTTCCAGACAAAACATAAACATAACCCTTTGCGCTGACAGAAGAGGAAAAACTCCCATGCATCTTCTAAGTATTACGGCTTCAGACACAAAAACAAAAAAACTGCTGGCGGCGGCTGGTTTTTCAGTCAGAAAATCTAAAACCGGCTCAAGAAGTTGGAGATGTGTTTTTCTAAATAGTTCGTATAAGAAAATTTTGGAAAAAGCCAAATTATTGGAGGATCTCTTGCCGGGCGCCCAAATTGTAAAACTCGCCCGGTTTGGAAAAAACCAAGGTATTTTTAGAGGCAAGTGTTCCTTACCCTTTCTGCCCGCAGCCTCTGTTCTTCCCGGTATGGTTATTTTTAATAGCAAGGGTCAACCCAAAATAGTCAAGAGTGTTGAGAAAATTAGAAACCAGCACAGTCAAGTATACGACTTGGACGTTGAAAAAACACACAACTATATTGCTAATGGTATCGTAACTCACAATTCCATCTATAGCTGGCGTGGAGCAAGGGTGAGCAACATCTTAGATTTTGAAAAAGATTTCCCGGGTGCAAAAACCATCCTTCTGGAAGAGAATTACCGTTCCACTAAAAATATCCTGGGGGTCGCTAATGATGTCATCAGAAAAAACGAATCTCGAATTGAGAAAAATCTTTTTACCCAAAATCATGAGGGTGAAAAATTAGAACTACTTGAGGGTTGGAACGAGACCAATGAAGCCGAGAAAGTGGTAACTAAAATTAAAGAACTTCTCAAGAATAAAACTTCTCCAAAAGAAATTGCCATTTTGTACCGGGCCAACTTCCAGTCCCGAGTTCTGGAAGAAGCCTTGCTTCGAGAAACCGTGCCATATCAGTTGGTTGGTACCAAATTCTTTGAAAGAAAAGAGGTCAAAGATACACTTTCATATATTAGAGCCAGTTTAAATCCGGAAAGTGTGCCAGACATCTCCAGAGTTATCAACATCCCAGCCAGAGGAATTGGCAAAATTACCTTAGCCAAAGTCCTAACCGGCAAAAGTTCCGAGCTTTCCGGCAAAGCTCGGGAAAGTGTCAACTCTTTTTATCAGACTCTTCAAAAAATCAAAGAGTGTGCTCTGAAAAACCCACCGAGTGAACTGGTCAGATATGTCTTGAAAACTTCCGGCTTGGAAGAATCATACAAAAAGTTAGGGGATGAGGGCTTGGAAAGAATCGAGAACGTTCGAGAGCTAGCCAGTTTAGCTTCCAGATATAATGGTTTGCCAGTGGAGGAGGGTATCGCTAATTTGTTGACGGATGCCGCCTTGGCTACCGACCAGGACAATGTTTCCAATGACGATTCCATAAAACTAATGACCGTGCACGCCTCTAAAGGACTGGAGTTTGATTATGTTTTCATTGTTGGCCTAGAGGAGGGTCTCTTCCCGCACGAAAGACTAGACAACGAGAAAGTTGACACCGAAGAAGAACGTCGTCTTTTCTATGTGGCCATCACTAGAGCTCGGAAAAAAGTCTTCCTTTCATATGCCAGCATGCGCACCGTCTTTGGCAGTGCCAATCTTCGAGCCCCATCGAGCTTCTTGGAAGACATTGATCGAAATTTTTTAAAGGTTGAGGATGTCATCGAACAGGATATAGATATCCAAAGAAAACGTGGCATTGATGCTATTTTTGATATAGATTTCTAAGATGAAATTCTTGGCTAAAAAATCACTTGGGCAAAACTTCCTAATCCAACCGCAGATCGTCCGGGAGATTGTGGAAACTTCCGGGGTCTGTCCGACAGATACTATTATTGAAGTTGGCCCGGGTACCGGACTTCTAACCAAAGAGCTTCTCTCCACCGGAGCTCGGATAATTGCTATTGAAAAAGACAACCGCTTAATACAAACCCTGCAGGAAACCTTTAAAGGCTTTCCAAATTTTAAATTGATCCATGGAGACATCTTGGAAGAAAAGATCGATTTGAAAGAGCCCTATAAAGTAATTGCCAATATTCCATATTACATAACAGGGAAATTACTTCGTCTGTTTCTAGAAAAAGAAAATAAACCAAACCTAATGACAGTTTTGATACAGAAAGAAGTGGCTGAAAGAATTGTCACCCGGAATCAAAAAGAGAGTTTACTCTCAATTAGTATCAAGGTGTACGGAATACCTGAATATGTCCGAACTGTTAAGGCTGGGAATTTTTCACCAGTTCCTAAAGTAGATTCGGCTATTTTGAAAATTTCTAATATCTCTCGAAAAAATTTTGCATGTGTTTCTGAACAAAAATTCTTTGAGATTTTGCGTCTTGGTTTTTCTAGCAAGAGAAAGAAATTGTTTAAGAATCTAAAATCGTATAACGAAGATAATAAACTAGACCGGGCCCTTGAAACATGTGGTATAGAAAAAGGTCTTCGCGCGGAAGACCTTGGGGTGGAACAGTGGGTTTGTTTGACCGAGAAATTGAGTTAACTCCTTTTTGTATCAGAATTCATCAGTCGTCGAATCTCTTTGGAAAGACCAACCAACCCGAAACAAATCAAAGCCAATTCAAAAAAAAGACCGGCAACCATCATAATGATACCCGAGAGATACCATTTGATTCCACACAATGCCAGACCGAATACAATCAGAACAACAGCGATAATAAAACCAAGCGCTATTGACTCAATCCGGCAGGCATATTGGGTTACATAATAGCTGGGGTAGACCAAAAAATCCTTCTTCCAAGCAATCGGATCTTCTTTGGGTTCGCTCATAAGTCAACTCTCCTTTTGTACGAGGTTCTATTGGAAACTTACACCTCAAAGAGTGGTAAGTCAAAGCTATAGAGAGGTTCCAGCAATTGGGCCAATGGTGCCAACCGGGTGTCCATATGGTGAGCAACCCTTGCCTACCCAAATTAAACAAACTCCACCTGGGGTGTACTGACCCAAAGTCCAAACACCAGCACTTGGTAATCTATAGTTTGCAAACTGTGGCGTGCCTGGACGCCACACATATTGGCTAGCTGATGGCACTGAAAGAGTTAATAAAAAGTTATGACTACAAGTGCAATAGAAAGAATTTAGAATGAAACCACCGAAGATAAAAGGTGACTGAGCAAAAGATGTATAACCAAAAAACAGAAGGGAGGTAATTATGATCAGAATTCCTAGGGTAAGTAGTGTTGATCTAAACATATTAGAATTTTAACGTAAAAGTGGCTCGATTGGAAACTCCGTTGTCATTCAAAATATAGAAAGAAATCTCCCAAGAGACGCCCTGATTAAGATCGATTCCTTCCTGAATACCAGGAGTTTCTGGAAAAGGTGAGACCTCAAAAGTTAAAGTTTTGCCGTCTTTCGATGGAATCCCGGGAACCACCCCGTAACTAGTTCTAATTTCATTATCTTTTGTTTGGAATCCGACTCCAGTAACCTCCACCGTCTCTCCATAGAATCCGGATTTTGGTGAGATACTGGTGATTATTGGTGGTTTGGTAGATGGGTCTTTAACAATAAAGAAAGTGTCTGTGTCTGATTTGCCTTTAGAATTTTTTACCTCCACGGCATATTTTTTATTAGGAATATCTGGGATATTAAAAGTTAGGGATGTTGTATCTTTTGAAGAAACTTCTATTTCCTGATCATCGAAGTAAACTGTATTATTTTTTTCAAAACCAGCTCCACTTAGGGTTATTCTGGTTCCCGTTGGACCCTCGTATGGTTCGGCAAAAGCCAAGATTAACTGATTATGGTTTTCTGGAAAATCAAAACTAAGACCAGCTAATTGTGGGGTTGCTTTCGTTTGCTGGATTTCTTTTGTCTCAGTCGTTTTTGTCTGCCCAACCTCTGTGCTATTTAATTTGGTTCTGGTTGAAAGACCAAAATAACCAGTACCAGAAATTAATCCAACCGGAGTTAATATTTCTGTTCGGAACAAATTTTGGTATTTGATGATGGCCGTTTTAGTTAGATTCCCAAAGTAAGTAGTCTCTTGTCCGGGAGAGCCAACACCTAGATTAGCAAGTTTGGTAGTAGGATTGCTATTCAAATACATTTGTAACTGTCTGACATCTTCTCCCTCAGAGCCAATGGTTAGATTTCTATTGAAGACATAGGCCAGCGCATCAGTTTGAATAAAGAAGAATAACCCTAATATAGCCACACTTAATAGATGCCTTTTCATACTCTCATAATACACGATATGATAGGAGACATGCAGTATACTCTCCCCATTCTATCTCTAATTTTATTCTCCTTAACTCTGCCACTTTTTAATTTAGGCTTTATAGCCTGGTTCGCCCTGGTTCCTTTAATGCTTTTCTTAGTTAGAGAAGTATCTTCAAAGAAAGCTCTGCTGGTTGGTGGTTTGTTTTTCTTTTTGTATATACTTTTTGTTATTTGGCCCCTAACTAGTGTTAACGTTTGGTGGTGGGTTTCTACCAATCCTTTGATATTTCAATACCGAGAATTGATAATCATTCTGGTTATTTTAATTATTGCTTTTTATGCCGGTGGAATTTTTGGAATTCTTTTTGCTTGGGGTTTAAGAAGAAAACAAAACCCCTTTTTAGTTGCTTTGTTATGGTCGCTCTTGGAATTACTCCGCCTACCAACAGTTGCTGGTTTCAATTGGGGTATTTTGGGTTATAGCCAAAATGAGTATTTACCGATTCTTCAGATCACAAAGTTAATTGGTGTTGTCGGACTTAGTTTTGTAATTGTTTTTGTAAATACTTTAATTTTTAAATCAATTCAAGCTAAAAAAATTTCTTATTTTGTCTATGCCGCTCTGGTTGTTTTAATTATTTTTGTTTTTGGTTCATTTCAAATCAGGGAAATTAGTGGAAACACTCAAGTCTCCGTTTTACACTTAGATACTTCAACGGAAGATATTTATTCAACAGAAAAAACTTCTGAAATCCTTTCTTTGGTTGAAAAAGAATTTGAGAAAGATCCTAAGATTATCGTTTTGCCGGAAAATATTTTTCCAACCGTTATTTTAGATCAGAACTTCCGACCAACCGCTTATCAAAGATCTGAATTGATCCGAAATATCTACGATTCACTTCTTGGTTATTCCGAGAAACACCCGGAAACAATTCTTTTACTAGGTTTACATCAACAAACTGTGGTTTTGTATAACTCGGTGATAGCAATTGAGAACGGATACGTTGTGGGTGCATATCACAAACAGAGATTGATGCCTTTTGGTGAGCAAGGTTTGCCTTTTATTACCCAAAATCAGTTATTTTCTTTTGCGGGGGGTAGAGAAAATACAATCTTGATTGATAATTTAGAGATTCAACCTTTGATTTGCTCAGAAATAGCGGTGCCGTTTCAGGAAACTGATGCTAATTTAATTATAAATATTAGCAACGACAGCATCTTTGATTCCAGTTTAGTTGGGAAACAAAACTTAATTATTGCTAAGGTTATGGCTGTTCAGCATCAGAAATACATCTTGCGATCCGTAAAGAAAGGGGTTTCAGCTATTATTTCTCCATTTGGTCAGATTTTGGAACAACAAGATTCTAAAACTAGTTTTCTCTCCACAGAAATAAATCTAGAGTAGATTTATTTCTGATACAATATATAGTATGGAACCATCATCTAGTAGGAGGCTAGTAATTTTGTTTACAGCTGTTGTTGTGGTTGGTCTCTGTGTCTTTATAATCATCAACCGAAATGGCAGGGAGGAAGTTTTTGAAAAGAATGTTGTCCAACAAGATGCCGGCATCTCGGTGCTTTCAAAAATAGACCCTCAGCAAGATAGCGATAATGATGGTCTAAAGGATTGGCAAGAGGCCCTGTGGCAAACCGATAGATTCAATGCTGATTCAGACGGAGACGGCACGATCGACGGACAAGAGGTCGAACTTGGCCGAGATCCTTTGAATGGTGAACTTGATGATGCTTTAAGCTTAAAAAACTACCAACCGACTGGCTCTTTCACCGAACAAGTTTCCCAAAACCTATACGGCCAGTACAGCATTTTGAAGCAGGAAAATGTCGATATTAGCCAAGAAACTCAAAGAGCTTTAGTTGAAAGTTCTCTACTTAATAACAATCTAAGTTTAGGGATAACTATCTACACATATAACGATTTGGAAATTGACCCACAATATACCAACCACAGAGAATATGCTGATAAAATGGGCTTGGTTTTAGTTTCGACTTCTCCAAAAGCTAGTGAGAGTTCGGTCATGGAGATAGTTCAAAAATCGATGGTGGATGGTAAGCCAGAAACTCTACTACAACTAGCTCCGATTGAGAGACGCTATGCCAAATTTATTGCAGGAGCTTTGGAAATAAAAGTTCCGATCATCTTAGCCGAGAATCATTTGTTGTTTATTAACAGTTTAGAGAGTACCAGAGCCAGTATTGCTGGCTTAGCTGAAGCCGCTACCGACCCGCTAAAAGGTATGCTTAGTTTAAGTGTCTACAATAATGCGGTTGGATCAAGCGTTGCGGCCATTACCAATATCTCTTCCTTCTACGAACAAAACGGCATTACTTTTGAACAAGGGGAGGCTGGTTACATATTTCTATATGGACTATAATTTAACTACTAAAATATGAATATATTATTTTTAAAGAAAAAGATCTCAGCTATCTTATTTGCTTTGATTTTAGGATTCTCGGGGAGCCTTCTGTTGATCCCAAAAGAGGTTGAGGCAACCTTTGTGCCTGTTGGTGATGTGGTAAACTTTGAATTTCATGCTTTTGGGCAGTTAAAAGAACAGGGTTTGGATATTTTGGCTTGGGCTTTAGCCAAAGAAGCCATAAATGCTTTGACCGGAGACATTATCGAATGGGTTAATACTGGTTTTAATGGAAATCCAGCTTTTGTGCAAAGTCCTTACGGCTATCTACAAGATATCGGGGATCAAACAGCTACTGACTTCATTCAGCAAAGACGCGGTTTTCTTGGCAACGCACCATTCGGAGATCAGGTCGTACAAGGTTTAGTCTATGACTATTCAAAGACATACTACAGTCAACCATATGACTTAGACCGGTATTCTTCTGACCCAGAAGCTTTTTTGTCTGGTGATTTCTCTAAAGGGGGTTGGAATGCTTGGTTTGGTGCACTTAATAATCCTAATAACACTTTCCTGGGTTCATACCTTAGAAGTAAGGAAGCTGAGAACGTGGCGATAAACAGGGTACGAGAAGAAGAGCTGTTGAAACTTCAGTGGGGTGATGGATTTAAGTCAGTTGAGGATGCGGAAGGAAAGATCTTAACACCAGGAACAATAATCAAAGACCAGCTTAATGAAACTCTGGGCTCTGGTTTGAGATCTTTGGAGAATGCCGATGAGCTAAGTGAGGTTATTACAGCCCTAGTCGGAAACTTAGTACAAAATGTCTTTAGTAGTACAGGTTTGTTAGGATCTTCTGGGGCGATAGCTGGATCCGGGGGTAGTTCTTTAACCGACTTATTGAAACAAGCCACAGCAGAGCAGATTATTGGGACTCAAGATATCAGTCCATTACCAGCACCATCAGAAACACCGACATCAAACAATAACCCGATTTAGTATTTTGAAAACATAAAGTGAGAAAATTTTTAGTTTACACATTGTTAATAGCCATTCTAGTTGTGCCTATCGGTACAACCGTTGGTTTATTCCTAAACCCAATGTCTGTTTCTGCTCAAGATGATGTTCGTCCGGTTGCCACAGAAGACTCTTACCTTGGATCCGGTGGTTCCACAACTAGTGCAAGATCCAATAACAACAATGTGGGTTGGTTCAGACAGTTTCTTTACAATTATCTTAATCCGACCACACAAAATCGTAACGGAGATCCTTCTGTAAGCTGGGCAAGTTGTAATATCATCCCGGTCGTTGGAACTTTTAATGCTAACGAATGCGTGAAGCTTGTAACCTCAACCATTTTTTTCATAATCTTAACAATATCTGGGTACTTCTTGGGAATTGTCGGAGTGTTCTTGGAACAAGTTATAAAATACACCATCATTAACATCAACGAAAATTTAGCTGGCGTTACCTCTATAAAAACGGCATGGGCACTCATCCGTGATTTAGCTAATCTTTCCTTTATTTTTATCTTGGTGTACTTAGCTATAGATACAATTTTACAAACAGGCCGAGTAAATACAGGAAAGGCCCTGAGACAGGTTATAATTGTGGCCATTTTAATCAACTTCAGTTATTTTTTCACTCAAGTAATAATCGATGCTAGTAATGCCTTAGCGGTAACATTCTATAATCTAGCTAATAGCGTAAAGGGGTCCACCGGTATCGATAAGGGAATCATGCAAGGACTAGGCGTTAGTTCCTTACTAGCAACGCCTGAGGTAGTTGGAGTTTTTGCGGCTAAAGACTGGATCGCTATTATTGCTTGGGGTCTTGGTGGTTTCGTTCTCATAATGGTTTCCGGATTTGTGCTGTTTGGAATTGCTTTAATCTTACTCATCAGGTATTTGGTCTTTATCTTTGTCCTTATTACTTCAGCAGCTGGTTTTGCTTTTAGTATTCTGCCGGCAACCCAACAATATTCCAAAAAGTGGTGGAACGCTTTAATAAACCAAAGTATTGTTGCGCCTATATTATTCATCTTTCTGTGGATAGTCGTTACTCTTATAAATGACGAAAAATTTTTACCAAAAGGAGGAAACTTATCGGATGCCTTTGTCATACCAGAGGGTACGATAGATGCAACGGGTGCAGTGGCGAGTGCTTCTGGGGTAGGGGCCTTATTGAATTTCTCAATAGCCATTGGTCTACTCGTGATGGCAATCTTGGCCGCCGTTGCTGTTGGTGCAGCCGGTTCTAAGTATGTTTCTAATATGGGCAAGAAGCTCAACAAGAGCATGGGAACAGGGCTTGCTAAAAGAGGTGGTGGAGCCTTAGCCCGTGGGACTATCGGACGTACTGCTCTTGCTATTGAGGATGTGGCAAGCGACTCTAAATACGGAACCAATTTCGTCGCTCGAGGACTGAGAAGTTTTACAACCGGCAAATTAGCTTCTGCTAAATATGGAACAAAACTTGATCCAAAGAAAGCTGCCGAGGAAAGATTGGCTATCTCACAAAATCGGGCAAGAATAGATCAGAGAGATTCCGCAGAAGAAGAGGAGGAGGAACAGGAAAAACTAGATACGACACTATCAAAAGATGCAGGTTACATTCAGCAGAAAGCTGCTTCTGACGATGCGAAAAAAGATCTATCCTCTCGAGAAGTAGAGTTGAAAAAATTAAAGGAAGACCGGGAAAAGGAAACAAACGTTGTAAGTCAATTAGATTTTGAGCGGAGAATAAAAGCCATAGAAGCTGCGGTTTTAAAGGCAAAAAGAAAACATGAGACCGAAAAAGGCGCGCTTGAAGTTGTTGCAAAAGAAGTTGCAAAAAATAGTGGCCACCAAGAAAAACTCGACGCAATAAGAAGATCTCGAAGACCTTCTGAACC
>Ga0210057_1001244_pt1 | contig 39272 bp, 43 predicted proteins | sample CryGeyCG2114_010_2_FD_183968 | JGI IMG/M metagenome (GOLD analysis project Ga0210057, IMG submission 183968) | Groundwater microbial communities from aquifer - Crystal Geyser CG10_big_fil_rev_8/21/14_0.10 (SPAdes) (version 2) | ecosystem: Environmental > Aquatic > Deep subsurface > Groundwater ... | reverse complement strand
ATTCTTTTCTTGAGATCGGTCGTGTATCCAATATACAGACTCTGATCTTTCCGGCTTTGTAAAGTGTAGACGTAATGCATGTGTGCGTGGCGAGACATCATAAATCCTTCAGATTTAAACGTGGCGGAAGGGGTGGGATTCGAACCCACGAGACCCGTGAAGGCCTAACAGTTTTCAAGACTGCCGCATTCGACCACTCTGCCACCCTTCCATATTTTTATGGTTCCTCACTTTTTAAACTGCTATCGCAAAAGCCACCCGCCGCTCCTTGCTAAAGCAGGAGCGGGGTCCCACCCCAAGCGGGGCGATGATCTGCCATCCTTTCCAGACAATCTTAATGTTATCAGCCCGTAAGCTTTTGGGCAAAAGAAATCCCCCGTTACTGCGCGCTTAGGCGCGGTTCACGGGGGATGTTTCGCGAGGAGGGACATCTCTACTCCCTCCTCTTGATCGGCAACGTAGCCGTTGCCACGACGGGCGAGTTTCGCCCGTCGAACTTGATGTCCAGTAATAGCGCTGGACGGCCGTCCTGTGTTTGTGGACCGCACCATGGGTTTCCGCTTTCCCATTTAGGGAACCGGATACCCGCTGTGTACACTGTGATGTACACGGAGTTGTCGTTATTGCCCGAGGACGTAAGGAAATCCTCGGTTTCGGCGACGACTCGCCCGTCTTTCTGGCAAACGAGCACAGCGTGTTCATTTGCCAGCCAGTGCTTCAGGAGCGCGGCGCTCCTGAAAGTGATACGAGCCGTGAAGCTCTCCGGCGAGTCAAATTCGCCGGGAACGAAATGGGAACCGTTTGGCCCCCACTGCCAGGAGCCGAACTCCACACTCCTGACAATCTCAATCCCCTCGGAGACCTGCTCGCGCAGGATTCCCCCGAGGTGGACCCGGAAGATCTGGGTGGGGACATCTTCAACGAAGAGAGACAATAGCTCCACTTCATTGTCGGCATCCAGTTCGCTCGGATCGAAATAGACCGACCCAAAGATTCTGGGCGTACCCGCCCAGGTATTTGATGACTCCCGATGGAGACGAGTTTCGGCTCCATCTTGGCGGAGCGATCGCCAGCGATCGCCCCGCTTGATGCGGAGGTTGGCGTCCCACCGGTCGGTATCGCCACCGACCGGCTTGATCTTGAACCTGATCAGCATCTGCTGATCTCGGTTCATTGAAATCGAGATTGGGCTTCGCCCTGCCTCGGTTTTGCCGTGGACAATTTTGCCGTCCACAGCAGCCGACTCGATCACGACCGAGCGGATCGATGTCAGCCCGCTGTCGCGGGCCTCGGCCTGGCCCGAAAAGAAAAACAGAAAGATCGCCGCCATGATGGCAATCATTGTCAGGGGAGTGTTACGCATTTTGCGCTCCTTTTAGTCAAATTTCATTTACAGTTGGGGCTGCAAATGATAATATAATGTAGCATTATTTTTACATTTTGTCAAAGTATAACTGCTCTGGAAGCAGTAATTTATGCGCTCGTAGCTCAGTGGATTAGAGCGTTGGTCTACGGAACCAAAGGTCGCAGGTTCGAATCCTGCCGAGCGCGCCACGTAATAAATTTTTGGGAAAAAATTTATTACATGGTGCCCTTTGTTTGAAAATGCGCGAACCTTTTTTGAGCGAAAAAGCTGGAGCCGCTCCCACCCCAGTCCCGCTTCGCGGGATGGCAGGCGGGCAAAAATTCCTTCCCCCAAACCCCTTCCTTTTTGCCCGCCTGCTGGAGGAGAAGATTTTTTGTGATGATGCGGTTTACAATCATTTCAAATGATGTTATGTTTAGTATAACAATGTAAAGCTTTGAAAGCAACCTATTATGATCAAGAAAGAAGAAAAATTACCGGAACTATTGTCTATCACGGAAGTTGCTAGGATGCTTGGCGTTTCTACAATGACCTTGCGGCGTTGGGACACAAAAGGAATCTTGAAGTCGTTCCGACCGACGCCGAGCAGTCAGCGGAGATACCGGAGGTCTGATGTGGCTAAGTTTTTAGAGAGTAAGAAATAGGATTTTTTATGGAAAAAGAAACTACATATTCACCGCACATACAAAAAGAATTTGAAACTGCTATTGTTTTTCTGATTCAAAAAATCAAAGAACATTGCTATAACGAAAAGCCTTTAATTCTACACAGTATCCGAGTAGGCTTGAGGTTGGTAGAGTTAAACGAGGCAAAAGATGTGGTCATTGCTGGCTTCCTTCATGACCTGCTTGAAGATACTGACTGCAAGCAAGATAGAGGAGATTGAAAATGAATTCGGAGAAAAAGTAGCAATGTTTGTTACTGCCTGTACGTTTGATCGAAATATAAAAGATTATAAAAAGCGTTGGCAAAAGCTTATCACCAATCTCAAGCAGGCTGGTCGAGATGCGCTTATAATTAAGTTAGCGGATCAAATAGAAAACTTGCCGTACTACATGCTGATTTCAGACGAAGAAAAGAAAAATGAAGTATTATGGAAACATAAGTTTTTTATTGACGAATGTAGAGATGATTTAAGAGGACTGCTGATATTTAAGAATTACGAGAAAATGGTAAATAGTTATAAATCAGTAAAATAAAAATAAATCATACTATGTTGGGACCTTATTATACAAAAAACAATAAACTTGCTTATATCGGTAATAGGCAGTTTAAGTCGCTTGTCGAAGTAAGAACTATAAGACCGCCTGATTTGAGTAAAAGACATCTTGGGATTAGGAAAGATAGCCGAAAGTGGGGGGCGATTGTAAAGATTTGGAACGAAATTTTTAGAGCAAGTGCCGAATTTATGAAAAAAAATAACGCGCTTTTTTTCGACCTCCCAATTACAACAAGGATGATTTCTTCCCCTGGCGCTCTAACAGGCACTATCTCATCTGATGTTGATCCCTTTAAGATTAAGTTTTTTGATAAAACAACCTTTCTTACCCAGTCGTCGCAATTATATTTGGAGTTCGCCATCACTAATCCAAGAATCGATAGGGTGTTTTGTTGGGAGAAAAGCTTCAGAAGAGAACGAGCGGATTTCAGGCATCTGCCGGAATTTACTCACATAGAATTTGAGGCAAATACTCCATTTGAAGAAAACTTAAAATTTCAACAACGATACGTGCAATTTTTAGTTATTTCCTTAATTAAAAATGTTCCCGAAGATTTAAGAGTTTTTCTTGAAGAAAAAGATTTGAAATTGCTGGAGTCTTTTTCCAGAATTAAAAAAATTGAGGAAATAAAATTTGTCGATGCTTTTAAACTATTGTATGAGAAAACTGGTAATCTAAAGTATAAAATACCTACTTTAAGACATTTTGGAGCTTACGAAGAAATACTACTAACCGAAATTATTGGGAAATCAGTATTTGTGACAGAATATATTGAAGAAGAGATTGCGTTTTATCATGCTAAAATTTCCAAAAAATCTAAATTTGTCAAAAATGCCGATTTTCTTTTCTCCGGTTACGGAGAACTTATAGGCAGTGGAGAGCGGGTACATACCAAACAAGAAACAGAAAAAAAAGCAAAACATTTCAGGTTAAATATAAAAGATTATCAACCCTATATAGATTCCAGAACCGGTAAAATTAAAATTCACTCGGGTTGGGGAATGGGAATAGAAAGATTTATTCAAGCTATTTTAAAGCTACCTTTCATTTGGGAAACAAAACCGTTTCCAAGGGTAGATAGTCAAAGTCATCCATAAATTTTAAGATAAAAACATGAAATATTTACTTAAACCAAAAGCTTTAGAGGTTGGCGACACGGTGGGACTGGTAAGTCCATCTGCCCCATTGGCAGGCTTGGTACCACATAGAACTAAAAAAGGAATTAAGATGCTCCAAGAGCTTGGCTTTAAAGTTAAAATTGGAAAAAATGCCTTAAAAGTCACTGGGCACACTGCCGGCACTGCAAAAGAAAGAGCTGAAGATATTAATTCTTTCTTTAAAAATAAGGAAGTAAAGGCAATTTTTTCTTTTATCGGAGGCAATCACTCAAATCAAATTTTGAAATATTTGGATTTTAATCTTGTTAAAAATAATCCTAAAGTTTTTCTCGGCTACTCTGACACGACCGTTCTTGATTTTGCTTTGTATGTTAAAGCGAAACTGGTAACTTTTTACGGCCCGGCGGTCTTAACTCAATTTGCCGAGAATCCAAAAATCCTGCCTTACACAGAAGATTATTTTAGAAAGGCTTTAATGGATGTTCAACCTATTGGCAAAATCAAGCCATCTTCAAGTTGGACTGACGAAATCTTAGATTGGTTTAAAAAAGAAGATTTAAAAAGATCGAGAAAAGTTAAAAGAAACAGGGGTTGGCAGTGGCTACAACGAGGTAAAGCTGATGGACCCTTATTGGGAGGGTGTATCACATCAATGTTACATCTTCGGGGGACAGAATACTGGCCCGATTTTTCAGGTTCTATTCTCTTTTTAGAGACACCGGAAAGTGGCGATGACTTTACGAAAGGAGAAAAAGTGGAAAACATAGATTCCTATTTAAGCGATCTTGAATTAACCGGCGTTTTCAAAGATATCAGAGGCATAATTGTTGGTAGGTTTTTCGGTTATTCTGAACAAGAAAAGAAAGAAGTTATAAAAATAATCAAAGAAAGAACCGCTTATTACAAATTTCCTATTCTTATCAATGTTGATATAGGCCATTCTGATCCAATGATTACCGTTCCGCTCGGCGTTAAAGTCAGGATTGACTCATCGAAAAATCTTTTTGAAATTAAAGAGAGTGGAGTAAGTTAAATCAATAGCATATGAACAAGAGCAAAAAACCATTCACTGGTCTGCATGTTTTAGGAGAAATTACCACAAATGAAGTAGAAAAGTTGAAATCTTTGAATCAGGCAAAAAAACATATTCGTAGTGTCATCAAAAAATATAATCTCCACAAGTTGGGTTCTTTTTACTATAAATTCCCTGAAGGAGGCGGCTTCACCGGCCTTGTAAGTTTAGTTGAATCTCATATTTCAATTCATACCTGGCCAGAATTAGGATACTTAACTTTGGACATCTACCTCTGCAATTATTCAAGGGATAATAGCCTTACCACGAAGAAAGTTTTTAGTGAGATCGCAAGATTTTTCAGTCCCGTAAAAATTATTAAAAGAGCAATTAAGAGATAAAAATGAAAAAGATCACTCTACGGAAAATTAAAGAAATGGGCTATGTAGATTTGATGGCCTTTTTAGGTGAAGTTAACCGTCCGCCCAACGGCAAGGACGCGGTGAGAATTTTAACGCAAAACTGCTTCTTCACAAAAGATTCCAAAGTATTGGATGTCGGCTGTAATACCGGTTATGTCTCTTTTGAAATCGCCCACCTTGCTAAATGTTCGGTGATTGGCGTTGATATCAGCGAAAATATGATTAAGGCGGCTGAAAAAATTAGGAAGAAAGATAAGCTTGGCTATCTAATAAAATTTAAAGTCGCCGATGCTATGAATCTGCCTTTTCAAAAAGAGGCATTCGATGTTGTGGTTTCAGGCGGCTCTACGGCTTTCATTGATGATAAAGCAAAAGCAATCCAAGAGTATAAAAGGGTCTTAAAACAATGGGGGTTTATTGCCGACATTAACTTTTTCTATAAGACGAAACCGCCCATTTCTTTGATTAGCCGACTTGATTCTATTTTAGAAATAGAAATTGAACCGTGGAATATAAATTATTGGATGAATCTATATGAACGGTGCGGTTTGGAAAAGTATTTTGTTTATACAAATCATATCAAACCGGTCTCGCGCCAGGCCGTAGAAAATTACTGCTCTGTAATGGCAAGCGAAAAACACTTATCCCAGAGTATTAAATTAGAGTTAAAAAATAGACTTTTGAAAATTATGGCCGTCTTTAATGAAAATCATAAATATCTTGATTATGGAATTTTTATTTTTCGTAAAAGGCCCGATAAAGAACAAATTTCCCTTTTCGGTGCATAAAAATAAGGGGTTACCTTGAAAGATAACCCCTTAGTACTAAGTTTTGCCGCGACTCCGACTGCGATGTTCTTCAAAACATTCCTTGAACCTCTCCTCATCGATTCCCAGCCCGCGCATGTGCGCAAGCTCTTTTGTCATCTCGATAGGAAGGCCCAAAGTGTCATGAAGCTTAAAGGCATCATTGCCGGAGATGATGTTGCTTGAATGGCTAACGATTTTGTCAAACTCCCGCAGGCCTCGGTTGAGTGTTTTCTCAAAGCCGGAGAGTTCCTGCTCAAGAACCTGTCTCGCTAACTCTCCCGTACCCTTGAGTTCGGGATAGTATGGAGAGAACAATTCCTGAACTATCGCAGTAGCCTCTTGCAACACCACAGTGTCTATCCCGGCAAGCTTTGAGTGAAGAAACGCTCTTCGAAGCAATCTTCGTAGAACGTATTCCTTACCCAAGTTTGCTGGACGGATACCGTCGGCAATCATAAACGTGCTACAGCGGAGGTGGTCAACGATGATACGGATTGATCGACTGTCCGCTGGCAGATTTGATCTCGAAACAATGATCTCCACAATGGGTTTGAGGAGATCGGTTTCGTAGACCGAATCCGCCTCCTGGAGAACGACCGAGAAGCGGTCAAGACCAGCTCCCGCATCGACACTCTTGAACGGCAGCTCCGTGAATGTTCCATCCTCATGGAGATAGTACTGCATGAAAACACCCGCATTCCATATCTCCAAAAAGCGACCGCATTCACAATCTGGTCCGCACGTTGATTTCCCACACCCGTAGTTTTCTCCTCGATCGAAGAAAACTTCAGTGCATGGACCACACGGACCAGAAGTGCCAGCTGGTCCCCAGAAATTCGACCCAGCGTCGAGTCGGACGATCCTACCGCTTGGAATCAGACCTTCCCAGACTTTTTGGGATTCGTCATCCGGGGGTATGCCAGGCAGTTTGTTGTCTTCGCTGTAGACCGTGGCATAGATCCGCGAAGTGTCGAATTTAAACACTTCACTGATCATTTTCCACGAGAGCTCGATGGCTTCTCGCTTGAAGTAGTCGCCGATCGACCAGTTGCCCATCATCTCAAAGAAAGTGAGATGATGTCGATCGCCGACACTTTCTATGTCGTTGGTTCTTACGCACTTCTGGATGTTACAGAGACACCTGTGCGGCGGGACTTTCTCGCCCGTGAAGAACGGTTTAAGCGGCGCCATCCCCGAGTTAATGAAAAGTAACGTAGGATCATCAACAGGAACCAACGAGCTACTGCCGATTACCAAATGGTTATGATTCGCAAAGTATTTCAGAAATGCTTCGCGAATTTCCTGGTGGCTCCACATCTTCATGATTCACCTCCTTTCTGGTGATGCCGATTTTGCTGAACCAATGCCCGTAGCGTTTCTGAAATACCGTAGGTATCGTGCAGTGCCTGCGGCGACGCGTTTGGATGTTGTCGGATAATTTGTTCTGCTTGCTGGAGGATGTTCAAAAGAGCGGTTTCTTCCCCCATCATCTTATCCGCAACATTTACGTACCCGTTAACACCAACTGCGCGCCCACAGTTTTTGAAGACGTCTGACAAGCGTTGAACCAGTTTATCGGTTGGTGTTGGTTTACCGAGAGACGACCAAACGGTTTCCAGAAATCTCCGCATCAACTTTCTTAGAACGTAACCGTGTCCCTTGTTTGAGGGCAAAAGCCCTTGTGCCAAGAGGACACAGATCGCCCTGAAGTGATCCGCGCAGATTCTAGCAATGGCATCTTTCGGTTCTTCTCTCTGTTCCGACAAAAAACCTTTTACTGTCTGAACAAGCGGGAAGATGGCATCAACGCGATAACTGTCGCATCCCTGCAATACCGCCGCGAGCCGTTCTATGCCAACTCCGAGATCAAAGCCCGGATTTGCGATTGGCACCAACCCACCGTCCGGTAAGCTCTGGGAATGAACGTGAATCAGATTGAGTAGTTCTACGTACCGATCTTGGTCGTCGGCCAACTGTTCAACTGATTCAGCTTCCTCTGAAGAACGGGAGAAGATGGCTGTTAGGCCATGGCCCACTGGTCCTGGCACTCCGAATTTCCATTCCTGCCAGAAATAATCATTTTCTGTCAGTTGGAAGATTCGCATCTCTTTGACCCCGCTCCTTTTGAGCGCCGCACGGAACTCTTCGCCGGCCGGGATTGTAAAATACAGATGCTTTTTTTCAATCCCAAACACAGCAAGAAGTTCCAAAAGATAAGACACGGCTTTGTCGTGAGTTGTATGGAACGTTCCACTACCAAACATTTCAAAGAATGTAAGGTAGCAGGGGTTGATACCAACGACGTTGAGTTCGCTCGCGCCACCCATCCGAAGGCATCCCTGGATCAACGCGTAGTTGTCCGAATGAGCAGAATCGTCGGTGAACCAAGATTTGAATGGTGTAATGGTAGCATTGATGAACATCACAGTTGGGTCGGCAGAGACAAGAGGGAACGACTCAAAGAGCCTGTAACCCCTGTCCTTGTGGAACTCAAGAAGCGTCGTTTTGATCTCCTGGACCGTCGGGTTTGATGACGCGGAATTCATATCGCTTCACCTCCTTTCGATTTAGTTGTGAATGTGCTTTATCGAGGAAATTATCCCCTCGATTTCTAGTGATGATTTTATATCTTTTCGCTGACTTTGTCAATTTTGTTCACTTATGTTATACTTGATGTAAACCGCATCATCACAAAAAATCTTCTCCTCCAGCAGGCGGGCAAAAAGGAAGGGGTTTGGGGGAAGGAATTTTTGCCCGCCTGCCATCCCGCGAAGCGGGACTGGGGTGGGAGCGGCTCCAGCTTTTTCGCTCAAAAAAGGTTCGCGCATTTTCAAACAAAGGGCACCATGTAATAAATTTTTTGGGAAAAAATTTAAACGTGGCTGGAACGTTTAAATTCAAAGAATTTATGATGTCTCGCCACGAACCAGATTAAAATGAAAAAAACAGACCTTGCGAAGCACAGAAAATTTATGGCTGAAGCTTTAAAGGGGGCCGAGAAAGCTTTGCTCAAAAATGAAGTCCCTGTCGGGGCTGTTATTGTACTGGGCGATGAGATTATTGCCAAAGGATACAATCAGTCCAACAAGAAGAAAGATGCCACCATGCATGCGGAGATTATCGCGCTTAAAAAAGCTTACAGAGAGGTCAGCGATTGGAGACTAGAGGGGGCGACGATTTACATTACGCTTGAGCCGTGCTTGATGTGTCTTGGGGCGATCCTTAATTCACGTATTCACAAAATTGTTTACGGGCTGGACGATCCGGTTTTTGGCTCGCTAAAGTCGAAGTTTAATAACGAGCAGGTGGCTAAGCTCTCAAAGAAATTAAAGGTGGTGAGCTTGGTGGGTGAAGAGGAATCCTTGGCCTTGATGCAGATGTTTTTTGCGCGGTTACGCAAGAAAAATCTGGAACAAGTTTGATGTTCCAGACGGCAAACAGTCTTGCAATTAATGCCTAAAGATTGTTTTTACTTCGCAATCCTCCGCTTCAAAAAATTCTTTCGCGAACGTCGCGGCTTTGTGGGGCTCGTATTCCTTGCAGGAGAAAATATCCAAGTACACAAAGCGAGTGTGCTCATTGCCAAAATGGCCGGAAATCAAAGAAGTCTCTATTAACTGGGCCATAGAGAAACCGGTTACTCTGGGATCATCTCCAAAATCCACGACGACGGTTTCTCCAAATTTTCTCATGCCTATCAGTTTGCACAACCTGTCGACAAACTCCCTCACTTTCTCAGTGTCGCGGATGGTCTTGGGGTTGCAGCCCTTTAAATCGATACAAGTACTCATCCCCCAAGGGCTCTCTTTTTTGTATTTTTCGATAATTTCCTTATCCGTTTGTGAAGGGCTTTCCATGTTATTGCGCCACCGCGGGAACTGTCCTTAGCGATGATACTTTCCCTTAATATAACGGAATTTCCAGAGTTAGGAAATCCCCCTGATGGGCTATCGAATCGTAAAAAAGTGGGAAGCAATTAATGCGGCTGGCTAAGAAAAAATTAGAATAAGCTTTATAATTAAATACAGGGAAGGGTGCCAGATCACCGCCCCACTTGGGGCGGGACCCCGCTCCTGCTTTAACAAGGAGCGGTGGGTGGTTCTTGCGATAGCAGTTTAAAAAGTGAGGAACCATAAAAATATGGAAGGGTGCTAGAGTGGTTTAATAGGACGCTCTCGAAAAGCGTTGAGCCCTCACGGGTTCCGTGGGTTCGAATCCCACCCCTTCCGCCATCCTTCGCTAAAGCTACGGAATGGCGTGCCATCTTCAGCAAGCTAGAAATAGACAATTCCATATGCATTACGTTTATATACTGTACAGTCCAACATCTCACAAGTTTTACTTTGGCTCGGCCAATGATTTGTCTTTGCGGACCAGAAGCCACAATAACGGTGAAGTAAGGTCAACCAAATTTGGCAGGCCATGGGGACTTGCTTGGTATGCTGCGTTTGAGACAGAAAAACAAGCTAGAGATTTTGAACGTTATCTCAAGTCTGGTTCCGGTAGAACGTTCGCATACAAAAGATTAATTTCCGTAGCTTTAGAGAAGGATTTTAAGGACGGAAGAAAAGGTAGTCCGAAGCACAAGACGTAGGATACCCTTCCGCCAGTTAATAAATATTAAAAAAACACCCCCTGAAAGGGGATGTTTTTTATTTACGAGCTTGATTCGCGAATCAAATTCGCTATACCTCACCAATGATATCCTGTCCGCCAACCTGAACGTCAAAAATCCTATTCTGGATGGTGTTGATGATAACAAAGGCAAGCAAAACAATAATAAGACCAACTATCGCCGAACTCAAAGTTTTGCGGCCAGTCTCCACACCCTTCTCACCACCGGCCATATATTGATAGCCACCGATAATGATAAAGACGACAGCCACGACACCGGCAATAATGATAGCCCATTCCAGAGCCACAATGAGAACATCAAAGATGTCGGACTGAGCGATTGGATTCGGCAAATCAATCGTGCCGGGATCACCGGCGGCACCGAAAGCTGTGGCCAAACCAGCGAAAGAAGCGCCCAAAGACATTCCAGTCAACGCCAGAGAGTGGATAATCTTTTTGACCATAGAAATCTCCTTTTTTAATTTTAGTTAATATGACTTTATAACGTTAAATTGGGACACCACTGCCAGACGAACCGGGGTCCTGTCGAACAGGCTCATCACCCCCCCCAGAACTCGTGTCTAGCTCTGTTTCATCATCATCCTCAAACACGATCCCTATGGCCCGGTTTTCAATGGAGCTAAGAGAGCCGCCCCCAGAACTTTGCAAATCAATCTGCTTTGCTCCCAATATATCCTGAACCGTATTGACCAAAAGAGCGGCTATCAAAACAATAACCAGACCAACAATCGCCGCCGTAATTGTCACTCGGCCCCTCTTAATGCCATCCTCGCCACCGGTCATATATTGATAACCACCCACGATAATGTAGATGACCGCAATGACACCGGCGATAATGATTGCCCACTCCAAAAGCTTAAAAATAAGACCACTGGGCCCCAACAAACTGGAAACGCCGAGAGGGTTCGGGGCGACAATATCCGCCGCCAAGGCGACCGCGGGCAATAAAGTGGCCAAAGACGCTCCGATTAGAGACAACAAATGTATGTATTTTCTATTCATATAATATTCACCTTGAATGATCGACTAGAATCTATCAATCTGATAATCAGAACCGATGTCTAAAATGTTACCTTGGATGGTGCTAACAATCACAAAAGCCACCAAAACAATGATAAGACCGATGACCGCCGAAGTGATTGTCTTGCGACCGGTCTCCACGCCCTTTTCACCACCAGTCATATATTGGTAACCGCCGACAATGATATAGATGACTGCAATGACACCGGCGATAACGATCGCCCATTCCAGAATGTTCCAAATGAGACCATTTTTACCAAACAGAGTCGTAACTCTACCCAGTGGGTTCGGGACTTCTCCAGCATCATCTATATCAGCGGCTAACACCGCAAGCGGCGCAAATGCAGACAAGAGCCCGGAGAGCCATATACTCAAATTCAAGATTGCTTTTTGTAACATTGCTAACTTTTAATTGCTATAACCAAATTATACCTTATTCCAGTCTCAATGTGGACTGGGTATTGGCGCCGATGATCTCGCCAAGACCAACAACGATCAACGAAGCGGTCAAAATAATAAGCAGACCGATAATCGCCCAAGTGATACCGGTCTTCGCCTGATTGCGCTGATCTGGCACCGCCACCGAGATAATAAATTTGTAACCGTAAATAATCAGCGCGATGATGGCCACCACCGCCGAAGCGCCAAGCATCCACTTGATGGCGAAGATGAGCCCGCGCACAAAAGTCAGCAAATCGGTAACCGGTTCCGTGCCGAGACCAACGCTGTTCAGATCAAGCGCATGCACGGCGCGACCGGTGGTGACCGTCAGCAGGAGCAATAAAAATTTAAAAATATTTTTTCTAAACCCCGGCATTGTTGTTGGCATTATTGATCTCTTCCACTTGAGGAATATAATCATTTTCTATATTTATATTCAAAATCCCTGTCACGATTGTATTTATGATCAGATAAGCCACCAGCACCACCACTAATCCAATAATAGCAAAAGTAAGGTTGCCCATCGCATTTTTTGCCTGCCCCGGATCGCCGGCCGAGACCATATACTGATAACCGCTAATGATGATAAAGATGATGGCCAAAAGCCCGGCGATAGCTACCGCCCAATTGATAATCCGCGCCACCAAAGAACCGAGTTGGCCTTTTTTAGTGATTGGATCAAGAGGATTGAAGATCTCGCCCGTCAGGCCAGGGAGTTCGATTTTGGGAAGATACACAGAGGAGAGGGCGGGATCAATAATTTCAGCAATATAACCATCTGTGGCCTCAACATAAACAGATAAGGGAAACCTGTAAGACCCTTCTCCCAATAATTTTGTGTACAAGATGTAAAGATACTTGTGACCCGCTGTTATTGAACCGACTCCCACCCCCACTCCATCGCGTATTTGTAGAGCCCCATCCCCCTCCAGGGGTGTTTCCATAAATTCGCCCTGATATTCTGGTCCGCTTGAAGTCACAAGGTAGCGCTTGACCAAAATTCTATCACTATTACCCCCGGAGAATAGAGTCGCAGGAATCACCACTCTCAAATCGCCGTCCCCCCCCACGGCCACAACCTCTGCCCTCCCTACTTCTATGAGAGATGGCTGTCTATAATCAACATCTTTTTCAATAATGATAGGGTAGGGGTCTCCATTAGCGTCGGTAGCCACCTTCAAAGGAGATTTGGCAACGGGAGAGCTGAGCCCTGAAAATCCGCCAGTATCACCAAGATACACCCTGGTATACACGTATATAGGATTGTCTATCGTAGAGTAGGACTGATGAGCGCCAGTAAATAGATCCGAGGCTACATCAATTTTGCCCTGAGAAATGCCGTAGCGCTCCCTCCAAACTTTATTTGTGGACGGATCTTGTATGACTGTGCCATCTTTATAAATATAGGCTGTATAAACTTTAAGCACGGGGTTAAGGGGCATAGAAGTTCCACTCAAACTGAAGTCCACTGAAAACATGGGCAACCGTTCTTTCCCACTTGGGTTATATTTATCAAAAGGAACCTTTAATGTTAAAAGCTCCGGCGCTGTTTTATATCCCTCTCCTAGTTGCTCTGGTTGGTCTGGAGATGGTCTTTTTACATCGCTGCTATAATATTTTGCTAACCGATAGCCCCCATCCGCCAAAGCCCGCCCAGGCGCAAAAAAGCTACCGACAAGGGTAGCCGTCATTATTACCAAAGCGAAAATCGATAGACGACGTCTAATCATCGGCCTGAAGAATATCAGTTATCTGTTCAGCGGCACGGCGCACAGCTGTCTTTGGATCGACATTGTCGTGCAAAACCGCATTAATCATTTCGCGGAAAACTTCTTCAGAGTTTTCGACATCATTGCGATACCAGCTCTTGGCGGTCACAGCGGAAACAGCGACGGGATAGGTAAGCTTGCTCTCGCTAGTCTTTTCCAAAAGCTCCAATTTCGCCGGCGCTTTGCCGGTGTTGCGCAAGATACGGTCCACATTGCGACTGGCAAAAGCGATAAATTCCCAAGCCGCCCGCGCGTTTTCTGAATCGGCCGAAACGGTTTCGCCCCAATAGTTGGCGAAGTCTACTCGTTCATTATTTTTAATTTGCGGCAGGGGCGCGGTCTTAAAGTCCAGATCGGGGTTTAGCCGCTGGATGGTGTCTATCTGATATGAATAGCCGAGAAACATGGCTGCTTTGCCCTCGTGAAAAGCTTGCAGAGCCACCGGCACGGTTGTCAGCTTGTCGTCAAAAGAAACATAAGATTGATTGGACGAATCGACAAAATCACGGTTGGCAAAACCGGCATAGAAAGAGAGCGCATTGGCGGCCGGGTCAAAGAAAGAGCCATCTGTGCGCTTAATCGGCAGATCAAAAGTGGCCTTCGTTTTATCATCCGAGACCATCTTGGCCCCGTTCTGCATCATCAAGGCGGCCAAGATCTCCGGCGCGCGACTTATCGTCTCGGCCGTACCGAGCGTAATGCCGGACTGGATGATGTTGCCCCGATTGTCAAATTTGGTTAAGCTCCGCGCCAACTCAATCACTTGATCCCAAGTTTCCGGCGGCCTGCGCACTCGATTGTCATCAAAAATATCTTCGTTGTAAAAAAGCATTAACGTATCCAAGGAATACGGTAAAGCATAGACCTCGCCGTCCAAGACGAAATCATCACTGACCACTTGGGGAAAGGCCTCCTCATACGCATCTAGGGCGACTATATTTGACGGGATGGTCTGAATTTTATCCTGATGTTTCGGTAGCCAGTCATTATGAATCATCCAGATATCCGGCCCCGTTCCCGCAGCCAAAGCGTTCAAGAGATCTTGTTCATAGGTCGCGGCGTCTTTTTTCTTGACCACAATCTCGACATTTGGCTTGGACTCGTTATAACGTTCGATCACTTGGTCCAGAACATCGCTATTTTCAAAAACACGCCAATATTCCAAAGTAATCTGTTCGCCCGTTGTCGGCCCGTCGTCTTCATTCGGAACGATCGAACTACCGCAACCAGCACCGACGAAAGCGAAGACTAAGACTACAAGTAAAAAAAAGCTGGAGATAGAAAATTTTTGTTTCATAAAGTATTTTGGAATTTTATTTTTTATTGACTGCCCGCGCCACGAACTCGGATAACTTTGGTTTGGCTGGCCCGCACTTTGGGGATACTAATCGTGAGCACTCCATGTGCCAAATCGGCTTCGGACTTTTCGGCGATCACCGGCACCGGCAGAGTTACGCTCCGCGAGATCTCGCCCCAATAGCACTCTTGCAAAAAAGATTCCTGCGCGTGTCTCGGCAGATAATCGCCCAGACGTCTCCGCGTCACGACCAAGATGTCCTCCTTGAGGGAAACATTAATGTCCTCCGGCTTGGCGCCGGCCACCGGTGAATGGATAATAACATGTGTATTGGTCTGGTAGACATCAATCGGCAATTCCAAAAAGGTCTCTTCCTCGACCCTCTCATCTTCTTCCGTCAAGATTTCTGTGATAGAGTCCTCCCCCTCATCAGACGAAAAATCGGTCTCCAAAAAGTCCACTTTCGACCTTGGTTCGGCTGTTCTTTGATCGTGTTCAAGGTCTTTGGCCTTTCGATGTAGCTCAAGATTTTCGACCGGCTCCACTTTTGGCACAGTCTTGCCTTTTAAAAGTGAGCGCAGATTTCGACTAAGCATCTCACCTCCTTTAAAAAAATAAATATATAAATGCTCTCAAAAGTAAATAGACGTTTTTATTATACTATTTTTTTAAGAAATTTTAGAGAGCGTTTATTTTACGCTATAATGTTATAAGTTATGAAACGATTACAAATATTTTTAAGCTTGGCTTTGGTCCTGTCCGCCACTTTGGGCGTTAACTTCGGTTTTAGCAACACGGCTTATGCCGAGGGCGAGTATTCCGCCAAATGGGTTGCTCAATCGCCATATCCGCCAGCCCTCAAAGCCGGTCAGAGAGCAGAGCTTTGGGTAGAATTTGCAAATACCGGCTCCAGCACTTGGATGGGTAGCGGCACTACCCCTCTGCGACTTGGCACCGCTCGCAATCTGGACCGAACCAGTTTATTCATTGACGGCTCCTGGATCAGCGACAATCGCGTCGCCACTTTGGCACAGACACAGGTCGCCCCCGGCGAGATTGGCCGTTTTGTTTTTTCCATCACGGCTCCAAACGAAACTGGCGCGTATCGTGAATATTTCCGACCGGTGGTTGAGAACGTCACCTGGCTGGAAGACTTTGGTGTTTATTGGGATATCAATGTGACCGAGCCAACTTATCTCTTTGAAGTGAACGAAATCAACAAACCCACAGAGGTCGTGGGCAATTTAGAGATTGAGGCCATTCTCAAACTGCGTAATATCGGCACCGAGACTTGGGTGAACAGTGGAGACAATCCCATACACATCGGTACCACCGCTCCCTTTGACCGTAGCAGTAGCTTTTATCACTCCTCTTGGCTTGGCCAAAATCGCGTGACGACCATGAAAGAAACAAGCGTCGCCCCCGGCGAGGTCGGTACTTTTGAGTTTATGATGACTGCGCCAAATCAAAATGGCCAAAGAAGCGAATATTTTTCTCTGGTGGTTGAAAACAAACTTTGGATGAAAGGCAACTTTGTTTTGTTGCTAAATGTTACCCCGGCCCGTTATACCGCCGAGTTGGTGGCCCAGTCCCCAAATCCGCCAGCCCTCAAACCCGGCGAGACGACTACGCTTTGGGCGGAATTTAAAAATACGGGCAATGTCCCTTGGCTCACAAGTGGCGACAACGCCGTCAAGCTCGGCACGGCCAGACCGCTGGATCGAGCCAGCTCTTTTCGGGATTCAAGCTGGTTCGGCGACAATCGCATCGTGGCTACTCCCAACAGGGTCCAGCCCGGCGAGATGACACGCTTTACTTTTAATATCACCGCTCCGAATGATATCGGCGCTTACACAGAAGACTTTCGACTGGTCGCCGAAGGGCTGACTTGGCTCACAGATGTTAATTTGCGCTGGTCTCTCACCGTGGAAGAAGAGTACATCCCCGAAAATCCGATTCGGGTCGGCCTGACCCACGTGACCGACCCCGTGACCATCAGCGGTTCCGGTCCCTTTATGATTCGTGATGGTAGCTCGAAAGCTATCGCTCGCATTACCGCTGGCGAAAGTGTCCGCGTGGTGCCCATTTCCGGCGGGTATCAAATCACGAGCGCAACCCTTGGCACACAAAATGTTTATAATTGGCTTAGATTTTCTCCGGTGCTCGAAACGGTTTTGAGAGTTGACAACCCCAACGTTAGCTCCAGCTACAATAATTTTCGCGGTATCATCCGCATCCAACGCTCCGACCTGAGCGGACGTGTTTGGCTTGTGAACGAGCTCGGCCTTGAAGAATACCTTTGGGGATTGGCCGAAGTCCCGGACACTTGGCCGATGGAGGCCATCAAAGCCCAAATTGTCGCGGCGCGCTCCTTTGCCGTCACCGGTAAGCAGGGACCAATCGCCGATATTTTTGATGTTTATGACGACACCCGGAGTCAAGTTTACTATGGCCATAACTACGAAATGGCCAGACCGATGATCAAGGAAGCGACCAAAGCCACCGCCGGTCAAGTCATCGCCTACGGAGGCGAGATCGTCCGCGCTTACTATCACTCTGATAGCGGTGGCTATTTGGCGGCGGTTGAAGACGTCTGGAGCAAGTCCAACCCAGCTCTGGCCAAACCGTACTTGATCGCCAAGACAGACCCCTACGCCAGAGCCACGATCTGGTCGTATTCCTTGAGCGGCCAAGAATTGGCCCAGAAGTTCCCGGAATTGGCGGGACAGGGCGTCATCACCAACATCGAGGTCCAGACCTTCGCCGGCTCCGAAAGGGTTGAGAGACTTATCTTCCATTTTGACAGCGGTGCGGCGGTTTCTTTGCCACACTATACCTTCAGAGCCCAAATGCCCGGCAGCCAGCTAAAGAGTATGGTCTTTACCGCCTCGACTTTTTTGGGCGGTTCCAACCCGATTTTCCAATTCAACGGTCGGGGCAACGGCCACCACGTCGGCCTCTCCCAATGGAGCGCCTACAATATGGCGAGTCAGGGATTCACGTACGACCAAATCTTACAATTCTTCTTTGACAGTACTTCGGTAATCAACTACGCCTAACCTTAATCGTCATTGCGCGTCCGTCGGAGTAACGAACGCGGCAATCTCTCATTTCAATGTTCGGTCAAAATAAACAAAAATCCCTGAAACCATTCAGAGATTTTTTGGTTGATACCATCTTCCCTAAATATTGTCTGGGCTGTCGCCTTGAGGGCACATTTCTTTGTCCCATTTGTTTTCAGAAAATTGTTTTCATCAAAACGCCAACCTGTTATCGCTGTGGCCGTATCACCCCCAAGGGCAAGACTTGCCCGATGTGCCGACGCAAAAGTTGCCTAACCGGAGCTATTGTCGCCACTCACTTGGATGAGGGACCAATTCGTGATTTGATTCATAGCTATAAATACGAATTCATTTTTGCTTTACATGAAAACTTGAGCCATATTATCTGGCGTCGTCTGACAGAAATCGATTATGCGCAAAAAAGCTCTTTATTTCTACCCATCCCCTTACACCGGGAACGCTTCGCTTGGCGTGGCTTCAACCAGGCCGAGCTTTTGGCCAAAGATTTGTCTAGTCTCACCGATGCGCCATTGCTTCGCAATAGCGTGATACGCATCAAAAAAACCAAACCGCAAATCGAGCTGAAACCGGAAGAAAGAAAGGAGAATATGAAAAACGCTTTTAAAGCAACGGTCCACGCCAAAGTCGTTCGAGATAAAGTCATTTTACTGGTTGACGACGTCCTCACCACCGGCGCTACTCTCGAGGCCTGCGCCGAAGCTTTAAAACCATTCGAACCCAAAGAAATTTGGGGGCTGGTCATCGCCAAGGGTTAAAAAATAAACGGCTCAAATTTTGAGCCGTTTATTTTTTGATTAAAATGTCATCACAGCAGAGACTGGGATTCAGGAATGATTATTACTAGATTCCAGATACAAAATACTAGATACTAATTACGATATGAAAATTATCACTAACTCTCAAAAAGAAACTTGGGATTTGGCGGGAACGGTGGCCAAGAAACTAAAAGGCGGTGAGCTGATTTTTTTGATTGGCGATCTGGGAAGTGGCAAGACAACCTTTGCGCAGGGTCTGGCCAAAGCGCTGGATATCAAAGAAATCGTCAGTAGCCCGACTTTTATGATGGCCAAGAAATATAAAATAAAAAAAGATAATCATCTTTGGCCCCGTCAAACGGAGCTATGGCATTTTGACTTGTACCGATTGAGCGATTTTAAGGACTTCTTTGATATCGGCGGTATGGAGGCCATTGAAGAAAACAGTTTGGTTTTGATTGAATGGCCAGAAAAAATCAAAGATAGATTGCCCAAACCGGACATGATTATTCATCTCAAAAATCTTGGCGAGGATAAAAGAGAAATCAAAATCACCCAATGACCCTAATATTCGATACCACCGGACTTGCGAATGTTATCGGCATCGTTAAAAACGGCAAGCTGACTTGTCGCGCCGTTACTCGTCAAAAGCCGAGCGGTTTTCTGATCAAAACGATTGCTGAACTTATCGGTTCACCAAAAAAGTTAAAAGAAATTATTGTCGTTGTTGGCCCCGGCTCCTTTACCGGCATCCGCCTTGGCGTCACCATCACCAATACTTTCGCCCATGAGCTAAAAATCAAACTAAAAACCGTCACCAACTTTGACCTCGGCGGAGAATACATTCGCATCAATCGCCAAGAGTTCAAACGTCAAGCTGGCGAGCTAACCGACCTAGACAACCTCAGCCCAAGGCAAAAATTAAAAAAGATTATAGACTCCCACAATCTCAAAGGCGTCAAAATGGCCACACCTCTTTACGCCAAAGAGCCGAACATCACTCCATAGGCCCCTCTTCTTCCGGCGACGTATCGGCCGGATCGATAGAGCCATTTTTGAAGCCACCGTTCGTTTCCGTTTTTTTGATTGGATAATTTTGATTGATAGCCATATCGATCTCTTGAGAATCAGCGATGACAAAAGCGGCATCAAGCCCCTGCGCCCTAAGCTCGGGCAGAACTTCCGGCGCCTGCCGCGGATGCGGAATGGCCACCGTCACCACCTGACCGTTGGAGCTGATGGCAATAGCATGCGCGCGACGTGCCGTACTCTCGCTGATGAGAGCAACCACCGCAGGGTTAAATCCATAATGAGTTAGGTCAACCGTCGGCAGATTGTATTGTTGGCCGATAGTATCAACAATGTCTCGACGCTTGACCATGCCGAGATCGACCAGGGCCTCGCCCAGTCTTTTGCCGGTCTTTGCTTGTTCAGCAGCCGCGCGCGCGATATCTGTTTGAGTGACCAGACCCTCATCTTTTAGCACTTCGCGAAAACTTTTGCGCTCGGTCATCATGCTTCGCTCACCCAAACTTTCATCACCATAGGCTTGGCCTGTCAGTCGCTCATGAATCTCCAAAAGCTCGTTGGCAATCACGGAAGGATGTGGCACTTTATCAAAAACAAAGTCGGGATGTTGGCCGGCCGTCCGGATATGAACATCACCGAATCGGAGCAAAGTTTCCAAAAAACCAACAATCTTGACCTCCACATTTTGCAGTCTAGCCAAGTTCAGCTCACCCACTTCACGAGTAAAAAAAGTTTTCAGCTCTGCATCCAAGATACGTTCGTTGGTAACGATAAAAATATCATAGTAATAATTGACCCAACTCATCACCAAAAAACTCCAGATGAAAAGAACGTAAGAGCCCACAATCATATTCAGATATTGTTGATCGGTCGCTGACGAGATGAAGCCGACACTATCAAGCAACCATGGCACCAGAAAAACCGGAATAAACATCGCCAAAGTCATAAAAATATACGGCAAAAAATTCGCCCAATGACGCCGATAAACCTTCTCGATTTGCTCACCGGGTCGACTGACGACTCTGACGCCGCTAACGATTTCTTTGGTTTGTACTTTATGCGCCATAGCTCAAGCTGCGATGATAGATATAATGGTTGCCACAATAATCAGGAGCGAAACTAAGATAAAGACACTTGCTGCCAAAATATGCATATTGCCACGGATGTTGTAGCGAAACATGTGATACACCAAAATCGTCGCCAAGACGACGAAAATAAGCAACACAATGGCATAAATAGTGAAAATCATTAGAACATACCTTTTTTATGCATAAATTTTTCCAACGCCATCGTGGTCAATTTGCGCCCGCGCGCCGTCCGTTCTAAGAAGCCCCGACGGATAAGATACGGTTCATACACTTCCTCGATAGCTTCCGCTTCTTCCGAGATGGCCGCCGACAAGGTTGAGAGACCGGTTGGCCCACCTCCGAAATTTTGCGCGAGGGTGCAAAGAATCTTACGATCAACCGAGTCCAAACCCTGTTCATCAATGCCGACCATGGCCAGCGCCTCTTTAATATTTTTCATATTCACCGTTCCGTTATTTTTGACCGTCGCATAATCACGGATTCTTTTGAGTAGGCGGTTGGCCACTCTGGGCGTAAAACGAGCATATCGCGAAATCTCCCCCGCCTCGACCTCTTTCAGAGCCAAGCCCAAAATCTTGGCCGAGCGCATGATGATTTTCGCAATTTCAGATTCTTCATAAAAATCGAGTGAATAGACGGCCCCAAAGCGATCACGCAAGGGCGAGGAAAGCGAGCTGGGCTTCGTCGTCGCCCCGAGCAGAGTGAAGGCGGGCAGGTCAATCTTAATCGGTTTGGCCGAAGGCCCCTTGCCGATAACAAGATCAATTTGATAATCCTCCATCGCCGAGTACAGAATCTCTTCTGCCACTCGACTCAGCCGATGAATCTCATCAATAAAAAGGATATCGCGATCTTCCAGATTGGTCAGAATGGAGGCCAAGTCGCCCGCCCTTTCAATCGCCGGTCCGGAAGTGGCTCTCAAATTTACTCCCATTTCGTTGGCGATAACAGTAGCCAAGGTCGTCTTGCCCAATCCCGGTGGGCCGAAAAAAAGAATATGGTCTATGGCCTCACCACGCTTTTTGGCCGCCGCGATTGAGATTTTTAAATTTTCTTTAACCTTCGACTGGCCAATATATTCACTAAAAGAACGTGGTCGCAAAGTGACCTCAAAGGGATTGCTCGCCCCTCTAATCAAGTTTGATTCCGCTTCTTTTATCCCATCCATAACGATGTCAGATTAATGCCTCCGACCGTGAGACCGGTGACGATCAGACCGGCCAAGACCAACCCTCCCAATATATACTGTAACGTATGCTTGATTGAAATACCAAACAAATAGGCCAAGAGCGCACCGGTCCAGGCGCCGGTCATGGGCAGAGGAATGGCCACAAAAAGGAGCAGAGCCAAGCTCCCATATCGCTCAAACTTGGCAGAGTGACGTTTGTGTGTCCGCTTGAAAAGTTCGCTAAAAACTTTAGTCCAAAAAGCGCCATACTGTTGGAGCAAGTTCACGATGATATCCAGAAAAAAATAGAGCAAAACAACCGGAATAAAATTGCCCAAAATGGCGACGACAAACACCTGCCAGAGAGGCAATCCGTAAAAAATCAGCCCCAGAGGAATGGCGCCCCGCAATTCAACAATGGGCAACATCGCTGTCAGAAAAACAGCTAGCAAACCGTCCATCAGACAAAAACGCTAAATAACATAAGCCCGAAAGCAAGCAACAAGAGATAATAAGCGAAATAACGAAATCTGCCAAGAGCGACAACACGCATAAAAATCATCAAAGAGATATAGCCGGCTACAAAAGCAATCCCCAACCCAACCAAGAGTTGGGTCGTGTCAAAGGTTTCCGGTCGCGCCAGAAATTTGACAAGCGAATAAAGCCCCGCCGCGAGAGTCAGGGGTGCACCCAGAATAAAGGAAAAACGCACCGCCGCTTCTCTTTTTAATCCATTGTAAAGACCAGCGACGATGGTCACACCGGAACGAGAAATGCCAGCGATTAATCCCAAGACTTGTGCCACACCAATGCCCAAACCCTCAAAAAAACCAATATCTTTTAAACGCTTTTTTTCATTATCAAAATAATGGGTGGCCAGAACAATCAGAATAGCCATCGCCAGAAACATGACGGCGATAATTTGCAGATTGCGAATTTGATTAAAAAAATCGGCCGTGAAAAAACCGACCAGACCCGCCGGGATGATGGCCAACAAAATAATCTGATGAAAATTCCTCGGTACTTCGCCCCCCAGGGCTTGCTTTCCACCAAAGACACCGCGGATAATTTCCGACCAGTCTCGCCGAAAGAAAATAACCATAGCCGCAAAAGTTCCCAGATGTAGCACGGCGTCAAAGGCCTGCCCTTGGTCCGGCCAACCGGCCAGCTCAGAGACAATCGCCAAATGCCCAGAACTGCTGATTGGCATTATCTCCGTAATACCTTGAACCAACGCTAAAGTAATAAGCTGAAGCCACTCCATATTATTCAACGATTATTTCCCAGCTGACTTTCGAGCCGGTAACCCAAGCCATATACTCGGCCACCAATTCAAAACTTTCATTATATGTACCCTTTTGGATTGGGGGCTCCAAGATAAACTCTACCACCACTGCTTCACCAGCTCGGACAGTCTGAGAGGAGATTATTTTAATGCGATTTGGGCTCAACCAAGAGAAATCTCTCAAGGCTGAAACCCGATCTCGCGCTCCACTGGTGCCGAGCGTGACAGCATTGGCGCCGCTCCCCAGCCAAGACGCCCTCCCCGTATTTTGATACTCCACTCTGAGTCGCGCCAATTGACCGGCAACCAAACGTACGGGGCTCGGTGTCTGGCTGATAACCTGCGCCGACCACTCACCACCGGGCGTGAAAGCCGCGTTACCATCGCCAACTTGAATATCCCAATAAATACCGAGATCGTTTAGCCAAGAAACATATTCAACCACCGGTTGAAAATACTCACGAAAATTACTTTCAAAAAGGGGCGCCTGAACAGTGAACTCAAAAGTACCGAGCTCGTTCGGCAAGATGACGCCTTCGATCAGCTTGGTCACCCTGTTGGCGCCCAGCCAGCTCCCGTGATAAAAAGTGCTGTTGCGATCCTGTTCGCGACTCGTGCCCAAGACGAGGGGCGAGGCGCCATCATTCACCCACGCCACATTCCCCGTGTTGCGCAATTGTAAACGGAGCATCGCCAGCTCGCCCGGCATCAAGTTCAGACTCGGAGATTGGCTCACCCAAGTCGCCTGATGGCGAGCGTCACTTGGTCTCGTAAAATTCAAATTGAGCGAAGCAGTGATCAAGCCCCCGTCACTTTGATTATAAAAACCCAAACTCGCCGCCCCCTCTTTGACTGATGAGACTTGGAAGCTCAGTCGGCCGTTGGCATCAGTAGCGCCAAGTGCTACTTCTTTGGCTACAAAAGTATGCCCATTCACGATTAATTCATGATCCGTCAGAAGAATGATCTCCCGATCAATCCCAAATTGGCCGTTGGCGTTGCTCAAATTCAAAGTCACCATGGTTGTGGCCACACCGTTGGCCGGCAAAAAACTGTGTGACGATTGAAGAGTCGCTTGGTCAAAACCGGAGCCCTGCAAAGCTCGTAAAATATTTAAACGACCATGTCCATAAAAAGATGAAGCGCCGTCGCCCAGAGGATCGGCCGCATCTTTTAAAATACGCACCAAGGCCTCGTTGGCTACACCCGGATAATGATTTTTGAGCAACACCAAGCTTCCGCTCACAAGCGCCGCCGCAAAAGAGGTCCCGCTAGCTTCGGAGTAGGCGTTACGGCTCGTCGGATTGTCCAAGCCGGCCACAACGTAGCGATCTCCCGGCGCCACGAGATCCACCTCTGGTCCAAAGTTCGAATAGCTGGCCAATCCGCCTGAACGACTAATGGCCGCCACCGCCAAAACGTCTTCGTAGGCCGCCGGATATAGCACCCGCCCAAGACCTTCGTTACCGGTCGCCGAGACCAAAATCACGCCCCTAGTGGATGCGTAGTGGGCGGCATTAGCCAAATCCGCGACCGAAACATCCGTGCCAAAACTCATGTTGATAATGTCAGCGCCATTATCCACGGCGTAATGAATCGCCTTGGCTACACTTTGGTAACTACCGTTGCCGTTTTTGTCCAAAGCGCGCAAGGCCATAATCTTTGCCCCCCAGCTCACCCCGCTGATACCCTTACCATTATTGGTCTGCGCCGTGATGATGCTGGCGATAGCGGTGCCATGCCCGTTGATGTCGGCCACATCACCATTATTTTTTTCAAAATCGTAACCGTTGATGTCGTCAATATAGCCGTTACCGTCGTCATCCCGCCCATTGCCGGCTATTTCCCGCACATTCATCCAGGCCTTGCCGATAAGCTCCTCGTGGTTAAAGTTCACGCCGGTATCAATCACCGCCACAACCGTGCCGGCCTGGCCCTTTTCAATATCCCAAGCGTCAACCACACCCACGTCATCAAAATAAACAAACTGGCGCGAAAGCAACGGATCGTTCGGTAATTGCTGAAAGCTTAAGGCAAAAACAAAATTCGCCCCGAAAGTCCCCAGGGCCAATCCCAGTGCTAAAATCAACGTTGTAGCTCTGCGTAACATACTTTGTTCATTATACCATCTAAAAATTTACCCAAAAATAAACGGCTCATTTTTTGAGCCGTTTATTTTTTTCCATACTAAATACCAGATACTGGATACTGAAAATTTGAAAAATTTTCTCTGGTGGGTCGTCTGGGACTCGAACCCAGGACATCCTGCTTAAAAGGCAGGCGCTCTAACCGACTGAGCTAACGACCCATAGTTTTAATTATAGCTTGTTCTCGTCTCTTAGAAAAACATTTTAGCCAGAAAAACTTGACGAGTGCGATAGAATATTAACACGACCATATTTATTAATAAACCTCGCCAAAATTTTTTGCTATGAAAAACTTAGGCGGGCAACCCATTTTCATGAAAAAGATCACTGTTTATTCGACCCCAACCTGCGTTTACTGCGCTCAGTTAAAGAATTATTTACAGGAAAACAAAATTGAATTTGAAGCTATCGACCTCTCACAGAATATGGAAGAAGGGCAGAAGCTCATCGCCAAGACTGGCCAGATGGGCGTACCACAAACATCTATTCAGGAAATCGACAAAAATGGAGAGGTGAAGAAAGAAGATTTTGTGATTGGCTTCAATGTTGAGCAAATCAATTCCTTACTTGGCATTTCATGAAATACGATCTGTTGATTATCGGTGGCGCCGCAGCCGGCTTGACCGCCGGTCTTTATGCGGCTCGCCGCGCCTTGAAAACTTTGGTAATCAGCAAAGATCTCGGCGGCCAAGTCTCCACCACTCCCACGGTCGAGAATTACCCCGGCTTTATTGAGCCACAAGGTGGCTATGATTTGATGGAGCGCTTTAAACGTCAAGCCGAGAAATGGGGCGCGGCATTCAAGTTGGCCGAAATCACTTCCCTAAAAAAAGAAGGTGAAGTCTTTAAGGCCGAAACAAATGCTGGCGAGATTGAAGCTCGCGCTGTCATTTTGGCTTTTGGTAAAAAATCTCGTCAACTTGGTATCGCGAACGAAAAAGAATTTAATGGCAAAGGCATCTCATATTGCGTGACCTGTGACGGTCCACTTTTTAAGGATAAGGTCACGGCCGTAGTCGGCGGCGGGAACGCCGCTGTTGAAGCGGCGGAAATTTTATCTAAAGTTGCCCGGAAAGTTTACCTCATCCATCGTCATGATAAGTTCAAGGCTGAAGCTGTCAACGTTGATCGGATTAAAGATAGAGACAATGTCGAATTTGTGCTCAATACGACGGTCGAAAGCGCACACGGTGACGACAGGCTAACTTACGTTATGACCAAAAACAAAGATGGCGAAGAAAAAAAGTTAAAGCTTGACGGCCTCTTTATCGAAATCGGTTTTGAGGTCAAGGCGGATTTTGTTAAAGATCTGGTTGGCTTTGACAAACAAAATCAAATTATCACCGACGATAAACAACAAACCAAAACCCCCGGCCTTTTTGCCGCGGGTGATCTGACCACCAATCCTTACAAACAAATCGTCATCTCCGCCGGCGAGGGCTGTACCGCCGCTCTCGCCGCTTATGAATATCTGGAGCAGGGCAAGGTCGCCACTCTCGACTGGTCACCTGGAACGATATGAGCAAATAGCATCTAGTCTTCGGCATTTCGTATGTCTAGGGCGATAGTTGACTCATTCGCTCCAGCGCTTCCTTACTCACATCATAACGGAAACCCCTCCGAGCAAGGAAAGCAAGAATCTTTTGCGGATCATTTGTGGTCCGTATTTTCTTTTCTGCCAATTGAATGGCTAGTTCAAGCTCCTCCTCCGCTTCAATCGGCAAAACTTCATCAATGATTTTTTGCTCAATGCCCTTGGCTCTTAATTCTTTACCGATTAGAAATGAGCCACGTGGCGAAGCACCCCGCCTATGCTCCACCCAAAGTTGAGCAAATTTTTTATCATCCAAAAAACGCTGTGCCAAAAGCTTATTAACAACTTTAGCGACATCCTCTCTGGCGATTTTTAGTTGACGTAACTTCACCGCCACCTCCCGCACACTACGTGGCCGATATTCGATGAAGCGCAGGGCACGACTATAAATCTTATCCAACGAACTTAGCTCTTTTAGCTCGGCCAGTCTTTCGACCGAAAGCTCTTGTCCCGTATAAAGTCGCTGGCCTTGCAATTCATGGCGCGATAAAGAGAAGGCGTATTTGCCATCAACAAAAATGCTGACTCGCTCTTTGAATTTCTGCTGTTGTTGAATTTTAGTAAGCTTGTATTTCATTTTTTCTGCGCTATAATCAAAGTATCACATGCCGAGGAGGATAGCGGCATGAGGGGCGTACGCCCCGCGGACCTGAACGAAAATTCAGTCGTATCCTTACTTTACTTTAGAGTGATTTTAGCCACTCTGGCGGCGAACAGCGACGCGCACATGTTGCGCGCGAGGCGTCGCCGAACGACAAGAGGGGGACACATTCCCCCTCTTTTTTTTTATTTTTTCAGAGCGCGAATTTCTTTTTCAATCTGTTTCGCCAATTTAGCATCCGTTTTTAAAAGCTCCTTAGCGGCGTTACGTCCCTGAGAAATTTTTTCGCCATCATGCTCATACCAAGCCCCGGACTTTGTCACGATCCCGAGCTCCACCGCCGTATCGATGAGTTCGCCTTCGCGTGAGATGCCCTCGCCGTACATAATGTCAAACTCCACTTGTTTAAACGGTGGAGCGACTTTATTTTTGACCACTTTGACCCGCGTGCGGTTGCCGACCATTTTCTCGCCCTCCTTAATCTGCGCAATACGACGAATGTCTAGGCGCACGGAAGAGTAAAACTTTAACGCATTGCCACCCGGGGTTGTTTCCGGATTGCCAAACATCACCCCGATTTTCATCCGTAATTGATTGATGAAGATAACGGTCGCATTTGAACGATTGATAGCGCCCGTAATCTTGCGCATCGCTTGACTCATCAGTCGCGCCTGCAAACCCATATGCGAATCGCCCATGTCGCCCTCTATTTCGGCTCTCGGCACCAAAGCGGCGACAGAATCGATCACCACCAGACCGACCGCATTGGAGCGAATTAATTTTTCAACAATCTCCAAAGCTTGTTCACCGGTGTCCGGCTGGGAAACCAGCAGATCTTTGGTTCTAACGCCAATCCTTTTAGCATACTCTGGGTCCAAGGCATGTTCAGCATCCACAAAGGCACAGATCAATCCCTTTTTTTGCGCTTCGGCAATGACATGCAGAGCCAAGCTCGTTTTACCGGAAGATTCCGGCCCGAAAATTTCAACAACGCGCCCCTTTGGTAAACCACCAATACCGAGCGCTAAATCCAAAGAGATGGAACCGGTCGGGATAGAATCAACATCCTGCCTTCGAGCTTCGCCCAGAAGCATCACCGCCCCTTTGCCATATTGTTTTTCTATCTCCCCGAGGGCCTCCTGAAGCTCTTTATTCTCACCAACGAGGGCTTTTCTCTTTTCCTCTTTTTTAATAACTGTCGGCATAGTTAGTCCTCCTCATCTTCACTTATTTCTTCTGCTCCCTCCATCTTACCACCGGTCACTTCATTATGCTCTTCAATGCTAACCTCGCTCGGATCTGGGTCCAGATCGGTCAGGTCCACCAAGATATCCCGTGGCTTGCTACCATCAGCATGGCTCACGATACCGTTGGTCTCCATCAAGTCGATAAGTCGTGCCGCGCGAGCATAACCAATACGAAAACGCCTCTGCAGATACGAAGCCGAGGCCTTGCCGGTCCGCACCACCAGCTGCACCGCCTCATCATAAAGGTCCTCACCCTCCGCATCACCAAAACTGCCATCTTTTTTGGCATCTTCCGTCACTTCGTCAACATAAGCGCTCTCCCGTTTGCCCTTAATAAAATCGGTGACCCCCTTAATCTCTTGATCAGATATAAAGGGGCTTTGGATGCGGAGCGGCTTGCTCAAATCGCTGGGCAGAAAAAGCATATCACCATTACCAACAAGCTTCTCTGCGCCGGTCGAATCCAAAATAGTTCTGGAGTCGATACCGGAAGTAACGTTGAAAGTAATACGCGAGGGGAAGTTCGCTTTGATGAGGCCGGTAACAACATTCACGGAAGGCCTTTGGGTAGCAATAATCAGGTGGATGCCGGTCGCCCGCGCCATCTGGGCCAGCCGGGCAATGTATGACTCCACATCGCGAGCCGAGACGGCCATCAAATCCGCCAATTCATCAATCATCAAAACGATATAAGGCATTTTTTCGCCACTCTTGCCGGGGCCGGCGTTGTAGGCGTCGATATTACGAACTTTGTGGTCTTGAAAAACTTTATAGCGTCTCTCCATCTCCGCCACCAGCCACTTCAGAGCATTGATAGTTTTCACCGGATCGGTGATAACCGGCGCCAAGAGGTGGGGGATGTCGGCGTAAGAGGTAAACTCAACTCGTTTCGGATCCACCAAAACCACCCGCAGGTCTTCCGGAGAATTCTGATACAGCAAACTAATCAAGGTCGCATTTAAAAAGACACTTTTGCCGGAACCGGTGGCGCCAGCAATCAGCAGATGAGGCATCTTTGTCAAATCAGTCGCCAACGGTTCGCCGGAAACACCGCGTCCAAGAGGAATCCCCAGTGAACTCTTGATGCTGTCAAAAGAGGGCGAGAGCAAGCTTTCCCGCAAAAGGACAATGGCCGATTTTTTATTCGGCACCTCGATCCCGACAAGAGAGCGGCCGGGAATCGGCGCCTCGATACGAATCGGGTGTGCCGCCAACGCCAGGGCCAAATCCTGACTTAGACCCACAATCTTGGAGAGCTTGACTCCGGTTGCCGGCTTCAAGGTATATTGTGTTACCGTCGGGCCGACATTGACCTCGGCCATTTCAACCTCAATGCCGAAATCCTCCAAAGTTTGACTAATAATCTCAATATTCTGTTGGATATTGCCGCTATTAACTTTGGTAACCTTATCGCTCAAGATCTCCAGAGGCGGAACCTCCCAGTCCACCGCTTTGTCGCTCAACTTTTGCGGTACAAATTCGCTGTCTTTGGTCTCGACCGGTTTCAGCCCGTTCACCTTGGCGGAAACCTCTTTTTTCACCCCGTTTGTTTTTGAAGTAAATTTGCTCAAATTTTGGCGCTTAAACTTCAAGATGGCCTGATCCGGTTCGTTGATTTTGATCCTGCCAGAACCCAGACCCACCGGCGCATGCAGATTGAGCTTCAGATTGTAGTAAAGCTTGCGTAGCGGCTGCCCGAAGACCAAAACCAAAGAAGCCACCAACAAAGCGGAAAGCATCAAAACGCCAGCATAAAAATCAAAAAAACTGATGATTAACGTTGAAAGATAGTGCCCAATCAGCCCACCACCGCCACCACCCAGAGCCGTCGTCAAGCTTTGACCGTTAAAGAATATTTGCAAAAGGGAGCTTAAGCTCAAAAACAAGATAGCCGCCCCTAAAACATTGCTGGTCTTGACCTTATACTTGGCGGGATAAAACATCGCTATGCCGAAGCCCGTCAAAATAACCGGCAAGAGAAAAGAAACTAAGCCAAAACCAAACCGTAAACCTCGATAAATATAAGTGCCCAAATCACCAGCCAGATTCATAATGCTAAGCATCACAAAACCGGCCAGACCAAGTAGTAAAATGCCAATAATCTCTCGGGAAACGCTGGGCTCAAGCTCCAACTTGAAATTCAAGGGATCCCAGCCCCCCTCTTGATAGGTGCGGTAGCGATAGGGATTTGTCCGCCTTCTCGTGGTTGTTTTTCTTTTTGTAGAACGTTTGCGAACTGCCATTTATAAATCAGATATTAGCTTTGGAAGTATCCTCATCAATTATAACAAAATCGCTCCAAAAAGACTCGCATATCTGTGCGAGTCTTTTTGGCGATTACCGCAAAACTCCTAAAGACTTAGGTCAGCACCGAAAATAATGACGATATCTTTGGCCTCATCACTGGCCTGGATGCTGGGCTCCACCCCCAGCGCCTTCAGACTCTCGGCCACCACCCCCGCTTCTCTATCCATACCAACTTCGTACTGAACAATCGTCTTGTCATAATCAAAATTATCGGCGTTGGCCTTTTTGACGATTTGATACTCTTCTTCGATTAATTTATCGCTGAGCTTGCCTGCTAAACCGGCCACGCCGCTACCGTTGAGAATGGTGATGTTGACCGTTGATTTTTCAATGGGAGGCAGCTCTTCCTCGGTCTGATTCGCTTCCTCGCCACTAGGGGCAATATCATTATTGGGGGCAACGTCATTTGATGGCCAATAATTATAACCAAACCAAAACAATGCTCCTAAAATGACCAGACTGATAATCAGCCAAATAAAGCTCGGACCGACACCCTCGCCATTTGCCCTTTTGACGACGGGAGCCTCCATCTTCTCGATTGTCTTTTTGTACTTCACCATAAGTTATATGTGTTATTTTTTACTGATAAAATAATTGTAAAAATAAGCCACCAAATATCCCTGCACAAAACCGACGACAAAGATAATCGCCAATAACATCACCGCATTAATCAGAAAAGTAGCTAAGCCAAGCGGCTCGGCGGTCGCACCACTTTCACCAAAGATAAAGCTAAAATCTTGAGTCAAGATCCAGCCCAGAAGTAAAAGGACAAACAAAATCAACGTGGCCATCAACCCGAAAGAGAGACCGAAGGCCCTGGTATTTAACTTCATGAAATCAATTACTTGCTCGAGGCTGCCAAAACCATCGTCCCCTCGGGCACCTTTTGGTCAACCTTAACGCCGATCTGGTCGCCCTTTTTGGCTGCTTCGACAACTTCGTGATTGACCTGCATCGAGTCAATCGCCTGTTCAAAATCGGTCTTGTCGCCTTTTTGAAATTTGACCGTCACCCCTTTCTTCAAGGGCGACTTCAATTCAATAATGGCCACACCGATTTTGTCGTAATAATGCACGACTTTACCGATAGGTTTTGCGTCCATAAGCTTCTCCAATTACTTAATATGACCACAACTCACCCTCATCATACATCAGAAGATTAATTTCTACAAAACAAAAACAGCCCCCACTCAACCGACAGAAGGGGCCCATTTTTATTTCACCAATTTATAATGCACCCCCCGGCCAGCTTTGCCATATTGCTTGACGAGACCCTTTCGTTCCATCATTTCCAAGTCTCGTGTCGCCGTCGCGTCAGAGACCTTGTTCAGTTTTTCACACTGATTATTAGTGATTTGCTTATTCTTTTTTAAATACGCCAGTATGGTCTGAACCCTCTTCTCTCTTTTGCCAAACTCCTCATAGCCCAGCTTGGTGGTGTAGCCCAAACCTGCCACCAGAAAAATAATCATCAAGATCAAGATGAGAAAACCCGAAAGTGTCAGTGTCGCCAAAATCAAATTCATACCACCTCTATTATATAAAAATTCCCGCCATTAGCCACAGCGGGAATTTTTGGATACTAAGTAACGCTTAGACGCTGATAATTACCGGCAAGACCATCGGTCGACGTTGCGTGTGTTCGTAGAGATAACGGCCCAGCTCATCACGTAGCGCTGCGCGCATCACGCTCCAGTCGTGTTGTGGCCCAAAGCCTTGAGCGCCGGTCTTGACGATTCTTCGCACTTCGTCACGAGCACCGTTAATCAGCTCTTCCTGCTCACGCATATAAACAAAACCGCGCGAGATGATGTCCGGCGAACCGATCAGCTTGCCGTTTTGTTTATCAATGGTGGCGATAGCGACAAAAACACCGTCTAACGCCATCGCCTGCCGATCGCGTAAAACGATTTGTCCCACGTCACCCACGCCAAGTCCGTCAACCATCACGGCGCTGATTGGGATATGTCGTTTGAGTTTGGTGATGGCCTCTTTGGTCACTTCCGTCACCTCACCGTTTTCCATCACGACAATACCGTCCTTTGTCACCCCGTTTTCGCTCGCCAGCTCGGCATGAGCCACCAACATATGATATTCGCCGTGAACCGGAATAAAGAATTTCGGTCTGAGCAGGTTGATCATCAGCTTTAGCTCCTCACGATAAGCATGGCCGGAAACGTGCACTTGGGACTTGCGATCGTCGATAACTGTCGCGCCACGCCGCAAAATATTGTCTAGCATATTTGAGATTTTTCTCTCATTACCCGGAATAGGCGTGGAGGAAAGGATGACCATATCGCCCTTCTTGATACTAATCTGTCGATGGACACCTTCGGCCATTCTGGCCAGAGCGCTCATCGCTTCACCTTGAGAGCCGGTGCTCATAATGACCACCTTGTTGTCCGGCATCTTCATCGCTTGTTCCAGCTTGACGATTGTGCCGGCCGGCACCTTCAGATAGCCCAGTTTGGCCGCCACCTCCAGGTTGTTTTGCATCGAGCGACCAGAGATCGCTACCTTACGCCCGAAGCGATGCGCGCCGTTAATCACATTTTGGATGCGGTTAATCAGCGAGGCAAAAGAGGCAATAATGATACGTCCTTCGGCCTGTGCAAAGATGTCCAGAAAGCTTTTTTCGACTTCCGCTTCGCTCATGGCGTAACCCGGCTTTTTGGCGTTGGTGCTATCCGAAAGAAGCAACAACACGCCTTCACGGCTATACTCAGCCAAACGAGCCATATTGATAACTTTGCCGTCCGGTGGCGTAAAGTCCACCTTAAAGTCACCGGTGTGAATAATCAGCCCCTCCGGTGTGCGGATGGCAAAACCAACGGCGTCCGGAATACTGTGCGTAGTTTGAAACGGCTCAATCTCAAAACTGCCGACTTTGATTTTGTCATCGGCCTTGATGACTTTCATTTGCATCTCTCGGTCCAGACCGTGCTCGATGAGCTTGCGTTCAATCATCCCGGCCGTTAGCTTGGTCGCATGAAATGGCACACCGGACAGCTTGCGCAAGACAAAGGGAATCCCCCCGATGTGGTCTTCATGCCCATGAGTGATGAAAATGCCGCGAACCTTCTTCTTGTTATGTTCCAAGTAAGCAACGTCGGGTATCACAAAATCCACTCCCAACATTTCTTCAGTTGGAAACATCATCCCGGAATCAACGACAATAATATCTTCGCCATACTCAATAGCCATCATATTTTTGCCGACCTCACCCAGACCGCCAAGAGGCACAATGCGGATTTTCTTATCATCCGGACTGACCAACTTTGCCACGTCAACTTGATTCATGGCATTGTCCTGCTTGAATCCCGTTCCATTACTTTTCTTATGATATTTTGCTCTCCCATCCGAGCGATAGCCACCCCTTGAGCTCTGTGGCCGAGCGTGATAGGCCCGAATTTTTTTGGGACCCTTTCTTTGTTCATTCATGATCGTATTTCTAACATTTTTTATTTAATATAGCGTTAGAACAATTCGCCCTGTTGCGCCACTTCATGTTCTTCAGCGGCGGATAGGCGAGGTTGACCATTTTTTTCGTTATGATTTTTTTCATTTTTTGATAATTCATTTATCTTTTCTAAAATTTTAGGAATGCGTCGAAACTCCGAAGCTAAAACTTCCCTGAGCGAGCCCTGATAAAGCGCCGCCGCCGGATGATACAAAATATAAAAAACTTGTTCGCCAAGGCGCTTGGCTTGACCGTGACTTTGACTGATTTTCAGACTAGGGAAAAAGTTGTTCAAGGCGTGACGACCGAGGATGACAATCAGCTCCGGCCGGATAACGGCTAGCTCTTTTTGCAAAAGTGGGGCGTTGGCATAAATCTCTTCCGGCAGAGGATCGCGATTGTGCGGCGGCCGATACTTAACCACATTGGTGATATAGACATCTTCGCGTTTCAGATTTATAGCGGCGAGCATTTCGTCCAGCAGTTTACCGGCCGCGCCAACAAAAGGTCTTTTCTGTAGATCTTCTTGACGACCCGGCGCTTCCCCGATAAAAACAACGCGAGCGGCGAGACTACCCTCACCGGGCACAAAATTGGCCTCTGTTTTATAGGGTGGCTTTTGCGACCACTCTTGCAAATAAGCTTCCAAGCTTTTTCTTCCTTCTTCCTTCATCAAAAATATTGCTTAGATACCGCTCGGCCGTGACAGAAAATACCCCACCAGCACCACCGCTACTACTATCAAGAGCGCGATCCAAACCCCTGTTGAGTTTTTTTTAATTGGTTTTATCAATGTTTGGTCGGACCCTTTGGCCAAAGAAGCTTTTTCATCCCCTCTCTCAAGCTCAATCACGATTCTTCGCATCCCACATTTGGGACAAAAGGTAGCTTCGTTTGCGAGCTTTTCGCCACAGTTTCGGCAAAGCATCAAGATATTTTCTTAACCCTGTTTAACGTCTTTCATCGAAAGATTGGTTCGGCCCTGGTCGTCTATTCCGGTTACCACAACTTTGACTTTGTCACCCTCTTTGACCACATCGCTCACTTTCTCGACACGATGGTCAGCCATCTTGGAAATGTGCACCAGTCCTTCGCGACCGGGCAGATATTCCACAAAAGCACCAAAATCCATCAGCCGTGTGACCGTACCATCAAAGGTCTCGCCCGGCTTGATAACGCGCATCATATCACTGACAATCTTGGCGGCCGCTTGCGCTTTTTCGGCATCAACAGAAGTAATCATCACCATACCGTCATCTTCAATATTAATACCCAAAACTTCCTTGCCACCAAAACGATCGATAATGCCGTTGATAGTTTTACCGCCGGGACCGATTAGCTCACCAATCTTGGCTTGGTCGATCTGCACCGTGAAAACTCGTGGCGCATACGGTGAGAGCTCCGCTCTCGGCTCGGCGATAACCTTGGCCATCTCGTCTAACAGAAAGAGCCTGGCTTCGCGCGCCTGCGCCAAAGCTTCACGCATCACCTTCGCATCAATGCCGACGACCTTGATGTCCATCTGCAGAGCTGTAATCCCTTCGCGAGTGCCGGCAACCTTGAAATCCATGTCACCGGTGTGGTCTTCCAGGCCGGCAATATCGGTCAAAATTTTATAATTGCCCTCTTCGGCGATAAGCCCCATGGCGATACCGGCCACCGCTTTTTTAATTGGGACCCCGGCATGCATCAGACTCAAAGTACTGCCACAAATGGAGGCCATCGAGGAACTACCGTTGGAGCTTAAGATTTCCGAGACGACACGAATCGTGTAGGGGAATTCGCCACGACTCGGAATCATTGGACGCAAAGCTCTCTCTGCCAAAGCGCCATGACCAATCTCTCGTCGGCCGGCCGAGCGCATCGGCTTCACTTCACCGGTGGAAAACGGCGGGAAATTGTAGTGATGCATATAGCGACGAGTGGCATCCTGTTCCATCGTGTCAATCAACTGTTCATCATCAAGTGAGCCGAGCGTCACGACTGAAAGCGCTTGTGTCTCCCCGCGAGAAAAGAGTGCCGAGCCATGCGGTCTGGGCAAGACCCCGATTTCAATCTGCAACGGTCGAATCTCACCTAAGGCACGTCCATCGGTTCTCTTTTCATCCGTCAAAATATTTTTACGAACGATTTTTGATAAAACTTCATCAAAAGCCTCCTCCAGCCTTAACTTGTCCACTTGAGCGCTCTCTTCGGTCAAAAAGGTTTCTTCGGCCTTACCGCGCATCTCCTGAATCTTGCCATAGCTTTCGGACTTGTCTTTGGTCTGGACCGCCGTTACCAAACCCTCGGCGACCAGCTCGCTCATCTTGTCCACCAAGGCCTCATCAGCCGTCCAGAGCTCATACTCTTTCTTCTGAATCCCCATCTCTTTGGCCATCTTCTTTTGTAAATCAACCACGGCCTTCATCTCTCTCTGTGCCAGTTCAATTGCCTCCACCATCTTTTCTTCCGAAAGTTCATTGGCGCCGGCCTCCACCATCGTCACCGCTTCATCGGTACCGGCCACGATCAGATCGAGGTTGCTTTTTGCCATCTGCGCGTAGGTCGGATAGGCGGTCAACTGACCATCAACTTCGCCAATACGCACACCCGCAATCGGACCCGCAAAGGGTGCGCCGGCCAAAGTCAGGGCCGCCGAGGCAGCAATAATGGAAATCACGTCCGGTCGGTTTTCCATATCGGCCGAGAGCACGGTGATAATAATCTGAACTTCATTATAAAAACCTTTCGGGAAAAGGGGACGCAACGGTCGATCGATAAAGCGCGCCGTTAAGGTGGCATCTTCGCTGGCGCGGCCTTCCCGCTTGATAAAACGACTACCGGAAATCTTGCCGGCGGCGTACATCCGCTCTTCATAATCTACGGTCAACGGGAAAAAATTCGTGCCCTCTCGTGGCTTATCGCTGATAACCGCCGTCGCCAAAACCACCGTATCGCCATAACGAACGGTAAGGGCGCCGGTGGCTTGCATCGCCATCTTACCGACTTCAAAAATCAGATCTTTGCCCGCAAAGGCAGTTTTAAACTGTTTGCTCATATACTTACTTCTCCTCTTCGAAGCTCAGGAAACAAAAAAATAGTGATATCAACTTGAGAGCGCTAGTCCCCTTCCGAGAGGACAAAAGCCAAAAATAAATCGTCAATGAGCGAGCGTCCTTAACAACTTACTTTTGACTTGCTCTCTATAAAGCCAATCTCTTATTTTCTGATCTTTAACTTCTTGATTAATTTACTATATTCCTCTTTATTATGTTTCATCAAATAGTTTAACAGCTTTCGACGTTGGCTGACCATACCGATGAGCCCTCGACGAGAGTGATTATCCTTTTTGTGGTCTTTCAAATGTTCCGTCAACTGATTGATTTTTTCAGTTAAAATACCAATCTGCACGGCCGTGGAGCCGGTATCTTTCTTGTGGGCCTGCAAGCCCCCAATAATTTTATTTTTCGCCTCAGTTGATAGAGCCATTTAAGAGTGTTCTTTTAAACATTATAAAATAGTATCACACTTTTGTCAGCCTGTCAACCCGCCCGAGCCGTCAAACAGGCTTGCGCTTGCCCGGTCGAGTCTTCTCTCAATAAGAAGAGGGGTTAAGAGATAAGCTCCGCTGCCGGCATTTGGACCTTGATGCTGTCGCCAACCTCAGAGCCCTCGGCATCGTCAGTACTATTTTTTAGAGATTCACCAATCGTTTCATCAGACTCACCCAGCCCCGAACCCTTTGATTCGGCATCGGATTCGTTCTGCCACTGTGATGTTCCGATGCTCCGAAAAGCTGTCGCTGCCTTGGCCCCTTCTTCACCTTCTTCATTCTTAATGCTTAATTCTTCATCATTATCTGTCAGTTCATTCAAGGTTTCGCGCACGCTTTGAAAACCGTCGCCTCGAGCTTCCCGCGCCGAAGGCACAATCGGGTCCACCGCTCCGCCTTTAAGGTGTGCGCGAATCTTGGCGATAATTTTGTCTTCAATTTCCTCAAAAGCGACATCCTCAACTTGAAAACCGGAAGCATTCGTATGCCCACCGCCGTTAAAGAGCTTAGCAATGGCCGCTCCATCAACGCCCTTGACGGTACGCACGCTGCCAAAAATCTTGCGCGGCTCCTTTTCGGAAAGAACGACGGCAATCTCGGCGCCCTCCACACCACTTAAAACTTCGTTGATGACACCTTCCGTACTGCGCTCTTCGGAGCCAAAAGCATCAAAATCGGCAAGAGAGATGGTCGACCAGATGAGCTTGATGCCCGGCTCAAAGCGCGCTTCGGAGAGAATCTTGCCCCAAATCTTCACGGTCGGTAACGGCTTTGACTTAAAAAGATTCTTGACAATCAGTTCACGGTCCGCGCCCATCTCCACCAGCTGCGCCGCCATGTCCAGAATCTGTGGCGTGATTGGGCC
>Ga0210057_1001243_pt1 | contig 39348 bp, 41 predicted proteins | sample CryGeyCG2114_010_2_FD_183968 | JGI IMG/M metagenome (GOLD analysis project Ga0210057, IMG submission 183968) | Groundwater microbial communities from aquifer - Crystal Geyser CG10_big_fil_rev_8/21/14_0.10 (SPAdes) (version 2) | ecosystem: Environmental > Aquatic > Deep subsurface > Groundwater ... | reverse complement strand
TAAGGGGATAATAAAAACATTCCTCAGTCCATGGGTCGGGGGATTTTTTATTATTAAGAACTTGATTTTTACAAATTTATAACCTATACTCTAGGCACTAGGTAAATTAAATATAAATAAACTTATGAAAAAACAAATACTCACATTGCCAATAAAAAAGACAAAATCATTAAAACTTGCAAAGCAAGCTCGTGGCACTCTTGAAGCAGTTATTAATATGATTGAACAAGATAAATATTGTCCTGAAATCATCCAACAAGCAGACAGCGTAATTGGTTTATTAAAATCAACTAAAAAAGAACTTTTAGCCGGACATTTAGACACTTGCGCGCTTATTCAACTTAAAGAAAATAAAGAAAGCGCAGTAAAAGAACTGCTTAAAATTTATAATCTTTCAAATTAGTTATGGAGCAAACTCAAACATTTAAAATAAAAGGAATGCATTGCGCCTCATGCGCGGGTATTATTGAAAAGATTTTTAAAAAAATAGAAGGCGTTAAATCTATAGAAGTTAATTATGTAACAGAAACCGCTAAGGTTGTTTTTAATGATTCAAAAATAAATCCGCAATTACTTTCTCAAAAAATAGAATCACTTGGGTATTCTTTAATTATTCCTACTGTTAATGCTTCGGCTACGCAAGGCGCTATTGAAATGGGTATGAGCGCAAGCGAACATGCAGGGCATCTCGGACTTAACCAACTTAAAAAAGAAAAACTTGCAGAGCTTTCGAATATGAAAATGGAAATTATCTCATTAATTCCGATTGCAATTTTTAGTATTTTTGTTATGACTTGGGAAATTTTTGCACAGTCAAACCAGCCAAATATTGTTCCGCCTATGCCATATGTTTGGGAAGAGTTTTTCCATCATCTTTTACCACTAATTGCGACCTATGTACTTTTTGTAGTTGGCAAGCCATATCTTATGGGTATGTATAGATTTTTTCGTTATGGTAAGGCAAATATGGATACGCTTATTGGTATTGGCACTTCAGTTGCCTACATATATAGTTTTATCATTACTGCTCTTGAAGAAACATTACGGCCATTTATTAATGTAGAAAATACTTATTATGACGTAACAATTGTCGTTATTGCTTTTATTACTCTTGGTAAATATCTTGAAGCGCGATCTAAATTAAAAACAGGCGATGCAATAGAAAAATTACTTAATCTACAAGCAAAAACAGCGCTTGTAATACGTAATAATAAAGAGCAAGAAATTCCAATCGAACAAGTTATTCTCGGAGATGTATTAATTGTAAAACCAGGGGCAAAAATTCCTGTTGATGGAATCATTATTGATGGCGCATCTTTTATAGACGAAGCGCTTGTAACTGGTGAATCAATGCCTGTTGAAAAAAAGTCAGGCGATACTGTAGTTGCAGGAACTATAAACACTAACAGCGCGTTTACTTTTAAAGCTACAAAAGTCGGTTCTGAAACTCTATTAGCGCATATTATTAAAATGGTTGAAGATGCACAGGGGAGTAAAGCTCCAATTCAAGCATTGGCTGATAAAATATCCAGCGTGTTTGTGCCAATCGTACTCGTTTTATCTTTTATAACTCTTGGCGTGTGGCTTGTTATTGGAACGCAATATCTTGGTTTTGCGCAGGCACTTTCATTTGGGCTTGTTTCGTTTGTGGGGACTCTTGTTATCGCTTGTCCGTGCGCGCTTGGGCTTGCGACACCAACAGCGATTATTGTAGGCGTTGGCAAAGGAGCAAAAAATGGAATTCTTATTAAAGACGCTACAACGCTTGAAAAATTACACAAAGTAAATGTTGTAGTAGTTGATAAAACAGGAACCATAACTCGCGGTAAACCGGAACTCGTAAGCATTAAAAATTATTCAAACCAAACTGATGCAGAAATTATTAGCATTCTTGCATCTCTTGAAAATAAATCTGAACATCCAATAGCTATCGCAATTATTGAGTATGTAAAAACAAATAATATTTCGTTTTTAAATATAGAAAAATTTGAAAGTATTAAAGGTAAGGGTCTTAAGGGAATAATTAATGGGAAAGAATATTTTGCGGGTAATACAAAATTAATTGCAGATTTAAAACTTCCTTTCAATACTACTCAGGGCAAGTCCCTTGATGCTACTCAGGGTGAGCCATTTGATATAAAAACACTTGAGGTAGAAACTTCTCAAGGTAAAACGCCAATTATTTTAGCAACAACAAATGGAGTTATTGGGGTTGTTATGGTTGCTGATGCAATAAAATCAGAGACAATAGAGTCAATCAAACAATTTCACAAACTTGGTATTAAGGTTGTTATGCTTACAGGGGATAATAAAAACACTGCGTTGTCTATTGCCAAAGAAGTTGGTATTGACGATGTAATAGCAGAAGTATTGCCAGAAGATAAATTAAATAAAATCAAAGAACTTCAGTTGCGGGGAAGTGTTGTGGCAATGGCGGGTGATGGTGTAAATGACGCTCCAGCGCTTGCGCAAGCCGATGTCGGTATTGCTATGAGCACTGGAACAGATGTTGCTATTGAATCAGCAGGAATTACACTTTTGCATGGCGATATTTCAAAACTTACAAAAGCAATTAAACTTTCAAAAATGACAATGCGAGGAATTAAGCAAAATCTTTTTTGGGCGTTTATTTATAATATAATCGGCATTCCCGTTGCAGCTGGAGTTCTTTATCCAGTATTTGGATGGTTATTATCGCCTGTGTTTGCCGGACTTGCTATGGCATTTTCAAGCGTTTCTGTTGTATCTAATTCATTAAGAATTAAAGCAAAAAGTTTATAAATATGAACCAAGAAAATAAAACACATATTTTTCATATACACGGAATGCATTGTAATTCGTGTGTGGTGCTTACTGAAAGCGAACTTAAAGAAAATAAATTAGTTGAACACGCAGCGGCTAATCTTAAAACTTGTTGCGTAGAAGTGTGCGGTAATTTTGGAAATAAAAGTGAAACAGAAATTATGGATGAACTAAGTCCTCTTATTGAAAAGCACGGTTATAAACTTTCTATAGAAAAAGAAAATAAAAGTATTAAGTGGTCTGATTTTAAAATTGCGCTTCCAATTTCTATTGGCTTTATAATTTTTTTTCTAATTCTTCAAAAAATCGGTGTTGTAAATTTAATTAGTTCTGGCGAAGTATCTTATGGAACTGCATTTTTAATTGGATTGATTGCTTCTGTTTCAACCTGTATGGCTGTCGTTGGAGGACTACTACTTTCAGTTTCTGCAAACTATGCCAAAGAGGGAAATAAAATTAAACCGCAAATGTTTTTTCATATTGGGCGAATAATTTCATTTTTTATTCTTGGCGGAGTAATTGGCGCGCTTGGTTCAGCATTTCAGCTTAGTGGCGCAGGAGCATTTTTATTAAGCTTTATTGTTGGCGTTGCAATGCTTATGTTAGGTATAAATCTTTTGGATGTATTTCCATGGGCAAAAAAACTTCAACCAACACTTCCGAAATTTTTCTCAAAGCGCTTTCTAGAAGTTAAAAAAATTAATCACACACTTACGCCAATACTTCTCGGAGGCATTACATTTTTTCTGCCGTGTGGCTTTACGCAATCAATGCAACTTTATGCGCTTTCAACTGGAAGTTTTCTTACTGGCGCATTAATTATGTTTGTGTTCGCTCTTGGTACATTACCAGTGCTTGCATTATTAAGCTTTACCTCAATAGGGTTCCACGACAAAGTAAAATCAGGAATATTTTTCAAAACAGCAGGGCTTGTAGTTATTTTCTTTGCGCTGTTTAATATTATCAATAGTTTAGTAGCAGTGGGAGTACTACCCCCCTTATTCAATTTTTAGGTTAATTTCTAAACTAATTACATATATGAAAACAACCTATATTTCTATTATCATTGTAGCGCTTTTAATTGGAGGAGCTATTTTATTTGTAGGTTTTAATAAAGCACCAATAAACAATATTACAGAAAGTAATGTTTCAATTATTGATGGAAAGCAGATTATTGAAATTGGTGCAAAGGGTGGATATGCGCCAAAAGTTTCTATTGCAAAAGCAGGCATTCCAAATATTTTACGAGTTCAGACTAGCGGTACATTTGACTGTTCATCGGCCCTAACTATTCCAAGTATTAGTTATAGAACAAATCTTCCGCCATCTGGTATTACAGAAATTGAAATTCCAGAGCAAATACCAGGTACAACTTTACAAGGACTTTGTTCAATGGGGATGTATTCTTTCAAAATAGAGTTTAAGTAGAGGATATATAAAACTTGGTTTCACAGGTCTATCCACTTGCTATTTTCTCATTAAAATATTAATATAAAAACCATAAAAATGAGATCTAGTCGAATTTCTAAAACAAAGCAAAAACATGACAGGAACAATTAAAACACTTATGTCCGGAAAAGGATATGGGTTTATCACAAGAGAAGGCGAAGAGAAGGACTTGTTTTTCCACGCCAAAGAGTTAAAGGGCATAACATATGACGAACTCAAAGTTGGAGATACAGTTAATTTTGATGTAGTTGATGGTGAAAAAGGACCAAGTGCAGTAAATGTAGAACGCGCTTAATATCTCTTATAAAAAAACCGCTTAGACTTAAGTCAGGGCGGTTTTTTTATTCGCCTCCCATATAACGCCTCCGCAAGGCGTTATATGGGAGGCGGCATAGTATCTACAATAATTATTAAAAATAAAAAGGGTGGACCCTAGAAATGAGTCCACCCTTAGTTTTGGTTTTGTAGCTGAAATTACTTTATGCTGAAATTATTTTAGAATGTAATGCGGTTCACTGCAGTGATAGCGCTCGGTTTTAAAGAGCTCCGCTCTAATTGCATCGTGGGTAGGTCCATCTTACAACCCCTTTTTTCTCCCATTTCTTGGTTTCAAGCCAACCAGTTGTTTTTGTATAAATACAGATTGGCTCAATAATAGCGGTTTCCTTTTTAATTTCACAAAACCACGATTTCGTGGTTTTGTTTGTGTCTATAAACATTAACAACAATATAACTAATTTATATAATAAATAGAGCGTGTTTACTGCAGGCAAGGGTTCCGCGCGTTGCTATGAATAAAGGTTTTAGGGGAGAACCATTGGGTCCGCATATTACAGTTGCAAAACCTGTGTTTGACATTCCTCCGCCTTTCTCCCACATAACAAAGAGCCCCCTTTTACTTCTCTAAAGTTTTAGCAATACTATTATTTCCAATATAAATTTTATTCATTTTTTAAATAAACTTTTCGAATGTTAGAAATTTAAATTAATATTAGCGTGTTTGAATTTACACCCCTATAATAAAATATTAATAGGCCTATTTTTTTCAATAGCGCAGAACCTTTTAAATTCCGTCCTAAGCTGCGGGACTTGGATTCGAACCAAGGTGACGACTTTCAGAGAGTCGCATCCTACCACTAGATGATCCCGCAGCTCAAGAAAGAATCGTACTAAGCCATTTTCTTCATTATTATTACTTACAATTTATCTTAAATCCTTATATATTTCAACAATTTTTCTTTACTAAAACAGATGTGGATAACTAGCCACTTTACATGCTTTATGTAATTGCATAAGACGGGGAACTTTTCCCCTATCCCTTAACCGCCCGCTCATAATCCCTCCTGCGCTTGCAGGAGGGATTTCTACATTTTATAACTCACATTTTTTTAATTTTTAAACCCTTACAGGATTTTTTCCTTCGTATTGAATTATTTTTAATACCAATTTATTTTCTAAAGTAAGTTGTGCTTCTAAAATTTTCATTCTCTTATTAGTTTTTGAATCAATAGTAAAAACTCCGGGTTCGGGATTTAACGCCCGAATTTTTTTATCAATATCAATAGCAATTTGTTCGCAATTAGTTTTCGCTTTTTCTAAATCAGCATATTCAATAAATCCATCTTGAGTTATAAATTTTTTTGTAAATGTTGCTTGGTTATGATTTTGTTCAGTAGGTTTAATTTTTCCAGCTAAAAATTTTGGCAAAGTTTCTATTAATAAATTAGCCGACAGATCCGCTAATTTATCGTGTAAGGTTGTGTATGTTTCGGACCTTAGTATTTTTATTTCAGATTTATTTATAATTGGTCCGTCATCTATTCCAGCGTTCATTAAATATAGGGTCGTGCCAGCTGTTTCATCTCCGCCTAGTATTTGATTTTGAATAGGAGATGTTCCGCGGTATTTTGGCAAAAGCGAAGGGTGTATGCCAATAGTGCCAAGTATTGGAATATCTAAAATATTTTGTTTAAGAAGTTTTGCGTAAGAGGCAACTACAAAAAAATCAAATTCATTCTGAAGTTTAATTTTTTCAATTTCTAATTTCCAATTTCCAATTTTTAAAGACGAAAGTTGAATCACAGGAATATTATGTGCTTGAGCTAATATTTTTACTGGCGGGGGAGTTATGATTTTTTTTCTACCTGCTGGTTTATCTGGGTTGCAAACAATAGCCAAAGGCACATAGCCGGCATTTATTAATTTTTCTAAAATTATCTTGGCAAATTCAGGACTACCGAAAAACACATATTTCATAAGTTAAGTATACTTTATACAATATAATTAAACTATGAAAATATTTATTGCATCTCCTTGGGAAACAAAGACCAAGTTAAAAATTAGTTGAAGAATTTCAAGCAAAAAGGCATGAGGCGTATTCTTTTATAGAAAGCGGGGCGAATTTACTTACTGGATAGCTGATTGAATATTCTATGAAAATGTTTAATGAGGATTTAAAGAATTGGCGACAGCAAGATGAAAGGGTTTTCCAATATTTTAAATGCTGAACTTGTTGATTTAAAGAAATGTGATTTAGTAATGTTACTTCTTCCAGCTGGGATTTCATCTCATTTTGAAATTGGCATTGCGTATGGTTTAGGTAAAAAAGTAGTTTTAGTTTGGCCAATAGCAAACCCAGAAATTGTTTATCTTATTTTTGACAAAGTTTATATGGATACCAGTTCTTTCTTAAATGACTTGCCAAATCTTTAATTTAAAATAATAAAAATTTCCTAGATTTCTATGGAATTTTTATTTTGCGCGTGCCTTTTTAATCTTATCTATAAACAGAACTCCGTTTAAGTGATCAACTTCGTGCTGGAAAACTCGAGCCAGTAAGCCATCTGCTTTTATTTTAATTTTTTTACCATAACGGTTATAATATTCTAAAACGATTTTTTCTGGCCTTTCAACTTCGCCATAATATCCCGGAACACTTAAACATCCTTCTTCTATAATAATTTTATCATCAGAAAATTTCACTATCTCTGGATTAAAAATGGCATAAAATTTCATTGATGAATCAGGCGGTAAAATTATTTTATTATTTTCATCTCGTTTTATTGGTGTTGTTGAGATTTGTGCGACAAAAAAGCGTAAATTTAAGCCGATTTGATTTGCGCTTAATCCTATACCAATAGATTCACGCATAATTTTACGCATTATTTTAAGAAGGTCTTTCAGTTCTTTTTTGGTAAATTTTGAGAAATCAAAATCCGCAGTTTTTTTACGCAAAAACTTTTCTTCAATTTTATTATTTATCGTTAATATTTTATAATTCATTTTTTTATTTTATTTATTTATTTCTTTTTTATTCATTGGTTTCTGTTTATTAATTACTAGTCCCTGAATTATTCTCATAAAATAGCCACCCTTATTTTCTATGGTTTTTCTTGTTGATACATCTTTTGCAATTCCAAGAAGTGTGTCTTGGTCGTATTGTTTTGCCAGTTTTATATAAAGTGCTTTGTGTTTTGGGTCATTCAAAAGCTCAGCAATTTCAAGCCCAGTATGTTGAAATCTTTTATAAATATGAGATTCTTTATTCCTATCTTTTAAGATTTTAATATAATTATTTGCCTCCATATCATTATATTATAGCGATTTTTTAAGGATGTAAAATATATAATAGAAAGAGGTGAATCGTGGATATAATAGCAATGGTGTTCAAATTTAATGCAGAACATCACATAAAAGAATCAATAGCAGAAAAAATGTGTGTGGAAATAGATAATGTTACTTTTAGTGCTGATCTTGCAGGGGATCTTAATGTGAATGCGCTTGATCTGGCAGAACTCACATATGCTTTCAAAAAAGATTTTAACATCCGTATTCCTAATGAAATGACATCAAAAGTTGCAATAGTTCAGGACTTAATAGGTTTTATTAAAGAGTTAAAAATGTAGCCTCTTAAACACAAACAAAAAGCCCCCCGACCGTTGTCGGGGGGTGCGCGCATTCTATATTATCTATGGACGTCGCACATCCATAGATATAAATTTACTCAATAAACACAATATAATTTTTTGTATTTTTTGGGATTAAATCTTCAGACAAGACATAATGCATGTCTTTTTTATTTTGTTTTTCAGGAGTAAAAGTGTCAGTTATATACATTACTGTTTGAGAGGGCATTGGGATTCCTCTGACAAGCGCTCCGCCTGCTTTTACTACAACATATTTATGATAATCTTTTAGTTCTTGTGAATTAAGAACTTTCCCAATATCAACATAATTTTGCGCAAACGCTCCTGGAGTATTTTGATTCATTCCCCAATTTATAAAATAAGTGTAATAAGCTTCAGTAAATAGTAGTAAGATTAAAAGAGGAATTAATACTTTTCGTATTTTCGTAAAAATTTCGTATTTCGTAGCCCATTGATAAATCCAAACTCCGCCAAATCCTGCTAATATAAATACAGGCGGTATCATAATTATTGCCCTAAGAGAATGTGGCAGTCCTTCATTAGAAATTACTATTGGAAGCGAGGCAATAACCATCCAAGAAAATAAAATAATAAATGGAAGCCTTTCTCCACTAATAAATGTTTTTTCATTAGTATCTTTTTTCTTAAATAAATAATAAATTCCAATAACAATTCCGACTATAAACATTATTCCAACTGGCCAGAATAATTCAGGCCTTCCGGCAAAATTATGTCTCCAATTTTGATCTCCTACAAAATTAAACATTCCAACAGTTTTTAAAATATTTAGAGTCAAATCTTTTAATGGTGTTAGAGAACTAAAAACAGAAATTTGGCTTGTTCTTCCAAAAAAGTCTTGAGGATTTTTTACAAAGTAATAAAGCAGTGGAGACGCAGAAATAACAGCAGAAATTACAAAAATCACGAATCTTTTAATAAGCGCAATTCTTTCTGCTTTAAATTTAAAAAACCAATAAATAAAAATTATCAGAGCTATTATTGGAGTTGCTCTATAGGCAATATAACTATGAAGTCCTAATCCAAATACAAAACCAGCTAAAGCCATCCATTTATAACTTTTATTTCTCCATGCTTTAAGTAAAAAATAAAGCGCAAATGTAAGGTAAAAAGGCGCAGTTATGGCGCGAAACCCTATACGAGAAAAATTAATATGCCAAAAACTAGTGGCAATCAAAAATGATGATAATAAAGCTATTATCTCCGATGTTTTTAAATTTGTTGTAGGTTGTCGGTTGTCGGTATTCGGTTGTTCATCAAATAATTCTCTTGTTAAGAAATAAACCCCTAATACTGTTAATATTCCAAATATAGCGCTTACACCTCTTAGCGCCCACGGAGTATTTCCAAAAATTGCTATTGAGATTGCTTGGATATCTATGAATAATCCTTCTCTACCATTGTTTTCTGGATAAAAAATTTTAAAGTTTCCATTGGGCGATAATGCTTCAAGCGCATTATTGCCATTCATAGCTTCATCAGGATAAAGCCCTGGAGGAAGGAGTGTAATGTTGTAGAGCCGGAGAAATGAAGCTATAATAATTATTAATAATAAAAGTCCGAGAAGAGTTTTATTTTTTGTCATTAAATAAAGTATAAAGCGTTTTGTTTAAATTTTAAAGCTCATAGTGAATAAAATTTAATTACAAAACCTTTACCCCATTAGATAAAAACAATGGGTATAGTAAATACAAACATAAAGGCACAAAATAATTATATAGAAATAAACTAATATAAAACATTATCTAACGGGGCGCTCAATTTTATAGTTGCTCATATGCGCTATAAAATAGACGCATCTTCGTAAATAAAATTGGCATGGATAACTTCAATTTAAACGCTTTAGAATTAGATATAGAAAGATTGAGCCAAGAAATTAAAGAAAAGAAGGCGTTGATAGAACATCAAAGTACTTCTGAAAGAGATTTAATAAAACAATCACTTTACCCAGTAATTCAAAAAAATTATTCTGCTTCTGCGCCGATACTTATTAAACCAGACGAAAAAATAGAAAGTGATATTCTACCAAATTACCTTAAAGATTCTTCTGAAGAAATAAAATTAAAAGTAGAAGAATTAATAGATATAACATTTAAGAGTGGCATAGAAAAAGCAGCTAGCGAGGCAAGCAAATTTGGTCCGTTTATAGTTGATGCATATCATGATGCTGTTTCTGATAAATTATACGAGGAGTTAGTTAAAAGAGGGAAGTTGTAAATATAGCAAAGTGCGAATTGCAAATAGCAAATCGTAACAATTAGCGCTTAGCGATAAGCGATAAGTCAAAATTTATGTTACTTTATATTTTATTTTTTGTTCTTGTCATAGCCATTTCCACAGGGCTTTATTTTATTTCGCGCACAGTAAGGCGAAAAATTTTTAAAGATGCAATTGATTTAAAACTTTTATCAGTTACATTGCCAAATAAAAAAAATCAAAAAGATCTTTCAAATCAAAACGGACCAGCTTCAAATTGGAAAGATGAAATAAATCATTCTGCCCAGCTTTATAGTATTTTAGCCGGTTTAAATTCGCCGTTTGTTTTAGAAGCTGCAGTTCCTCATGTAGGAGAAGAAATTCAGTTTTATATTGGAGTGCCAAGAAATAATTTAGATTCTGTAAGTAGGCAGATTGAAGGATTATTTAAAAACGCGCAAATTGAACAAATTGACGATTATAATGTATTTAATTCTTCTGGCACAAATACAGGGGCTTATTTAGGGCAAAAATTAAATTACGCAATTCCTTTACGAACATATGTTGAATCTAATGTTGATACATTTGACCCTATTTTAAGTGGGCTTTCTAAAATTAATGAAATTGGAGAAGGAGCAGCTATACAAATTATAGCCAAACCAGCTCCAGATTCCGTAAAAAAGAATATTGGACATTTAATCACCCAACTTAAAAAGGGGGTAAAAAGAGAAGATATTTTTGGCGGAATGAATATTAATTTAAAAGATTTAAATAATGCATTTTCCGGAAAAGATGCTACAAAAAAAGATGAAAAAATAATTATAGATGAAGATGCTATTAAGGCGCTAGAATCAAAAGTTTCTAAAACTTTATTAGTAGTGAATTTTAGAGTTTTTGTATCAGCCCCAAGTTTATTCCAAGCTAATAATGTCTTAGACGGAATTTTAAATGGAATTTCTCAATTTAGCGCGCCATTAAGGCAAGAGTTAAAAATAATAAAACCAAAAAACATTAAAAAATTTCTTTATGAGGCTTCTTTTAGAGAATTTAATAATGATCAGGTGATGTCCTTAAGCAGCGAAGAACTTGCTAGTTTATTTCATTTTCCTATTTCAACAACAGATATTCCACGCATTAAATGGCTTAGGTCAAAAGAAGCTTCTCCTCCCAATCAATTAGCAGCAGCTGGAACTTTAATAGGAGAAAGCAACTTTAGGGGGGATAAAAAGAATATATATATTACAGACGAAGATAGAAGGCGCCATATATATATAATAGGACAAACTGGAACTGGTAAAACTAATTTAATAAATTTCATGGCGGCCGATGATATAAAAAAGGGGAAAGGAATTGCCATAATAGATCCGCACGGCGAACTTGTTGAATCAATTATGAGCTTAGTTCCTAAGGAGCGATTAGAAGATGTGATAATTTTTGATCCAGGCGATTTAGCCAGTCCACTTGGAATGAATATACTTGAATATGACTTTACCAAACCAGAACAGAAAACTTTTATTGTAAATGAATTATTTAATATTTTAGATAAACTTTATGACATGAAAACAGTTGGGGGACCGATGTTTGAGCAATACACAAAAAATGCAATTTTACTTTTAATGGAAGATATGATGAATGAGCCGTCAACTTTAATGGAAATTCCAAGAATTTTTAATGACGACGCATATCGTCAAAGAAAACTTGATAGAATAAGAAATCCTATAGTTGTAGATTTTTGGACAAAAGAAGCTGTTAAAACTACAGGCGAACATTCATTAGCAAATATGACTACATGGATAACTTCTAAATTTAACAACTTTCTTGCCAATGATTATATGCGTCCGATTATTGGGCAGACAGAATCTTCTATAAATTTTAGAAAGATAATGGATGAAAAGAAAATTTTGCTTATAAACCTTTCAAAAGGGAAAATTGGTGATATAAATATGGGACTTTTAGGAATGATTATTTTAGGCAAGATGTTAATGGCAGCGCTTTCAAGGGTTGACACACCTGAGGACCTTAGGAATGATTTTAATGTTTATATAGATGAGTTTCAAAATTTTGCTACTGACTCTATACCAACAACTTTGTCTGAAGCTAGAAAATATAGAATGAATCTTACACTGGCGCATCAATTTATAACTCAAATTCCAGAAAAAATAAGAGATGCAATTTTTGGTAATGTGGGGTCAAAAATAGTTTTTAGGGTAGGCTCTCCTGACGCGGAATTTTTAGCTAAAGAATTTGAATCGGTTTTTAGCCAAAATGATTTAACAAATATCGCGAATTATAATGCATATGTAAAAATTTTAATAAAAGGCTATATTTCAAAGCCATTTAATATTAAGACTATTTATGCAGGAAAAGGGGACATAACTAATATTGAAAAAATAAAAGAAATATCTCGTAAAAAGTACGGCAAAGAAAGACAGGTTGTAGAAGACGAGATTTACCGTAGGTATAGATCGTAAAATTAAATTCAAATCATAAAATACCAAATCCTAAACAAATTCAAATCATAAAATTCAAACATATAAAACTCTTGTAATTTAGGATTTATAAATCAATATAAATGAACAATATTTTAAAAGATAAATATCTTAGGATTATTTTTACGAGTACATTTGCGGTTTTTTTATTTGTAGTAATTTTTTCTATTGCAGTTTTTAAAAATATAAGTGGACCGCTAATTATTCATTTTGACGCTTTTAAGGGCATAGATTTTATAGGGGGCAAAATACAAATTTTTGGCATTAATTTTTTAGCTCTTATAATGCTAGTCGTGAATTTATTTTTAGCGGATTTTATTTATATTAGAGAAAGATTTCTTTCTTACGTAATATCATTTAGCAGTTTATTTTTAAGTATTTTACTCTTAATTATTGTGGCAGTAATAAACGCTATCAACTAAATTTAGAATTTAGAACATAGGATTTAGGAATTAGTAAAATATTATTATTCGTAATGCTAAATACTAAATTCTAACTGCTAACTCCTAACGTTTATGCTTTCGCCACAACCAGCGCAATGATTTTATTTGCGCCGTTGTTTTTTAAAAGTATAGAAGCCTCAGACATTGTGGCTCCAGAAGTATAAACATCGTCTATTAAAATTATGTTTTTATCACGCACAATTTTTGAGTTTATTATTAAGAAAGCTCCAGAGATATTTTTTCTGCGTTTTTCGTAATTAGGCATTAGTGGCTCGTTTTCTTTTAAAATCTTTGAAATTCTTCTAAGTATTGAATTTTTATTTTTAGATTTGTTAAATTGAGCCTGCGGTTTAGTTTCTTTAATTCTTTTTAGAGGGCTTATTATTGGAATATTAAATCTTTCAGATAAAAATTTAGCCAATAATTCCGATTGATTAAATCCTCTTTGTTTTTGTCGTTTAGGGTGCAGTGGAATTGGAACTAAAATATAATTTTTAATTTCTAATTTACAATTTTCATAAATAGATTTTAAATAATTCTCAAGAATTTTTCCTAGGATTGGGGAGATATTTTTAAAACTTTTATATTTTAAATAATAAATTAAGTTTTGTATCAGAGGATCATCATAATTGGTCGCAGGAGCTAAAAAATAAGGATGTTTTTTGAATATTTCTTGTCCGTGGTTGCACATTCTTTTATCAAACAATAAACGCAAATCGCAAATAGGGCAGAACATAGAACTGTGTGTATGTATTAAAGAAAAACATTCAGAGCAAATAATTTCCATGCCCTCAATATTTTTAGCGCAATTTATACATAGTGGTGGAAATAAAATATCTAAAGCTAACCCCCTGGCTTTTTTAAAGCGTGAAAACATACTATAATTATAAAGAGTTTTATCTGATTCGCCCACAAGCGAAGAAGTTATAAAACCTTTACCCCGTTAGATAATAACAACAGGGTTTAGTAGTAAAAACATAATTTAAAACAAGGATTTTATTTAAAATAAAATTAATTTAAAATATTATCTAACGGGGTGCTCCCCGATATGAAAACCTTGTTTCATACGGGGCAGGCAATTTTATAATTGCTTACTCCGCTCAAATAAAATTGGCATGTTATTCGATTCAGCAAAATCTTTATTGTCTCAATCTCATCTTGGCGTTGACATAGGTACAACTTCTATAAAAATTGTAGAACTAGTTAAAAGTGGCAATCAACCAGTTCTAAAAAATTATGGAATTTTAGAAACTTATAACCATTTAGAAAGAGTTAATAATGCCATACAAACAAGTTCTCTTAAAATTGCAGAAACAGACACTGCGGAGCTTTTAAAAACTTTAGTTAAAAGGGCAGAATTTTCAACTAAAAATGTAATTGCTTCAATCCCAGCATTTTCAGCTTTTGTAACTCTTTTTGAATTACCACAAATGACTGACACAGAAGTTTCTAAAACTATGGATTTCCAGATAGGACAATACATACCAATACCATTAAACGAGGTGAGTATTGAATGGAAAAAAGTTGGAGAAAGACAAGATGAGCAGGGCTTTGTGAAACAACAAATTCTACTTATATCTATTCCTAATGACGTTATAACTAAATATAAAAATATTTTTAAAATAGCCGGTCTTAACTTAATTGCCATAGAGGTTGAAAGTCAGAGTTTAATAAGAGCAGCAACATTTAGTATAAAAGATTCCGTGCTTGTAGTTGATATTGGTTCTCGTTCCACTGAAATAATTGCAGTAAATAATGGAGAAATGAGATATAGCTATCAGACTGATTATTCTTCGTCTGGGCTTACATATGCTATAGCTAAAGGATTAGGAGTAAATATTAGGAGAGCTGAAAAATTAAAAAAAGAAAAAGGTCTTCTAGGCGGGCAAACCTCAGAATTATCCACATTGATGATACCGTACTTAAATGCTATAATTAATGAAATAAGACGCGCAAAAAATAAATACGAACAAACCTTTGCGGAAAAAATAGGATTTATAATTTTAACTGGTGGCGGGTCTAAACTTTTAGGTATTGAAAAATATATAGAAGCAAAGATGGAAATTCCCTCAGCAGTATCAAATCCGTTTTCTTTACTTAGTTACCCGGGGAATCTTGAACCAATCATAAAAGAAATGAGCTCAAGTTTTTCAGTAGCAATAGGATTAGCGTTAAAAGATTTTATTTAAAATAAAATTAATTTAAAACATTATTTAACGGGGTGCTCAATTTTATAATTGCTCACTCCGCTCACAAATAAAATTGGCATGACATATACTCAATCGCCGCTTGAAAGACAATTAATGAAAAAAGAAGAATCAAGGGTTGGTCTTCCATGGCGCTTGCTTACAGTAGGTTTTTTAACTTTTGGAGTTACATTAGGGATATATTTTGGGATGAGTTTTGGGCTGAAACCTTTTTTAGATCATCAAATAGAAAACGTAGACAGTGAATTAGAACAATTAGCTAATTCAGTAAGTGAAGATGAAGCTAGCGGATTTCTTATATTTTATTCGCAAATGGCGAATATGAATGAAACACTTAAAAATAAACAATTAATTTCAAATAAATTTGACCTTCTTGAAAAAAATACATTAAAAAATATTTATTATAAAAACTTAAATATTAATTATGCAAGTAATTTTATGCGAGTGGATGGAAGGGTTCCAGATTTTGAAATTCTTGCCGAGCAATTAGAAATTTTCAAAAATTCTACTGATGTAGATAAGGTATCTTTGTCTAGTGCTACACTATCTGAAGAAAAAGAAGGAGGAGTTAATTTCGCAATGCAAATAAATTTTAAAAAATGAACCAAGCCAAAGGATCAATAAGTATATTATTATCAGCAGGCCTTTTTATAGGAGCTTTAGTTATTTATGGTAATTTTATAAAACCCGTTTATTCTGAGATTAAAACTCTTCAAGCTGAAAAGCAAGAAAAATCATCTCAGCGAGATGAATACCAAAATATCGCTGATCACACTAATGCATTGATTTCTTCATATCAAAATTACGCTGAAATACAAAAGAGTATTTCTCTATCATTTCCAGATAATCCAGAAATACCACAAATAATAAATCAAATAAACGGTTTAGCAATTCAAAGCGGAGCAGTTATAAAATCTATAAATTCTAGAGAATTAGCTATAGACCCTTCTAAATCAAAAGCTTCTTTTGCAGGAGGCAAGGGTACAGTTAGATTAAATGTAAGAATTTCAGGAAGTTATGAAGCTTTTAAATCTTTTATTCAAAAAATTGAAAATAATATTCGTGTATTCTCTGTAAATAACGTAGCTATTGAAAAAGCTAGCAATATTCCAAATAATTTTAATTTTAATTTAGAATTAGACGCATTTTATCAAGTTAAAATAAAAAAATAATTATTAATTTATGGCTATATTAGTAGAAGAAGAAAAAAAGAGAATAAACTGGGTAGGTATAATTGGAGTTTTTATTATTGTAGTTTTAGTTGGAACAGCAATTATTTATCTATTTTTTGTAAATCCAGAAAAAATAGATGTTTTTATTTCTCCGAAATTACAATCACTGTCTGATTTTAGCCAAATAGAATTTAACCCAGAAGAACTTGTGGATAATCCAGTGTTTAAAAATTTAAAATCTTACACCCAGTTTAATGTTCCGCAGCCAGGATCACCTTTAATTGGTAAATCAAATCCGTTAATGCCTTAAATAGCGCAAAATTAAAAAATCAAAAATCAAAATGACAATGTAAAATTAAAAAATGGATAAATTCTAAAACCATTTTATATTTAAATAAATTTTACATTTTAACCTGTCATTTTACATTTTGATATTTACATTTTGAATTTTTAATGTGGAGAATAAAGATTTAATTGACGCCTTAATAAAAGAAAATCTTTTAGACGTAGATTCTGGAAGAAAGGTTTTACAAGAAGCAGCATTTGCGCGTAGAGCTGTTGAAGAATTGATTTCAGAAAGGCGATTAGTAGATGAAGAAAGATTAGCGGCTCTAAAAAGCCGTATTTTAGGTGTTCCATATAAAAAAATAGATCCTGCAACTATAACAAATGAACTTATCCAATTTTTTCCAGAAGAAACAGTAAGAAATTATAAGGTTATACCTATAATGGTAAAAGATGGATTACTTATAGCTGGAATGGTAAATCCAGACGATTATAGAGCGCAAGAAGCTTTAAAATTTATAGCTAAACAGAAAAAGCTTAATCTTGGGGCCTATATAATTACACCTTCAGTTTGGGAAATAGTTCTAAGGAAGTATTCTCCGTACAGGGGCTTATTAGACGAAGCAGTTAAATCTTTAAAAGTTCAATCAGGGAAGAGCTCAGGCGGGCAGATTATTCAACTTGATGAAAGAGTTGGCGGCAATGAAGATGCGCCTGTTATTAAAATTATAGCATCAACATTAAAAGAAGCTGTTTGGCAAAAAGCTTCTGATATCCATATTGAACCACAAAGAAATCGTTCAAGAATAAGATTCAGAGTAGATGGGGAACTTATTGAGGTTGCTTCAATGCCAATTGAAATTCATTCTGCGTTAGTTTCTAGGGTAAAGGTTTTATCTAATTTAAAAATTGATGAAACTAGAATTCCTCAGGATGGAAGATTCAGGACGCTTTTATTTGGAAGAGATATTGATTATCGTGTTTCTACATTTCCAACACCAGTTGGAGAAAAAGTTGTTATTAGAGTTCTTGATCCAACAGTTGGTTTACACGGTTTAGAAGAACTTGGCCTTACTGGAAGGAACGGAGAAATTTTAAAGAAGGGGATTGCAAAACCTTATGGAATGGTTTTACTTACTGGTCCAACAGGTTCAGGTAAAACCACAACACTTTATGCTATAATGCAGATATTAAATAAAGAAGATGTTAATATCGTAAGTTTAGAAGATCCAGTTGAATATTATATGGATGGTCTAAATCAATCACAGGTTAAGCCAGAAATTGGTTATGATTTTGCTTCAGGACTTAGACAAATTTTAAGGCAAGATCCAGATGTTATAATGGTTGGCGAAATTAGGGACGAAGAAACAGCCGCGCTTGCCGTGCACGCATCTTTGACTGGGCATATTGTTTTATCTACTTTGCACACTAACAATTCAATAGGAGTTATTCCTAGGTTAGTAGATATGAAAGTTCAGCCATTTTTAATTCCTGCATCTATGAATTTAATGTTAGCGCAACGTTTAATGCCAAGACTTTGCTCTAAGTGTAAAAAATCTGAAGATCCATCGCCAGAAATAAAAGAAATTATTAAAAAAGAAATTGATAAGCTTTCACAAGAAGTAAAAAATTCAATTAGCGTGAAAGAACCATACCAAATTTATCATGCTCCGGGATGCGATGCTTGCAAGGGTAAGGGTATTAGTGGAAGAATTGCGTTGTTTGAGATTCTTCAAATGACCCCAGAACTTGAAAAAATAGTAAATAGCGGCGCTTCAGAAGGGAAAATCTTAGAAGAAGCAAAAAGACAGGGGATGATTAGTTTACGACAAGATGGGGTTATAAAAGCCCTTGAAGGGTATGTTTCCATAGAAGAGGTATTAAGAGAGACTACGGAGATGTAAGGTGTTTTATATGAGTCCCTGCCTACTGGTAGGCAGTCGCCAAGTGGTGGACAAATTCATAAAACCTTTACCCAATTAGATAAACAACTGGTGAGTTTTAGTGGTAAAATATAATTAAAATTAATATAAAGTATTATCTAACGGGGTGCTCTTAATTATAAATAAATTTTTTGCACTACCGTTTAAAAATTCATATAATTAAGGCATGGACTACAAACAAAAACTAAACGATTTATTATTAACAGCCGCGCAACAAAATGCTTCCGACCTTCATTTGGCGGTAGGAAAATATCCTACTATTCGTGTTGATGGTAATTTAATACCACTAGAAAACGAATCAATACTTACTCCAGAAATTGCTGAAAACTTAATAATGGAAATACTTACTCCTGAACAAAAAGAAATTTTAAAAAGAGATAAAGAATTAGACCTTTCCTATAAATATGAAGACAAGGCAAGATTTAGAGTAAATGTTTTTCATCAAAAAGGATATTTAGCCGCTGCATTGCGTTTAATATTATCGCAGATTAGAACCATTGAAGAACTTAATCTTCCGCCAATTCTCCACGATTTTACTAAAATTTCACAAGGATTTGTTTTAATAGTGGGTCCAGCTGGCCATGGAAAATCAACAACGCTTGCCGCGCTTGTTGATGAAATAAACCATGCTAGAAGTGAACATATTATAACTATTGAAGATCCTGTTGAGTATAGTTTTAATCAGGACAAATCAATTGTTTCTCAAAGAGAAGTTAAAATTGATACGATAGATTTTAGTTTAGCTCTCAAATCTATTTTAAGGCAAGACCCTGATGTTGTTATGATAGGCGAAATGAGAGATCCGGATTCTATTTCAACAGCTATTACAGCTGCGGAAACTGGGCATTTAGTTTTCTCTACACTTCACACTAATTCTGCATCTCAAACAATTGATCGTATAATTGATAGTTTCCCAGCAGAACAGCAAGGACAAATTTCTTCTCAACTTGCCGCAACTTTAGTTGGTATAGTTTCTCAAAGATTAATTCCTAAAATAGATGGAGGTGGAAGAATTCCTGCGTGTGAAATTATGATTAATAATTCCGCTATCAGAAATTTAATAAGAGAAAGAAAAAGCTATCAAATAGATCTTGTTATTGAAACTTCTATGCAAGAAGGAATGATGACATTAAATAGATCATTGGCAATGCTTGTTAAAACAAATCAAATCGCATTAGAACAAGCAGAACTTTATTCGTTAAACCCAGGGGAACTAAGAATATTATTAGAGAGAAACAAGTAACCTTACAAATATACAAATCATTACAAATTTACAAATAAAATGATTCGTATATTGGTAATAATTAGTAAATTCGTAAGGCCATGAGATATAAATATCAAGCCAGAACTAAAGAAGGGGAGCTACAAGTAGGTTTTATTGAATCTACATCTAAAGAAGCGGCAGCAAATATTTTAACTAGCCACAATCTTTTTGTTTTAAGTATAGAAGGAGAAGAAAGTAAACATTGGTATAACAAATCAGGAGGATTTTTTAATAAAGTTCGTTTTACAGACTTGGTGGTTTTTACGCGTCAATTCTCGACATTGATGGAGGCCCAAGTTCCACTTCAAGATTCTTTACGAAATCTTCACAAACAAACCAAAAATAAATTATTAAAAGAAGTTATTTATGAAATTTCTTCAGATATTGATTCTGGCTTATCTCTTTCTCAGGCGCTTGAAAAACAGAGTGCGGTTTTCCCAGAATTTTATATAAGTATGATTAAGTCAGCGGAAATCACCGGCCGTTTGGCGGAATCAATGACTTTTTTAGCAGATTATTTAGAAAAAGAGGCAATGTGGAGATCAAGAATAAGAAACGCTATGATATATCCAATCTTTGTTATTGTTATTTTTTTTGTTGTTATAATCATAATGACCGTATTTGTTTTTCCGCAATTAGCGCCTGTTTTTAAAGAATTTAATACTAATCTTCCAATTGTAACTACTATTATAATGAGTAGTGGAACATTTATAATTGATTGGTGGTGGGCAATAATTTTTATCGGTAGTATTTTCACTATTATGATGACAGATTATTTTAGAAGTAATGAAGGGCAATTGGTTTATAATCAAGTTTTAATGAAAATGCCGGTATTTGGCGATCTTTTTAGAAAGATTTATGTTGCCAGATTTGCTGAAATAACTAGTGTTTTAGTAAAAGGAGGAGTACCAGTTGCTCAATCTATTGAAATCGCTAGCCATTCTATAGGTAGCCCAATCTATCAAGAAGTTTTATATAATGTTTCTCAACGCGTTCGCGCGGGAGAATTATTATCTCAAATACTTAATCAAGAAGAATATTATTTTCCTACACTCATAGGACAAATGACTGCTATTGGAGAAAGTACTGGGCAATTAGATGAGCTTCTTTCTAGGGTTTCTAAATTTTACACAAGAGAGGTCAATAGTCTATTAGATAATTTAATTGAGTTAATACAGCCAGCGCTTATGCTTGTAATTGGTATTGTTGTAGCTATACTTTTTTCCGCGATTCTTCTTCCAATATTTAATCTTGCGCAGGGTTTTTAAGAGTTTTTAAAATTTTATATATAAGGTATAATTAAAAATAAATAATTAAGGTCGATATTAATTTAATAAAAAATGCCTCTTAAGTTAGAAATTTTGACTAATTAGACAGAGCTAAATAAATAATTAATTAATATAAAATATGAAAAAAATATATACAAATGATGTAAAAATTTCTAAGCGTGGGTTTACATTGGTGGAATTATTAGTAGTAATTTCTATTATTGGAATTCTAGCCGGAATATTTTTAAATAGAATTGGAGATTTTAGAGATAGGGCAGAAGATGCTAGAAAAATCGCAGATGTTCGTTCTATACAAACAATATTAGAACTTTATTATAATAGTTGCAGGAATTATCCTGTTACTGGATATATTTGTGGGGAATCCATTCCAGCTGGTAGTGACATTGTTGTTAATGATTCAACTGGATGGGATGATTTAGAAACAGAAGTAAGATTAAAAGTGCAAAAAACATCTTTGCCTCGTGATCCAGAATCTCCAAGTATTGTTTATGAATATGGTAGTACTGATGGTAAGGGATATGTTATAAAAGCAGTACTAAACAGAGACGATAATCCAGCTACTAAAGGCACTGTTGATGGTAGTGATGTTCAGGGTATTAATTGTGGAAGTTTTGTTCCTCCAAAAACTACTAAAAAGGAATATTGTATTGAATTTTAATTTTATCTAACTATTACAGGGTACATAAACCCTGTAATAGTCCAGAGTGTTTATGGGACTTATAGAATACGTCTTTTTATTTTTTATAGGATTAGCAGTCGGGAGTTTTTTAAATGTCATATCTTTGCGTTACAAAGAAAACGGAGTTTTTTCTTTTAAAACAATTAGCGGAAGATCGCATTGTATAAAATGCGGTAAAGTTTTGAAATGGTATGAATTAGCGCCAATTGTGAGTTTTATTATTCAAAAAGGCAAATGTCGTTCGTGTAAAAATCCCATTTCTTTTCAATACCCAATAGTAGAATTATTAAGTGGGTTAGCATTTATTTTTGTTCCAATATATTTTATTAATCACAAACTTTTATTTGTACCTCAAATTTTTTATAACAATGATTGGTCTGTAATAGCGCTATCTTTGATATGGTTATTTATTTTTACTTTATTTTTACTTCTTTCGGCAATTGATTTTCGTTTAATGATAATCCCAGATGGAATAAATATATTATTAGGCATAGCTGGTGTAGTAAATATAATATTACAGGGGTATATTTTAAAATTAAAATATCCAAGTTCTTTTATAGGGTATTATGCTCAGCTTCTTAGTCCAGCATCTAACTTTTGGAATAATTTTTGGCTTAACCATTTAATCTCAGTTTCTATAGGCGCAATATTTTTTGGAGCCATAATAATTTTAAGCAAAGAAAGAGCAATGGGATGGGGTGATTTTAAACTCATTGTCGCTTTGGGGCTTATTTTTACTTGGCAAGATATTATAATATTAATAATGCTCTCATTTATCATTGGTTCATTTGTGAGTATAATTTTAATGATAGGGAAAGAAAAAGGAATGAAAGATTTTGTTCCCTTTGGTCCGTTCATTGCCATTGGCTCTGTTGTTGTTTTTTTCTTCGGACTTCAATTAGTAAACACTTATTTTAATTTATTTAATATTATCTATTAATATAGGAGAATAGTTCAATTGTTATATAGTGTTATAGTTATTTATATGAGCAATTATCCAAACAATAATGAAACAATTTAATAACAAAACAATTAATAATAAGGGGTTTACTCTAGTGGAAATGCTTATAGTTATTTCAGTTGTATCAGTTCTTTCTGCTGGAGTAATTATTTTTAGTGGGATAAACAGGGCATCCATAGCTCTATTACAGGAACAATATAAAGTTATAAATGAATTAAATCAGGCAAAGGCGTTAACTTTACAGTTTTTTGATAGAGATGTTTTTGATAGTTCTGGTGATTGTGGGTATGGAGTTCATTTTGATACAGCTAAAAACAGTGTTTTAATATATAAAAATGAAAAAGTAACCCCCAGTGAATCTTGTAATAGCACTAGTACTCATAGTTTTTTATATGATGCGTCTAATGAGATACGCTCAAAATTTGAGTTAACATCACCAGTTCAAATGGTGTTACCAGATTTTACAGATATTGTTTTTGTCGCTCCAAATGCTAAAGCATATATGGTAAATTCCAGTGGATCATTAGTATTAAGTCCACCAAGCGGTTATTATCAAGTAATATTAACCGCAGGAGAAAATTCAAGGAGTATTAAAATAAATAATTATGGGCAAATTTCAGAATTTTGATAATTAATGCAGGAAAATAGTTTAATCGTTACATAGTACTATCGTTATTTAATACAACTAACAACTATAATAATAATGAAACAATTTAACAATAAAACAATTCATAATAAAGGGCAGTTGATTGTTGAGGCAGTTGTTGCAATTTCATTTATTGTAATTGCAGTCGTGTCTTTTTTTGGCTTACTTGCGCAATCAGTTGGGTATAATCGGTTTGTTTCTGAAAACTACACTGCGACTTATTTAGCCGCAGAAGGCATAGAAGTTATAAAAAATATTATTGATTCTAATATTCTTAATGCACGTCCATGGAATTTAAATATAGGATCAGGCGACTATGAGATTGAATATAATACTACAAGCGTTGCAACGCCTAATTATTCTGACAGAGTTTTAAGAATAAACAGTGATGGAATATATACACAGGATCTTTCTGGACAAGAGACCCCATTTAAAAGAAAAATTAGTATTAGATATAATTCAAGTCGTATACCATTAGGTGATGAAATAATAGTTAATTCTATAGTTACATGGACATCCCGTGGTCAGAATCAGCAAGTTAATTTAGAGGACCATTTTTTTAATTGGAGAGAATAATAAGTATAGAGCAATAGTTAAATAGTTGTATCGTTGTATAATTATTTAATACAACTAACCACTATAATAATAATGAAACAATTTAACAATAAAACAATTCATAATAAGGGTTTCTCAATAATAGAATTAATTGTGGCAATTTCTTTATTTGTTATCGTAATATCAATATCAGTAAGTATTTTTTTAAGAACTTTAAGAACGCAAAAAACTGCGCTACTTTTAATTGAAGCAAATAACAATCTATCTTTAATTATTGAAGAAATGTCCAGAGAAATTCGTGAAAGCACAGATTTTAAAAGCACAGATTTTAATGGACCAAAAGATATTTTTAGAAGTAATATTGAATTTACAGATACAATGACCGGAGAATTTATAAAGTATGATTTTATAAATGGCGCTATATTCAAAACTGTTAATGGTGTCCAACAACAACTTACTTCTAACGCAATAACAATTACTGATTTCAAAATAAAATTAATACAACCCGCTAATTTTCCATCAAGAGTTCTTGTTAGCATTACTGCTTCACCAAATTCTGATGTTTTAACAAATTACACAGATAATATACAAACAACAGTAAGCAGTAGAATGATATCAATATAACAATGAAACAATTTAACAATAAAACAATTTATAATAATGGTCAGGTAATGATTTTAACAGTTGTTATTTTAGGCGGAGTTATAATAAGCACAGCCTCATTAATAAGTTATCTTGTTATAAATAATCTTAAACAATCTACAGATATGAGTTTGTCAGCCAGAGCAGTATTTGCTTCAGACACTGGTAGAGAATGGGAGCTTTGGAAAGCATTAAAAGATGGGACATTACCACTTAATGGAAGTGATGGCACATGTCCAAGATTTACAAATGGTGCGGAATTTACCGCGGGGGTTTCTTATTATGACGCCGTATCAACTTCAACATTAAAAATAGTTTCTGCTGGGAAAATAAATAAAGATATAAGAGTTTGGGGCTGGATATGGGGAGTAAGCTCAAGTACTCCAGTTGGATATCCAGTTCCTCCAACATATATACAAACTACTTGCAAATAAATAAGATAATATGGCAAATAAAAAATAGCTTGAAAAAACAAGCTATTTTTTGTATTTTTATATAATGGCGTTAAAAGATTTAAAAAGTTATATACCAAAAGAAGTAGAGGGAGAAGTTTTAGAATTTTGGAAAAATAAAGAAATTTTTAAAAAATCCCTTAAGAAAAAATCTCCAAAAGGCGATTATGTTTTTTATGATGGGCCTCCTTTTGCTACTGGTACTCCACATTATGGCCATATTTTAGCCAGCACAATAAAAGATGTTATCCCGCGTTATAAAACAATGAAAGGGTATTATGTTGAAAGAAAATGGGGTTGGGATTGTCACGGACTTCCAATAGAAAATATTGCTGAAAAAACGCTTGGTATTAAAAAGAAAAAAGAAATAGAGAAAATGGGCATTGATAAATTCAATGAATTTTGTCGTTCTAAGGTTTTAGATTATGTAGATGATTGGCAAAAAATTATAGCCAAGCTTGGCAGATGGGCAGATATGGAAAATGCCTATAAGACTATGGACGCGTCTTATATGGAATCAGTTTGGTGGGTTTTTAAAGAACTTTGGGATAAAGGATTAATTTATGAGGGTTACCGCTCAATGCATATTTGTCCGCGTTGTGAAACCACTCTTTCACAACAAGAAGTATCAGAAGGATATAAAGATGCAAAAGATTTATCGGCGATAGTAAAATTTGAATTAGTTGACTCTTCGGCAAGCTTAGGACAAGCGAGCCGTGAGAAAACGTATGTTTTAGCTTGGACTACGACTCCGTGGACATTATTAGGGAATGTGTCTTTAGCTGTTGGAAAAGATATTGATTATGTAAAAATTGTTATTCCAGGTGAAGGATGGGTTAGCGATAGTGATAAGGAAATGTTGAAAAAAAATAAAATATATCACTATATTTTAGCCAAAGAGAGAATTAAAGATATATTAGAAAAAAATGGAAAAGATTTTGAAATAATTTCTGAATTTAAGGGCAGTGAATTAATTGGTAAACAATACAAACCACTTTTTGATTATCCTGCTATTAAAAATATTCAAAACAAGGAGAACGGCTGGCAAATTTATGCCGCTGATTTTGTAACGACAGAAGAGGGAACGGGCATAGTACATATTGCGCCGGCTTTCGGCGAAGACGATTTGAATTTAGGCAAAGAAAAAAATTTGCCGTTTATTCAGCATGTTGGTATGGACGGAATAATAAAACCAGGATTTGGAGAATTTTCTGGAATAAGTATAAGTCCTAGAGCAAAAGATAATCCAAGCGAGATAAGAGAAATTGATTTAAGCGTAGTTAAATTTTTAGGTGAACAAATATTTAATTCAAGTAAATATAATCATAGTTATCCAGATTGTTGGAGATGTGACACTCCGCTTATCAATTACGCCACATCTTCATGGTTCGTAAATATATTAAAAATTAAAAGTAGCGCATTAGAATTAGCTAAAAAAATTAATTGGATCCCAAGCCATATAAAAGAAGGCAGATTTGGTAATTGGTTAGAAGGCGCGCGTGATTGGTCAATTTCTCGCCAAAGATTTTGGGCATCAGCTATCCCGATTTGGAAATGTGATAAATGTAATGAAATAAAAGTAATCGGCTCAATTAATGATATAAAAAAAGATACTAAAAAATCTGGTAATAGATATTTTGTAATGCGGCATGGTGAAGCCGACAGCAATTTAAAGGACACTGTAAGTTGTAATCCAAACAATACGCACCATTTAACAAAAAAGGGGGAGGATCAAATAAAAAAATCTACAAAAGAACTTATTAAAAAATTAAAAAATGATAAAATAGATTCTATATTTTCTTCTGATTTTGCGCGTACAAAAGAAACAGCGGAATTTGCCTCAAAACAGTTAGGCGTAACAAATATTATTTACGATAAAAGGTTAAGGGAAATAAATGCAGGGATTTTTAATGGAAAAACATGGAAAGAGTATGGAGAATTTTTTTCTTTTGAAATAGAAAAATTTTATAAAGCTCCAGAAAAAGCAGAAACATTTACTCAAATTCAGCAAAGAGGTGGCGAATTTTTATATGAAATTGATAAAAAATATTCTAATAAAAATATTCTTATTGTCGGGCACGAATGTCCTATTTGGTTAATGTTATCTGCATCTAAAGGATTTACACCACAAGAAGCTCAAAAATTTTGGGGTAAAAAGGAAATTTTCTTTGAAAATGGAGTGATTAAAGAATTTGAATTTACACAATTACCGCACAATGGAAATTATGTTTTAGATTTACATAGGCCATATATTGATGAGGTAAAATTTTCTTGTAATTGTGGTGGAGAATATATTCGCATAACAGATGTTTTAGATACATGGTTTGATTCAGGTTCAATGCCGTATGCACAAGTGCATTATCCATTTGAAAACAAGAAAAAATTTGACAATAATTTCCCAGCAGAATTTATTGGCGAGGGAGTAGACCAAACAAGAGCATGGTTTTATTATCTGCATTCAATTTCAACAGCAATTAAAAAATCCAATGCTTATAAAAATGTTGTTGTAAATGGAATAATTTTAGCAGAAGACGGCAAAAAAATGTCTAAAAAATTACAGAATTATCCAGACCCAGTTGTTGTTTTAGATAAATATGGAGCTGATGCGCTTCGGCTTTATTTATTATCCTCTCCTGTTGTTCGTGCGGAAAGCTTAGATTTTTCTGAAAAAGGCGTTGACGAAGTGTATAAAAAGACAATTTTACGCCTTTGGAATTCTTTTATGTTTTATCAAACATATACTGACAATAAAGTGATTAGCGATAAGCGATTAGCGATAAGTAAAAATGTATTAGATACTTGGATCTTGGCGCGTTTACAAGAAACAATCAATAAAATTAGCGAGGCAATGGAAAAATATGAGCTAGATAAGGCAAGTAGACCAATAGGAGATTTTGTAGAAGATTTATCCGCTTGGTATATCAGGCGTTCAAGAGATAGATTTAAAGAAAACAATACAGACCAAAAATCAGCGATTACTACAACTAATTTTGTTTTAAGCGAATTTTCAAAGACAATAGCGCCTATCACACCTTTTATTTCTGAGGCCTTATTTAAATTATTAAGTGATAAGAATACAAGTGTCCATTTAGAAAATTATCCATTAGTAAGAAAACTAACAGCGAAAGAAAAACTTTTAATTGAAGAAATGAAAGAAATAAGAAAGTTTGCAGAATTAGCTTTAGCAAAACGACAAGAAGCTGGAATGAAAGTTAGGCAACCGTTATTTGAATTAAGAATTAAGAATTATGAATTAAGAAATAAAAAAGAGTTGCTTAAAATTTTGGCGGACGAAATTAACGTAAAAGAAATTAGTTTTGATAGTAAAATAAAAGGAGAGATTGAATTAGATTTAGTAATTACCCAAGAATTAAAAGAAGAAGGTCAAATTAGAGAATTAGTAAGAATGATTCAAGACCTAAGAAAACAAGCAGGATATCAGCCAGGCGATGTTATAATATTAAATATTGAATGTGAAAAAGAAGTACAAGAATTAATAATTAGATATACCAAAGAATTAATAAAGGCAGTAGGAGCAAAATCAATAGAATTTAAAAGAGTTGAAAAATTTGGCGCAGAAATAGAGACTAAAATTGATAATATGCCGATCTGGCTGTGTATTAAAAAAGTTTAATTTATATGGAAACCTCAATAATTATTAGAACTAGAAATGAAGAGAAACATTTAGAGGTAATTCTTAAACAATTATTTGATCAAACATATAAAGATTTTGAAATAATAATTGTTGATTCTGGGTCATCAGATAGAACATTAGAAATCGCCAAAAAGTTTCCAGTTAAAATATTTGAAATTCCTTATAAAGATTTTTCTTATCCCTATGCTTTAAATTTTGGATTAGAAAAATCAGAAGCAAAAAAATATATAGTAATACTTTCAGCGCGTTTTGTATTAATATCAAATACTTGGCTTGAAGATGGTTTAAAAAATTTTAATGAGTATGAAAAAATAATGGGGGTTTATGGACCTACACGCGCTATGCCAGATGCAGGATTTTGGGACAAATTTTTCCTTAATTATAATAGAGGATTAAGGATGTTTACAAAAGAAAAAAACTCAAAAAATTTAATATTTTCTGGAGGCATTGGTGTAATGGGTTTTACAAATGCTATAATATTAAAGGACTTATATAATAAAAGAAAATTTAATGAAGAATACGGAAGTGGGGGAGAAGACGGAGAATGGGCTGGATTTTGGTTTGAGAAAGGATATAGGGCTGTAAAAGATAAGGCTTTTACTGTATGCCATTCGCATTATTTAGGATTATTAGGATGGGATAAGCAATGGAAACATTGGGCATCGCTTGGAAGTCCGCATAAATTTAATCTAAAAGAATTTTCTTTTAGGAAAAGTAATATTTTTAAACTTTAATATGAATATATTTTTAATTTCACTTCCACTTTTTATAATTATTTTTTTAGGTTGGCTTTTAAAAAAGTATCAGATAGTAAGTAATGACTGGATACATATTTTAAATAATTTTGCATATTATGTTTCTTTGCCAGCCATCATAATTTCAAGTTTTTTAGTTATAGATTTTAGCGATAGTGCAATTTTAAAAATTGTTTTTATCAGTGCATTTACTGTGCTTTTTTTCTGTCTTTTAATTTTCTTTGTACTTTCTATTCTTAAAATATCAACTGAGCTAAAGGCTACAATTTTCGTAGTTGCTACAATAGGAAATACAATTTATATGGGGCTTCCATTGGTAGAATTAGGTTTAGGCAATAAATTCCTGCCAATGTCTGCTGTAATAGGAGTTATTTATCTTATAATTCCGCTACTAATCTCAATTTTTGCTATAAGATTTTGGCATGACAAAAGGCATAAAGTTTGGGCGCATGTTTGGGAACTTTTAAAAAATCCATTAACACTTTCAATTTTTGCCGGAGTAATATTAAGTTTTTTGAACTTTAATTTTCCAGTAGCAAATGAAATTAAAAAATCTATAACTATGTTGGGTTCAACAGCTTCTCCAATTGCTTTATTCGCTTTAGGTGCATTTATACATGGAAGATTTATGAAAAAAGATATTAAAACAGTATCATTTGTAGTATTTTTGAAAATGATTTTATTTCCATTGGCAATATTTTTAAGCGGATTTTATCTTTTAAAAACATCAGATTTAAGAGTTTTTTCTCTTTTAGCTTCAACTCCAGTGGCAGTAACTACTTTTGTAATCGCAGAAAAATATAATTTAAATCAATCTATTGTTGGGGATTCAATAATAATCTCAACAATTTTATCATTTATTGTCGCTCCATTAATTTTACTCATATTTTGAAGGGTTTTGTCTCCGACCGAAGCGTCGGAGCTACAAAACCTTTACCCCATTAGATAAAAACAATGGGCATAGTAAATACAAACATAAAAGCATAAAATAATTATCTAGAAGTAAATCAATATAAAACATTATCTAACGGGGTGCTCCCCGATATGAAAATCTTGTTTCATACGGGGCAAGCAATTTTAAATTTCGCTTCGCTTATAAATAAAATTGGCATGGTAATCACAAATTTAAAAAAACTTGCTAAAAATGATTTACGTAAAAAGGCATTATTAATCGCTGAAGCTGGTTATGAAGCTATTAATATTGGGCAAGTTATAAAGTTGAAAGTAAAATGTAAAAATGACATTTTAAAAATTGTCGCCGATAAAAATACTACAATAGCATTAAATCTAAGCGATTTTAAAAAAATTTATATTATCGGGGTTGGAAAGGACTCCGCCATGGCTTCTATTTCTTTGGCAAAAATTCTTGGCAAAAGATTAACCAAGGGAATCGCGATAGACGTTAATATTGACCAACAACCTACAACCAATAATCTGCAACTTTTACAAGGAACTCACCCGGTATCTTCTTTGAAAAATATAAAAGCGACTAAAAAGATTATTTCTTTAGCAAAAAAAGCTGGTGAAGATGATTTAGTTGTTTCATTTATTTGTGGGGGCGGTTCAGCTTTGTTATGCAGTTCAGAAAGTGAATTAAAGGCCTCTAATACTACTTTTAAGGAGCTTACTAATGCTGGCGCTGATATTATTGAATTAAACACAGTTAGAAAGCATTTATCAGAAGTTAAGGGCGGGGGATTAGCAAGGTTAATTTATCCGGCAACTGCAATTTCTTTAATTGTTTCAGATGTTTTAGGAAATGATATTTCTATGGTAGCTTCTGGCCCAACGGTGTATGACAAAACCACTAAAAAAGATGCAGAATTTGTGTTAAAAAAATATGGTTCAAAGTCTACTATTAGCGGTTTAAAACTTTTAGAGACAGAAAATGATGAAAAATATTTTAAAAATACTATGAACATTTTATTTGTTTCAAATAAAGATTCATTATTAGCAATGCAAGAAATGGCGTTAAAACTTAAATTAAAACCTAAAATTTATTCATACAAATTAAAAGGCGAAGCCAATCAAGTTTTTAGTAAAATGGTTAAAGGAATAAAAAGTGGAGATGTTGTATTAGCTGGAGGGGAGAGCACGGTTGAGTTAAATGGAAAAAATAAAAAATTAGGTAAAGCCATTCGGCAAGCTCATGGCAAAGGAGGGAGGAATCAAGAAGCAGTGCTCGGATTTTTAATTAAAGAACAATTAACAATTAGTAATAAGCGATTAGCTGTTATTAGCTTCGCATCCGATGGTAATGATAATAAGACTGAAGTAGCAGGAGCGATAGGAGACACTTTAACTTTAGAAAAAGTTAAGAAATTAAAATTAAACCCTCAAAATTACCTAGACAATCACGATTCTTTTAATTTCTTCCAAAAAACAAAAGATGCTATTTATGCCTCAAAAAATAACTTTAATGTGGCAGATTTAATGATAGTTATAAAAGACTAAAAATAGAAAGTCCTCGATTAATTTTTAATTTGAAATTTTTTTAAATTATGAAAAATAAAGCAAAAGCAGTTTTATATACTTTTATTTGTGTTGTATTGTGGGCGCTTATTCCAGTTGTTTCAAAATTGGGACAAGTGAATTTAGATAATCACCAATTTTTATTTTGGTCTAGTGCAGTATCATTTATAGCTTTTTTAATCACAACGATTATTGTTGGGCATATCAAATTATTTTTTTCATATAAAATTAATGATTGGCTCAACACAGTTTTTCTTGGTTTTTTAGGTACTTATCTTTATTATATTTTGCTCTACTTTGGTTATGCGAATGCGCAAGGTCTTGAAGTTTTAGTGCTTCAATATAGCTGGCCTATTTTTATAGTGATTCTTTCCATTTTTATATTAAAAGAAAAATTAACACTTAAACGTTTTTTCTCTATTCTGTTTGGTTTTTTAGGTGTTTTAATTATTTTAACAAAAGGTAATTTTACCCAAGTTCATTTAGATAATTATTTTGTAGATATTTTAATATTAATCGCAGCTTTCACTTTTGGTTTATTTTCAGTACTCAGTAAAAAAACACAATTAGAGCCGTATACTATGATCACAATTTACTTTTTAACGGCAACTATCGCCTCGTTTATATCAATGCTATGGTTTTCTAATTTTTCATTACCCACAAAAGGCGCCATAATTCCTATTTTAGTAAATGGACTTTTAGTTAATGGGCTTTCATATATATTTTGGATAAAAGCGTTAAAACAAGCGGAGGCGTCTTTTATAGCTCCATTCGTTTTTTTAACGCCAGTATTGGCAGCAATATATCTAATTATCTTTTTTAGAGAGCCATTATTGCCAATTTATGGCTTAGGCTTACTCGCTGTTATTATTGGAGGTCTTTTAAATAAAGAAAAAAGCATTAATATTTCTTGATTTTTAACTTTTGACACCCCTGTCTTTTTTAGATACTATTATCTTATTAATAAGAATTTACGTTTTTTATTAAAAATTAAGATAACTAATGGTTCTCTGACTGTTATCACAAATATGCACCAATGTCGGCACAAATAACACAAATAAAATTCGTGGTCAGATTAGTGTAAATTCGTGGTTTATAAATATGAATAATTTAGAGAACAATTCAATATATGACACAAAATCCAATTCTTTTGGTAGGTTTATTATTGGCTGGGTTAATAATCGGCTATTTTTTAAGGCAATATATAGCGATTAAGGGAAGAGGTGGTATAGAGCAAAAAATAAAAAAACAGTTAGATGAAGCCAAAGCAAAATCGGCTGAATTAATTTTAGAAGCGCAAGAAAAATCAGTTGCTTTAATTGGAGAATCTAAAAAAGAAGAAAGAGGAAGAAAGACCCAATTAGATCGCTTAGAGGAAAGATTATTGAATAAAGAAGAAACCCTTGAAAAAGAACTTCAGGGTATTAGGGCTAAAGAAAATAAACTTAATGATAGTTTAGAAAATATTAAAAATAAGGAAGGAGAATTAGAAGGGCTTCAAAAACAAGCCACTGAGCAAATTCAAAAAGTTGCGAATCTTTCTCCGGAAGAAGCTAAAGATATAATTATTCAAAAAGCTAGAGAAAGCTATCAAAAAGAATTAAGCCAATCAATTCAAAAGCTTGAAAAAGAAAGAAGAGACGAGATTGAAAAAAGAAGTTTAGACATAATAACAACAGCTATTCAAAGATATAGCCGTTCACATGTTTCTGAAATTACTACAACTATTTTTCCACTTGGAAGCGAAGATTTAAAGGGCAAGATAATTGGCCGTGAAGGAAGAAATATTAAAGCGCTTGAAAGATTAACTGGCGTTGAATTTATTATAGATGAGGCGCCTGATTATGTTGTCATTTCTTCTTTTGACCCTATGAGAAGGGAAGTTGCAAGATTATCTCTTGAAAAATTAGTAAAAGACGGAAGAATTCAACCAGCAAGAATTGAAGAGAAAGTTGAAGAAGCTAAACAAGAAATAAATAAAAGAATAATTGAAATAGGTGAAGAATCTGCATTTGAAGTTGGAATTTATGATTTACCAAAAGAAATAATTCAGCTTTTAGGTAGGCTTCACTTTAGAACTAGTTATGGACAAAATGTTTTAGTTCATTCAATTGAGGCTGCGCATATTGCTTCTATGATTGCTTCTGAGCTTGGTGTAAATGTAGATATTGCTAAAAAAGCATCGCTTTTACACGACATTGGAAAAGCCATAGATCATGAAGTTGCTGGAAATCACGTTGAATTAGGGCAAAAAATACTTAGAAAGTATGGTGTAAGTGAAGACATCGTTCATGCAATGGAAGCACATCATGAGGATTATCCATTTTCAACACCAGAATCTTTTATAGTTGCTGCAGCAGATGCATTATCAGCAGCTCGTCCTGGTGCAAGGCGTGAGAATTTAGAAAATTACGTAAAGCGTCTACAAGAACTAGAAAAAATAGCAGTTGGATTTGAAGGCGTTAAAAATGCTTATGCTATTTCTGCTGGCAGGGAATTAAGGATTTTCGTTATACCTGAAAAAATTGATGATTTTGGCGCATTCCAATTAGCAAAAAATGTAGCTTCAAAGATTGAATCAGAGCTAAAATATCCAGGAGAAATAAAAGTTAATGTAATTCGTGAAATTAAAGCCGTTGAGTACGCCAAGTAGTTATAAAGTAGAAAGTTTATAAGGTATATAATGTCTTTTCGTATTTTTAACGTAAACATTACAACTTTTAACATTATAAACATTTAACTAATAAAAGCTTGTATTTATAAGGGTTATTTTATATAATTTTATTAAATTATTTAAAGGTCGGTTGGAATATTGCTAATAGACTATAGAGAACAGACTACAGTAAAAAATATTAACCGTAAGCTGTTAGCCGTAGTCAGTAAGCCAAACAAATGAAAAAGCCGGAATTAGTAGAAGCTTTAATGCAAGCCGCTGGTATTGAAGTAAAAAAGCAGGCAACTACAATTGTAGAATCAGTTTTTGACATAATTACAAAAACAATAGCTAGAGGAGAAGAAGTTGCTATTCCTGGATTTGGAACATTTAAAGTTGCTAAAAGAGCAGCTAGAATGGGAGTTAATCCAAAGACTGGAGAAAAAATCCAAATTGCCGCTTCAATCAAGCCAAAATTTAGAGCAGCTAAAGCATTAAAAGAAGCTGTTAAATAGTATTTTTTATAAAGAATATTTCCCCGTCCTCTTTAGTCGTTCATATTAATAATGGACAATTAAGGAAGGCGGGGGATATGTTTTCCGCCTGTTAAGGCAAAATATAAAAAATGGTCCATTTTGCTTGCCCCGTTAGTAATTTTGAGAGATCTAAATTATTTTAAGATTTATAGTTGTGAGGGCTATAACTCTTACTTAGATCTATCTATTTATTATATGGGGCGAGGAAATGGGCTATTTTTTATTCTCATTGACAAAATAGACATTAGTATGGTATAATATATAAAGTAAATAATGAAAAAAATATCAAAATAAAGGGAGGTGATATATATAAATTGGTTCCGATTTTTTTTCGGAACACCAAGACGATTTTTAGCAACATTAGTTGCTATTATCGTTTTGGCAGGATTTTCAGCTATTTTCCCTGGAGTCATTAGGAATGCTCTGGTAGGATTAGGGCAGGAAATCCTGGGTTCAGTGGCGTCGATTTTGACGCCCTTTATCTATCCCATGGCAGTATTCGTTATAATACTGCTTGGGATTAAGATAATGCTTTCTGGTCTTCGTGGGAAAAAGAAGAGTTAACCAGAGAACTGAATCTTTTCTAAGCGAGAGAAAATTGCTCGCCCAGCTCTGCTCGTAGCTGTTGAAATGAAGGTAAATGCCTATGCCTAAGGTGTTTACGAACGAAATACGAGAACGGCAACATTTAATTCTCTGCATCAATTTTATTGCTCTGCAGAGACTCTTTCAAAGTTTTTTATAAATGAAAATTTTGAAAGGGGACAATAGTAAAAATAAAAAATAACCGTTAATGGTTATTTTTTATTTTATTGTATTAAATTTTAATTTTGCCTATTATTTTTTAACAAGATTCATTTGAAAAAATATTTCATAAGTAATTTTAAGTTCTTTTAAAGAATCAGTAATCATTTTTCTAATAGTGTCTTGTAAATTTTCTTGAGTTTTCGCTTCAGCAGTTTGGTTTAAAATCTCTTCTGTTGAGGTCGCTACTTCTTCAGCTGGCGCCATTGATTTTAGAAAAAGTTTTTTAGCGCTATCGTTTAAAATTCTAATATTTTTTAAATGTTTGTCTATTTGTATTGAATAAGTTTTTAGAGCACTTGTTTTTATCATACCCTGTTTATCTAGTTTTTTAATATCAGCGGAAATTTTATCAAATCTGCTTTGTGTTATTTTTAAAAAGTTAGCAGATTCAAAAATTAAAATCATATTAGATGTTCTATTTAATTCAGGGGTATATTTGTTTTCTCGCCAATCTTTTAAATCTTTAGCTAAATCTTTAATATCTTCAATGGTTATTGGAGTGCTTGTGCTATTTATTCTATCAATATTATCTTTAGAATAATCTTCAAAATTTGTTAAATTATTTAAAAGTTCTTCCTTTATATTTTTCCATTCGTCGTTATCTAATTTAAGTTTAGATAAGCGGTCTTTTAATCCTGCTATTTCAGTTTGAGAGGACTCTAAGATATTTATTAAAATTTGTTTTCTTGCATCTATATCAAGCTCTGTCTCGGTATTTTCAGTAATCTCAGTTGATAGAGTAACTATGTTATTAGTTGGTTGCTCTGATGCTAATGAAATATTCCCAAACAAAAAAACCAGGCCAATGGCCAAGATTGTTATATATAAGCACTTATACATGTTATAGGTTGTAGGTCGTAGGTTATAGGTCATAATCATTCTGCCACTTTATCGAGAAGTAAATTTATATCAATATTGCTTTCATCTGTTGATGTTGGGCTAGTTATAAGAAAATTTTCAATATCTTCTGTTGAGGTAGAATCTGAAATAATAGAACTTGTCGCAATGTTTGAATAAATAGGTTTATTTTTTGATAATTCGCTTATTGTATTGATAGCTTTTTTATTTGCTTGGTCTAAATATTTTATTTCTTCAAGTGTAATTTGTATTGAATTATTTATATCTTTTGCTTCTATAACTAAACTTTTTTGATCTAACCCTTCTAACGCAAGTGGAGAAAAAGTTTTATTTATATAAGAGACGCCACCTAATATAGAGAAAATTAAGAAAAATGTGACAATAAAAATAGATGAGAATCTTAATGTTTCAAAAACATTTTTAATGTTAAATTGTGAAAAAGCCAAACTAAATTTCGCCTTTTCAGATTTTTCTAATGATAAAATTATCATTTTGGACTTATGGGCATAATTTTTGTCAGGTTCTATATGCCTTAGTCCGCTTAAAATTTTTGTAATGTCTTTATCCATGTATTTATGACAATTTGTTTTTATATTTATGTGGATTCGTTTTTTAAGATTTTTTTTAAATTTTGTATAGCTCTATGTTGTAAAACTCTTATAGTGCTTTCTGGCTTTCCAAGTGTTTGAGAGATTTCTTTTGGAGATAAATCTTCAACAAATCTCATAATTATAATATCTTGTTGTTCTTGGTTTAGCTTTAAAATAGCTTTACGCGCTGTTTCTAATTCTAAGATTGAACCAACTTCTTTATCTACCGAATAATCACTAATAAAAATTTCTTCTATAATTTCTAAATTAACAGTCACTTTTTTTGTTCTATAGTGGTCTATGACTTGATTTCTTGCTATTTGGTAAAGCCAACTAGAAAAGGGAAGTCCTTGAAACTTATATTTAGAAATATTCTGCCAAGCGTTTAAAAACACTTGATGGGCGAGGTCCTCAGCTTCCTCACGATGGCTCACTTTAAGATAAATAAATCGGTATATTTTACTGTGGTACTTATCATAAAGAGACCCAAAAGCTGAGGCCTCACCATCTATGGCGCTCTTAATTATTGATTTTTCATCGCCATCTAACATATAAAACGAAAAATTAGTAGTTTAGTTTCAATCGAATCAACCCTGAAAAGAACATTATACCACGCATAAGCCCCCTTTATAAAGGGGGCTTATATAAATGAATTATCGTTAAATTAAATACAACGCCACCAACACGACACCAACAATAATTTCTACCCAACTAAACACGGGCAGAAATCCTTTAAAGGTTTTCTTAAGCGTATAAAAATATTGCTTATCATCAGTATCAATAGCATCAAGCAGTAAATGAATCGCATAACCGATACAAAAAGCTAAACCAATATTTTCATCTATTAGTAATATAAAGGATGAAAATATAATCCAAGATAGAATAGAATGAGTATATGGTGTTTTATATATTTCGCCGTATTTTTTTTCATACTTCATTGCCTCAAACATTTCTTTTGGTTTGAAATGTTTATTTTTAAGCAATACAAAAATATGGTCAATATCAGGAAAAACAGAACCAACAACAAAAGCTGTTGTATATCCTAATTCTTTCCCTAATATTAAACCTATTAAAGGGTGTGCGAATGTCATAAAGTAAATTTTGGAGCGGGATACCGGAATCCCTGCATGCCGGCAGGCAGGGAACCGGCGCAATCATTGAGCGGGCAAGGAGAATCGAACTCCCGTCTTAGCATTGGCAATGCCATATAATAGCCACTATACGATGCCCGCTTATTTTTAATTATATAAAATTATTTTTTAATTACTAATTCCTTTTTTCAGTCAATGCGCGTTTGTTTGACGAAATCCGAACCTTTTTTGAACGGAACTGACGGCGCGCTTCGCGCGCCAAACTGAACCTTGGGCGGGCGGAAGGAAGTTGGGGGGGTCCTGCCTTCCTACAGGCAGGCAGGGAATTTTGCTCGCCCGCGCTTTCCGCAGCCGCCGAATTTCATGCCAACAAAGTTGGTGCACCGCCTCTCACCTTTTTTATTTTATAGTTTGCAAATCATTTTTCAGTTTAGAAATCTGCTCTATAAGAAGTGTGTTCGCTGTTAAAATGATGATAAAAATTAAAATAAGCGAGTTGCTACCCAGAAAAAT
>Ga0210057_1001242_pt1 | contig 39374 bp, 37 predicted proteins | sample CryGeyCG2114_010_2_FD_183968 | JGI IMG/M metagenome (GOLD analysis project Ga0210057, IMG submission 183968) | Groundwater microbial communities from aquifer - Crystal Geyser CG10_big_fil_rev_8/21/14_0.10 (SPAdes) (version 2) | ecosystem: Environmental > Aquatic > Deep subsurface > Groundwater ... | reverse complement strand
CTGTTGTACAAAGCCTTTGTGCAATTTGTGGGGAGTTGTCACAAGAAGAATCTGAAACAATTATTTCACCGTTTATATGATATGTTGAAAAAACTTCCTTTATTGTTAATATACTATCTTTAATTGATAGTTCTTCGTTTCTGCACGGCAAAATAACACTCAATTCGATTCTTTCCCTTTTTTTCATACACGAATCATTCGATGTTTTAGCTTAAAAAAGCATCTAATTAAAGTTACTATTTTCTCAATTTTTTTATAAACATATAATGGATTTTGTATTTGATTTTCTTTTTCCATTACCACATTTATACCCTAGGAATATAAAAATAACAAGAAGTTAAATTGCAAAGGTGTTTGTAAAGATATAATTTGATACAAGCTGGTTTCTATTTTTGTGTCTGCTACGTATTTAAGGCCAGTTCTGTAAACGGTCGCCACCTGAAAGGTAGCGGATGAATATTACATAATCCTTATCTGGCGGGCTTAAAATAGCTATTGACGAGATAATTCTATTTTGTGCTATGCTATATTAGTTGTAATTATTGCAGCTTAAGTATATAATTTTGTTCCTGTCCTAGTTATGGATAGAAATAGTCAATTTTTAAAGATTTACGCAAATTTACCTCTGACTCAACGAAGTGAAATTATAGTAGTTTTAGGTGATGAAGAGCTCACATGGAACTCTGCGAAAATAGAGATAGTGAACGATACAGAAAAAGGGAAACAAATTCTAGATAAGCTAGCTAAGTTAGGAATACTAAAATGAATAACGACAATATAGATTTTAACAATATAGATCAGGAGACGCTTAAAGATATGCAAAAACTAGTTTTAGCCCGCCTAAATGCTTCCTCTGATGACCTAACCATATCTATTGGTTCGACAGAATATACAAAGAAGGAAATGCTTGAAAGCGTTGAGGAAATTAATGCTTTAGGAAAGGAAATTATAGAAGCACAGATGGATTATCTAAGAGATATGGCAACGGGGGCGATTTATCAAGAAGCATAAAATGAGCTACTGCGTTCTCATTACACGACCGAATCATGATTTAGCTACAGAATATTTATGTTTATGGACAGAAGGTGTAGTAAATTTATCAAATGCAAAAGGGAAGACACTTGATCTAAAAGGCAAAAAGGCTACCGCAGAGAACTTCAGAAGTTATATTGAAAAACATCAACCTAAATTTTTATTTATTAATGGACATGGAAATGAACTTGAAATTGCAGGTTATGATGATGAGACTTTGGTCAAAGTAGGGGAAAACGAGTATCTATTGGCAAATAAAATTATATATGCAAGAAGTTGTGATGCAGCGAGGGTTTTAGGAGAAAAAGTATCAATCAAGCAATCAACAACCTTTATAGGATATAAGAAAAGCTACATATTGGGTAGAAATCCTTCGAAGGCTGCTCATCCATTAAGAGACGAAGTAGCAAGACTATTTCTTGAACCATCGAATTTAATTTCAATATCAATAATTAAAGGGCGAACGGTAAAAGAAGCGTATCGTAAATCGCAGGAGGAAATGATGAAGAATTTTTTCTTTATGCTTTCGTCTAACGCTACATCCAATCAAAGAGATGCTGCTGCCTACCTTTGGGCAAACAGAAGAAATCAAATTGCGTTAGGGGATCAGAATGCCAAATTATAGCTCTTAACGTATTGACTTCAAACAAGTCCTCGGATAAATTCTTCTTAAGACTTAAGAAATAATATTTTATTTAGGTTGTTTAGGGGTGAATAATCATGAAGCTCTTAGATCTGCTAATGAGTGGCAAGAGGAACTCAGAGTAGGATGAGGAATCCGTCTTATAAATCCCCGCCTTCCTCCGCCAGAAAAATTAAGGCAAAGTTCGGCGAGTCTCGCCTCTGGCGGTCCGCATTTCCAAGACAGAAGAATTAATACCTTGACAAACATTCTCGAATTGTTATAACATTGTTATATTATGATTCAACAAACAATTCAAATTGGCAATTCTGTTGGAGTAATTATTCCAAAAAATGTTTTAGAAGAGAACAAAATTAAAGTTGGTGACAAAATTCAGGTTGACGTGTCGCCTGTAAAATCGGTTCGTAAAACAGCAAAGGACGCGGTTTCACCTGAGCTTCTAATGTGGCTTGACGGGTTTAATAAAAGATACAAAGATGCCCTCCAAGAGCTCGCCTCAAAGTGAAAACAAAATACATTTCTCTTGATGAAGTTATTGCAATTCATGACAATATGGTTAGTCTTTATGGTGGAAGCCATGGAATTCGTGATTTAGGTTTGGTCGAGTCTGCTATTTCTCGCCCAAAAGCAACTTTTGGCGGAGCAGATCTTTATCCGGACATTTTTACAAAAGCGGCAGCTCTTTTCCATTCACTTATGTTCAATCATGCTTTCGTTGATGGTAATAAACGAACGACAATTTCAACTACGGCCCGATTCTTAAATTTAAATGAATATGAGCTTGATGTAAGCGAGCGAGAGTTTGTGGATTTTCCATTGAGAGTAGAGAACAATCATCTTTCTCTCGAGGAAATCGCCAAATGGCTTGAAAAAAATTCCAAGAAAATACTTTAGCCTCAAAATCATGTCGTAAACCAGACCTTGTGAGACGTAAAACTCTTATATGATTTAATAACTCCACATTCTACGCGGTTTATGCTTGCGACCAATACCTTTTTCAGAAAACTATATTGATATTTACCATTTGACAGGGTAAAGAAGTGAGATAAAGAAATTTATAATCCTAGATTTGAATTATTACAAAGAATTCTATAGAATTATAGAATACTGATGACATTATTGAAAACCAGAAAATTAGAAAGAATTATTAAGGGATTTTCGAACAATAAAAGAATCAAGATTTTAGAGCTTCTTGGAGATACTCCCGAATTATCTGTTGGCGAAATTTCAGAAAGGGTGAGAACAGATATAAAAAATGGAAGCCAACATATAAGAAGAATGGAGATCGCCGGATTGGTTTTAAAAAGAAGCCAAAAAAATCACGTTCGGCACAAATTATCACCGCTTGGTGTAAAAATCTTAAGTTTTTTAAAAGAGAATAACGATTAATTTATAATGTTCTGCAATTCGATAGAATACTAGAATATTTTTTTAGTATCCAGATAATCTTACTTTTTATTTATCATTGAATAGGCTTATTATGGAGAAATGGCTGGAGTCAGTCTTGAATAACCTCACCTTTTAAAGCGGGAGAATTAAAGTTCCGGTTGGTTTAATCTAGATTATTTGTTATATTAAGGAAATGGAAGAAAAATGTCCAAAGTGCGGAGCACCATTGGGAGAAATTACAGAAACACCCACTGGCCGTAGGCTCAAGAGGTGTTCTATGGGCAAGTGGAATAGTGAAACAAAGAAAAATGAAGGCTGCGAGTACGTTAAATGGCTTGTTGTAGAACCAAAAGAGCTTGAAGAAAAATGTCCAAAGTGCGGATCTCCGCTTGTCCTTGCGTTTACTCGATTTGGTGAAAAAATGAAAAAATGTTCAACAAATTCATGGAATAGCACCACGAAAAAAGCTGAAGGGTGTGACTATATAGAGTGGATTACCGGTACGTCAGAGGAACTTGATGAAGACTGTCCGGAATGTGGTAATAAGTTAGTGATGTACACTACTGCAAAAGGTAAGAAAATGAAAAAATGCTCTACTAGCGGTTGGGATAGAGAAAAAAGGGAAGCCACAGGATGCACTTATGTTGAGTGGCTTAAGCATGGTAATTATCCCGCAAAGGATGAGGATACGGGAGAACAATTTCTTCCTCCGGAGCCCGAAGAGTAAAATAGTTCTTATTTCAAAAAAGAAAATTAAGGCAAGGCACTCCGGAGTAAATTGGTTTCTTATACAACTGATTCTTAACGCTTTATGGTCTATAATATTTTTCGGACTTCACATGCCTGCAGTAGCTTTTCTAGAAATAATTATTTTGTGGTTTGCGATTTTTAAAACCATTAAGAATTTTTCAAAAGTGTCACCTACAGCGGGAATGCTCTTGTGGTCATATATAATTTGGGTAAGTTTTGCCTCAATTCTGAATTTAGCAGTTGTGATTTTAAATAGATAGGCTGGAGAGTCCCTGCGAGCGCATGCGTCTTGCTTCTGCTTCGTCGAGTACAACTTTTCTTATCCTGATACTTTTCGGAGTTACCTCGACCAGTTCGTCATCAGCTATATACTCCAGTGCGTCCTCAAGGCCCATAACTTTTGGAGTTTTAAAGTATTCAGATACTCCGTCTCCCTTTGAGCGCATATTAGTCAAATGTTTTGTTTTGCACACATTTACACTCATGTCATCATTTCTTGCATTCCTGCCTACGACTTGCCCTTTGTAGACAGGTGTTTGAGGACCAATAAAAAGCTGTCCTCTATCCTGAGCGTTAACTAAGCCGTATTGATTTGCAATACCTGTTTCAAATGAAACTATCGACCCCTGCTCTCTTGCATGAGAGTATCCGTTATCCGGTCCATATTCATGAAAAAGAGTGTTTATAATTCCAAGTCCTTTAGTGTCAGTAATAAATTCTCCTCTATATCCGAAAAGTCCTTTCGAAGAAACTATAAAATCAAGCGACGCTATTCCGTTATCAGTGCGCATGTCTTTTAACTCGGCGCGTCTTGTCCCCATTTTTTGAATTACAGTCCCCGAATATTCCTCTGGGACTTCAATAAATACCTGCTCATAAGGCGTCATCTTTTGACCATCAATTTCTCTATCTATAACCTGCGGTCTTCCTACTTGAAATTCGTAGCCTTCGCGTCTCATCCTTTCAATTAAAATTGCAAGATGCAGTTCTCCGCGGCCTGACACTATCCACCCGCCAATACCGTCATTTTCGACACGAAGCGCCATATCGGTCTCCGTTTCCTTATAAAGCCTTTCCTCGATTTGGCGGGAAGTCTTAAATTCTCCCTCATTACCTGCAAATGGAGAGTTATTTACCATGAATCGCGCTCTTATGGTCGGTTCTTCAATTTTTAGCAAAGGAAGCGCTATGGGGTTATTTATGTCTGCAACAGTTTCTCCTATTACAGGATCTATTATTCCTGCTACCGCGACGATATCTCCTGCCTGCGCAACTTTTACTTCAAGTTTACCTAAGCCCTCAAAAGTCATAAGGGAGCTTATTTTATTTTTCTTAATCTGTCCGTCTCGGGTTATATGCGCGACTTCTTGTCCGTTTGAGACTGTTCCGTTATAAATTCTTCCAATCGCGATTCTGCCCTTGTGGGCATCATTTGCCAGAGTTGTAACAAGCATCTGTAATGGATGATTAGGGTCTACTTTTGGAGCTGGAATTTCTTTAAGTATAGTTTCAAAAACAGGTGCGATATCTGTCATATCATTTATGTCTTCGGTAAGCCCCGCCTTCCCATTTTTTGCTGAAGAATAAATTATAGGAAAATCCGCGGTTGTATCGTCCGCGCCCAATTCCAAAAATAAATCGAGAGTTTTATCAAGTACATAGTGAATGCGGGCATCAGGCTTGTCGATTTTATTTACAACTACAATTATTTTGTGTCCCATTTCAAGCGCTTTTTTAAGAACAAAACGGGTTTGGGGCATAGGCCCTTCCTTCGCGTCAATTAACAAAAGGCATCCGTCGGCCATTTTCAGAACTCTTTCAACCTCTCCGCCAAAATCGGCGTGTCCGGGGGTGTCTATAATATTTATTTTCGTCCCGCCTTCATCCGGCGAGGCAGGATCCTTCCATATTACAGAGGCGTTTTTGGAAAAAATAGTAATACCGCGTTCGCGCTCCAATTCATTACTGTCCATAATTAGAGTTTCCGCGGTATCTTTATGCATCTTTGTTTTTGACTGCGTTAAGAGAGCATCGACCAGGGTTGTTTTTCCGTGGTCAACGTGCGCGATTATTGCAATGTTTCTAATGTTATTCATAAAAAAAACCGCCTTTTGCGGTTAGCTACATTATAACAGAAATAGACTGAGAATGCCTTTTCAAATTAAATATTTCTTAATTGCACTATCAGCCTCATTTAACTATAATATCTAAGTCATGTTTAAAAGTATAAATCCGAATGTTTCTTTTCCCGAGCTTGAAGAAGAGCAGGTAAAATATTGGCGTGAGGCTAAAATATTTGAAAAATCAGTTGAAAAAGACTACGGCGGAAAAAAATGGACTTTCCTTGACGGCCCGCCTTTCATAACGGGTCTTCCTCATTATGGGAGCCTTCTTTCAAGCCTTCCGAAAGACGTTTATCCCCGTTTCTGGACTATGAAGGGGTATAAGGTGAGACGCGTCTGGGGATGGGACTGCCACGGTTTGCCTGCTGAGAACAAGGTTGAGGAGAAGCTGGGAATAAAAAGGAAGCGCGATATTGAAGAGAAGGTAGGTATAAAAAAGTTTATAGACGAGTGCAAGCTGTATGTTTCCGAAGTTTCTTCCGAGTGGGAGTGGTACATAGACCATATAGGGCGCTGGGTAGATTTTAAAAATGCCTACAGAACCATGGATAAAGACTACATGGAGTCTGTCATGTGGGTATTTAAGAGCCTATATGACAAAGGATACATTTATAAAGGGCTTAGAGTCTCGCTTTTCTGTCCTCACTGTTCGACTCCTATTTCAAATTTTGAAGTAGCGATGGATAACAGTTATAAAGATATAGAGGAGAGTGCCGAAACTTATAAGTACGAATTAAGAACTCAAAACGGAGATGGAAAAACTTTTCTTTTGGCGTGGTCTACTACTCCTTGGAATAAAATAGTAACGCCGGCTTTGGCTGTAAATCCCAAATTAACGTATGTAAAAGTAAAACCCCACTCAGCTGAAGCTTCGAGGGGCAAGCAAGGGGAGGAATTTTATATTTTGGCAAAAGCTCGCATAGAAATGCTTAAAGACGAACCCTACGAAGTAGTAGATGAGATTAAAGGAGAAGATTTGGTAGGTGCAGAGTTTGTTCCTCATTACGATTTCTACAAGATTGAAAAGGGCAAAAAAGCATTTATAGTGATTGGCGGAGATTTTGTATCTGAGGATGAGGGAACAGGAATTGTAACTTTGGCGGCCTATGGCGAGGAGGATTTAGAGGCTATGAAAAAAGAAAATATTCAGATAGTTCAGCACGTTAACGAAGAGGGAATAATAAATAGTGATGTACCTAAGCTTGGCGGACTTTTCTACCTAGACGCATCTGCAAAAGTGAATGAGGATCTTGAAAAGAGGGGACTTTTGTATAATTCAACTCCGTACTCGCATTCCGTACCCACATGCTGGAGATGCCACACGAGACTTTTTTATAATCCTCAGGACGCTTGGTACGTAGATATTAAAAAATTGAGGCCAAAACTTATAAAAAATAATGAAATGGTTAATTGGTTCCCGAAACACTTTAAGTACGGAAGGTTTATAAAAAGTATGAAGGCGGCGCCCGACTGGTGTATCTCAAGAAGCAGATACTGGGGTTCCCCGGTGCCTGTATGGGAGTGCAAATGCGGAGAAAGAGTGGTTACAGGTTCTATAAAAGAGATAGAGGAACTATCCGGAATTCGAGTAAAAGATTTACACAAGCCGGAAATAGATGAGGTTCAAATAACGTGCAAAAAATGTGGACAAAAGGCAAAAAGAGTAAAAGAAGTACTCGATAGCTGGATAGAAGCAGGAAGCGCCTCCTTTGCTGAAAGACACTATCCTTTCTCAAAAAAAGAAAAACTTGAAGATTTCTTTCCTCCGGATTTCATAGCAGAGTACACCGGACAGATTAGGGCCTGGTTTTATGTACTTCATGTAATTTCAACAGGGTTATTTGACAGCAAAGCCTTTAAAAACGTACTCGTAGAAGGCGTAATTTTGGGCACAGACGGCAGAAAAATGAGCAAGAACTATGGTAACTACCCTGATCCTAAAGAAATGCTTGGAAAGTACGGTGGAGACGCTCTGCGGCTTTATTTACTAGGCAGTAATGTTATGCACGGCGAGGATATAAGAATATCTGAGGAGGAGTATAGGGATCAGGTTAAGGGCACTCTTTTAATATTGTGGAATATCTTTAATTTTTTCATAACAAATGCAAATACGCTTGAATGGAGAAAAGAAAAAGATTTGAATTCAGATAATATTCTGGACAAATGGATAATAAGTAAGACTTTCAGGCTCAGAAATTCGGTTACCGATGCTTTTGAGAATTTTGATACCGTAGGAGCTATTAAAAATATTAAAGATTTTATAAATGAATTTTCTACATGGTACATAAGGCGAAGCAGGGAAAGGTTATATTCCGAGGGAAAAGACGCAAATGACTTTTTTTCAACTGCATATACGGTTTTAGTCGAACTCTCAAAGCTTATGGCGCCTGTTACGCCTTTTATTGCCGAAAAAATATATAGAAATCTTACGGATGAGGAGTCTGTGCATTTAGCTTCATGGAGCGGTGAACGAAATGATCTTATAAATGAAGGATTAGAGGAAAATATGAGTTTGGTGCGCCAAGTTGTTGAGGCAGGGCATTTTGAGCGTAAAAGGGCAGGAATTAAGCTGAGGCAGCCTTTAAATCTTTTGACAGTAAGGATGCAGGGAAAACTTGATAGAGCCTTTTTAGACATAACAGCGCAGGAATTAAATGTTAAAAACGTTGAATTAACCGAGAAAGAAGGAGAAATGGAAATAGAGATTAACACAGAAATTACTGCCGATCTGAAAGAAGAAGGAGAAGCAAGAGAGCTGATTAGAAAAATTCAGCAGGAAAGGAAAAAACTTGGTACTAAAAGAGACGAATACGTAACGGCATTTCTTCCCATTTGGCCTAAAAAATTTGAAGACGAGATAAAAAGGCGTGCTTATGTTAAAGCTATAGAAAAATCAGAAGAATTTGAAATAAAGAGAAGCGATGCAAACGAATAGGAGCTCCGGACTTAAAAGTTTTATTGGAAGAATTGATTTTGTTTTACTTCTTCCTTCACTTTTGTTAGTGGTAATAAGCTTATCTACGCTCTTTTCGATAAGTCCTGTTTTTTTTAGGCAGCAGTTAGTATCTCTTTTAATTTCTGTAATTGCATTTATCATCTTCTCCAGGCTCGATTTGAATTTATTTTCGTATCTCTCGCGGTATTTGTATATAGCTATAATTTTTCTTTTGGTAGCGGTTTTGATCATCGGCGTTGAGGTAAATGGGGCGAAAAGCTGGTTCAGTATATTTGGGATAAGGCTGCAAATTTCGGAAATTGCAAAACCTTTTTTTCTAATCATCATGGCTACTTTTCTGTCAAGCGTTTTTACCGCCAGGCTTTACCGTTTTTTAGGAGCTTTGGTTATAGTTATTCCTGTTTTTTTCCTAATTGCAATTCAACCTGATTTAGGAACGGGTATAATATTTGCCGCCTCCTCCCTGATGATAATATTTCTGTCAGGATTTCCTAAAAGATACATTTTTTCAGTAATTCTTGCGGGGGTATTGTCTTTTCCGGCATTTGTACATTTTTTGCAGGATTACCAGAAGCAAAGGCTTTTTACTTTTTTAGATATAACGAGGGATCCGTCGGGTGCTTCATATAATGCTATCCAGTCTCTAATATCAATCGGGAGCGGAGGATTTTTCGGTAAGGGTTTTGGTCAGGGAACGCAGTCTCTTCTCAGATTTCTGCCCGAACAGCATACAGACTTTATATTCGCGACAATCTCAGAGGATCTGGGATTTATAGGTTCTTTAACAGTTCTTAGTCTATTCGTGTTGATTTTGTATAGAATTTATAAAATTGCATCGTCTACAGAGAATAAGTATCAATACCTTTTGGCAATGGGTGTATTTGCATTATTTTTCTTTCAGCTTTTATTCAATGTAGGTATGAATTTGGGTTTAATGCCTATAATCGGTATTACGCTGCCGTTTGTTTCATACGGCGGAAGCTCCCTTTTGTCAAGCTTTATAGCGCTGGGAATTGCCTCAAATATTTCAACCGAAAGCAAAAAGGTCTATTCTATGGAAATAGTTTAAATATTCTGATAAAATATGCAACATGAACTACGCAGTTATTCAAACGGGAGGAAAGCAGTATATCGTCCGCCCAAACGAAAAACTTACAACAGATAAATTAGCCGGAAACGCGGGAGACAAGGTTGCTTTTTCCGAGGTACTTCTTTTTGTAAATGGAGAAGACGCTAAAGTAGGCACCCCTTTTGTTAAAGGAGTTGAGGTAGCAGGAAAAATTTTGGAGCAGAAAAAGGGGGATAAGGTGCGAGTTGGAAAATATAAGTCCAAATCCAGATACAGGAAAGTAAAAGGATTTCGCGCGCAAATAACAGAAGTTATGGTAGAATCCATAAAAGAAGTGAAAGAAAAGAAAGGAGGACTCCGCCCAGACGCCGTCCCAGAGGACTCTGTCCGGAAGGAAGGCTCTGCCTGGGGGGACAAGTAAATGGCACATACAAAATCACAAGGAGCAGTTAAAGGAAATAGGGATAGTATTGCAAAAAGACTGGGAGTAAAAATCTTTGGAGGCTCAAGGGTTGACAAAGGCAATATAATAATAAGGCAGAAAGGTACACGCTTTTTTGCAGGTAATGGCGCGTCCCAAGGCAAAGATTACACGATTTTTGCCCTAAAGAACGGAATAGTTAGCTTTGTTAATAAAAGAGGAAAGAAAATTGTGGAGGTAGTTTAAATGGCAGAGAATCAGATAGTAGATTTGGAATTATCATTGCTTCAGCCGAATCCCTTACAGCCCAGGGGGCTTATTTCTCCCGAGTCTCTTACAGATTTAGTCAATTCAATCCGTGAACAGGGAATTCTTGAACCAATAGTTGTCGCTGATACTCCAGCAGGTTATCAAATTATTGCCGGTGAAAGGCGTTGGAGAGCTGCGAGAATACTTAATTTAGAGAGAGTTCCTGTAATTGTAAAAAAGACCTCACCTCAGCAGATGCTTGAGATGTCAATCGTTGAGAATGTTCAGAGAGAAGATTTGAACCCGATTGAAAGAGCGCAGGCATACAAAAGGCTAATAGACGAGTTTAATCTTTCAGTAACAGAGGTTGCAAAAAGGGTAGGCAAGAGTCTTCCGTATATTTCAAACAGTATACGTCTTCTTACTCTTCCCGACGCTATTAAAGATGCGCTTGCGGCAGGGGTTATTTCGGAAGGTCACGTAAGGCCGCTTATTTCAATAGGAGACCCAAAACTCATGCTTCAGGCGTTTAAAAAGATACTTGTTGAGGGTATAAGCGTAAGGGGCGCAGAGGATGTTGCGAGGCAAGTTAAGGCCGAGGTGCAGCAAAAAGAGCCTCAAAAAAGGGCGGACCGCATTTATATTCCTGAACAGGAAGAAATGGCAAAAACTCTTACTGAGAAACACGGTTGGGATGTAAAATTCGACCAATCCAGAATAAAAGGGAAAATTATAATCTCAATAAAAGGAGATCAGGAAAAAACTACAGAAGAACTCAAGAAAATCTACGAAAAACTTCTTTCTTAAGGATTAATTTCTACGTGCTCTACCATTTTTACCTTATTTAGAGGCCAATATACGAAGAATGACTTACCGATAATTTCGTCCTTTGTAATAAATCCCCATTCTCTCGAGTCAGAACTATTTGATCTATTGTCGCCTAACACAAAGTATTTTCCTTCAGGAACGACAATTTGTACCCCCTCTTCAAGAAATGAACCTCCGGCAGTAGTATAATTTGAAGGTAAATAAGATTCATCTAGCTCTTTTCCGTTTAAATAGATGTGTCCTTTATTAACTGAGACAGTATCTCCCGCGATTCCTATAATTCTTTTTATAAAATCTTTATCTTTATCAGTGGGGGACTTGAATACTATTATGTCCCCTCGGTTAAATTCCGAAAATCTCTTTGTAACCAAATTTGTAAGGATGTATTCTCCGTTGTCAAACGTAGGAAACATGGAAAGACCGTTTACTTGATACGGGCGGAATAAAAAAGCGTAAACTACGACAAAGATTGCTCCGGCGATAACCAGAGTTTGGATAAGATCAAAAAGAATGTAGTAAATTTTTCTTACAATTTGCATATCTGTATATTTTCTCGTCCCACTGATGATTTGTCAACAGAGTTAGTAATAGTAAATTTAATTTGATAGAATTAGGCTTGCTTTAGGCAAAAAGGATTGCCGCTTTTTAACCGATTCGGCTGAAAGAAAGATGTTAAACGAAGTGTGTTAGCAGACTAAAGCGGAAAGTGCTAATTAGGTAGGAAAATTACTTTAGCCTATCATAATAAGCCAAACTGTAGCATTTTAATATATAAAAGTATGTTAATGTATATCAAATAACATCTAAATATCACATTTTTAAACTATGAAAAAAAGGGCAAATACGAAAAAAGTTCTATTCTTAGCAAGACGCTTTCATCCGTATATAGGAGGGGTTGAGAAGCACGTTCACGAAATTTCAAAAGAGTTGATAAAGAAAGGTTATGAAATTACCGTTATAACTGAGCGCATTGATAAAAAGCTTTCAGAGAAAGAACAATATAACGGGATAAATATAATAAGACTTCCTATCGGAGAAAATAACTACTACAAAAAATTTTTTATATGGAAGTGGATTATAAAAAACAGAAAATTTATTCAGAGTTTTGATATTATCCATGTTCACGACGTTTTTTTCTGGCTATATCCGCTGTTGATTTCACTTAACAGGAATAAGGTTTTTATAACTTTTCATGGTTACGAGTCGTATCCTATTCCGTTGAAGAACAAAACGATAAGAAAGATGGCAGAGGAGTATTGCGCTAAAAACATTTGCGTAGGTGATTTTATGAAAAAATGGTACTGGGTAAAGCCCGATATTGTAACATATGGAGCCGTTGAAAAGCCTGAATCGGCTTCAAAAACTGCCACTAAGAAGCATTCGGCCGTTTTTTTTGGCAGACTCGATTCTCAAACAGGGATACTGATGTACTACAAGGCTTTTTTGAAGCTAAAGAGGCAATACAAAGATTTTTCTTTTGAAGTTATCGGCGAAGGGGAATTGTCGAACAAAATGAAGAACGTTACTATTTCACCATTTAAGTCGGCTATCGCAAACTACGTTCAAAAAAGCCGTTTTGTCTTCGTTTCGCGCTATCTTTCCATGCTCGAGGCTATGTTGAATAAAAGACTGGTGATAGCAGTGTATGATAATCCGGTAAAAAAAGATTATCTGCTAAATTCACCTTTTAAAAAATATGTTGAAATTTGCAGGTCGGCAGAAGGAATAGCAAGAAAAGTAGAATATTATATAAATAATCCCGATAAAGAGAGGGAAATGGTTGACAAAGCATATAAATGGGCGAAAAAACAGACGTGGGAGGGCGTTGCCGATACCTATTTACGATTGTGGGAGACTAATTGATTTTTTTCACCGACTACGACCACATAAGTAAATAAATCCCTTACTCCAAAATGATAACCGGTTAATCTAAAGTTTGATTTTTGTAAAAGATATTGAATTTGTTTTTTAGATTTTACTTTTGAAACTTCGTGCGGATGAAGACGTATGTTCCTTCTTAGAATAGTGTTTAGTAAAAAGTGAACCGAGTTAAGAAAAATTACGCTAATACCGAAAAAAGGAGGCCAAAAAAGTACAATTTTTCCACCGGGTTTTAAAACCCTATGGAATTCGCCTAAAGTTTTTTTTATTTCCTTCTTGTTTAGATGCTCCATTACTCCCAAATTATATATTCCGTCATAAGTATTGCTTTTACTTGGTATATCCATGATGTCTCCATGAAGAACTCTGCATTTATTTTTGTAAAGATACTTATATCTATTAAGCGCTTCTGTTGAAATATCAAGAGCCGTTATATCCATGGTTTTTATAACATCGCTATCGACCTGGCCTCCTCCGCACCCCGCGTGCAGGATTTTAGAATTTTTTTTAAAAGTTTGTCTAATAAAATAATTTAAGTAGGGTCTGATTATAAATACCCTGTAAAAGACTGCTAGGGTATCATAAAGAACCTTTCTTTTCTTTCTATTCATTTTCCAGTATCTATCCCATTCCGCTTCGGCTGCGCTTTTACTTTTTTTTGCTTTAATGTAAGTTGGATACCAGATATACGAATCACGGTAAACTTTTGAGAGATACGCGGTCTGAATTAAAAATTTAATGCTATGCCAAGCATCCCCTATTTTCATTTTCGAGGATCCGTAAGTTCTTGAAGAAAGTTTTATGGGAACTTCCGCTATTTTGTAATTATTTAGTGAAAGTATGAATAGGCTTTCAAAAAAAAATGAATATGAGTCAGATTCAATCAAGCCAAATACTTCTTTTTTTATATTTTTTAAATTATAAAGACGAAAGGCGCCCGTGGAGTCATATTTCATGTTTAAAAGTTTTTTTGTTAGGTAATGTCCAGAAATAGCAAGTATCTTTCTGAACAAATTCCAATCAGAAATGCCGTTTCGGCTAAGGTAACGGGATGCAACGATTACGTCAGCGTCCTGTTTTTTATTAATAAGCTTTTGTATAGATTTTGGGTTGTGAGTAAAATCCGCGTCCATTGTGATAAGCGTTTCGTACTTCTTGTTATACGCATAGCTTATTCCTCTTAGGTGCGCGCTTCCGATTCCAAGTTTTTCTTCTCTAACTAATAACTTTACATTAGGGTCAGCTTTTATAATTTCTCTTATTTTTTCAGCAGTTCCATCAGGAGAGTTGTCGTCGATGAAAAGTAGATCGGCTCTATTTGTATGCTTTCTAATTTCGAGATAAAGCGGATAAACATTCTCAACTTCGTTGAAAGTCGGGATAAGTAATAAAGTTTTATTCATTATTAAAAATAAAATCAGATAATTCTAGCAAAGCAAGCCGGGGAATTCTATACCTACCTAGTGTGTTTTATAGTAAGACTTACCAGTTTCAAACACGTCAATATAATTGGTGATAAGAAAAATAAAGCATAAAATGCGATTAGACTATAATTAACATTAGTAAAAAGTGTATTAAAAAGACTAGAAGGAGGATAAAGCTTATCTGGTGTGCCATTGCAACTTATTGAATATTGTTTACCATTGTGATATGTTCATGAAACTTATATGGAATATATACCCGTAGCACACCCCTTATTTTTAGGGAACGAAATTAAATATCTTAATGATTGCATAGAGACGTCATGGGTTTCATCTGGAAAGTATGTGGAACGGTTTGAAAAACAATTTGCAAAATTTTGCCAAGTAACAAACGCGTCAAGTGCCTCCAGTGGAACTACTGCTCTACACCTGCTTCTTTTGGCTTTGGAAATTAAAAAAGGTGATGAGGTGATAGTTCCGGATCTAACATACGTTTCAACCGCCAACGTTGTACGCTATGTTGGCGCGACTCCAATATTTGCGGACGTTGATGAAAATATTTGGACATTGGATCCCAATAAGCTTGAAAGTAAAATTAGTAAGCGGACGAAAGCTATTATTGTTGTTCACTTATATGGTCATCCCGCAGACATGGATATAATTAACGATATAGCGAAAAAACACAAACTACTCGTTATTGAAGATGCATGCCAAGCGCACGGTGCGGAATATAAGAGTAAGAGGGTCGGTTCACTTTCAAAAGCAGGATGCTTTAGTTTTTCCGGAGCAAAAACAATAACAACAGGTGAAGGGGGAATGATTGTATCCAAAGATAAGTCATTAATTGAAAAGACTAGGGTTATTAATTCTAATTATGTCAGCAGGAAGAGAAACTTTTTTCATTCAGACATAGGCTATAATTTTCGATTCACTAATATTCAAGCAGCTCTAGGGCTTGCACAACTTGAGAGAATAGATAAAATGCTGATTACAAAAATAAGAAATGCAAAACTATATTCTTCCTTTTTGGGCGACGAAGAACTTATTCAGCTTCCCCAGCAAAAGCCTTGGGCAAAAAACGTATTTTGGCTTTATTCAATAGTTTTAAAAAAAGCCGGCCTAAGGGATAAATTAAGAAACTATCTAGCGGAGAGAAATATAGAAACGAGACCCTTTTTTGTTCCCATGCATAAACTTCCTATGTATAAACAATTGGGAAATTTTCATAACTCAAATTTCTTATCCGAAAATGGAATCAGTCTTCCTTCCGGATTAACTTTGACTTCTGAGAACATAGAACATGTAAGCTCCACCGTAAAAAAATTTCTTAAAAGTTATGGTAAGAAAAGCCAAAAAGTCTGATATCTCCTCAATAGCACATATACATTTTTTAGAATTACATTCTGATTTTCTTCCAAGCTTGGGAGAAAACTTTCTTCGTCTACTTTATACGCACCTTTTTCAGAACAAAAATAGTCACTTATATGTAATTTATCAGAATAGTAAAATAAATGGATTCATTCTTGGTTCAGTAGATTTTAATGCAACTTTTAAAAATGTTATTATGAAAAATTTTACTACCTATGCTTTTTTAATACTTCCTAGTGTTATAAGAAGGCCAAAAATTTTGAGAAACGTCTTTGAAACATTATTATATACGAAGAAGGAGGGAAAAAATCTTCCAACTGCAGAAATTATCGCAATTGCAATCTTAAAAGAACATCACAGAGAAGGATTTGGTAAACAGTTAACTAGCGTTCTTGAAGAAAAATTTTTACAAAAAAATATTAAAGAATACAAGGTAACTGTGAATGCCGACAATTATGCTGCGAATTCATTTTACAAGGTCCTTGGGTTTACAAAAAAATCTAATTTTTATCTTTACGGAAGAAAAATTAACCTATATACTAAAAAAATAAGATGACTGTATCAGTAATTCTTCCTACATATAATGAGCGGGACAATATTATAAAATTAATTCAGGAAATTATAAAGAATGTTGAGAAAACTAATCACAGCTACGAAATCGTAGTCGTTGATGACAATAGTCCCGATAAAACAGGACTTTTATGCAGAGAACATTTCCTAAAAAATAACAAAATAAACGTCTTTGTTCGAAAAAACGAAAGGGGGTTTGCGTCTGCGATTTACTATGGTATTAAAAAATCAAAAGGAGAAATTATTATCGTGATGGATACCGATTTCAGTCACGATCCAAAACTTATAACTATTATGCTTTCTGAAATAAAAAAATGTGACATTGTTCTTGCTTCTCGATATGTACAGAACGGAGGTGGAGAAAATAAAAGGAGATACTGGATGAGTAAGGCTTACAATATGTATCTTCGGTATATTTTAAGAATCAACATTTCAGATTTCCTATTTGGGTATTTTTGTGTAAAAAGGCAATTTGTTGTTAAAAATAACCTCCTAAGCAGGAATATTTTTTTTGGATTTGGCGATTACTTTATAAGGCTTGCTTATTATATCAATAAATCAGGGGGGACTTTTCTTGAGATACCAGCATTTTACAAAGATAGAATTTACGGGGTAAGCAAATCAAACCTAAAAAAAATGCTCGTTACCTATACAAGTACATCTTTACAATTATTGATGCGCGACCTGTTTGCTAAAAAACGATAGCCCTAGAAATTGACATAAAAGTTTGCTGGGTGATAGAATATTTTCCTGTGAGAATCAATTTTTCAGATAAAAAGAAAAAAGTATCTATTGCAGAAAAATATTTACGAAGGTACTTAAAAATTGCTCCCCTTTCTGTAGCGTTATGCCGCTCTGTAGAGGCAAAAAATTTTTCATCGGTTAAAATGAAGCCCCCAATTTTGGATATTGGATGCGGTTTTGGTGAATTCGCGCAAGTATTTTTTGAAGATGCTATTGATATGGGCGTTGATAATTCGCCTCTTGATTTATTCGCTGCATCGAAGGTAAAGAAATACAAAAATTTACTTCTTGCGGATGCCAGGGATTTACCACTTGCAAACGGAAGCTATTCTACAATAATTTCAGTAAGTACGATGGAACATATAAAAAATGCCGATAAGGTTTTTAAAGAAGCCTACAGAGTGTTAAAACCGAGTGGAACATTTGCAATCACAATTGAAACAGACCGGGTGGATAAACACACACTTTATCGCCCCTTCCTCAAAAAGATTGGAATGAATTTCTTGAGTAAAGTTTTGACGCGCGAGTTTAATACACTTTTTCATCGTCATTTGCTGCTTTCTAGGAAGGAATGGGAAAAAAGGATAAAGAAAGCCGGATTTGTAATTGAAGAATCACGCTATATTGTCTCTCCAACTGTAATTCAACTCTTTGATATTTTTCTTATAACAGCCTGGCCTTCTCAACTTCTCAGACCGATTCTTGGAAAAAGAATTGTTTATCACCCTGAATTTTTTGTTAACCTCCTAACGGCCTTATTTCTTAAGTACGTTGATGATGAGGAGTCTTCCGGTACGGTCCTTTTTTTGGTTGCCAGAAAGGCTTAGATAAAAATACAAAACCAGCTACTTCGTTCTTTGCCGCCGGAGCTTAAAAAATAAAAGAACAGCTACTATGATAATAAATGACGATGCGCTGAGTAGCTTTATCATCCGATAGGAAGTTATGTCGTTGTAAGTAAGTTCTACGTACTGAAGTCCTTGCGGAAGTTTGGCATTAATAATACCTCTTTCATCGGGGAATATTGGTATAGTTTGAAAGTTACTCCTTAACGACCAGCCAGGGAAATATAAGGTGTTTTCTCTAACAGTAACAGGAGTTTGGGCATTCACAATGTATAAATGCTTTGAAGTAGTCCTTTTAAGCATCTTGAATGTCCCTTTTCCTTCAATTATTTCCAAATGCCTATCCGGCTTTTTGGGGAACCAAAAATCAGGTGCTTCTACCCATTTTGGGTTCATAAAGGGAGGCGTTATTTGGATACTTAACCAAGCACTTTCCCGGAGAATATTGTCGTCAATTTCGGGTATTACTCTTCTATGCCCCCAGTTCAAAATTGTTGACCCGACAGTGATGAACAGGAGTATATATAGTAGAATTCTTTTGACTCTAGATCTTAGCAGAAGTATTGCGGTGTATCCGGCGATCATGGATGTAATAAATGCAGCAGGCAATAACAACCGGCCGGTTGGGACTAACATCCAGAAAGATGGAAATAACACCCAAATAGGCTTAGATAGAGGGCTCATAAGAAATAAAAAAACAGAAAACATAGAAAGCCAAAATATTTGATAAAGCTTAATGTTTTTTGGCAGCGCGCCCCTTATTAAATAAAATCCCGCAAGAATGACTGCAAGCAGTTGAGTATAGCCTAATATCAATGCGAGTTCTCCTTTAGGACCTTGGAATAGAAGCCCAAATATCCAGGGGGAATAAAATAATTGATAAAAAGGGCTGAAGCTTATTTCAGAGATCGACGGCATACCGTATGTATATGGGGAATAGATTATAAATGAAATCCATGAGTATGAAGAAGCAAGTATTCCTGCTAGTATTGAAAAAGAAAGGAATATGAGAGCCTTTCTACCAACTCTATAATAGAAAGATAATACATACAATATTCCTATTCCCAAGATTGTCCAGGCAAGAAGAGGGTGCGCTAGGAATAAGATAGCGGTAACCAGGCCAATAGTTGGTAAAAAAATAGGGTTTTCTGATTTCAAATACTTATGAATGGACAGAAAAAAAAGAGGAACCATATAAAACGTAGTCGATTCTCCAAGAGTGGCTCTAAAATGAATATCTATTAGATGATAGGGATTAAAGATGTAAAATATACCGGCAGTGAAGGCAGATATTTTATTTCCGGTAACTTCCTTGACCCACCAGTACATAAAGATGCCTGAGAAAAAAAGGCTTAACCCCAAATATATTTTCATACTTGAAATAAAACTAAATCCTAGAAAGTACAAAAACGATACTGCATAATAAGGCATGGAATAATTGAAAATAAAAACGGGAATCCCATAGGTTGCATTGAGTTCAGCAGCCCACGACGGCATAACGTTCCCCTCCATTAACGAATCGTAAAAGGTCATTATTCTGTGAACATGAATATTAAAATCGCCGCTCTCCCAGTCGCCCGCGCGAAGTAAACTTAAAAGAGGCAGGATAGAAATAATGATTAACAAAAAAAACAGATTAATCTTTTTTTTAAAGATAAATCTATAGACAATAAAAGAGGCTATTAATATCAGGAAGGCTACAATATTTACAAAAACCATTCTATAGGGATCGAGCATAATGGTATAATACGATACTAAATACGAGTTTATCAAGAATGAAAGTTTCTTTTATAACTACCGTTTTTAACGAAGAAAATACTATAGCAAAACTTCTCGACTCTCTTCTAAAGCAGACAAAAAAGGCTAATGAGGCGATAATCGTTGATGGAGGGAGTAGTGATAAGACAATTGAAATAATTAAGAAGTATGAGCCAAGATTTAAGAAAACTGGAATTAAGCTTGAACTTTTTATTAAAAAGGGAAACCGCTCGGTAGGACGAAATGAAGCAGTTAAAAAATCCTCAAATAATATAATCGCGTGTTCTGATGCCGGAAATATACTTGATAAAAACTGGTTAAAAAACATATCGGAACCGTTTATTGATAGGCAGACTGATGTAGTAGCGGGATATTATAAAGGTAGAGCAAAAAACTTATTTCAAAAATGCCTAGTCCCTTATGTTCTGGTGATGCCTGATAAAGTAAACCCGGAAGAATTTTTACCCGCGACGCGCTCGATTGCTTTCAGAAAAAGCGCTTGGAGGAAAGTTGGCGGTTTTGATGAGAAATTAAGTCATAATGAAGATTATGTATTTGCAAATAAATTAAAAAAGGCGGGTACAAAAATCTTTTTTTCAAGAAATGCAATTGTCTACTGGATTCCCCGAAGAAATATTAAGGAGGCGTTTAAGATGTTTTTCCGTTTTGCGTACGGAGACGCGGAAGGAGAAATAATTAGAACGAAAGCACTTTTAGTTTTTTCCAGGTATTTTTTAGGATTATACTTTATTTTCTTAAGCGTACTCTATAAATCAGTTTATGGATTTATAATAGCTTTCTTAGTTTTAATTATTTATGTTCTGTGGTCAATTATAAAGAACTACAAGTACGAAAAAGAGGTTAAGGCAGTTATTATACTCCCGGTACTGCAATTTGTAGTGGACTTTGCAGTTTTGTCAGGTTCTTCATTGGGATTTATTAAAAGAGTTTTGCGGTTTAACTACTTTTCATTTTTTTTTAAAAATAAGTTTGTGTTTTTTGTAATTGCTATATACTGCACAATCGAGCTTTATTTTCTAAGCTGGGGTGCTCCAAACCAATATCATCCATTTCCATACTTTATGGACGAGTGGCATCAGCTAAATGCGGTAAGAGCTACATTTGCCTACGGAACTTCGAATTTGGCCGGAGCCGCGAATGGAACCATGCTGCATTTTTTACTATCCGGTTTTTTTCTTTCCCCTTTTACTCTCATGGGCTTTACAAATCCTGCGGTAATTAGAATTGATGATTATTTAATGCGAGAAAGATTATTTGATCTTTTAAGGATAAATACAATTTTCTGGGGAACTTTTTCAATATTTTTAGTTTACAAAATAAGCGACTACATCAGCGCATCTAAAAAATTAGCAATAACACTGTTCACTTTTACACCTATATGGCTTCTTCTTGGCGGATATTTTAAATATGATATCGCCTTAATTTTCTGGATACTTTTATCTATTTTTATGATACTTAGGTTTGCAAAGGAGCCAAGCAGTAGAAATTTTATAATTGCGGGGATTCCAGCGGCCTTAGCGGTTGCGGTTAAGGTCAGCGCGATACCACTGCTTCCCATATACGTTATTTCCTTTTTTATTTTCGGAAGCTGGAAAAAAAATATTAAATTTTTAGTCATTGGTATTTTAGTTTTTGGAGCGACTCTATTACTGTTTGGTATGCCTGACGTACTCTTCGGCAGGGGGAATATTATTGATTATCTGTATGACAATATCGTTAGAACTCCAAGCCTTACGTCAAATATAAATTTGCCTTTTTCTCCCTATGCTTATCTTTTTACGAAGCACTATCCGGTCGTATTTGGATATGGTTTAGTAGCTTTATCTATTTTTTCAATAAGCTATTGGATTGTAAAATTTATTAGAGAAGGGGCAACTAAATACAAAATTGAATTATTTATTATTCTTTCTTTTTTTATTTTTCTGGGAAGCCTTTTACCTCTCAATATTCAAGCAGTGGGCAATAGAAGTTTAGTTCTTCTTCCGTTTTTCGCAATTATTATTTCTCTTACTCATAGAAGGTTATTTCATTTTAGGGCGAATAAATCTATTTTAACGCTTATTGTTGGAATTATTCTGGTTATGCAGTTTTTTCAAGTTTTTTCCTGGCTCTATATTAAATTTGCGGATAGTCCACAGGAAAAGGCAGCATTATGGATAATTGAAAATATATCCGAAGACAACACTATTGGCGTTGAGAATATACCCATTTACCAGCTCTTACCGGATGTGATTCAGGAAGAATTTTACTACAATGAGTATGGCGTTGGAAGTAAAAATAATTATAAATACGAGATTGTAGATGTTCTGAGTAAGGATATTCCAAGCTATGTTGTTATCACAAACGGTGAAATTGAGCAAAAAATACTAAAAAAATCAGCCAAAAATGATTTAGTAAAAAAAATCAAGGAGGATGGATATCAACGGATAGCTATTTTTAAGCCAAATCTTAAGTTTTATAAAATATTCGGTACAGAATTAGATTTTTATTATTCCGGCAATTTAATTGCTTCTCCGTTAACGGTTTCTGTATATTCAAGGCAGTCTTATTGAAGCTCCCACGACCTTACGGTCGGGGAATCAATCAATTCACTTCGGCTGAGCTGAAATCCGCCGAAGTGGAAAATCGCTCTGCATCCCTCGGACTTACACCCGGGGAATTCCGCGAAGGCGGATTAAATTATTTCTAATGTCGGCAGAGGAAAAATGAAGTGACCACCGGATTTTAAATATTCTTTTTCCCGCTCTAGAAATTCTTCCTTGAAAAACCATGGGAGAACCAGCATATAGTCGGGTTTTTCCCGTCTTGCCTGAGCCTCAGAAATAATCGGAATTTCTACCGATGCGATTTTCGTCCCCCATTTTTCAGGATTTCTCTCAACAGCCTTTTTAATAAATTTGTTGTCTAAGTTGAAATATTGCAAAAGCGTATTTCCTCTGGTTGATGCACCATATACATAAACTTTTTTACCTTTTTCTGTTTGTTCCTTAATAAAATCGTAAGCATTTTTTTTAACCTTCTTTATTCTTTTTGAAAAATCAGTATAGATTTTTTTCCGTTTCAAATTTATAAGTTTTTCAAGTTCCATCTGCTCATAAACGGCGTTTGATATGGATCTTTTGCCGGTTTTGCAAATATAGGTTCTGAAGCTTCCGCCATTTAGCTCCCTAAGCTCCAAGTCAAAAACTTCCATTCCATGTTTATCTAATAAGTTTTGAAGGGAGATTAAAGAGTAGTATTCCAAGTGCTCATGAACTATATTGTCAAAAGCATTTTGCGTAAGCATTTTAACCAAATAATTTTGCTGGATAACAAATATTCCATTATCGTCCAGTATTTTATTTACGTCTCCCACAAATTTATTAGGGTCTTCCATGTCATAAAAGCAAGATATAGCTGTAACTATATCTGCCTTTTTTTCTTTTAGGACTTTTCCTACGGATTTATAGTTAAAAAAATCAGATACAACGTAATTTGCGTATTTTTTGCTTCCCTTTGCGAACTTTTTTACAGGGTCCACGGCTACTCTAAAAGATTTTTTTGGAAAAAAAGAGAGAAGTGTTCCGTCATTTGCTCCTATGTCAATGATAGTAATAGTATTTTTTTTGCCTAATTTTATAAGAGCTTTTTCCGCAATTTCCTGTAATTCATTCTGCATAGTTTTATTTATTCCCGATCTGTATCCATAATGCTCGTTATACAAAAGAGATGGCGGAGCATTGTGCTTCAACTGCAGAAGAAAACAGTTCTTGCATAATACCAATTTCAAAGGAAATTTCTTGGATTTTTTGTTCCCCTTTACGAAATCTGAAAGATATAAATTTCCCAGATTTAGAATACTTGTTAGGTTTTGAGATGAGCACACCCTGCAAGATTTGATTGAGATATCCTTACTTTTCATCAATTTTAATACCGACAATTATATATCAGAAAATATTTTAAGACAAACACTTAAATAAAGGGGCGTAATCTTGGTATAATTCAGTATGGGCTATACTGGAGTTGCTATAAAAGGAGCAACATGGATTTCTGCCTTTAGGATTTCAACTCGCTTACTGTCATTTGTAAAGATAGCGGTTTTAGCAAGAGTCCTTTCCCCTGCACAGTTTGGTGTATTCGGAATCGCTTCCTTAGTTCTAGCTTTCCTTGAAATACTTACAGAAACAGGAATAAATATACTTTTGGTCCAGTCAAAAAAGGGAATTGAGGAATACGTTAACTCCGCATGGGTAGTGTCTATTTTAAGAGGTTTTATTATCGCCTCTCTTATTATTATATCTTCTCCTCTTATATCATCGTTTTTTAACTCTCCTGAGAGTTTGGGCATATTGATGCTGATAAGTTTCGTTCCTTTAATTAGAGGTTTTATTAATCCGGCAATTGCATCGTTTCAGAAAGAATTAAAATTTAAGTACGAATTCTGGTTTCGAACGTCGGTTTTTTTTGTTGACGGACTAGTTTCAGTAGCACTTGCTGTAATGACTATGTCTGTTTACAGCTTAGCCTGGGGGCTTTTGGCAGGAGCAGTTTTTGAAGTATTATTGTCATTCATAGTAGTTAAATCGCGCCCAAGATTTGAGTTGCAAAAAGAGTATTTTAGGGAGATTTTTCATAAGGGAAAATGGGTAACAATGTATGGAGTTTTTAACTATATTTCTGAAAATGGCGACGATGTTATGGTCGGAAAAATAATCGGAACACCGGCTCTTGGTCTTTACCAAATGGCTTACAAAATTTCAATACTTCCAATTTCTGAAGTTTCCGATGTGGTTAGCAGAGTTGTATTTCCTGTTTATACAAAAATGGCAGAAGATAAAGACAGATTGTTTAAAGCATTTTTTAAAACAATTACTTCTATTTCGCTGGTATCCGTATTGGTGGGTTTAGTAATCTTTCTATACTCTAAGGAAATAATAGAATTTGTACTTGGAAATCAGTGGGTATCTGCCTCTCCTGTATTAAAAGTACTTGCTCTGTATGGAGTTCTAAGAACGATATCGGGCCCGGCGTCTGCTTTATTTTTATCTTTAGGGAAACAAAATTATGTATTCTTAATGACTTCTTTTCGGTTGCTGGGACTTCTTTTATCAATTTATCCTCTGATTTTATTGTATGGGCTGATAGGTGCTGCCTACGCTCAAGTTATATCAGTAATTATTGAGTTGCCCGTTATCCTCTTTTTTGTTTTTAGGCTTTATAAAAAGTTATGAAAATTGCTGTATTTCACGAACTGCCCCGAGGCGGAGCCAGGAGGGCAGTTAATTGTTTTTCTTTTAGCTTTAGGAAAATAAATCAAGTAGATTTATTTATTACGGATGAAAGAAAAGAGCTATCTGAAAACAAATACTATACTAAAATATATTCGTATAATTTCAAACCCAAACATTGGGGAGGAAAAAATTGGAGAATTAGGTTATATAAAGACACCATAGAACTATATAAATTAAATAGTCTTCATAGAAAAATAGCACGAGATATAGATTCAAAAAATTACGATATCGTGTTTGTAAGTGCTTCTAAATACGTAGAATCCCCCTTTATCTTAAAATATCTAAAAACTCCATATATTTTTTATTGTTCCGATCCAAGTTATAGAATAATTTACGATAAATTATTTGAGGTTTCCCGAAAGCCGGGATTTTTTAGGTACTGGTATGAGAAAGCAAACAGATTTTTTCGCAAAATAATTGATAGGCAGAATATCCGTGCTTCGAAATACTTCCTAGCGCCCTCCAAATTTATATCCGGAAAATTTACAGAAATCTACAAAAAGAAATGCAGGGTAATTTATTATGGAGTCGACTCAATTTTTTTCTCACCGGCAAAAATAAAAAAGGATATAGACGTCTTTTATATAGGATCTTATGATCCGATGGATGGGTTAGATCTTTTAAATGAAGCAATAAAGCACATGAAAGGTAAGCCAAAAATCAGAAAATTACTTGCAGAGGACGAATGGATATCTGATGATAGAAAGCTTCTCGAATTGTATCGACGGTCAAAAATAATGGTTTGTACAGCGCGTAGCGAAGGATTGGGAGCGACCGCGCTTGAGGCAATGTCTTGTGGAGTACCGGTAATTGCAGTTGACGAGGCAGGACATAGAGAAACAGTTATTGATGATAAAACCGGTTACTTAATTCCTAGAGATCCGAAGGCAATGGCCGAAAAAATAGACTGGTTATTGAATAACCATGAAAAATTAAATGAACTAGGAAAAAATGCCAGAAAACAAATGGTTAAGAACTGGTCTTGGGAGAAAAGAGCAAATGAAATGGAACAAGTATTTAAGTCGATTATTAAGTAATAAATGAAAATTCGATACATGTTATTAATTTTTCTGTCCGTTTTTCTTTTATCGTTTTTTATTCGGTTATTTACGCTTAATCAAATTGGAAGGACATGGGATGAACCGGAATTTATAGAGCAAGGGTACAGAATGATTTATTTAATAAGCAAAGGAGATTTTAGTAATAGTTATTTTTATACCACTTATGATCATCCCCCATTAATAAAATATATTTATGGTATAACTGCCCATTTTGATGTCAATAGATACGAAAACGGTACCCCTATTTTTAATTACGATTACACATACTCTAGAATATTATCTATTTTGTTTTTCTCAATTGGAGTGATAATAACAATGCTGATAGGGTGGCGTTTTTTTTCTCCAATGGTTGGAGTTTTGTCGGGAATAATTCTTTCCATGCTGCCATTTTCGATAGGAGTGTCGCAGCTGGTAACCGCCGAAAGTTTAAAAATATTTATATATCCCCTTGTGATTTATTTATTTTTACTGCTAGTAAGAAAACCTACTTTTAAAAATATCCTCTTATCCGGAGTAATAATGGGAATTGCATTGCAAATAAAGCAATCAAATGGCCTTTTATTTATTACTTTAATTCTTATGTTTCTAAGTTTTTATATTGGTCTAAAGCACAAGAAGAAGATTAATTATATTAAATTTAGAGCTATAGCTATTTTCTCAATAATTTTTATTAGCGTCCTTACATTTTTAGCTTTTTGGCCGCAGGTGCTTTTTAACTTTCAGAAAGTGTATGAGATTCATAGTAGGCTTTGGCATGTTGAGTTGTCAACTAAACCATGGTTAATAACGCTGTCTGTACCCGAAGTTTTTTTTGGGAACGTAGTTATGACCCCAAACTTTTACTATATTGCTTATTTTTCCATAACTATTCCTCTACTTATTTTGATTTTATTTTTTATTGGAGTAAAAAAGATTTTAGTAACAAAAAAATGGGAGCATTACGCCTTAATCTTTTGGTTTGCTGTGCCTTTTCTCCTTTCTTTTTACTCATGGAGACAGCATGGGCTCCGCTATCTAATAGAGATTTATCCCGCGATTGCAATTATTTCTGCTATTGGTTTTGATCAACTAGCCGGTAGATTTACAGATAAATTCAGAAAAAAACTGTTATTATTTATTCCGATTTTCATTTATCTTTTCATTTCATTTTGGTACATAAAACCTTACTATTTAGATTATTTTAACGAGCTTGTCGGCGGAATAGGAAATGTTTATAAGAGCAATTGGTTTCAGACGGGCTGGTGGGGGCAGGGATTAAGAGAGGGCGGCCTTTATGTAATAAATAATGCTAAAGAGGGTTCTAGCGTTGGTCTCGCAATCTCGCCGGACCATACTCTTTTGCGCTCTCACGACTTGAAGTATTCCGAATGGGAGAAATCAGGGACATATGACTATGTAATAGTTAATCATTATCATATTATTCGAGACGGATTTGAGGACAGTATTATAAAGGGAAATTATAATCTGGTTTATAGAGTAAAAGCGGACGGCGCAACGTTAGTATATATTTATAAGAAAAAATGAATAAGATACATATTTCCATTGTAATTGTCCATTATAGAGTTAAGGGGTTTTTGTTTACTTGCATAGATTTTATATATAAAAGAACAAAGGCGAACAATTTTGAAATAATAGTTGTAGATAATGATGAGCAGAAAACCATTTTCAAAGATTTAAAAAAAAGGTTTCCAAAGGTAAAGTACATTCCGAATAAAAACCGCGGATTTGCACAAGGAAATAATAGGGGCGCAAAAATTGCCAAGGGGAAATATTTATTTTTCCTAAACCCGGATACAGAGTTTCTAAATGACGCGATTAAAAATCTTTCAAACTTCTTAGACAAAAATGAAGAGGTAGGGATTGCAGCGCCACTGCTTCTTGATAGAAACGAAAAACCCTATTCCCTCCAAGGCACGCAAATTTTAACTCCTTTTAATGCGCTTTTCGCATATTCCTTTTTAAATAAGTTTTTTCCCAATAATTATATATCTAGACAGTTTTGGAAAAAGGGATGGGATAAAACCCGAGCAAAGGAAGTAGAGGTTGTCCCGGGGACTGCGTTTATGATATCTTCTGAGCTTTTCAATAAATTGGGAGGCTTTGATGAAGATTTCTTTCTATTTTTTGAAGAATACGATATCTGCAGGCGCGTGAAGAAAGAAGAAATGAAAATTTATATAATTCCTAATGCCCGCGTCCTCCATCTTTGGGGAGAAAGTACTAAAAAAAGTGAAAGAAATTTAAAAGACGTATTTAATAAGAGCCGTTTTTACTACTTCAGAAAACACTTTGGCCTTCTTAATGCTCTGCTGGTTTCGTCTTTTCTTGGGATAAACAAACAAAATATTTCACTGCTTGGGATTTTATGCTTGGGAGCTTTTCTTTCACTCAATAGAATTTCAGAATTGATGCCTTTTATTGGCGATCAGGCATGGTTTTATCTATCGGCAAGAGATTTAGCACTGGGACAGAGTTTTCCTTTGGTTGGAATAACCTCGAGTCATACATGGCTTCACCAAGGACCTCTTTGGACTTATATGCTCGCGCCTGTTTTGTTAATTTCAAATTTTAATCCGATATGGGGAGCTTATCTGACTGCTTTTATAGGAATACTATCAATCTTTCTGATTTACAAAGTAGGAAGCAACTTTGTTTCCGCTAAATTTGGTTTAATTTCTGCCTTAATTTACGCGACGTCGCCATTGGTAATATTTCATCTGAGGCTCCCCTACCATACCAGTCCGATTCCCTTATTCGTTCTTCTTCTTTTTTACTCACTAATAAAGTGGGTTAAAGGAAATCCTTATTACTTTCCTCTAATCCTTTTTTCTATGTCGGTTCTTTATAACCTTGAGATAGCAACCATAGTATTCTGGCCGGTTATTATTTTGTACACCCTTTTTGGCTTTTTTGGAAATAAAAACTATCTTAAGAAACTATATTCAAGAAAAATTGTAATAATTTCATTATTGGCACTATTTGTTCCTATGATCCCAATACTTATTTACGATGTTCAAAACGGATTCCCCCAGACCATAAAGTTATCCGGCTGGATTGGATATAAAGTTTTACAGCTTATTGGAATTATTGAGAGAAATAAAATAGACAATAATTCTATAGTTGAAACTTTTAATTTCTTTTTCTCAAAATACGAAGCGTTAACTGTAAGCCTTGGAAAATACACAGCATACAGCGTCTTTTTTCTTAGTTTGCTAATACCTCTATTTAAACTAAGAAAAGAGAGTATTGCTTCTCCCATCTCAATCATATTTTTTCTTACCATGCTGGGGGTTGTTTCATTTTTTGCTTCCAATGTTTCCTCTGAAGCATATCTCGTAATGCTTTTTCCGGGATTGATATTTCTTTTTGTAAACTTGCTGTTTCAGATTAGAAATAATTCACTCATGCATTTAGCCCTCATATTTATAGTTTCATTTAATGTTATACAACTTATTACTACAAATTATCTTATGTATAACAGGACTACTATTCAAAAAAAGCTTGATGCCTCCAATAAAATTCTGGAACTTGCCGGAGATAAGAAATATAACATAATTTATAAAGGAGTAGGCGAAGAGTTTGAAAGCTCGAGAATGCCGTATGAATATTTAACTTGGTGGATTGCAGATAATTCGTCTGTTGATAGAGAAACCGAGTTGAAAATAGTTGTGAGAGAAACAGACCAGAAAATTCATGTAGAGAGAGGTAATTAGTGTTATCATTTAAAAAAATGAACAATTTATCGGTTATTATTCTCACAAAGAACAACGAAAAAGAAATAAGTGATTTAATTAAATCCGTAAAATTTGCTGATGAAATAATTATTATAGACGACTATTCTATCGATAAAACGACTGAGATTTCCGAAAGCCTTAATGCAAGAATCCTAAAAAATAAACTTAAATCATTTTCTGAACAGAGAAATCTAGGTTTAAAAATAGCAAAAAACGACTGGGTTTTATTTTTGGATTCCGATGAGGTGATAAGCGACGAATTGGTTGTTGAGATAAAGAAATGTTTGGCTGAGAATTTTTACGATGGATACTTAATAAAGAGAGCGGATTATTTTTTAGGAAAGAGAATGCACTATGGAGACGTAAGGGATGTTTGGATTTTAAGACTTGGGAAAAAAGACAAAGGAAGGTGGATGGGTGATGTGCACGAAACTTGGGAGATAAAGGGGAGGCTTTCAAAGATGAAAAATGAAATAAAACATTACTCGCACGAGGATATTGCCGGATTTTTAAAAAAAATTAATTTCTATTCATCAATTAGAGCAGAGGAGCTAAAAGACAAAAAAGTAAAAGCGGCATTGGGAAGCATTTTATTTTATCCGCCTGGGAAATTTCTGTATTTGTTCGTTATAAAACTGGGTTTTTTAGATGGATTATACGGATTTGTCCACGCCGTTCTTATGAGTTTTTATTCCTTTTTAGTTCGCTCCAAACTATATTTTCTTTCCAAAAAATGAAGATAAATAAAATAGTTGTATTTAAAATTTATGCGGCAGTTATTCTTTTTATATATATTTATCATTTATTATGCAGGGTAGAATACTGTTTTTACTTTCAATTTTAATCGGACTTTATTCCTATCTGATCTTCTTTCTGGGGGTGTTTGGATTACTTAATGAGTTGAGCGTATTTATATCATTGTTATCGTTTGCCTTTTTATTTTCTATTTTAATTCTAAGACCGATAAGATTAAGTTTGAGTTTTCTGAGAGCGAACATGTTAATTTGGACACTGCTTTTTTTATCGGCACTTGTAAACTTGATAGGAGTTTTGGGACCGGAATTGTCATTTGACGCGCTTTGGTATCACCTAACCCTCCCCAAAATTTACATAGAAACCGAGTCCATAAAATTTATTCCCGGAGGGCTGCTTTATTATTCTGCAATGCCAAGGCTAATAGATCTTTTATATGTGCCCGCGTTAATGTTCGGAAACGAAATTTATGCCAAGCTGATACATTTTTTATTCGGTTTAGGAACTGCCTTTTTAACATACAGAATCGCCTCCCTTTATGTAAATAAGAAGCTATCCCTCCTTGCCGCGCTTGTCTTTTACTCAAATTTGGCAGTAGGGTGGCTATCAATAACTGCATATATAGATTTAGGGAGAGCCCTTTTTGCGGCCCTCGCTATATATTTTTTCCTTCTTTACTACAAGAAAAAAGATTATAAATATTTAATTTTTAGCGCTGTTGCCATGGGATTTGAAACATCGTCAAAACTTATTGGCTTTTCCACTTTATTATCTGTTGCTTTAGTTCTTTTGATGTTTGATCAAAAAAATATTACCGTGAGGGTAAAAAGAACTTTCTTGGTGGTATTATCCAGCATACTGGTTGGAAGTCCTTGGTTTATTTTTTCTTATATTAATACGAGAAATCCTATATACCCATTTTTTACCGACGTATATCCGCCGGACTTTTCTTTTAGTATGTTAAATCCCCTTATCTTTATGCAGGAAATGCTTAATCTTTTCTTATTCTCATCAGATCCCATTTCTCCTATTTATATTATAGTTTTACCCCTAATTTTCCTAGTGTATAAGAAGGCCCCTAAGGAGTTTAAGATACTGGTTCTAATTTCAGCAATGTCGCTTCTCTTGTGGTATTTTATCCCAAAAAACAATGCAAGGTTTATAGTTGCCTATCTGCCTGTTTTTTCGGTAATTTCAGTTTATCTTTTGAAGAGCTTGAAAGATGTAAAACTTGAAAAGTTCTTATTTGCCGTAATTTATTTTATTGTCGGCTTAAATATTCTTTACAGGGGGGCGGCAAACTTAAAATATATTCCTACTATCTTAGGATACGAATCAAAAGAGGAATTTCTAATTAAAAATTTGAATTTTGACTACGGCGACTATATTGACGTAGGGAATAAAGTTAGTAATATTGTTGGAAAGGAAAAAGTATTAGTATACGGTATTCACAATTTGTATTACATAGACTTTCCTTTCGTTCATGAGTCTTATGCTAAAAAAGATAAAGAATATAAATACATTCTTTCGAGAGGTAAACTTAGCTTGAAGAATAAATATGAGATAATTTATCATGAGGGTCTAACAAATACATATCTTTATGAAAAAAATTAATAGTGCTTTTTTTTGGCTGCTTGCAGGTTTACTTTTATTATTTCCCTTGGGAGTTCTCGTGCGCCTTACTCCTTTTCCAAACGTAAATATCTATCCATTGGATTTAGCTGCGGGAGCTACTGCTGTTATTTTAACTTTATATCACATAGGAACAAAGAAAATTCCGAAATTTAAAAAACTATTCTACTCGATACTCCTTTTTAATTTATTTGCTCTTATTTCATTGTTTTTAAATCTTAATTACTTAAAAGTTGAAGAAATGCTCGTATCAGCAGCATACCTTTTAAGATTCGACGCGTATATTTCTCTGCTATTTATTGGAGGCATCGGGTTAACAATCTTTCAAAAAATAGTTTTAAAAAAAATATTTATATTTGCTACTTTTTTAACTGTAATAATGGGGTTTATCCAGCTAATTTTTTACAATAACCTTAGGAACTTGTATTATCTAGACTGGGACGAGCATCTTTACAGACTTTTTTCTAGTTTTTTAGACCCGAATTTTGCAGGAATAGTATTCAGTCTTTTTGTGTTGTATCTTTTTGGAAGGATTATAAAATCTCTGAAAGATTTAAAGGATATAATTTCACTAAACACCATCCTTTTTGCAGCGACCATTACTGCACTTATTTTTACATATTCCAGAACGGCCTTAATTTCATTTGCGGTCGGATTTTCAATCTTACTAATAGGATTTAGGAAAATAAAACTATTGCTCTTAATGCTTCTTCTTCTGCTTGCGGCTGTATTTTTGGTTTCCGATTTCTCGATAGAGGGGCTTAATCCTGTGCGTATTGCATCAACCGAAGCAAGAATAACGTCAATGGAAGAAGCTCTGGAAATTTTCTCAGAAAACTACCTTTTTGGCATAGGATTTAATGCATACAGATATGCTCAAGTAAAATACGGTTTTAGAAATTCACAGGAAATACTTAGCAGCAATGCAGACGCAGGTACAGATAATAGTTTCCTTTTTATATTATCTACAGCAGGGATAGCGGGATTTATTTTTTATCTTAATATTTGGTTTAATATTTACCGGAAAATAAAATTAAAAAAAAAGAAGACAGAAAGGCTTGTTCCGATATCTATAATTTCCGCTTTATTTATAGGAAGCTTTTTTATTAACGCCTTGTTCTATGTTCATATTATGTTCTGGGTCTTTTTTTACCTGGGGGTATTCATTTTGCCGAATAATTTAAAAAATTATTCGGTCCGATAGATTATGGTGATTTCTTCGGAGGAGAGAAGGCCGGCTTCGTTAACTGCTTCAACGGTTATTTTATTCTCACCGTCCTTTAGTTCATAAAGATAAGAGAATTTTCCTTCGCTATCAACAACTGCCCTAAATCCGTTTATTCTTACTGTATTATTCGGTTCCGTGTTTCCAATGATAATTATCTTCTTATCAGCCTTCGTGAACGTAGAATTGTTAGCGGGTTGAGCAATTTTTATTGAAGGTTTTTCTGATGATCTGATAACCTTATATTCCTGAGAAAAATCACTTTGGCGGTTGTCTTTTTCATAGCGTACCTTTAGGATATTTTCTCCGTCTTGAAGACGCACTCTTTTAAAAGTAAATTCTTCCTCGTCTATAGTTAGGGTATCTTCTTTCCTGCCGTTTACATATAAAATAACTTTTCCGTCCTTATAATTTGCGAGCCCTGATATATCAATTTCCCCGCTCGGCGTAGCGTTTGGCAGATTTGCCAAATTTGGTGGAAATAATACTTCCTCAATGTCGCTATTTTGACCAACCTGAAAGTCTTCACCTCTAATTCCTAATATAATATTGCCGAACGCGTTAATTATTGTACCGCCAAATTGCAGGAGTAAAAAAATTACTATTATGGTTCCAAGACCAAATAATAGAAATTGTCTTTTGTTTTGTTTTTCCGCGTATCTTGAAAGCCTTGAGGCGCGGATACGTCTTGCCATAATAAAACTACTTAAATCTTTGTTTCCTCTTTATCTTGTCAGCTACCTTGAGTTCTAGTATGGACTTTTGCAGCTCCTTTTCAGCGATAATAAAGTCTACATCGCTTTCCTTCTTTTTCATAACTTCTTCAGCCCTTTTTATCGCTTCTTGTGACCGCGCGATTTGAATGTTTTCAGCTTTTATGGCGTGATCCGTTAAAATGACAACGGTGTTATCTCCAATCTCCACAAAGCCTCCTACGGTAGCAATTATGCTTTCTTTAGCGTTTTTTCTAACAGTAATTATGCCATCTGACATCTTTGTAAATAACGAAACATGGTGGGGGAGGATAGAGATCTCACCGTTAGGTGTAGGTAAAGACACTTCGTCTACTGTATCCTGATACACTAGCCCTTCCGGAGAAACAACATCTAATTGCATACTTATTTTTTCTTTATGTCCTCTATTACACCTATCATGTAGAAGTCCTGTTCGGGTGTTTTGTCGTGTTTTCCTTCAATAATTTCTTTAAATCCTTTAATTGTATCCTTTATAGTAACGTATTTTCCGGGATTTCCCGTGTATATTTCTGCTACAAACATAGGTTGAGTTAAAAATCTTTGAATTTTTCTAGCTCTGTAAACTATCAATTTATCCTCGTCAGACAGCTCGTCAATTCCCAGAATCGCAATTATGTCCTGAAGGTCCTTGTATCTCTGAAGTATTCTTTTAACTTCGGACGCAACTTCATAATGCTCTTTTCCGACCAAATTAGGATCAAGAAGACGTGAGGAGGATGTTAATGGATCTACTGCGGGATAGAGTCCCTGTTCTGCAATAGACCGTTCAAGTGTTATTGTAGCATCAAGATGGCCGAAGATTGTCGCAGGAGCCGGGTCGGTATAATCATCGGCCGGAACGTAGACCGCCTGAACGGATGTAATAGAACCGGTTTTAGTTGAGGTTATTCTTTCTTGAAGGGATCCTATGTCACTTGCTAAAGTTGGCTGGTATCCTACAGCTGAGGGAATTCTGCCAAGAAGAGCGGATACTTCGCTTCCTGCTTGAGCGAACCTAAAGATGTTATCGATAAAAAGCAATACGTCTTCTCTCTTACTATCCCTAAAATATTCAGCCATAGTAAGACCAGTAAGCCCTACACGAAGTCTGTTTCCCGGTGGTTCATTCATCTGCCCGAATACCATAACGGTTTTATCCAAAACATCGGCTTCCTTCATCTCAAGCCATAAATCGGTTCCTTCACGAGTTCTCTCTCCGACTCCCGCAAAAACAGAGTGGCCTTTGTGGACCATGGCAATATTACGTATCAACTCCTTTACAATAACCGTTTTTCCAACTCCTGCTCCGCCAAAGATTCCTATTTTTCCACCTTTCGTGAAAGGGGCAATAAGGTCTATGACTTTAATTCCCGTTTCAAGCATTTCCGGTTTGGTTTGCTGTTCGGAAAGTTCTGGAGCCTTTTTATGTATTGATTCCATCTCAATTTCTTTCTCGTCAAGCTTCTTTCCTCCATCAATTACTTCCCCCAAGACATTAAAAATTCGCCCTAAAGTACCTTTTCCTGTAGGAACCTTTATGGGAGCGTGCGTTCGCTTAACCTCATTTCCGCGGGCTAACCCTTCAGTGGGGCCAAGCGCAATAGCTCTTATTTCACCGTTACCCAATTCAAACTCCGTCTCTAAAACTAAAATTTTTCCATTATTTTGTTTTACGTGAAGCGCTTCATAAATTGAGGGTACTTCTTCCTTAAATAGAACATCGACTATGGGTCCCTGAATCCTTATTATTTTTCCTAAGGTCATATTTTGTTTCTTATTGCTACTTGGCATAGTTAAAATTGGCTATTTGTTAAATCTAAAATTTCATTAGTAATTCTTTCTTGGCGCGACTTATTATATGAAAGAGTAAGGTATTCGGCAATATCAAAAGCGTTATTTTTTGCATTCTGCATCGCCATCATTCTTGCCGCTTGTTCAGAAGTAAACGCTTGAATAAGAGCGTTAAATATCTGCGTTTCGATATATTTGGGCAAAAGCTCCATCAAAAAATCTTCAGCATTTGGTTCAAATAGAGTTTCGTTTCCGCCGGGAAAGCCGTCCTTTTCGCTCCTCGCGCCTATGATTTCAAGATTTAGAGGAAGAAGTTTTTTAACGACTGGAAGTTGAGTTAGAATAGAATCAAACTCGGCGTATAAAAGATAGGCCTCTGATATTTTTGCCGTCTTCAAAAGATTATCGAGCAATGACTTAACTTGAATAACCGTTGAATATCCGGAAAGACTTGTTCCCATCTTAAAGCTGGCGTGTACATTCCCCAAAAGTTTTGTTGAGAACTGTTCTGCTTTTTTTCCTAAAACTATGTAAATAGCGTTATTGCTGTCAACCTCAAGCATTTTTTTGTATAAATTCGTATTTAGGGCACCGCAAAGCCCCTTGTCAGGAGTAATGACTACATAAAGTTTGCTTTTATTTTTTGGTAACTTCATGTAGGGATGGGAAAATTTTTTATCTTTCAGCTGATCCATACATTTTGCGGCTAATTCAAGTATTTTTTGGGCATAAGGTTTATTTCCATTTGCAGCATCCTGCGCTTTTTTTATTTTTGAGGCAGAAATTGTTTCCATAGCTTTTGCAATTTGGGCTATGTTTTTTGACGTATTTATTCGTCTTTTTAAAAGTTGCAGATTTGCCGCCATAGATTAAAATGCTTTCTTAAATATTGCTAAAGATTTATCAAGCTCGTCTTGTATTTTATCGTCAAGTTTTTCTCCTTTTTTTAGGACATCGATTAGTTTTTTGTTCTTAACCTTGATAAATTCAATAAATCTTGATTCAAATTCTTTGATTCTGTCTACCGGAATATCATCAAGTCCTCCTGAGGTCGCAGCATAAATGATGGCGATTTCTGAGGCCTCATCCAGAGGAGAGTACTGTGGTTGTTTAAGAACTTCAGTAACTCTTTTGCCTCTTTCAATTTTATTTCTTGTTTGCTCGTCTAAATCGCTTCCGAACTGAACAAAAGCAGCGAGTGATCTGTATTGCGCTAACTCCAGTCTCAATGGAGCTCCAACCTGCTTCATTCCTTTTGTCTGCGCGGCTCCTCCTACGCGGGAAACGGATAGCCCCGCATTAATTGCAGGCCTTATGCCGCTATTGAAAAGGTCATTTTCAAGATAAATCTGGCCATCCGTTATGGAAATAACATTAGTCGGGATATAAGCGGAGCTATCTCCCGCCTGAGTTTCAATAATAGGAAGAGAGGTGAGAGAGCCGCCGCCGTACTTATCTGACATTCTTGACGAGCGTTCCAAAAGTCTTGAGTGCAGATAGAATATATCTCCCGGATAAGCTTCGCGTCCTGCAGGACGCCTTAGAAGGAGCGAGAGCTGGCGGTACGCCCATGCATGTTTTGAAAGGTCATCGTAGACCACTAAAACATCTTGTCCCTTTTCCATGAAATATTCGCCCATTGCAGTTGCTGCAAAGGGAGCAAGGAATTGCAGGGAAGCCGGATCTGAGGCTCCGGAGGCTACAATTACCGTATAATCCATCGCCCCCTCTTCCTGAAGTTTTCCTACGGTACGTGCGATATTACTTCTTTTTTGCCCTATCGCGCAGTAAATACAAATAAGTTGCCTTAATCCAAGATCTTTCTTCTTCTGGTTAATAATGGTGTCTATCGCAAGAGCGGTTTTGCCTGTATTCCTGTCACCGATTAAAAGCTCTCTTTGCCCCCGGCCAATCGGGATCATCGCGTCAATTGCTTTTATTCCGGTTTTAACAGGTGTATCAACAGGTTCACGCTCGACTATTCCGGGAGCCATGCGTTCTAGAGGATAAGCTTTTCCCTTGAGTTGGAGCTTTTTGCCATCGAGCGGATTTTGAAGAGGACCTATAACTCTTCCTAAAAGCTCGTCGCTTCCGATTGATGAAAGAATTTGTCCCGTAGATTTTACTTTATCTCCTTCTTTTATCGAATTGTTTTCGGACAAAAGTATAATAGATACGCTATCCTCTTCAAGATTGAAAGCAAGACCTTTAGTTCCGTCTTCAAACTCGACAATTTCTCCGAATCCTACTTTTGAAAGCCCGTTTGTTCGGACAATGCCGTCACCTACCGATTCCACCTCTCCTACGTTTTCATACTTTGCGCCGACAGAAACCGTAGATAACCGTTTTTCAATTTGTTGTAATAATTCTTCTGCTTTCATATTAATTTATTGAGTTGACATAACCTGCAATTAAGTCCGCTATATTATAGTTAATTATTATGTCATTAGCCCTTATTCTTAATCCTCCTCCCATTTTTTCTTCTCTTATAAAATTAACCCTTTTCCCCTTAAATATACTTTCAATTTCTTTTTTAGAGCTAGTTGAAAGCACGCCCTCGTATGAAACAGTTACGGTTTGCTCCATAATCTTTATCGTTAATTGCCTTTGAAATTCCTTGAGTTCTCTTTTTCTAAAATTTTTTATAACAAATTCAGCCGTTTTTTTATCAATCGCTCCATCTTTTCTTAAGCTGGACTCGACAAGTTTCTTTATTAATTCCTTTTTAATCATATAGCTTTTATTTTCTTAACGCTTCTTTTTAATATCTCTTCTTTTTCTTTTTTGGTAAATAGGTCAGCAAGTACTTTCTCAAGTATTCTTTGGGAAGCAGTGAGTGCAATTTGCGACATTTCTTTTTCAATCTGACGCCTTTCAAGTAATCCTTGCTCTTTAGACTGCTTAATTATTTTCTCCGCTTCCTCTTTCGTTTTTTTAATTATTTCCTCTGCTTCAACATGGGCACTTTCCTTTGCTTCAAGTATAAGTTTTTCGGCCTCTCTTGCCGCTTTATTAATTATCTCATCTTTCTTGTTTTCTGCAGAAATATATGCTCTCTCGGCTTTTTCCGCATTTTCAAGTCCTCTTTTAATCTCTGCCTCTCTTT
>Ga0210057_1001241_pt1 | contig 39382 bp, 33 predicted proteins | sample CryGeyCG2114_010_2_FD_183968 | JGI IMG/M metagenome (GOLD analysis project Ga0210057, IMG submission 183968) | Groundwater microbial communities from aquifer - Crystal Geyser CG10_big_fil_rev_8/21/14_0.10 (SPAdes) (version 2) | ecosystem: Environmental > Aquatic > Deep subsurface > Groundwater ... | reverse complement strand
GCTGTTGCCAGCGATGGTGAGGCCACCGGAGATGGTGGAGGATGCTGCGGCGATGAAGCCAGAGTTTAAAAGCGTTGTTAGGGTTGTCGTTGGAGCGAGGAAACCTGCTGTATCAATCTCCCACGCCTGCCCAAAAGACGCGCCGCCACCGCCTGTTGCATCGGTACCACAGACGAAGGTGCCGTTTGCGTCAGTGTCAATGGTGTCACAGGAGAGGAGTGAGTCAGAGCGGATGGTGCCGTTTGCAAGACGAATGCCGCCTGCGAAGGTGGAGGTGGCGGAGCCTGTGACGGCGAAGCCGCCCGTCGAGAAGCCGCCTTGGGCGGTCGTCGTGGCCCCAGAAGCGCCAATCGTTGCAAGTCCTGCAAGTGTCGTAATTGTCGGGATTGTGGTTGAGGCAGAGAGGCGTGCGTCAAACCGGTCGTTGGTAAAGTAGAGATTGGAGCCTTCTGCGACATCAGTGGTGAGGAGGCCGAGAGATGACGTCGCGATATTGCTCAGTGCGCTCGTGCCACTGCTGAGGATAAGACCGTAGCTGAAGGTGGTAGCACCGGTGCCGCCTCTGGCAACACTAAGCGTGCCGGTGGTGTCAGAGAGCGCAATACCAAAGGTGGAGGTAGCCGTGTCGACCCACGACGAGCCATTGTAGGTAATGACATTGCCATACGAGACGCCGGTGGTGTCGACGTCAGAGAGATCGGAAATGTTCGTCACGTTTGATGCGCCGAGGCAGCTCCCGTTTACCTCAATACACCCGCCGGAGAGTGTGATGCCGTTTGCAAACGTCGAGGTGGCGGTGCCCGTCTGGGTGAACGCTCCCGCGGAGAGGCCGCCTGCGAAGGTGGACGTGGCGGTGGTAGAGGTGGCGGTGATGAATGACGTCTCAATGCCGGAGACTGCCGCGATGAAGTCAGAGAGGAGACCGCCGGCAAATGTGGAGGTAGCTGTGGTAGAGGTGGCGGTGAAGATGGGAGCAGTGAGCGTATTGTACGCGGTCAGGGTGCCGCCGAAGAGTGCGTTGCCGATGACTTCAAAGATGGTGCCGGTTGTAGTGGTCGCAGAGCCGCCGATGACGATGACGTCGGTGGTGTCCGCCGGGTAGGTAATGAGCTCGTCAGTGGTTGTCGCCCAGAGGCCGGAGCCGCCGCCGCCGGCAGCTGCGCCCCAGGCAAGCGTGCCGCCTTGGACCTTGAGGACTTGGTTGTTGGTTCCAATGCCAAGGGTCGCGAGCGTACCGCTCGTATCCGCGTAGAGGATGTCGCCTGCGGTGTATGAGGAGATGCCGGTGCCGCCCACGTTCTGGGCAATGGTGGTAGTTGCGCTGAGGGTGCCCGCGCCGTCGCCGTACAAGAGTCCTGAAGGTGTCGTCGTGCCAGTGCCACCTTGCGCAACAGTAACGACGCCAGTTGAACTTGTAAGGTACCCCGAGACAGTGATGTCATTGGGTATGTCAGAGTCCGTGAGGCCGGTGAGGCCGGAGACGGTGGCATTGGTGAGTGAGACGTTGGTGAGCTGGTCAATCTTGTTGGTGTGGGAGATGCTCTGGTAGATCGTGCGGATGGTGTTGCTCTCGTCTGCGCCGGAAATAGCGTAGATGGCGCTCGTGAGTTTGTTCTCGAGGTGGTTGAGGCGCTCGTTGAGCTCTGCCGCGCTGACGCCGCGTTCGGTGACGATGCGTTCGGTGACTCGTTCAATGACTGGTTGGGTGATTTCTTGGGTGAGGTAGGTTGGGTTATTTACGATGGTTGTTTCTTGCGGGGTACTCTCTTCTTGATTAGTAGCCACAAACGCAGGCGTAAGGCCAATCCAACGAGCGATGGCTAAACGGGTGTTTTGAGCGATGCGCTCCATAAGGGTTTGTGGTGCGGTAACTGCAATAGCGGAGAGCTCGCTTGAACTGTCAAAAGCAGTGGCAACAATACCTCCAGAATAAGCAAGACCAGAGGAGACATACGGCGTTGTCATTTCTAATGTGTCTCCGAAAACAGATACGGCGTGCTGACCGGTACCGTACACTGTCTCACCTGCATACTTTAGTAGCGTATATGTTGATTGCGGCGCGCTCGCAATTCCACTACCGATATTTTTCAAAAGCGCGTAGTACTCAGCAAGACCATGCTCGACTGAAGAGAGGAGTGTCTCAACAGGTGAGTTAAGGAGAGGTGAGGTAAACACATTTCGCGCGACACTGTTTGCATATGCCCCAAAACTTTTTACAACCGCGCGAGACTCTTCTGGCAGTGCCACAAGACCATCACGAAGAGAGCGTGGAAAGAAGTAAACCGTACGGGCAACATTTGAAAGTGGCGTATCGACAACGGAGTGCACCTCTGCAGAAGCACCTGCTGCGACAGCAGGTGACGATGTCACAACACCAGCAATAGCACTGAGTGTGTTTTGTATGTGCGCGACTCGCTCCTGGGCTTCTGAGAAAGCCGAGTATGCGAGCGGAGACTGTATGAAAAAATATCCGCCGAAAACGAGAATGGCCGCGGACAGTATTGTCGCGGCTCGCCCCGCCAATTCTTCAAGACGAATAGGTGATCGTACCGCACCATTTGCTGTTTTATATTCAGTCTTTCGAGTCTCTCTTAACTCTTTTCTTTTTTTGAATATTTCCTCAGTATTTACTTTTACAAAATCCGCAAGTGAGTCCTCATCCACATACCACGCTCTCCCAAATTGTCTCCCCTCAATTTTGCCCTGCCTCGCCATGCGAGAGATGTAGTCGTGCGTGTAGCCATACAGCAAACCGGCTGCCTTCGAAGAGAGGAATTTCTTATTGTCAAAAAAAATCTCCTTGTCCATTACAGGTCGCTAACACGAATTACTTATATATTACGGGCTTTTTTAAAGACAGTTCGTATAAAAGACATTTTCATGGGGATAAGTGTCCTTAAATACCAGAACGCAAAAAACGGAAAAATAAAAAAACGAAATTGAAAATTTTTTTAAAAAATTACCCTGATGCTAAAAAGTGCAGATGCTAGCGATGCAATCAATGATCAATTGAAATTGGTTATTTCTTATATTGTGCGACACTAAATCAGTAGGGTTGGGAACTCAGTTTATTGGCTATACTTGTTCTATATTGGTGGCAAAAGTTTTTAAAACTTATTTAATGCTGCTTATTTCATTAGGAAGATACGCACCTAATCAGCCCAAAATGCCCCGCCACGAGCTGTACATAAACACCCTTCCCTATTTGTGTGTACGTATAACGATAAAAACATCAACTCAATCACTTGCATGAGTTGATCATTCCAAAATCCTCTACTACTTATTGGCTTAAAATCTATGTCTCGGTTTGCCGAGTAAAATGATTTAGGTATTTTTGATATTTCTTTGTATAAACTATTGACCACATTATTGGAAGTATTCTAATTTTATCGGTGTTTTATATTCTTCTCTAAGGAATTGCTCGAAATGCGATATTACTATATTTTCTGTGGGCTTATTCAATCTCTCTTTGCGGGCAACTCACCCTTGCGACACAATAGACAAATATGATCAGCAGTATAACCTGAACGCTGCGCAGCCTCCCTTGAATTTATAAATGTTTTATTGTCCAAAAATAACTCGTCGCTCATGACGGTCGCTAACACGATATACCTTTATGTACAAGCATTATCGTGAGAAAAAATCTGAAATATTTAAAACTGTGTACAACGAAAAAACGCTAACCAGAGGCGTAACCATGAGCCTAAAATACAAACTCTATGCTATGACAACAGCTTATTTGCTGCCTATAAGTTCTCTCGCTTTCCTGAGAAGCACCAGTGCTTCTTTTTGAAAATTTTCTGTAATTGCAGTAACTTCAGCAAGCGTAACGGCTGCAGTGGCAGATGAAGCTATTTTAACTGCTCCAAAATCAGTATTTTCATATTTACTGCTTATACCAATAAAACTCACGCCAAAAAGAAGAGTGATTGCTGCGGCACCTGCAGGCAAGAGTAGGAATTTTGGCATTAATGACTGGCTGCTATCTATAGTGTTAGTAGGGGTATATTTTTGCCTTTTTGGAGCGATTCGTTTAGGCGAAATATCTATATTTTTACTAGTTATTTCGTATGAGACACTATATCCTGACCTTTTAATATTTCCTCCCGATTCCTTCGCTGCATCATCATAATACTCGTCTTCTGATAAGACTGCGGAGAGGATTGAGTCCTTCGGGCGGGTATTCTTTTCTGGGACCACATTTAATGGACGATTATCATTAATGTATTTAACGTTAGTAGTATTAGCCCTCTCAGCAGTCAAACTGTCCCGCATCTGCTCCTCCCTCGTCGCAATACCGTCCATAGCTGTATGTATTGCCGTTGTTTGCCCCGCAATTTGCTTAAGCGCATCTACATCGCTTTTTAGCATATACCACGTACGATCAATTCTGCGGGTGTCAATTTTTCCTCCTTGCGCCATCGCCACCAAGTCAGATACCGAGATTCCAGTAATTTCAGAAGCTCGCTTATCCGAGATATACGATCTACCAGCAATTATGCGTTCTGCCTCAGCGATATTTGAAGCGATAGTTGGCTTAGACATCACGGCACTTTTCGATACATCCTCCCTATCTTCACCAATAGTAATTGCTACTGGGGTGCTTTCGTCCTCACTACCCTCTTCTTTTTTCTCTTTGTGAGCAATATGACTCTGATATATTACTCTATTTGCTTCCTCTCGATGCTCTTTCAATTCATCAAGATCAACAAACCACCCCCGGCCTACTCGCTCGCATGCAACCTTTCCGCCACGACACAATTGCCCAATATAGTCTTGCGCATACTCCATCTCTTCTGCCGCACGCCGGGCGGAGACATATGTCTTCCCATTCATCTCTATCTTATCCATTGCCACAAGTATACCGCAATCGATTATCCGAGATGTATATACTCTGGGGACAACCCCCAACCTATTCTCCCGTTCCTCCTTGTTTTGCCGCTATATTTTTTATTGCAACTTCTCTTTAAAAAGTTTTTGCAGCAGTGCCGGATTGGCGCTACCCTTGCTTTTCTTCATACCCTGACCGATAAGGAATTGGAGTGCTGACTCTTTCCCTCCCGTATACTCATCTACCACTGCCTGATTTTCAGTAATAACCTCGTCTATTATTGCGCTCAGCGCCCCTTCATCGCTCTCCTGAAAAAGCCCCTCGGCTTCAGCTATCGCTCGCGCACTCCCGCCGCCAATCAAAAGTTTAGCCAAAATATCTTTAGCACCGCGTGAAGATATCTCCCCTTCAATAACCATTTTCATTAACTCAGAAAATGACGATGTGCTATTTTCAAGTTCCCCCTTCCCCGCGTTCTCAAGGCCTGCCACATCACTTGTAAGATAATTTGCAACTATCTGTGCGATTTCGTTTTTATCACCCAACTCCCTTACGCTCTCCTCAAAGACTTCAGAGTAGCGGCGGTCACGCACGAGCATTTCAGCACTTTCGCTATCAAGACCGTAGATACTCTGATACCGCTCTCGTTTCTCCCATGGAAGTTCAGGGAGCGAAGCAATTAGTGCGTCTTCTCTAAATTCTGGAATATCAGATAGCATCAGCTTTGGAAGATCAGGGTCTGGAAAGTAACGATAGTCTGCCGAGCCCTCCTTAATCCGTTGGGAAAAGGTCCTCTGCTTTGCTTCATCCCATCCTCGAGTTTCTTGAACTATTTCCCCACCCGACTCAAGCACTTCAATTTGACGCGCCACTTCATACTGAATTGCGCGCTCAACGGCGCGAAATGAATTAATGTTTTTGACTTCAACTTTGGTGCCAAATGTTTTATCTTTTGAAATTGAAATATTTGCCTCAACCCGCATCTCCCCCTTTTCCATATTCGCATCGCTGGCGCCAAGTGTACGCAGTAGCAGCTGGAGCTCGCGGGCAAAACGACCTGCCTGCTCAGCGCTTGTGACTACCGGTTCAGTCACTAATTCCATAAGCGGAATGCCCGCACGGTTGTAATCAATACGGGTCGTCCCACTTTTTCTGTCACCTGCGTGTGTAGGCAGGTGCGATGAGCGCGCAGTGTCTTCCTCAAGATGAATACGCGTGAGCGCAACACCTGCAAGTTCACCGTTTGAGACAAGCGGATACGTATACTGACTGATTTGATACCCTTTCGGAATATCGGGATAAAAATAATTTTTTCTATCGAATTCTGTGTAATCAGCAATCACTCCTCTAACAGCAGCACCAACACGAAGTACGTGGTGCACCGCCTCTTTGTTAATCACGGGAAGCGTACCGGGATGCGCAAGACACACAGGACAAATGTGTACGTTTGGTTCCCGTTCATCTGGATCATTGCGGGAATCGCAAAACATTTTTGTTCGGGTCTTTAACTCCGCGTGAATTTCAAGCCCGATAGTTGGGGTATACTGCATAGCGAAAATATAACAGAAGCTACGCCTCCTTCAAAAGTTTTACGAGAGAATCTTTAAAATGCTTTATTGCATCATCATCGAGAATCGAGACAGTGAACACCGCCTCTGCTTTTATTTTCCCACTACTAAACTTCTTTTTTGCGGAGAGTGCTTCTTCTTTGGTTACTACATCTGATTTTGTCAGTATTATTACCTCTCGCTTATCCGAGAGCGCGGAATTATAGGCCTCTAGCTCTTTTCGGACGGTATTGTACGTCTTAGTTACATCAGCATTTTCAAGAGAAATACAGTGTAAGAGAATCTTTGTCCGTGTAATATGACGCAAAAAATTATGCCCAAGACCCCTCCCCTCTGCTGCTCCCTCAATAAGTCCCGGAATATCAGCAAGGATGTAACCATATAATTCACCTAGATTTGGTTCGAGAGTCGTAAATTGATAACTCCCTATCTTTGCTTTTGCGTGGGTAATTGCATTGAGAAGCGATGACTTTCCTGCATTTGGAAGTCCTATAAAACCCGCATCTACGACAAGATGCAGTTCAACAAAAAAATCGCCGCTCTCGCCAACTCTGCCTGGCGTGCATTCTTTCGGCTTAACGTTCCGAGATCCTTTGAAGTGCTCATTTCCGTACCCGCCTGCACCGCCACGAAGCAGTAATTCCTCTTGCCCTTCTTCCGTGAGTTGTATTACTTTTCCCGTTTCTATGTTTCGGACAATTGAACCAATTGGCAATTCCACATAGAGGTGTTCGCCATCTTTCCCGTGACAACTCTTTTTTTGACCCTCACCGCCATTCTCTGCACTCAGGGTATCGTTGCCGCGGTACTGGGAAAGCGCCCCGATATCTCGGATAGCCCTGACATAGACATCACCCCCCCTGCCTCCGTCGCCTCCTGCTGGGCCGCCCTTTTCTTTCCCACGCAGGTGAAGCCAGCGGACCACGCCGTCCCCGCCGCGACCGGCACTGAGGTGCAGTATTATTTCTTCAACGAATGCCATTGTTGTATTGCTTAACTATGTACCGAAATACGAAGAAGTACAGACTACCACCAAGAAGTACAAGAGCAAGGAGCGCAGTATAGTTTTGCGAGAAAAATGCCCCGCCAGCGTAGGCCCCGATAAATGCAAACGGTGCGAGGCCAAAGAGTGTGGCAAGCGTATACGGCTTCCATGTAATGCGTGAGAAAATGCCAACTGCATACGAAAGGACGTCTGGTGCTATAACCATTCGCAGAAACAAGAGCGTAACGAATCCAAAACGCTCCGGTACATACCGTTCATAGAGAGCCAATTTTTCCTCTGAGATAAAACGGAGCAGTAACGGTTTGCCGAAATGGCGCGCAATTGCAAATGCGACAAGAGAGCCGAAAAACCACCCGACCCATCCGGAGAGCCCGGCAAGAAAAGGGCCGATAAAGCCGGCTGCAGTCGGTACAATAAGTATCGTGGTAATTGGTGCAATGACTGTCGCAATAAATGTAAGCGCAACGACAACACCAACGGTCAGGAGTGTATTGGCTCCAATGAGCTCTCGCAAATCTTTTAACGGACCATCAGCAACAACAGAGAAAACCATAAGTCCAACCAACCCGCCGATTACAAGGATATTGAGAAAGAGGAATACGTAGGTGCGCATAGCTAGAATATGCGGTCAAGAATCCAGTGCACCAGTGTTATTGCGAGTGCCCCGATAAACGCCGGAACGAAACCAGAGACAGTAAAACCCTCAATAAATGTTGTTGCGAACCAAAAGAGAAGCGCGTTCAGTACAAAAGTAAAAAGCCCAAAAGAGAGCAGTGTAATAGGAAGTGTAAGCACAAACAGAACCGGGCGCACTATAAGATTTAAAACACCTAAAATGACCGCTGCGATAACAGCAATATAAATACCCGAAACTTCAATCCCTGGTAAATATGACTCCAGCAAGAGCAGTGTTCCGGCTGTTGCAAGTACTTTTATTATAATTCCAAGCATGACACTTACACCTTCTTCCATTCGCTCTTAATACCCTTCCTGTGATTCTCTGCCATTACCAATTCATCATACACACCTTCGATAAGATCGTACTGTTTTGCTTCCTCTAGGGTTATCCACCGCGCCTCTTCTGTCTCCCCTTCTTGGAGGAGTACGTCTCCGCCCACATAGTCGGCGATACAGGAAATCACAAGTGATGGCGCTCCGTCTTCATGCACGCGCGCAAGACTTGTGATGTACTCGATGTTTTCTATTTCAAGCCCAACCTCTTCTAGGATTTCTCTGCGGAGCGTCTTTTCAAGAACATTGTACCAGTAGTGTTCGGTATCTTTCGGAAGCGAAGTGTAGTCAGATGTCTCAAGCCGTCCCCCAGGCACAACCCACATATTCGGAAAGCGCTTTTTGCTCTTAGCACGACGAGTAATAAGGTACTTTCCGTCCCTAACAACAATAGCTGTAATGGCAACCTCGTGAAGATACTTACTTTCACTCATACCTCCACTATAGCAAAATCAACCTCTCTGTGCGGAATTTCTATTTCTCTTTCTTGTTGTCTTCCTGGAGCGTCCATTCGCCGCTTGCGAGGAGCTCCTCCGCTTTTTTAAATTTCATCTCTTTTACTTCTTTGCCATCTGTAATCCTCACAATGTCATTGCGTCCTATCTTCTCCTTTTTCGCCGGTTGGCTATTTTTACTCTGCGCAGTGAGCGAAAGCGCGCCTTCGTGCACCTCTTTTAGTTCTTTCGGCTCCTCATTTCTAAATGCGCCGGTCTGAATATTCGGGAGAAGGTGAAGCAATTGGGAATCAAAAGACGCTTGCATCTCTTTGAACATCTGCAACCCCTCTTTGCGATACTCGACAATCGGATCACGTTGCCCGTAGGCGCGCAAATTGACACTGCTGCGCAAGTAATCCATTGATTCGAGGTGTTCTACCCAAAGCGTATCTATGGTCTGCAGTACCAATCGGCGCACGACGCGAAAGAACGCTTCGTCCCCCATCTCGGTGCGCTTTTTCGCAACTACGTGCGCAACACTATCATCTAAGGCAAGAACATCGCCAAGGAGTTCCTCAACGTCCGCGTCAGAGCCAAGGAGCACTTTCCTACGCTTCTCATATACTGCCTTTCGTTGGTGATCGAGAATATCATCATAAGAAAGCACCGCTTTGCGGGCATCGAAATTAAACCCTTCTATTTTACTCTGCGCAGTCTCAAGCGATTTTGTAATGAGAGAATTCTCAATCGGTTCATCTTCTGGAATACCGAAACGCCCCATCATCTTCTTTATCGTCTCTGACGCAAAGACACGCATAAGCTGGTCTTCAAGCGAAACAAAGAATTGCGTCTCGCCCGGATCGCCCTGACGTCCTGAGCGCCCACGTAGCTGGTTATCAATGCGCCGCGCTTCATGCCGCTCAGTGCCGAGCACAAAAAGTCCGCCAAGTTCTTTCACTTTCTCGTACTCCTCTTCTGTCGCCGGATTGCCGCCAAGTTTAATGTCGACGCCTCGTCCGGCCATATTGGTCGCTATTGTTACATTACCGCGACGTCCGGCTTGAGCGATAATCTCTCCTTCTCGTTCATGGTTCTTCGCATTGAGCACTTCGTGGGTAACACCCTCTTTTGTGAGATATGCAGAGAGAAGTTCGTTTTTCTCAATTGACGCGGTGCCGATGAGTACCGGCTGCCCTTTTTTGTTGAGGTCCTTGACGGTACGGGCAATCGCTTGAAACTTTCCTTTCTCTGTTTGAAAAATAAGGTCACCATGGTCTATTCGTTTAACCTCTTTGTTTGTTGGCACTTCCACCACCTCAAGTCCATACACTTTGTAAAATTCCTCCGACGACGTTTTTGCAGTTCCCGTCATGCCGGCGAGTTTCTCGTACATGCGGAAGTAGTTCTGAAATGTAACAGAAGCATACGTGCGGCTTTCTTTTTGGATTGGCACGTCCTCTTTTGCCTCAATGGCCTGATGAAGTCCTTCAGACCAGCGACGCCCCGGCTGCAGACGCCCGGTAAACTCATCCACAATAATGACCTGCCCGTCTCGAACGACATACTCTTTATCATTTCGAAAGAGTGCTTTCGCTCGCACTGCGGTTTCTAAGTGGTGAACGTACTTGATGCCTTTTTCAGTATAGATGTTATCAATGCCGAGTATTTCTTCAGCTTTTTCTATTCCCGCATCGGTGAGGGCAATCTGCCTGTGCTTTTCTTCAACAGTGTAGTGCGTTTCCGGTTCCAGCTGCGCGGCAATGCGCGCAAATGTTGTATAGAGATTGCCTGACTCGACCGACGGCGCCGAGATAATGAGCGGCGTCCGTGCTTCATCAATTAGTATGGAGTCAATTTCATCGACAATAGCAAATGCGTACCCTCGCTGGCGGAGATCATCCGGATTGTATTCAATATTGTCACGAAGGTAATCAAAGCCAAATTCATTATTTGTACCGTAGGTAATATCCGCGGCGTACGCTTCTTTCCGCTCACACGGCCTCAAAAAGTCATGTACCACTTTAAATGAACCGAGCTCGTCCCGCTCTTCGTCCTTCTGCACATGCCCTTTGTCGTAAAGGTACGAGTTGTCAGTGTTTATGACACCCACAGAAAGCCCGAGCGCGGCATAAATCTGCCCCATCCACACCGCATCTCTCCGAGAAAGGTAGTCGTTTACTGTCACAACATGCACACCGTTTCCGGTAAGCGCATTGAGGTACGTTGGCAGTGTCGCGACAAGCGTTTTACCCTCACCGGTGCGCATTTCTGCAATACCTCTTTGGTGAAGCACAATGCCGCCCATAAGCTGTACATCAAAGTGACGCTGGGAGAGAGTGCGTTTCGCGGCCTCGCGCACCGTGGCATACGCTTCCGGCAGAAGCGCATCGAGGTCTTCTCCATCCTCTAGGCGTTCTTTAAAGCGCACAGTTTGCTCTGCCAATTCTTCATCAGAGAGATCAGAAATTGCAGACTCATACTCATTTATTTTCTCCACGAGCGGGGAGAGGCGTTTAAGCGCCTTTCTATTCTCATCACCGGTAAATAAGGTTTTAAGCACCATATATCTCTATGACACCCTATCCTAGCATAGTGCGCCACTTCTTTCCTCCTTCTCATGCGCGTGCCTCACATACACAAAAACCCCTGGTTTGACGTCTCCAGAGGTTTCTGTTAGAAGTAGTCCTGCGAAAGGACTACTTGCGCTTGCGGCGGGTAGTCTTTCGCTTTTTCGCTGTAGACTTTTTAGCTGCCTTCCGACGGGTTGTCTTCTTGGCTGCTTTACGGCGAGTTGTCTTTCGACGAGTCGTCTTTTTTGCAGTCTTCTTAGCTGCTTTGCGACGAGTTGTCTTTCGACGAGTCGTTTTCTTTGCGGTTGACTTTGCCGCCTTTCGACGTTTGCGTGCTGCCATAGTAAATCGTAGTTACGATTAGTTAATAACGACCTGCTTCTCTCTTGTACAAAAGAAAAAGTTGTAACGCGTTAGAGAAGATATATTTATTATCGTGTGCATAAAGTTGCAACTCAATGAATTTAAACTTTTTTTTGTGGATAACTTTTATTTTTTATTTTCGCAACACTTTTTTAAATTTTACTTTTAGTTTTTTTAAAAAAAATAAATGCACACAATGTGTGTGCATTTATTTTGTTACGACAAGTGGTGGCTAGCGGGTGCGAGCTCCAAGGACGAAAAACTTTGTGAGTGCCGCCGCTAGCCGCCGCTTGTAATAACTCATAGCAGTATAACAAACTTCTTCACCAAATCGATACCGATTGCATGAAAACGCAAAACCCCCTTGCGGGGGCTTCACGTAGTTTTTCGTCTGTGAACCACAACTTAGTGGCACTCACTTGCAAACAGTATAGCAAATAGTTTCAAAAAATCAAGTCTATTGCACTGAGCGGCCCGCTTTAATATCATCGATTGCCGCTTCGCCCTGCTCTTTTAGCGACGGATCAAGCTCCATTGCCTTTTCTATAGCGGCAATTGCTGCTTCTCTGTTACCAAGCGCGAGCTCTGCGCCGGCCAGTCCAAGATACGCACGCGGATTCTCAGGTTGCGCGCTGATTCGCGTTTCCCAGACTTCTTTTACTTTATTAAACTGCTGTTTTGAAGCGTATGCCTGCAGTAAATAATCATTCTGCACGTACGCGGCAGTCTTATATTCATCCGTAAGCAACTCGTCTGCTAGCGCGCTGTTTCCGTCATATACGGCAGCGAGAGCATAGAATATGCGTGCTTGTGTAAAGCGCGGCTCAAGTTCAAATGCTTCTTTCATCGTCTGCAATGCCTCAGCGGTATTGCCTGCATTGAGCTGTGTAATACCTATCTCAAAGAGTATGTGTTGCTTTCTCGGAGAAAGGGCGCGCGCTTTTTCCAATTCATCGAATGCTGCTTTGTTTTGCCCAAACGATCGCAACACGGATGCAAAGAAGAGGTGGACACGTGCGTCATTTGGACTTTCCTCTATCATCTTTTCCATCTCCGCTTTCGTAAGTGCAAAGAGGCGTTCTTTCGTAGCTTGCCCGACTGAATTATTCCCCGCAAAAGTTGAAGCACCTTGTGCTAACTGTTCGCGTATTTCCTGCTTTCCAAATGAATTGTAGGAGAGGGCCCGTTCAAAGAAATCTACGTTTGTCTCCAGACTTCCTTGTGGCGTGAGCGCATGGAGAAGTGCTCGGGAAGAAAGAATGCCCTTCACATTTATGAAATAAATGCCGCCTGCAATAAGCACCACAACTATCGGCGCTATCGCTTTTAGCACCAGTCCGGAGTCAATTTCGAAAAACCTGTTTTCACTGTCCTGCCCATTTTCATTCTGGCGCACATGAATAAATCCAAGGAATGAGACAAAGAATAGATAGCTCCCGATATTGTCGAACACAAAGAGATTATGGAAAAAGTACCCAGCAACAAGTCCCGTAAGCACGCACCGCTCGATAAAGGAGAAAGACTCTTTCCTACGCCACAGATAGTAGAGTGTTAATCCGTAAAGAGAAAGGTACCCGAGAAGCCCAAGAATGCCGCCAGCAACCAGCCAGTCAAGTACAATGTTGTGCACTCGATCAAACCACTGCTCTTGGTCATACAGTACCGGATCGTAGTACGCGTTGAATACGTAATTGAAATTCTCCTGTCCCCACCCAAGCACTGGCCGCTCTTTAAAACCCTCAATCCCCATTTCCCATACATAGAATCGAGCATCGGCAGAATTGAGAGAGATGTTTGAAAAACGTGAAAGTACCGGACTACTCTTTACCAGTGAAGAATCTTTGATGGCTAAAAATCCTCCGATTAAAAGAAGAACAGCGAGCAGTGTTCCGATGCTCATTTTTCGCACCTTTGGAAATCCTCTACCGAATAGCGCAAAGAGAAGAGTCGTGAGGAGCAGCGCTCCGATAAAACCGAGTATCGCCCCGCGAGTTGCTGTGTGGTAGAGCGTAATTGCCTGCAATAAAAATGCCGCTCCGAAAACAAAACGCCAGAGTGTCGCGCGTGCCTGCAAAATGAATACGAGCGTAATAAGGAGATGCACGAGCATATATCCTCCGAGGTATGAGGCATTGCCAAACGTTCCGTCGAGTCGTACTCCTCCCTGATTTATGGTGATAAAGCCAAGCACTTGGAAAAGCCCATAAATACCAATAATGACAGAAACACCTATAGACGTTGCGGCAAATCGCTCCCACAGCTTCCGCGTGTTTAGTACTGCCGTTACGATTAAAAAGTACGCAAAGAGGTGTATGAGCGTCACAAATCCTTCCATCCGCTCGAAATTGCTCCAGAAACTCTTGAATGGATTCTCTCCCAATGCGTCAGCGACTCCGATTACCGACACGAAAAGCGCAAATGCAATGAGAAGCCACGAAAAACGCGGGCGATACTGAGAGTCTGCAAGCGCGAGCACAAGCCACCCGCCGAGCAGCAGTTCAACAAGGATTCTGAAGAAAAAGTTTTTCCCGGTTATAAATGGGAAAAACATGGAATTGCTTACAATAAGCGGAATAAACGGTACAACGAAAATACCGCTGATGAGTATGTTTCGCAGGAGTTTCTGCCAGTTCATTGGGCTCCATCATAGCATGAAGAATGAAAAGAGGAAGCCCCGCCAAACGTTGGCGGGGCTTCAGGAAGCTACAGCTCCCAGTTGTACTGCGGATGTCCGTCTGCGCGCTTTGCGGCGAACCGTCCGCGGAAGTAGTCCATCGTAAGCCTCTCTTGGTGAGAGAGCTCCCGATGCCGGCTTCCGTAAAGAGTGTCGCGCCAACCGGGAAATTCATTGCGCAAGAGCGCGTCCTGGCGATCCGGCGCATAGCCTGCGAATTGCACGAGTTCTTTTAATTGGGACGGACTGATTGAGACTGGGCCGTCCTTGCTTTGATCGGGAGGCAACACTGTGAAGTGCCGCTCCACATACTCCGCGCCGAGAAGTATCGCCGCTTTCGATGCGATCAGTTTATCTTTTGCGGGAGCGGTGTGGTCAGACCAGCCGACATGGTCAGCGAGAGTCGCAAGCCACTCCATACGGGCAAGATTGCAGAGCTCAAGCGTATTGGGGTAGAGCGAAACGCAATGGAGGAGCGTCAGCTCTTTCCCTTTCCGCCGAACTATGTTCGCGGCGCGTTCGATTTCCTCATCGGTCGCGCCTCCGGTGGAGACAATGAGGTGGTCGAATGCGACAGCAAGCTCTTCGAGAAGTACGGGACTTGCGCAATCAGGACTCGCTACTTTCACAACCTGCTCACCGCCTTTCGCAAGACGGAGCGCAAAATCGATTCGGTCGAGAGTAAAGACCGTCATGAGAGGTGTGACCTCAAAATGGCGGCACAATCGAGCAAACTCCTCATGCTGCTCCTCAGAAAGGTCAAGCGTATAGAGACGTTCAAACTCCGGCTTATAAGGCCGCTTGATTGCAATTCGGATACCGTTCGGCCGAACCTTTCCGTCCTCAAATCTTTTCCGGTAGGTAAGATTCGAAGAAAAGATGAGCTGCCCCTTAATGTACGAGGCGCCGGCCGCGGCGGCCTCGCGCACCATATTCTTGAGCAATTCGAAATCACCGTTGTGATTCTGGCAGGTTTCGGCAATGATTTTTACGCCCACATGCTCCTCCTTGAACTTGGGTTACTGTCTGGGCAAACCATACAAACATTTCTACCGCTCGTCAATACTCTGCCTATACCTCTCGTCAATTGCTCGCGCCGTGTACCAGACACCATCAAGCGTTCCATACTTTTCTATCAGTTCGTTCTTTTTTTCTCGCACCGCCTTCTTATACTCATTCCCCCACTCCAAGAGCTCTTCTATCGATTCTCCGCGATACTCGCGCCCGAGACCCGCGCGCTCGAGAGATTGATTATTGAAATACACCTCTAAATCGTCGCTCTCTTGGTACGGCATCATTACTAGCGGCGTCTCTGTATAGAAAGAGAGCCACGCTGAACCCCAGCCGACGCGCGCGAAATGCAGCAGTATGTTTTTATTCGCGAGAATGGAAGGGCTTGCTTTAATGCTTCCCGGAAGCCACCCCGTCTTATGGGTATACGTTCGATATGCCGAATGTGAAAGCTCTTCAAAGAGGTGCTTCATGCCCGGAATGCCGGTCATTGAAACATAGATTCCTTTTCTCATCGGCCACAACGTTTTGCTGTTCGTATACTGGCGCGCATTCGGTGGAGTCAGTACCTCACTTTCATACAGAGGAGTATCTTTCTCCCGTAAAAATGTTGCCGGTTCCGCAATGCAGTGCAGTGCCTGCTTCTCTTCAATGGTTTCGTACATACCAATTGCTTTTTGTGCAATTTCTGGCGGAAGGTGCGCGATGCCTGCCTGAAGAGCTTTTTTTAAAATTTCAGAATTGTACGCAAAGGAGACATGGTATGACGGCGTAATACCAAAATCAACAATTGGATAGCGGCTGATGCAAAGCGCGATAGCTCCCGCTGGTACCTCTACCGTTCGTCCATCAATAGTCTCGCCGCGCATTGGACCGCGCACGAACGTTTTAACGTTTTCTTCTACACCTCTTTGCGTATCGACAAACCGCTTAAGCCACGCTACATACGAGTCCCGCTCATAAAATAGCGGCTTTGCCAGTATGTTCTCAAAATCTCGTACAAAAATTATTTCATCTGGATGCCACTTGAGGAATGTTTTGAAATTTTCTTTAAATATGGTTTTTTGTCGCTCTTGGTATACCCACGGCACAATGATACCCATGCGTGATGCGCCGCGCTTCTCTCGCTCATCGTTAAGTGCCAGAGCAACCTCAGTGGTTCGCAATTGTGGACCATTGCCGTGACTGAAATTAAGTATGATGAATTGTTTTTCCATTACTCTAAGAAGTAGCGCCGGTATCCTTTTTGTATAAGCATTTCCGCGAACAGAAAGTCCTTCGGTGTATCAATATCAACCGAACGCTCCTCCGGCATAACATACGGGTACGTATTCTTTCCCCCAAAGTAACCTGTTTTAAATTGCCCGCGCACGACAAAGTCGCGCGTGCTCGTATAGATGCCGCCATTCCTTTTGTATGTGTCCGGCAAATCTTGCCGGCGAAAGGTACGTTCCGGCATAGAAGGTACCATCTGTGCCAGCCGACCGTCGGGGAGTAATTTTTTCATCTTGACCGGATGGAGCGCATTGTCTTGGTAGACGCTCCATACCGAGTCTGCGTTGCGCCTCAGAAGAATATCAACAGTGTTGTCGATGTCTTGCCATACTATAAGCGGAGAGTTTGGCTGGAGCAGTACGACTACGTCAAATACGATTCCCTCTTCCTTCTCTACTTTCTGAAGCGCGTGTTGCACCACCGGAAGAGTAGCGGCCGTATCTGTCGCGAGACGTTTTGGCCGCTTTATTAACGAAAATGTTTTTCCCTTGCTGACACCTATTTTTTTACTCAATCGCTTCGCGGTGGCAAGAATTGCATCATCTTCAGATGAGAGTGCTACGTGCGTAACGCTTTTACTGTTAAGCGCGGCCTCTAGCATATAGTAAATGAGCGGCCTGCCTGCCATGCGTTTGATATTTTTTCGAGGAACACGCTTTGAGCCTCCCCGTGCAGGAATAATTGCAAGCACGTGCGGTTGTTTTTTCTCTTTAGTCATTGAAGTGCTTTTGTATTGCAAACGGGTGCGACGCAATCACTCGCGCGATATTGCGCGCGGTGCCCGTTTTGCTGTAGAGCTGTGACGGGCTGTACCGGCCCTTTTTGATTTGGCGCACCAGTGCGTGCCGAAGCTCTTCTTGCGTGCACGGCGTATCAATAACGTTGCGCGCCCGTGTGCGTCCATTTTGTCGCGAACCGACATTCACGACAGGCAGGCCAAGATACGAGCTCTCCTTTATGCCGGCCGATGAGTTCCCCACCAAACACTGTGCGCCATTAAGGAGTGTGAGAAATTCACGGGGAGGCAGGTACCGCAAGAACCGAACAGAGTGATCCTTCACAGTATCATTGAAGTGCCGTATCTCATGCGCAATCTCCTCGGCTCCAACATCAAAATTAGGCCAGAACCAAATAGCCTGTACGCCGAGCGAGTAGATTTCTTGCAAGAGCGTTCGCGCGTACTGTGCCGTGCGTGCCGTATCAGCAGACTCGCTCCATACCGGATGATACATCACCACAATGTAGCCTTTGGATATATCTATCGGAGCGCCGGAGCCGGTTGTAGAGAGGTCTGTTGAAGCTCCCTTATTACGCAGAGCCCATTTCACCATTTCAACATCCGGACTTCCGTATTCAAATATGGCCGCGGGGTCTTCACCCATAGAGATAAGTCGTTTTTTTGCCTTTGGATTTGTTGGAAAGTGCAAGTGGGCAAGTTTAGTGATCGCGTGCCGCACGCTTTCATCAAGCGTCCCCGATGTATCTCCTCCCTCAATGTGCGCCACGGGGATGTTCATATACGCGGCGGCAGTTGCCGCGGAGAGCACCTCGAAACGATCGCCGCGCACCACCACCACATCGGGGCGAAGGGTGTTGAACATATTTGCAAATTCTATAATCCCGAGTCCTGCGGTTTTTGCTTTTGTCGTAGGAGTATCTCCCTCCACATTAAAATACACTTCGTAGACATCCGTAAAGCCATCCTGCTGAAGTAATTCACGAATCTGCCCGTACCGTGCTGAATATTTTGAAAGAAGAGCAGTGCCACCAATGACAATAGAGAGCTCGACGTCTGCCCGCTTTTTAAGCTCTTCGAGAACAAGCAAATTCCGACTATAGTGAATGAAGCTCGTAATCACGAAGCACACTTTTCTTTTTTTCCTTCTTTGAGCCATGTATGCGCACACCCAGCACCTCCTATAACTAAAAGAAAAGAGGCGCAGTTACGCGCCTCACAGTACAATATTTTTGCCAGTTTGGCAATTATTGCGGCAGCTCAATGTATTCACCTTCCCTATAGGAGCGGTGGGCGACTGAGCCTACCACCGAGTCGAGCACATGCGGCGGCAAGCCCGTGCCGGGGCGCTTGAGCGCCACGTCACTGCGCTTGATCTTCTGCCCCTTCTTGATGCCAAATGCAGCGACGATACTCTGCCTGGCCCACGTCCGCGCATGCTCGACGGCTTCCCTTCGGGCTTCTGCATCAAGAGAGAGCATGGCTTCGACTTCGCGGATCTGCTCCACTAGGTCGTACCATTCCTCAGGTGTTGCCGAGCCGGGGCAGTCAAGCGAGCGCTTATCACGCTTGTTAAATGAGAGGTGCTTTTCAAGCACCATTGCTCCCATCGCCCGAGCCGCGATTGCGGCATGCAATCCGACTGTGTGGTCAGAGTATCCGACCGGATACGAAAGCACATGGCGGAGCTCTTCAATGTTGCGCAGGTAGTTAATCGACGGCGGCGTCGGGTAGACAGTACTGCAGTGAAGGACAACGATATCCCGACACCCCGCCTCTTCAAGAACAGCAACTGAGTGGCAAATCTCTCCGAGACTCTTGTGCATGCCTACGGAGATAATGACTGGTTTGCCACGAGAGCCGACATTGGCGAGAAAGTCTTCGTTTACTGACTCGCCAGAGCCGACCTTAAAGAACGGCACATTGAGATCCTTGTCGAGAAAATCAAGATCAATTTCCGTGTGCGCAGTGACGAGAAATTCAATGTTCCGAATTGCGCAATACTCGCGCAGTTCCCGAAGATCGTCATAGGAGAGCTCTTTGTACTTAAGCCGGCGATACCATTGCGGGCTCACAGTCTCTGAAACCAGCGCTTCGGTTGTCTGCGCTTGAAACTTCACCACATCGCACCCCGCCGCCATGGCGGCGTCGACTTGCTTCTTCGCGAGGCTGAGCTCTCCCCAGTTTGTCAACCCGCCTTCGGCAATAATGACCATCGGGAGATTCGGACCGACAGCCAGCGTTTCAGTCAGGTGCACAATTTTTGCGTCTTTCGGCATCAGTGGCATAAGAAAAACCTCCTGCCAGGGTTCTATTTCCTGGCAGGAGGTTACAATATTTTTTGGTACTTGTCAATTACACATACCCTTCCCACTTTACGCGTGGCGCAATCGTATCCGGATCGATACGGTCGCTGTGCCTCTTGATGTAGGAGAGCATGCTCTTCACGAGCGTGTCAGAGAGTTTGTGCGGCTTAAGGCCCAGAGACGGAAGGTGGGTGAGCACCGGATTGTAGTAGTGCTCTTCCTCCTCAATCCGCGGGTTTATGATGTGCTCGACTTTCGCCGTCACACCGATTTCTTTCGCGGCCGCAGCCACTGTTGATGCCAACTCGCGAATCGAGAACACTTCCGTAAACTGATTGAAAACCCGGAATTCTCCGGACAGTGGCGGATTACTGAGCGCCAACTCAACGCACTGGATGGTATCCCGTATGTTGAGGAAACCCCGCTTCTGCCCACCGGAGCCGTACGGCGTTATCGGAAGACCTGCGGCCGCTTGGACACAGAACCGATTGAGTGCCGTGCCGAAAACTTCGTCGTAGTGAAAACTGGTATTGAGCTCTTCGTGTATCTGCGTCTCATCGGTTTCAATACCGTAGACAACGCCCTGATTAAGATCAGTGATACGCAAATTCCACACTCTGCAGACAAATTCACAATTGTGCGAATCGTGCACCTTTGAAAGGTGGTAGAAGGACCCGGGCTTCTTTGGCATCAGGACTCTGTCCTTTCTGCCTTTATGCTCGATGTCAAGCCACCCCTCCTCGATATCGATGTTTGGCGTTCCGTACTCGCCCATCGTCCCGAGTTTAATGAGGTGCGCTGTTGGCACGGATCGCTTCATCGCGAAGAGAACATTGAGGTTGCCGGCAACGTTGTTGACCTGCGTCTCAACCGCTTTCTCATTTCCCATCATGGAAAACGGTGCGGACGGCTGTTCCCCATAGTGAATGATCGCGTCAGGCTTCCACTGCTCGAAGACCCGAGCGGTGAAGCGCTCGTGGGCAAGGTCGCCCACAAAGACGCGGATATTCTTTCCGGTCTCCCGCTTCCAAATTCGCACCCGCTCCTGAAGCGGGTGTATGGGAGCAAGTGGCTGCACGCCAATCTGCGCTTCCCACCGGCGTTTTTGGAAGCCATCGAGCACCGCAACTTCGTACCCCCCGCGCGAGAGATACATAGCCGTCGGCCACCCGAGGTATCCGTCGCCGCCAAGGATCAGTACCCGTTTGGTTTCCAATTGTCTCTCCTTTCCAAGAACTGTGTTCCGAGGCAGTGTACACCACCCCTCATTCTATGCAACTCTCTTAGAGAACACACAAGAGCCGCAAAACGTTTCGCTACGAGATGCTGGACAGTGTCTTTTGTATCCCCTCTTTAAGAGTTGTGCGCGGTTTCCAGTCAAGTTCTTTTTGTATTTTCTTATTTGCCAAGCAGCTCCGCCTCACCTCTCCTTTATTTGCCGGCAGGTGCTCGATAGCCCCGTCGCGATTCGTAATCTGACCGATTTGTTTTGCCAATTCATTCATACTGACTTCCTTTCCTCCGCTGACATTGTAGTAGAAAAACCCTTTCCGTGTATCTATGAGGGCCTTGTAATTTGCTTCTGCTACATCTTCAACAAATACAAAATCCCGGGTCTGCTTACCGTCGCCAAATATTTTTGGCTTTTTATTATTGAGAAAAGCCTCGAGAAACACCGCCACCACGCCCGTCCCGCCGCGCTTCCGTTCCATGCGGGGACCGTAGACATTGCTGTAGCGAAGTATTGTGGCAGATATACCGTGCACTGCATGGTAATAGTACAGATACTTCTCGCTTGCCAGTTTATCGACTCCATACGGAGATATGGGATTCGTTGGCGTATCTTCTGTAGTCGGCAGGGTGCCGGCATCTCCGTAGAGCGCTCCTCCTGTTGAGGAAAAAACGACTTTTGCAACTCCACTTTTTTTCGCGCACTCCATCACTTTTACCGTACCAATTAAATTAGTTGGAATGTCTTTAAGAGGGTCATTGAGTGTCGCGCGCATATTTGTCTTTGCCGCCGTATGGCACACCATATCCGGCTTCTCCTTTTCAAAGAGTGCCTGCAAGTGCGGACTCGCCACTGAGATTTTATGAAATCGCGCTTTTGGTGGAACATTGCGCATATCCCCCGAAGAGAGGTCGTCAATTACCACAACGCTGTGCCCTTTTTTAATAAGGAGATCTGCAATGTGCGACCCGATGAATCCTGCTCCGCCTGTAATAAGTACTTTCATACCCTAAAATGTTACCTTTTTTCTCAATAATGCGTACCCGAGTGGCACTTCCTTTAAGACTCGCGCAATGTGCGGGCCTGCAAGCGCTCTCCCAAAAAGATACTTGTTTTTAAACGTCTTCCGCGTCGATGGCTTTTTCGCTCTCTTAATGGCGCGCGTAATATCGTTTAGTGTAGCTTTCGCATCTATAACATTTTTATCCCGGACTCTCCCCTCCTGCCGCGAACCGACATTAACAGCAGGAAGAGAGAAGTACGGCGTTTCCATAAGGCCTGAGGATGAATTGCCGATAAAAAATGTTGCGCCTGCCATAAGTCCCCAAAAATCAACTGCTTCGATATTTTTATGCACGATGAACTGCGGTTCTTTTGCGTACATCTCAATTGCACGTATCACTCCTGTATACCCCGGGTCACTGCATGGGTAGGAAACAATGGTGCGAATGCCATCTTTCTTTAGGGCCTGTAAAATGGCTTTCATTTCATTGAACGATTCTTTCTCCTGTAAGGTAACCGGATGCTGGATCAACATAGCGTACGGCTCGTCCTTTGAGAGGCCATAGCGGGCGCGCGCTTCGCTATTTGGCGTGTGCCGCCCTTCGCGGACAAGATCTAGATACGATGACCCGACATTATGCACCCGCCACTCCTCCTCGCCGAGTTTCAGAATCCGCTTGTACGCATCTCTGTTGCTAGGGAAATGGATGTGGGAGAGTTTGGTAATTGCGTGAATGCGATTGCCGTCAAGGTTGCCGGCGACATCTCCTCCGAGAATGTGCGCCACCGGAATATTGAGTTCAGTTGCCGCATACGCTGCCGCGAGCACCTCTCCTCGATCGCCAAGTACCAGTAAAATATCAGGTTTGATGTCTGAAAGCACTTTCACCATTTTCTGGTAGCACCGCCCGAGCGCTTCAGCCCGCTTAACGGGCGTGTCGTCGTACTCACCAAGAGAAATACGGTGCGCAACGGAAAACCACTTTTTTACCTCTGTTTCAGTCTTGCCGAATCGAGTAGAGAGGTGCATGTCCGTCACTAGTAACTTAAATGAAAGCATCGGATCGGCTTCTATGGCCTCAAGAGTCGAGATGAGTGCACCAAAACCGCCTCTCTTGCCGGTAAATACAGCTATTGTGCGTTTCTTTTTATTCTGTGCTCCCATTTTTCTTTTTTTCGGCGTGACTGCCAGTTGGCTTGCGCGCCAAGACCACCAACTTATACCCATAGGTATGCTCGAGTATGAACCGTTCCACTATATTGCGCGCCGCCTCGCCGAATGGAAATCGCGCATTTCCCTCATAGGGATGCTCGAAATTAAGGTAGTTCCATACCGTGTCAAGTTCCGGCTGTTCCGATCCGACTTCAAGAATTTCATACCCTTCCTCTTCAAGAAGCCGAGGCAATGTCTCGGCTGAGAAAAACCACAGGTGGCCGCCGACTCCGTTAAAGCATGAGGCGAGTTGCCGTATCACGCGTACCGCAAGCGACCCCGCGCTTGGTACAGAGATAACAACCACTCCCCCAGGAGTTAAGATACGCTTCATTTCGCGCAAAATCTCACGTGGACGTGCCAGATGTTCAAGCACTCCCCAAAGGCCGATACCTGAAAAATAATTGTCCGGATACCCGGCTTCATCGAGCATTACTTTCTGTATTGTGCGTATTTTAAATTTTTCTTTTGCATAGGCGACGGCTCGATCATTGAACTCAAGGCCGTACGGCTTCCATCCGCGCTCCTTCCCTACTTTTAGAAAATGGCCGATTGAGCATCCGATATCGAGCAGGTTGCCCGGTTGGACGTATTTCTCCATTGCCGCAAGGCGCGTGTCGAACTTCACGGAATCGTAGCTAAACTGCGACGAAGATGTGAGCACATCAACCCACGCGTCTACTGCGGCGTCTTCTTTGTAGTGTTCGACCACCTTCTCTTCTATGAGCTGCGGGTGCATATACAGCAGCGAACACTTTTTGCACTTGTGGTATTCAAATGCATCTTTCCGAAACAGAAACGTACTTCGTGTCGGTCGAGTTCCGCAGACCTCGCAGACAACATCACGGAGTAGCTCTTTCTTAATATCGCCTTTTTCGTCCAGTAATTGCAGCCGTGCTTCTTCAAGCATCTTCTCCACCGTATCTCTGCCGGTTTTTTTCCGAAAATCCTTTGTGGACTCTCTCCTTTTTAGGACTGTACTCTTTTTTACTTTTGCCATGTTTTACTATTCTCCTCTATTATTTCTATGGTGCGCGCCTCCGTCTCACGCCACGCATCGAGTGTCGAGCCTCCTATGTGCGGCGTCAGAAGGAGCGTATCGTGTTTCTGCGCGTAAGAGAAGAGCGGGCTTTCCTGAAGCAGCGACTCCCTGTTTTTTGCGTACTCACCATTAAATACATCGAGTGCCGCGCCTGCTATGACTCCATTTTCAAGACATCCGACAAGCGCCTCCTCATCCACCAACTCACCGCGAGACGTATTAATAAAAACGCTTCCCTTTTTACACGTATTTAGAATATCCCTACTGAACATCTTTTCCGTTTCAGGAAGTGCGGGTACGTGTACTGAAATGCAGTCGCTCTTCGATACCAGCTCGTCGAGCGTTTCTGTTTGCACCGCCCATTCCGGCACTCTGGATATGTTCGGGTCGAAAATATAGATTGGGTTCATCCTAAATGCGTGCGCGTACTCCGCAACCAATGACCCGAGACGCCCGTACCCCACGATGCCGATAGAGAGACGCGAGAGCATCGCGCGCGCTCCCCAGGGACGCCGATTCCACTTCCCCTCCAGCACCGATTGAAATGCCCACGGCACTCGGCGCGTCAAAGCAAGAAGGAGTCCCCAGGCGTGCTCTGCGGTAGGGGTAATGGTTGCGAGGAATTCCTGCTCATCTTTAAGAGAAACAACAACAATCCCTTTTGATTCGGCATATTCGCGATCAATGTGCGGTTCTCCTGTTGTATTTGAAGCAATAATTTTCAAAAGCGGCATTGCATCAATCTTTTTCTTTCCAAAATCAAAACCCAGTGGTGCAAATGCAATCTCAATCTGTCCTAGTATTTCCAATGAGTCGCTTGCCGGACTTTCTATTTCCACGACATCAAAGAGCGTGTCGAGTTTTTGCCGGTTTTCCGGCTGATACTCAAGGACGGAGTAGTATAGCGCTTTCGGTTTATTTTTCATTTCGTCTCTTTAAGGCCATTTCTACTTCTGCAAGGTCTTCTGGTCCGTTAATATCAAGCGCGCTTTCTTTATCTATCTCAACAATGTAATTGCGTTTCCCCTCAAGCCGCCCCGTTTCCATGAGTGTCGTGTATGACGAGACGTACACATTTCCAAACGTATAGAATACAGGCTTCACCTGCCGTGACGGGTACTTGTAATGCTCTTCCTCCATCCAAAAACCAACCGTACCGTCCTCGCGAACTGTTCGAATATTGTACGGATGGCAATCGTGTTCAATGGGCAACGCGGTAATAGCCGAATCGGCATTTTCTGAAAGTACTTTCTCTATAGTGCTATCAACCTGCTCCACGGTAGTAAGCGGCGAGGTTGCCTGCACAAGGACAATGTAATCCGGTACGTACCCGTCAAACTGTTGCAGTTCGTGTACCGCATGCACAAGCGCCGGATACACCGCGGCCGTATCGGTTGCCAACTCTTTCGGCCGCATAAATGGCACCTCAGCACCGTACTCTTTCGCAACAGAGGCAATTTTTTCTTCATCAGTAGAACAAATAATACGGTCGATGTGCGCGCTCTTTTTTAGGGTTTCAATAACGTAGCTAATGAGCGGTTTTCCGAGCACAGGAGTGATGTTTTTATCTTTTATGCCTTTTGAACCGCCCCGTGCGGGAATAATAGCCAGAATTTTTTTGTCTTTATGTTGCATATCAATATGTCATTCTCTTTTCAAAAAGAGACGGTCCCAACTCGACACTTTTCAATACTTTTACAATTTTCTCTGCCGACTTTCCTTTCCCGTACACTGTCCCGCACTGTTTTAGCGATGCGCGGAACGACGTATCGTTAATCGCCTTTGTTATAGCCTTCTTTATATCCGGCACCGCTCCATTCGGAACATCTATGACGTTCTTATCTCGCAGTCGGCCACGCTGGCGGCTGCCAATGTTAACAACGGGTAATCGGAACAGAGGGGCTTCAATAATCCCTGATGAAGAATTCCCAATAAGAGCGGACGCCTCCGAGAGAAGGCCGAGGAAGTCTTGCGCTTCTATGTTTTTATAGATTGAAAAATGCGGTACATCTTTAAACTCTTTGATTGCTTTGATGATGCCGTCGTATCCTTGGTCACTGCATGGGTACACAACAAGCGTCGGCATCTTAAATGCCGCCACCGCCGTAAGCGTCTTTTTCATTTGATCATACGACTTCTCCGGTTCCGTCGTCACTGAGTGTTGCAAGACCATAAGAAACGGTCTGTGCGCATCAAGCGTATACCGTGCCCGCGCGTGCTCCCCTGGGGTGAATTCTTTTGCGGCAATAAGATCGAGGTGCGTGTCCCCGACGACGTGGATGCGTTTCTTTTCCTCTCCCATTTTTTCAATTCGCTTTCCGGCATCCGGAGTTGAGGGGAAATGTATGTGCGCCATTTTTGTAATGGCATGCCGGAAAACTTCATCAAGGTTCCCTGAAATGTCTCCCCCTTGGACATGAGCGACCGGAATACCGAGATTGTTTGCAGCTATCACTGATACGAGCACTTCCCCCCGATCCCCCAAACACAGAAAAATATCCGGCTGCAGTTTTTTGAGCATCTTTGTCATTTCAGCCATCTGGATACCGAGAGCGACACTTCGATCGCTTGAGCTTCCGCTCTTCTGCTTCATATCGATTTGTCCATCTACCGGAAAATTTTTTGCTACCTCAAAAAGTGTCTTCCCGAATTTTTTTGAAAGGTGCATGTCGGTAACGACGAGCTGCATCTCAAGATTAGGATCTTCTTCAATAAGGCGCATAGTACGGATGAGAGAGCCGAAACCTCCCCGCTTGCCTGAAAGAATGCAAATTTTTCTTTTTTTATTTTTCTTTTTCATACAATACTGCGTCTTCTACCGCCTGAAACATTCGCTCTCCAGAGCGCCCATCGAGCCACACGCACTGCTCAGCAACTATCCGCTTTCTTCCCTCTCTTTCAAGCGACGGGTCTTTAAGGTACGTATTCAGGTGATCTATAAGCTCCTCTGGCGAGTACGCCAGGCGGACGCCGCCGCTTTTTAGAATCGGTTGATAGTGCACCCTGCTTTCATCGTAAAACTGTAGCACGCTCTCGTAAAATGGAGGATTCTCCCATCCATCAAAGGCAATATTTACAATCGGGGTATCAAATGCCGCGGCGTCAATCGTCATCGTTGAACATGTGTTGACAGACACATCCGCAAAGTGAAGCGTGTCTGCCAAATGCTCCATATCGCCCTTCAGTACTTCAGTATATGTCTTCGTATCCCCACTGCACTCTGAGACAGGTTTTTCAGTAACCGTAATGCCGTCGATTAATTTCAATTCCCCCATATCCATATCTTTTGTCGGGTGCTGCCGAATAAGTATTTGCACATCCGCAGGCAAGTGTCCCGCAACTATTGCATCCTGCATTATTGCGGCTATCTGCCATGCTGTATCAAAAAATGGTGCGAAAAGAATGAGACGCTTATTCGGATCGAGTCCGATGCGCTTAAAAAATATTTCTCTCTCAGACCGAGCTGTCGCATAGTGGTCAAAGTGAGGAATCCCAATGACTGTCATATGCTCTTCGAGCATATCCAAAAAGCGCTCGGCTTCTTTTTTAATAAGATAGTTGTGAACCAAAAGAGTCGTTGGGAGTACTCGAATCGGAAACTTTGAAAAGCCGATGGTATCCCATGAATTAATCATCCCAACGGTTGGAATGTTCCGCTTGTGTGCGTGCCGGATAAACATTCGGTCGATCTTTGAAGCAAGGTGCGGAACGAAAACAACATCCGGATGGTATTTCTCAAAGTATTCACCGTAATACGGTGCCCCTACGAATCTTTTGTCGCACCACTTTAAAAATCGCCGCAACGGACGTACATTTCCAAAGACTGTAATTCCAAGGAGAGACCAATAGTATTTGAGTACTTTTTTATCTCCGTGGAGAATGAATCGCGCTCTATTGTGGCGCACCAGCTTCGTATCGACATAGAAATACGAAAGGTGCCGGAACAGTTTGTCCAAAAAAGAGTACGGGTCAGGTATATCTTTAAGCGGTTCAATGCGTACATGCGGCCCGCTAAATTCTTCGCGGTACTGCTGACACTTCTCCGATGCCGTAAAAATAATGACGCGCACTTTCCCCGTAGCCACCCATTTTGAAAATGCTGCATTACGCAGCACATTTCTCGCCTGCTGGCGATAGTAAATTGGCAAAAAAATTGTTTTCATCCTCTCTTACCTTCTCTATATAAACCAAACAAAACAAGTAAATGTTTCAGTGTCCGGCGGATTTTATACGAGAGTACTTTTATTTTCTTCTTAATGTCATATTTAAACAGAAATGTCAAGTAGCTACTTGGCGTCTGGTTTAGCCATGCCCGTACCGCACTGTAGCCAGTATACTTTTTATTGCGCGCCCCTTCCGCTGAAACTTCTGCTGTTTTTTTTGCGACAATGTACATATGCTCTGCTTTCCTATCTACCCCCTCTGTCATAACTGTAAAGCCAAGCGCTTCGAGAAACTGCCGGAGGGTTTCTGGAGTAAACATAAAGACGTGGTCTATTTGAATACCTCGGGGAAGGTAACCGTAGTGCTCCACAACATTTGGAAAATGCATAACCTCAAGAATAAGCCTCCCGTCAAATGCGAGGTGCTTATTTGCCCAGACTAGAAAGCTATGGAAATCGAGCATGTGATTTAGCGCGCGCAGGGAAATTATGTTTTCAGCTTTAGGAACTACTCCTTCACCAAGAGACTCGAACATTGACTGGATAGTGCGCACTCCCTGACTCTCCGCATACTGCGCCTCTTCCGGAGATGGTTCTATGCCAAGCACTTCAGACCCAAATACGTCTCGGAACCCCGCAAGGACGCCGCCAGTAGATGAGCCGACTTCTATAGTAAGTCCATTATTTACGTATGGTCGCAGGTTTTCAAAAAATGGTTTCGTGCGTTTTTTTGCATGGTTAAACAGAATTTCGGATGTGTATGTCTGAGCACGATTAAGCCCTTTAAAGCGCGCCATTTCGTGTCGGTATTCTTGCTCGTAATATAGCTGATACCATTGTGGCGTCATTCGAGGATCGATGTATAGTAGTCCGCAATTTCGACACAGAAGTGTTCGAACCGAATAACCATTTCGGTCGCGTGTCGCGATGGTATCAGCATTATCTTCTCCACAAAAATTACATGGGAGGTGCTCATACTGAGCAGAGGTATAGGAAAATATCTTCATAGTTGCTTACTTAATTGCAACCACATGATACCCCCATGGATATGCAGGATGAGAGACGCGAGGAGCGTAGCTAATCCATTTTAAAGGACGCAAATAGCGAGGCACGAGTCCGAAAATATCATTTCGTATTGTCTTGTAAATGTCTCCGAGCGTTCCTTCCGGAGAGATGCTCACTTCTGAAAAACCGGCTTCGCGAAGCATGCGTTCAAGTGACTGATTCGTGTAACGGTGGTGATCAATATCTTGATGAATCTTAATCATAAAAGGAACCAGAATAACGAGCTTCCCTCCAGCAGTTAAAAGTCCGTGGCTTTCCTTTATAAGACGTCTAGCATCGTAGATGTGCTCGAGAACATTATTGAGTATGACCCAATCGTACTGGCCGGAAAATGTAAGTGGCTCATTGAGATCAGCGACAATGTCGGGTTCGTACGCAGGATCAATATCAACAGTTGTTACTGTATCCCCGTAAAGGTGCATGAACTCCTTTCGGCCGCAGCCCAGGTCGAGAACCTTCCCCGATATGGTAAGAGACTTTAGGAAATCGTAGTTAATTTTTCGCCACCCTGTCATCGCAGTAGTATACCTAGAAAATCAGCTGCACGCTTATAGGAAAGTCCATCTAAAAAACCAACGGTACTTGTCACTATTTTCTTTCTATTTTCACTATCACGTGACGGGTTTTCCAAATATGTCTTAGTGAATTCGAGTACCTCATCCATATTTTTTGCTAAACGTACAGCCCCTTCTGCAATAAGCGGTCGGTAATGCGGGAATGTTACAATCGGTACAGGGCTCGTTCCGAAATCAAGATTAATGGCAGGCATATCGAATATGAGTGAATCGAGCGTAATGGTGGATGAACGGTTAATATTTAAATCGCAATACTTAAGAATCATTTTTGTATTTACTCGGTCTTTTTCTTCCATTTCAATCTGCCATCCTTTTTCAGTGTCGCTTTGCTTCACAGTACCTGCATGCTCAACGCATATATTTGGCAAACCTACAAATTCTTCATACTGACTTAATCGCTCAATAGGGTGAACCCGAACAATGATGTTTTCGTTAAACGTATCCCGCAGTTTCCGTATAATCTTTTTATATAAATCCTCATCCGGATCGGTTGACGTTGCCACCAGAATGGTCTTTTTTGACGGATTGAGTCCTTTACTATTTAAGAATTCCTCACGCGAAACTTCTCCATCCAGCTTCTTAAAGTAGTCATCGTAGCGCATAATTCCTGAGACAAATACATTTTCCGCTTTGTACTCATGGAGTTCAATTGCTTCTTTCTTTAGTATTTCATTCCAGCATAGTATGTAGTCAGTTTTTCGGAGAAATCGTGGAAGTGTTGTTAGATTGTCCCATGAGAAATTAGTGGCGACTGTCGGGATTCCCGCCTTCTTCGCGCAAAGAATCGCCCACGCTTCCATAAAATTAAATCCGGGGGTGGTCGTCACGACCAGGTCTGGTTTATACATCTCCACGTATTTTTTAAAAATGGCAGTGTTCGGCACACACATGTTCTCCAGCCACATAAAAAAGCGTGGCGAGAAGAATGTCCGCGGAAAGAGATGCGCAATGAATCGTAGTATATTTTTAAACCTGTCCTCCCCTTTGTAGCGGGCATACCGAAACTGAACACCTTCAAGGTGATCGAATCGCCGTATTAGGTACGTGCGAAGGTATGTATTGAAGATGGTCCAAAACTTTCCCGCCTGCAACTCAAACGGGATGTACGTTATATTCTCTGACTGAAACAATGACGGGTCTTCTTCTCGTATAAATACAATAACTCGGTACTGCTTCGCCAAATACGCAATATACTCGCCGCGAAGCAAGTCAGAGGCAAAAATACGGGGCCACGCAAAAAGAAAAATGGTCTTCACGCACAAAACCGTAGCATAGCAAATCAAAAAAGAAAAACCCGCCACTGAGGTGGCGGGCAATTGCTATTCGTGCGGTGTAGCCTGCTTAGATTCGTCGTAGTACGTTTCGATGAACTCTTTGCGAAGCTCTTGCCACAAGGCGTCTCCTTCAGGAGATCGCTCCTCGGCCTTTTTTATTTCTGGCCAGCGGCTTTCGGGGAATTTGACATACATCACGAACACTCGTTTTTTCGAGTCGATCACATCCCTCGGAAACTGTGGCATATCAAGCACTGTTTCTTCATAAGTTCCCGAACAGATGAGATCCGGGAGCATGTAGCCGCGCTCAATGGCCAAGTCTCGCAGAGGAGTGCCGACAAATGGCGTGAATGTCGAGAGGTTGGTCGTATCGGATTTGATTTCCCGATTCAGAAGGACGGTGTCCCAATGAAGCTCAGGCGTCTCATCCGGAAGCCCGACCATATTGAACGTTGAGAACGGGATACCGAGCTCGACAGGAATTTTCAGTGCCTCAATTGCCTCCGCATTACTGTACGGACGCACAAGTACATCCTGCCGAAACTTCTCATTTCCCTGCTCAATGCCGACAGACATTCTGTGAAGTCCCACGCGCTTGAGTTTCTGGAGTCGCTCGCGCGTAATGGTCTCCGGGCGAGTTTGAATCCAAAACGGCAGCCTGAATTCCTCGTACACCTCGCAGAACTCATCGAGTTCGCGAGTACTCATAGCAAGGAATGTATCGGCCCAAAAGTACATGTACTGCGGGCTATAGCGCATGTAGTACGCCATCTCTTCTCGAACCCTGTCCATCCGCTTCTTGCGGAAGAAATTGTGTCCCGCCTCTCTATAAAGATCGTGTTGCGATGGGGTGTTGCAGAACCCGCACCGATACGGACATCCGCGAATCGTCTCGACAGGAAACGTTCGATAGAGTTCGCCCGACATTGGGCGGTAGAGCCGCCACTCCGGAAAAAGTTCCACATCGAGATCAACTGGATTCTCATTGAGGTCTGTGGGAGGCGCTGGGAGGTTCTTCACAATCTCTCCATCGCTACCCTTGACCCAGAGGCCCTGCAGGTGCGAGTAGTTCTTCCCGCTTTCCATGGCTCTGACAAGCTCCAGCATGACTCGCTCGCCTTCGCCGACGCAGACCATGTCGATGTCTTCAAATCGCAAAGCGAGTTCCGGAGCAAAGGTGGCAAACACGCCGCCGAGAAGCACCGGGACATCGAAATCCCGAATTCCTGCAAGAATGGTGAGTGCCAAGCGAAACGTCACCTCGGTCGAAGAAACCGCAATGAGATCCGGACTGAATTCCGCAACCTTCTTCCGTAAATCAGAGTGCATCTGGTCCGTGTCCCCGCGATCCATATCTACATGCGGAGACGGCTTAACAGTCAGTATCTCTTCTCGTTTTTTGTCGCTGTAACCGTGCTCTGAAATTTCGTACCCAGTTGAGTCAAAGAGGTCAGTCTGATAGCCGTGGTTTTTGAGGATTCGCGAAAGGAGAGTAATGGCCGGCGGGACAATGCTCTCGCGTCGCGAATTGGGGTAGATGAAGAGTACTTTGAAGCCGTTGCCGGTCATTGAAGTCTCCATGTATAGAACAATCTAGAATAATGGTAACAGAAAAAAAGAGATAATCAAACAAAAAATTGACTTTGTAAAGATGGTTAACATTAAACTCCTCATTTCTATTTCCCTCCTTGCACCAACTGCGTATGCGGCTACTATTGGTCTATGCGTAAGGCAGATGACACCCTCAGCGTGAATAGAAAAGTGTGGGATTCCCTCCCTGTCAGAGCAATGCACGTTGATTCAAATTTGGTGCAAGTCGTAAAACGCGTACTCTCACCTGCCAAGAACAACACGATACTGTATATCGGTTTTGGAGAAGGCCAGAACCTTGCCTATTTAGCGCGTGAAGGTTTCGACTGTTTCGGCACAGAAATATCCCGAACTCGTCTCGAACGTGCGCGCGCCTTATTTGATGAAATAGGAGAGCATGCAACTCTGCAGTTGGTCGAATCGCACGAATTACCGTTTCCTGACAATACATTTGACTGTGTACTGGCGTGGCAATCTCTTTACTACAATACCGAAAAGTCACTAATGCAATCCCTCAAAGAAGTACAAAGAGTGTTGAAACCAGGAGGCGTATTCATTTCCTCCATGGTATCGCCGAAACAGACGCTTCTTGCCCATAAGGAAATTGCGCCACATACGTACAACCCTTCCCCCGAAACCGGACAGGAGCAGTGCGTGGTGTACGCTCTTGAAGACGAGGACCACATTCACCGCATATACAAAAATTTTTCTGATATTCACGTTGGATATTACGCGAATGACTTATTCAGAAGTCCCAACTTCCACTGGGTAATCGTTGCAAAAAATGAAAAATAGAGTTACGCACGCTTCTCTTTTCGGGCTTCCCTACTCGCGCTTCTTGACACAAGACGCGTCGCTGCTCCCTCTGGATTCACTGCGCAAAAGAAATGCGTATATTCACATTTATTCGTATGCCAGAGCTGCCCTTCCTGGCTTTGAAGAAACGAGCCAGCACATTATCATTATCAACCTCCGACATTCGCTTGAAGACATTTTTGACGCATTTAAAAAAAACACGAGGAATGAAATCCGTAAAACTGAAAACATTCCGGAGCTGACATTCTCTATTCCTGATAGGAAGAATCGAGATTCATATCGTTTCTATACTGCAATTAAGAAACGGGACGGGGTGACACCTGATGCATACATTGAATTTCGTGGATGTCTTTTTTTTAATGCCTACTATAAGGGGAAAATGATTGTGTCTGTCTCCTGTTACGATACTGGGGAGATTTTGCGGCTGAAGCACATCGTCTCGGAGCGAAAGAACCCCTCTTTTGATGCCACGCTGATCGGATACGCGACGCGTAGAGTGATGTGGGAGCTGTGCAAGTATGGAAAAGAGAGGGGCTACTCTACTATTGACCTTGCGGGCGCTAACGTCTCTGAAGCAAATAAAAGTGGCATTACCGCATTTAAACAATCGTTCGGTGGCGAATTAAAGGAGATCTGGGTGTACCGTTCTAAGACACCTGCGTTTCGGTGGGCACAGAAAGGTGCGCACATGTTTGGAAAAAATATCCATTAGTATGCGAAAAGTACTTATTACAATTATTGAATACGCGGGCAGAGGAATCGGAGCGGCGCTTTCTTTCGCTCCAGGAAAGATGATAATTCTAGCCGCTCAATTATTGCAAAAGTGTTGTGCACTCTCCGGCAAACTTGGCTCTTTCTCTTTTATTTTCTCAAACCAATGTATTAAATACGCAACCCGAAAGAGAAGTGCGCCCCTTCTCCTGAGACGAAAGATTCAAGGAGGTGGAACACTCGAACTCGATATTACGCAAAAAACCCAGCGGCAAATTTTCCTTATGAACGTGTACGAGCCATTCGCGACACAGTACTTTATAAAATACCTTAAGCGAGGTGACACTGTGCTTGATGTGGGAGCCAATGTTGGGTACTTCTCTATTCTAGCTGCCTCTCTTGTAGGTCCTCTGGGACATGTTTATGCATTTGAACCTGAGAATCACAATTTCAGACGTCTGGAACATAACTGTCAGCTCAATTCGCTCAGGAATATCACCGCGATAAAGAAAGCTGCGGGCTCTAAAGGCGAGACGGTGCCGTTTTATGTTAACCCGCTCAATGACGGAGGAGGCAGTATCATTGAACCCAGCGTATTTCACGACGACCAAGCCGTATTTAGCAAGGAGGAAATCGAGAAGCAATTTCCCCACACCACGCTTCGCCACACGATCGAATCAACAGCCATAGACTCGCTTGGGCTCTCCTCAGTTGCCCTCGTTAAAATAGACGTCGAAGGGGCTGAACTTGACACACTGCGCGGCATGAGGAATGTACTGGAGTCTATCGGCCCTGATATCATTTGCGAGGTTAGTGAACGCGGAGCAGAGATAGAGACTCTTGTGCGCACGTATGGTTATACTATTTACTCTCTTTCGCCTGAAGGCATACCCCACCCTTTGCACGGGAAAATGATAAAAGAGAAGCACGCTCTCTTTTCAAAACATGATTATTCCAAAACATACTAATTACTTCGTGGTCAATTACCACTACCTTGAGCGTGACGGGGAGAAATCGCATGCCAGCCACCCCACATCTCCGGAGACATTTAGCAATCATCTCGCGTACTTGAAAGAGCATTTTGCAATTGTTGATATACCCACTCTCTTTTCTCGAGCAAAAGAAAACGGAGAGCCATCGGTTGCTATTACATTTGATGACGGCTTGCGTGGGCAATACCTGTATGCCCCATCTCTTCTTGAAGCTGCCGGAGGGTACGGCACGTTTTTTATTATCGCAAATACGTTTGAAAACTATATCCCCGCAACGCATAAAATCCATATCCTCCTCTCACGCTTCCCTGCCTCTGACCTTTTAGCAGAAGCTAATCGAGTACTGCCGGAAACTGCGCAAATCCCGCTTTCTACACGCATTTCAGAAACACGGAAACTGCGAGATGATATACTGACAGCAAACTTTAAAGAAGCGCTGCACCGCATGGAGCACCGGCAATCAGAGCAATTACTGGATACGTTATTTGCCTCTTTTGGACTCAACGCAGAAAAAATATCCGAAGATCTATTTATGAACAAAGAGGAAGTGCTCGATCTCCACAGGCGGGGGCACACGATTGGCGGCCATGGGTCCTACCATTTGGCTCTTGATACCCAGACAAGCGATGTGGTTGCTGAGGAAATATCGCATGGGAAAAAGGTGCTTTCAGATGTACTAGGAGAGTCACCGAAAGTATTTTCATATCCGCACGGAGGCGCGAACGAAACTGTTGCGCACATACTAAAAAGTCACGGTTTTACCCACGCAGTAACAATCAAACAAGCAGGGCTCTCAAGCACTACTGATCCATTTTTCATCCCACGATTCGACGCGAAAGACCTCTCAGAAACGTTAGGCGCTTAATTTTTTGGCTCACACAGCAGGTTGGTGAGTTTTTCAAAGTCTACACCGCTTTGAATTTTTGTGGTAGAAATCTCTTTTATCCCCTCAGGGGTTATGAGCGAAATGCGATACCCGGCCTGCTTTAAAGACTCTAAGCATACTTCTGGCTCAACTCCGAAGCGGTGGAGTGCTGACGGAAAGTATTCAATAATGATTATTGGCTTTTTATTGCTTCGGAGCGTTTCGCTCATTCCGGCAAGCACAGAGGGCTCCGCTCCCTCAACATCTATCTTCACCACGTCTGGCAAATAATCCTTAAAATATGCATCGAAGGTAGTTGCTGGCACAATTACTTCCGCTCTTCCCTCGCCTTTTACCAATGAGTGGGCGCATAAGTTGCTTGGATCTTTATAAAATGACAGTTCTCCTTCACTGTCTGAAAGTGCCATTCTTTCAGCCGTAACATTACGGTACCCGTTTTCTGAAATGTTTTTCACTAAGAGTTTAAAGTTTTCTTCCTCTGGTTCAAACGCAACTACCCTCCCCTCGACTCCGACTAGTTGCGCGGCGAAAAGAGAAAAGTATCCTATATTTGCACCAACATCGACAAAAGTCATCCCGGGTTTTAATACATCGCGAAATACCTGCGTCTCCTCTGGGGCAAATGGGCGCCCCATGAGAAGATACGGCGCGAGTCCTGTATCTTCACTGTTAAAGTACAAGGTGTGTCCAAGCGCTTCTGCGCTCTGAATACCAGATGGTTTTACTTTTTTGTATATAAATTGATACGCCTGTGTCACTCCTGGAATCTTCCGCAGTCCGTGACCGCCAACGAGTTGTCCTCCTTTTTTGAGTACCTGTAATGCGATTTTTTTCATAGTAAATCCTTTGCGGCACTTAAGACCAGCGCAATGGGTATTGCTTCGGTCCCGAAATGACGATGCCACGCTCAGCAAAGACAGCTCCGTTACTTTCTTTTCGTCTTCCTCTTTTCAAAAACAGCAACAAAGCCGGAGCAGAGGGAGGCCCCAAGTGGAGTCCTGCCAAGTGGCTGCAGTGCCAAAGCAACCTGGTTGTAGGCAACTTGGAAATCATCCTGGAATTGTGAATGGAAGGGGTGGAAATGGAAATAGACAACATGAGAAAGTCGTAATCCCTCACTTTTTCCCAACTTCTCAAGTTGATGAGGACTATGAAAACGTCTTTTCATATCCTTCGGAAAAGCCTTTTTCTTTTTTATTTCATTTGCATCAACCTCTAAAGATTTGATGTTTTTTAAAGCTTGCGCAGCTCTTTTATAAGCCTGTTCCTGTAATTTAATACTTTCAGCAGCGGAGATAGGACTAAAACGGCCCACGTCATTGAATTCATGTATCAAGCGATCAATGCTTCCATTCTTAATTTCTGCCTGCAAAAATCTATTCCCAGAAACTGTATTGTATAGTTGGTTCCTGAAAGAAATGTATGCGTGCCCTTTATCATTTAAGAGGTTTGAAACGGTCTTTAAAAATTTTTCATCTGAATCAAGATATTCAATAACCCCCGTTGCGGTTACCGCGTCAAACGTGCCGAGCAACTCTGCATCTTCTAAGTCACAGACCTTAAACAGGTCTGCCTCATTTTTTGTCTTCTTTATTTCAGCTTTGTTTAAATTTTGTACCGCCCCTTGAATCATCTTTGGAGCGTTGTCAATTCCAACCAACGTATGCCCCTCCTTTAACAAAGCGATTGCGAGCTCGCCAGTGCCACACCCAAGGTCGATAATCTTAAGCTTTTTCCTTCCCCCATTTTTAATTTCCGACACAACGATCTCATCCCGCACCAGACTCGAGGGAAAGCGGAGGTATCGATTTGTTGGATTGTATACATTTTCAGACCAATCTTCTGCTCTGATATTGAAATATTCCCTTGTTATCTTTTTTTGTTTGCTTTCTTTGCCCATAAATTGTTGGTAAATTCTACAGTGAGATATCGTTGGTATCAAGACGCGGAATTTGAAAAAAATCATCCCCCACTGATGAGGTGCGTGGCTCTACAGTTACCGCACCTTTATAGCCGGCATCTTTTACTTGTAGAATATTTTTTTCCTCTAATTTTCCGTTTGGATACGAAAACAGTGTCACTTCCCTCTCTAATATCTCTTCGATGACATTTTTCGAATGTATAATCTCGTACTCCTGCTCAGGAGTGCTTAAGGTTGGTAAGAATTCGTGGCTATGAGAGTGAGATCCGATTTCCATACCATTATCAGCTAGAGATCTTAGTTCCCTCTTCCCCATATATAACTTCTTTGCAAAATCTGCTTCCACTCCAATATATTTATTAAAAAGAGTCTTAAGGACGGCTACCCTTTCTGTTCTGAGCATGTTTCGTAGTAAATATTTAAATCTGGCTGTCTTTAGATCATCAAAACGATTTTGAATAACCGCATTTGGGTTTTGAGTGAAAATTTTGTTTCGTTCTGGGAACTCCTTTTCAAGTGTCCCCATAAGCTCCCGTATTAGCTCTTCTGTAGCTACACTTGCAAGCAGGAAATGGGTTTTGTGCACATCGAGTACTATTGATTCTTCAAGCGGTAGGGTCGGTATAAAAAAGGTACCAATAATTTTTTCACGAAGCAGTTCAGGAAGTACGTAGTCATAATGTTCCCTCAACCCATCGTCAAAGGTAAGAACGCAAATATTTTCTTGATTTATTTTTATTTCCCCACGTAAATATGCAACATATTCTGACAAACATATAATTTTATAGTTGGATTTTATGTAATTGAGTTGAGACTTGAAATCCTCAAATTCACGCCCTTTAATTTCTGGGTAAAAACTTTCTTGTATCGGGCGCACATAGTGATACATCACGACCGTGCAACTACTTTTTTGTGTCATTACTTTACTTTTCATAGTAATTCTTTTGCTGCGTCCAGAACCACATCAACAGGTATAGCTTCTGCCGCGAGCCGCGCTTCTTCAACCGAGCCTGATTCGCGAAACGCAAATACCGAAGGCTCAATTCCTGCCGGAGTAAGCACGACAGCGCGGTTACCCCGAGGTGAAAGCTCATATGACGCGACAGGACCGGC
>Ga0210057_1001239_pt1 | contig 39464 bp, 28 predicted proteins | sample CryGeyCG2114_010_2_FD_183968 | JGI IMG/M metagenome (GOLD analysis project Ga0210057, IMG submission 183968) | Groundwater microbial communities from aquifer - Crystal Geyser CG10_big_fil_rev_8/21/14_0.10 (SPAdes) (version 2) | ecosystem: Environmental > Aquatic > Deep subsurface > Groundwater ... | reverse complement strand
TCAAAAGAGGATTTAATCAATTTCTTAAATGGCAATAATGACAAATTGGTGGCGTCTTATACACCACAAAGATCTACTCTTTTTACCGGTGCATTTGCTTGTGGAGGAATAGAAACGTTTGACAGAGTTGAGTTAATTAAAAAAACAACTGAGAAAGTATATAATAAAAATTTATACTTTATCAAAGCGTTAGAAAGATTAGTCAATTCTTCAGAGGAAAATCTAATTAATTTATTAAGTTGCAAGGCGACGCCTGATAAACCAAAAGACAAAATCCTCCGCCTTTTAACTGCTGATGAAAATTTAGTTATCAGTGCTAGAGACGGCCAAAGGTATTTGGCTAAAGCCAAAAACACTTTTCAGTCTGGCATAGATTTGGATTTTGAAAAATTTGGTCTCAATAAAACTAGTCATGAAACGCCAGAAACTACAGTTGATATTTACGAAGTGATCCGGCGTGCTGTATATATTGAAATGTTCAGTGAAATATTAGGTGGACGATTGACAGATGAGCTGGACGATAACTGCTTAACTCAAGACCAGATTGAAGGATTCTGCATTGAATATCACCCTAGTCTTAGTAGTAGTAATACACTTTTCTTGTTTAAAGAAAACCGACAATTTTTTGTGGCAAAAGTGAATGTTTTTTCAAAAAAATTTGGACTGTTTGTCCGCTTAAACAAGCTTAAGAGTGATCTATCCGGCGATCATCTTTATGACAGGGTGGTTGTCCCGCGATTGAAGTCTGATATTTTAGTCCCTTAAATTTTAATCCCTTTGATTCTTGGCAATCAAGGGGATTTTTTTTATTCCTACAAAATTATATGCATAATCAGAATACTACGAATTATATCCAAATACTACAAAAAGCTACAAATATTTATAAATAGTTATTTTGAATCACGCCTCGGCGGGACGGGATCAGACTCAGAATGACTGTCATAATGATTTGTAAATTCGTGGGAGCAACATTAGATCCCGAAACAAGTTCGGGATGACGAAGAAGGGTGATATATTGAGTTGCGTGTCGCTGGAAAAAAATGTTATAATAAACACATAAACCATAAGGTAAAAATTGGCTATGTTTGAGAATTACGATGTTATAACTGTCGGTGGTTCAACTGAAGATATTAACTTTTATGTTGATAATTACCATTTATTAGACAATGAGCAAAATCCTGCCGGCAATCAGTTGTTGGCTTTTGATTATGGCACAAAAATTGATATCAAAAAAGTGGCCATGACTTTCGGTGGTGGGGCGTCTAACGCAGCAGTTTGTTTCGCATCTTTGGGCTTAAAAACTGCCGGTATTATTACTTATGGTAATGATGATCGGGGCAAAGCGATTTTAGCCAACTTAAAAAAGCGTCGAGTTGATACTCGTTTTATGAAAAGAATTAACGGTGATATCTCCGGTTTTTCTTTTATTGTTATAGGCGCTGGTAATGAGCATGTGGCTTTTTCTCATCGAGCAGCTAACTCATCTTTGGAAATAACTTTGCGTGACCAGAAAATTTTAAAAAAAGCCAAATGGTTGTTTATCACTAGTTTTTCCGGTGAATGGCGCCGAGATTTAGACAGAATTTTTGAAATAGTTGACGGCACTAAAGTGGCTTGGAATCCAGGTGAGCAACAGCTAAATGCCGGCTATAGTGTTTTGGCCAAGCATTTTAAAAAAACCACTATTTTGACTATGAATAAGGATGAGGCTATTAAATTAATTGTCAGTCATCGTAATTATTCTGGTCAGTCTTACGACTTTTTTTCCAGTACAGAAAACTTACTTAAAGTTATTCATGAATGGGGTCCGGAAATGGTGGTTATTACTAATGGCGAACACGGTGCCTATGCTTACGACGGTAAAGAAGTTTATTTTCAAGATGTTATTAAGCCAAAACAAAGAGAAGATACTACTGGCTTGGGTGATGCTTTTGGCTCAAGTTTTGTCACTGGTTTAATTTTATATAATGATATTAAACAGGCTTTATTTTTAGCCGCCCACAACGCCGCTTCAGTCCTCAGCGAGCAGGGAGCGCAAAACGGTTTACTAAATAAAACTGATCTTCAGCGGTTGGAAACTTTATATCGCAAACAATCAAAATAATTTTATGCCAGAGTTGCCAGAGGTTGAAACAATTGTCAGAGATTTAGAGCTTAATTTGTCTGGTTTAAAAATTGAATCAAGTCGTTTGCTTTATGACAAGGCTATAAATCTTGATTTAAAAGATTGGCGAAAGCGCTTGTTGGGGCAAAAAATTACTAAAGTTTGGCGACGAGGTAAGCAAATAATTTTGAGTCTGGATGGCGGTGATTTTCTGGTAATTCATTTAAAGATGACTGGTCAGTTGATTTGGCAAAAGAATCACAAACTAATTGTTGGCGGGCATCCAATTATCGGCGCCGGACAAACTTTACCCAATAAATTTAGCCGAGTAATTTTTTCTTTTAATGATGGTAGTCAATTATTTTTTAATGATGTCAGGAAATTTGGTTGGTTGAAGTTGTTAACAGCTGACGAGCTGGCAAAAAAATTTACTAATTTGGGCGTAGAGCCATTAAGTAGAGATTTTGATGGACAGAAGCTAAAAGCTGTTTTGAAAAATAAACCTAAGAGCAAGATTAAATTAGCGCTTTTGGACCAGTCTAAGGTTGTTGGTATCGGCAATATCTACGCCGATGAAGCTTTGTGGCTTAGTCGGATTAAACCTGATAGGCGAGTAGCTGATTTAAAAAATAAGGAATGGCAGGCCTTGGCTTCGGCTGTTAAAAAAATTCTGCGATTATCAATTAAGTATCGTGGCACATCCTTTAGTGATTATCGAGATGCCAGTGGAGCTAAGGGTAATTTTATAAGCCATTTAAAAGTTTATGGTCGAGCTGGTCAGCCGTGCTATAATTGTCAGGGGATTGTTAAAAAATTTAAATTGGGTGGCAGAGGGACACATTGGTGCGAGGGATGCCAAAGATGAATCTAGCAGTGATTTGTTATTGCATAATTAAGAATTTTTTATAAGTTACATTTCAATTTCCAATTTCCAATTTATGATTTAGAAATATGTCATTGTGTCCGCCGGTTGGCTGATTAGAATCCCCTGAATAATACGAGATTCTGAAATAAATTCAGAATGACAGTAATAATATTTGTGAATTCGTTGGGGATAAATTCGTCAGTAATATAAAATATTTAAAGCGATTATGCTTATTATATATATAAAAAAAATATTTTTTTACAGCCTGATTTTAAGTATCGGTTTGTTTAGTTTGCCGGCCTTAGCGGCTCAAGATCCATCGCCAGATGCTATCGCCATTAGAGTAATGCCAAACGATGAGCATTTTTCTCCGGTGTCTTGGTATAGTCGTAATGTTAATGTTAAGGGTTCGCCCCAATCTTTGCTGGTTGACGGTTATGAAGCTGTTAGAGACGGTCGGACTGTTTATGTTAGCGCGGCTAATCTATCAGCTAATTCTGATGAAGCCACAGTTTTTACTAATATTTATATAATTTCTTATAATCAAGAAGCAGAAAGTGATACACAGGATATTTTTGGCCAAATTTTGAGTTATTGGAAGTTTAATGTTGAGTTGGTTGACAGAACCGGTAGCGGTGTCTGCCTGCCAAAAAGTGAGGAGCCTTGTGATGTGGCCAAAGGTTGTAGTGGTAAATTTATTGATCATTCTTGTGAGGGTGGTGTTTGTGTAAAAAGGTGTTTATTGTCGTCTGATTGTAGCTCTGGTCAGTACTGCGACAGTGCCAAGGCTAAATTAATTCGTGATGTTAAAAGAATGGCTGATTTAAGGGAAATGAGAGTGGCTTTGAATAATTATTATATAGAGAATAAAACTTATCCACCTTTGCCTTCCGGCTCTTATTTGCCAGACAAGACCATCTCAGTTTGGCCAAGTTGGAATGAAACTTTTGGTCAAGAGTTGGGTTATCGTTTACCTCTTGATCCGGTTAATCATCTTGGCAAATGTCCGGTTAATTTTGATCAAATTACTTGTTGGGATGAAACTATAAAAAACTTTGCTACTGATTTTAAAGATCCGGTCTTGCCGGTTGGTAGCATGGCCTTTGTTTATGCTTTTGATGTTAAGGCTATGCGTTATAAGCTTTGTACCAATTTTGAAACGCCTTATCAGGGTTTGCCGGAGGAGCATCGTTGTGATGAATATGTTAATTTAGCTACTGAAGAAAAGCCAATTATAGTTTTAGGTAGTTTTAGGAGCAAAAATAACCAGCCTTTTAAAGATTATTTCACAGTTATTAGTAAATATCAAATTGATTGGCCGACTTTACAGATAACTTATGATAAAAATGATTGGCAAAGCAGGGGTTGGCAGTGGGAAAATTGGACCAATGGCCTTAAAATAGAAAAAGCCGCTAATGGCGACAGCGACACTAGGTCGCTTAGCGCTAAAAAAGTTAGCTTGAGTGGTTCCAAAAATTTTGATTTTTTTGATATTACTATAAAAGTGTCTGATGTTTATGGCACCGAAGGCTCGGTTAGTGGACAGGTTAGGATTTGCAGTCCAAGCACCTGCCAAGCCAAGGGCGCTGAGTGTGGAAGAACTTCAGATGATTGTGGTGGTATTTTGCTCTGCGGTGAGTGCCAGACCGACTATGATTGTGTTAATAATAAATGCTTGAAGCTGTAGAGTTATTTGATATAAAAAGACGTTGGTTTAATGACCAACGTCTTTTGTTATCGCTATCAAATTTCCAAATTAAAATTTCCAATTCCCAATTTATGAGTGCCACTGTAGCGGCTTTTTATAATTTATTAAATAGTCGCGCAGTGACACCAAAATTTGTAATTTGGATTTTGAAATTGGAAATTAAAACGCCACCTGCAGTGACGTTTGTGTTTGTGGAGATTCTATTATTTCCTAATTTATAAATTATATTTTTTAATATTGTCATTAGCCAGCTGTTGCAGGGCGTCTAATAAATATTTATTTTTTGGATTATCAATCATGTGTCTAAAACGGCTTTGGTATTTTAAATATTCTTCAACCGGTATCTGCGGTTTAGTCACTGGCATAACATTAACCAATTTGCCATTAATATATTCCAAAGACGGATAGAGGCCAGTTAGGGCGGCTAATTGAGCCACTTTAACTGAATCGGCAACTTTAATATGCCAGCCGGGGATGCAACTGGAAAGAATTTGGATATAGCTTGGACCCTTGGTTTGAGAAGCCTTAAGCACTTTGGCTTTAATGTCATCAAGAAAGCCGGAAGTGGTTTGTGCTACATAAGGCAGGCCATGCGCCAAGGCAATGGCTAACATGTCTTTTTTATGGCCGTCTAATATTTTGCCGCCTGGTGTAGTGGAAGTTGAACCGCCGTAAGGCGTGGCGCCTGAAGCCTGCATACCGGTATTGGCATAAATTTCATTGTCATAGCAAACATAAATAATATCATCACCGCGGGTCCACATACCAGATAGAGTGCCAAAGCCAATGTCGAAGGTTGAGCCGTCGCCAGCCTGTACTAAGATTCTGGTTTTTTTCTTGGTATGTTTTAGAGCCGCTAAAACGCCAGAAGCCACAGCTGAAGGATTGGCAAAGAGGGAATGTAGCCAAGGAGTTTTCCAGGCTGAAGTTGGATATTGGCTGGTAGTCACTTCCAGACAGCCAGTTGCGTTAATGATGATAGTTTCCGGTCCCAGAGTGTTGACGACCGTTCTAGAAGCAACAATTTGTCCGCAACCCAAACAGGCGCTATGCTCATTGGATAATAGATTTTTATTATTTTTGTTATTTGTCATATTTTATTTTTTTTGACATGGGCCAAGCCATTCAAAATGCATATTATCACACCTACCTTTATAATCTCCTCCCCAGCGGAATCCAGGCACGCTTTTAAAAGCCTGAGTAACCCAGTCGGGGAAAATAACTTTGCAAGGACATTGGCCGTTTGACATGCGATGTTTGTTGTCACAACCCTTTCTGCCACCAGGACCACAACCAAAGCCATTAATATCCCAGGCAATCCCAAAAGAATGAAGGCTAAGTACTGATGGATTATTAGCATTAGGACGCCAATTATGGTATTTACTGGCAGCCACTGGCGTTCCGCAAATAGTTTTTAAGCCAAGTGGTATTTTAGCACAAGCTTGTCTGAAAGATTCAGCGGCTAATTCATGAACTTCAATATTACCACCCAAGGCTGGACAATTAACTATTACTATTCTGCTACTAACAACAGCGTTAGAGCTACCAAAGGTATTTAAATAACAGCTTTCGCCTTGCGATAAAACACCAGAGTAAGCATCGGTTGTATATGGATTGACCTCGCCCTCACTTTCAATATAAGTTAATCCTAGTGGTTTGAAATTAACAAAATCCTCGTTGATGGTATGTAGAATAATATAAGAACCTAAGGCTAAGGCCAAGCCCAAGAGACTGCTAACCACCCAATCTTTACCAACACTTACTAAGCTAGGATTGCCAAATGACATTATCCAAATAACTCCGCCGATAGCCATGGCCACTACAGCGAAAACACCAACAACAGCAATGGCATAATTATAGATGCCAATCAAATATTCACCTATCCAATTAAAATAGATATTAATTTCATCGTCATTATTAACGATTTCGGCTTCGGAAAATCTTTCCATGCCAGGAATTTTAACTTGCAGATTGTCAAAAGGATTTTTAATGTCGGGCAAAGAAGCGTCAACAGCCATGGCGACAATGGGCGACAAGGCCAAAAGGACCAGGATAAAAATTTTTATAATAATTTTTTTAGTAGATGTCATTTAAATTAATTCGGAATTTTAATTTTATATATCCCCATAACCTTGAAAGCGTCCTGACAATCATCAAACCAGATGTCGAAGCGTCTACCCTTAATGGCTGAGCCTTTGTCGGTCACTTGATAATTATGACCATTGATATTAATAATTGAATCTTTGCTAAAACATGACCAGTCGGCAGCTAAGGTGCCGGCTTGTGGTTTGGTCTGAGAGGCGGTTTGGTGACAGTAGTCGGTGGTTTTATCATCAAAATCTTTACAGGGTGACCAGACGAAAGATTGCCCCAGAGCACAACCAGCCGAATCGTCGCGACCAGCCGGGCAAGAACAATTAAGACCAACAGCACACAAAAAATCTTCACGATTGTTAAAATTTTGTGGTTGGGGTTTGCAGTAGCCGGTAATTAAGGCCTCAAAATAACCTTGTTTTAATTCCTTTTCATTAAATTGAATACAGGATTCGTTGGTATATTCTTGTTTGACTTGCTCTAATGATTTTGTTAGTAATTTGCTTAAAAGTTTTAATTTATGGCTTTGCCCGCGAGATAAAAGCAGAATCGGTATAGATATAATGATTATTACTAAGGTTGATATTAAGAAAAATTTTTTCATGAATACTTGTTTAGAATTTTATAAATTGGGAAATTGGAAATTGTTTGAAAATTGGAAATTGGAAATTATCGATCAGCATCCCCAATTGTTTTTCTTAAGATACTGGTAATTAGCTTTAACTTTATCTACATAGTACCTGGTTTGTGAGTAGGCATCATAGTAAAGACATTCCCATGTGGCCTGATTAGCGCAAGAACCCCCGCCTGGTTTGTTGCATTTGGGACCGCCGTTATAAGCGGCTAAGCGAAATTTGATATCAACGCTAACATCACAAACTTCATTTCTGGGTTTTTCATAACAAGCTTTTCCTTTGAGATGAGCCATATATTTAGCACCAGCCATAATATTAACCCTCGGGTCGTTCAGATTACTGGCATAGCCCATAGCTCTGGCTGTAAGTGGCATCAGTTGCATTAGGCCAATAGCACCCACGCCACTTCTGGCTTTGGGGTTGCCTCTTGATTCGGCTAGCATGGTGGCTTTGATTAAGGTGCAGTCAACTTGGTATTTCTTGGCAGCGTCTAAAAGAATATCATCATAGCGACTAACATTTTTGTCAAAATTAGGCTTGCCTTTAACCTCGCCCAAAATAAATTCTTCAATCACTTCCGGTCGATTGGCTAAAAGCAGACGACGATACTCTTCTCGGTTTGTTGGATAAATTAAAGCGCTAAACTGGTCTCTTTCTTTGCTAAAAAAGGGTAATGATGAATTCAAACTAACATAGCCTAAAAATAAACTTAACGCCAAACTAACACCCAAAACAGAGTAACTGATGACGGGTTTTATTTGTTTGTATAATATTTTTTTTAATTTAATATCCATGGTTATTGGGTGAATGAAGAACAATGTTCCGGCTGGCCGTCATTTCTATATTCTATATCGCAAACCCAAACATCTTGTCCGTTAATAGTTTGCTCGTCGCAGTCGCTGGAGTTTGTGCCCCAACCTTTATAGACTTCATTACCACAGACAACTCCAGCCACACCGTCGGTTAGAGGATTCTTGCCTTGATTAGGGCATTCGTAGTCGGCACCGTTATCACATTTTTGGCAATAAGTTTTGCATTTTTTGCATAAGCTAGCATAACAGTAGCCCCAATCGCCAGTGCCGGTAATACAAGAGTCGCCTTGGTCTCTGGTTTTGCAATAGTCAGCTGAATCAGGTTCAGTGTTGATATTTTTCATTTGTGGTAAGTCCCAGCACTTGCCATCATAAACGGCGGCCGAGCTTTTGGGTAAATCATCTAAATTAGCTGGTGCCGAGACAGTATTGTTTTCTTTCCAGTCTTCAAATTTCATGATAACACCTTTGCCTGATAAAACACTAACACCCTCTATTATGCTTTTTATTCTGTAATAGAGACTCAAAGGGATGCCGATTACCGGGATAAAATTAGTAGCTTGACCTTTTGCAGCGCTTAAAACTGTGCCACTAAGATCTGTGCTGTTGCCTGAGAATTCAAATTGATCATAAAATTTTTCACACTCAGCTTGAGCTTCGGTTAAAACATTTGATTCATAAGTGGCTGTTCTCATAACTAAAGTGTCGCTAAAAGTGCCACTACCTTCAATCTCGCCTTTAATAACGCAACAATAATAATGCCCACTGGAATCCAAATGCTTAGCCGCCTGTTTGCCTTTTCTGCCTTGGATATTGTATTGTTGACCAAAACTTCTGCTTGGCACCGCCGGATCATTTATTTTTTGGATTTTTTGAATTGTATTAAGATTGCAGGTGACCAATTCATCGGAGATGGTGGAGAGGATTATAAAAGAACCCAGGGCTAAAATTAAGCCAAGTAAACCACCCATAACCCAAGATTTGCCGTCTGATACACGCGTTTGATTGCCGGCAGCTAAAATCCACATGGTGCCACCAATCGCCATGGCCACCACAGCAAAAACACCAACAACGGCAATGGCATATTTATAAATAGCAACAATATAATCACAAATCAGTGAACCGTCATCGGCCACCAATTTTTCTTGATAAGCCATGAAATCGCTATTGGGAATAGTGACTTGAGGTGTAAAATTAATATCATCAACCGCCAAAACCACCGAGCCAAAGGCCACTACAAACAATGATAAAATGGAGATAAAAATGGTTTTATTTTTTTTATTCATATTATTCAAGAAAAATTACTTGATTGGCTTGTTTGTTTTTAGCTAATTTTAAAATATCATCAGTTTTAATGTCTTGACCACCTAGGCCGGCGACTATATGGTGTATTTGAGATGAACTTGAGTTGAGTGAAGCGACAATTTCTAAAGACAGGGGAGGTAGAGAACCGGCGCTAATGGCTTTATTAATAACAACAACTTTTTTGCCACCAAGCAATTTTCTAATTGAATCACTATCAAAAGGGCGAAAGCTTTTTACTTTTAAAACAGCCAAGGCATCGGCTGGCTTTGATTTTTGATTGTGTTCGTCAACAGCTGCCTTGATAGTGCCGATAACCGAACCCATGGCCACAATCACCGTCTTAGCTTTAAGCGAGCCATAAAATTCCACTAAGCCGTTATCAAAAGTTGCCGAGGAGCATCGGCCATCAAGTTTTAAATAATTTTGATATTCCAAGCTAATAGCTTTGATAGCCTTGGCTAAGGCTTGGTTTTGCTGTTGTTTAAATTTGAAAAAATCTTTTGGTCCAACTAAGTGGCCTAAACTTTCCGGCTTGGCTGGGTTGAGGTGGTTGGCGGAAGCTTTTGGCTTTGGCAGAAATTTTTTGAGAAGAGCCAACTCCGGCAGACTGACCGGTTCGCTCATGTGGGTTAAAATAAAACCATCGACATTAATTACAGCCGGAATATTTAAAGTTTCGGCCAGTTTGTAGGCTAAAACGTGTTGATCAACTGCTTCTTGGCAATTTTCAGCAAAGAACATTAACCAGCCGGCATCGCGAAGTGTCATAGCATCGGAGTGATCGTTCCAAATATTAAGCGGAGCTGATAGCGAACGATTGGCACAGGTCATAACTACCGGTAAATTAAGGCCGGCAATATTAAAGAGTACTTCCAGCATCATCAACAAGCCTTGAGAGCTGGTGGCGGTATAGGCTCTAACGCCGGTGGCTGTAGCGCCCAAGACAACCGAAGCGGCACCAAATTCGCTTTCGGCTCGCACAAATTCATAGTGGCCAAGACCAGCATCTTTTAAAGAGGCTAATTTTTCCACAATTTTTGTTTGCGGGGTTATGGGATAAGCACTAACCACACCGACATTGAGTCGGTTGATAGTTAGAGCAATAGCTTCGGAAGTATTAAGTAGTTGTTTTTTTGGCAAAGTCATAACCTAATTCAGCGGCTTTTAAATTGTTTTTTATAATTTCTTTATCTTTATTAGACATTTTTTCTTTAATGGCTTTTAGACAATTTTCCAAGCCAGCTAAGTTATATTTTTTTAAACAATAGCCCAAAATTTGTATATTGCTTGATTTGTCGGTTGGTTTATCGGTGTGGTAAAGACTAATGTTTTTAATCGGTAATTTAGTTGCCGGACTAACATCAGACAAACTTTTTTGAGTATTAATTAAAAGTTGAGAATTTTTTTTGGCGCCTTCGGCTACTTTAATTTTGGTCAGCAAAGATTCGTCCAAGACAATAATTAAATCAGGCTCATAGATTTGTTGCCTGATGTTTATGACCTTGCGATCAAAACGAACATAGCCGGTGACTGGTGAGCCGGTTCTTTCAGGGCCGAAGTAGGGGAAGGCTTGAACTTGATAACCTTCATAAAAAATGGCCAGAGCCAAGATGTCGGTCATGGTGACAACGCCTTGCCCGCCTAAACCGTGAATTCTTATTTCATACATAAATAATTTTAACTCAAAATTACAAATTTTTTATTTCAGCTCATTAATAATGGCATCAAAATTTTCTTCAGTCAAAACGCCTTGATATTTTTGACCATTAATATAAAAAGTCGGCGTGCCATTAACCGCTAAATCAATACTGTCTTGCAGGCTTTGTTTGATTTTGGGTAAATATTTTTGATCTTTTAGACAAAGACGAAATTTATCAAGATCAAGATTGATAGTTTTGGCTAAGTCAATTAAGGTGTTGGCGTTATCGCCTAAGCTGTCAGTTTGGTATTGAAACAACTTGTCGTGCATTGGCCAAAATTTACCTTGTTCGCCGGCGCACTGGGCTACCGTAGCCAAGACTAACGAACGCTGAGTGGGTGTGCGGTCGCGGTAAATAAATTTAACAGTATCTTGGTATTTAACCATCATAGCTCTAACAATCGGGAAATCTTGCTGGCAGTAGGGGCAGGTAAAATCGCCAAATTCCACAATGGTAATTTTAGGCTTAGCAGCACCAAAGACATTCCAAGTGTTGTTAGCCCCCTCAATTTTTAATTGGTCCTGGGTAGTATAAATTTGGCCTTGGCTGACTGGCTGAAAGGCGCCGTCGGATTGATAAAGTTCCCCCATTTTTTTGTTAACAAAACCAGAGGAAGCTAAAGATAGCGACCCTAAAGCGATTAAGAGAATAAAAATCAACAGCCAACTTCTTTTGAAATCTGTCTTGGGTGGCTGGGTTTGATTAAAATTATTCATTGCTTATGAATAAAAATTAAACTATAATACAATTGATATCTATATAATATAAGTATATCATTTTTTTAAATGTAATTAAAGATGACGTAGTTTCCATTAAAGAAGTTAAATAAAAACAGTAATTAAGAATTTTAAAGAAGCATTTTTTTAAATGGTTATGAATTTAAAAATTATTTCATGGAATGTCAACGGCGTTCGGGCAGTTGTCCGCAATGGTTTTGAGACTTGGTTAAAGGCCTCAAAGACTGATGTGGTTTGTTTACAGGAAATCAAACTTGACGATGCTAGGCGAGCTAAGATTCAATTTGATTTTGCCGGTTATGACGAATATTGGCACCCAGCCAAACGAGCCGGTTATAGTGGCACGGCTATTTTAGTTAAAACCGGCTTGCCTTTTAAAGCTGTTAAGTCGGCTTTGGACGAGCCAATTTTTGACGACGAAGGGCGAGTTCAGGTTTTGGAGTTTGATAAGTTTTTTTTAGTCAATGCTTATTTCCCTAATGCTCAGCCAGAATTGAGACGTTTAAAATACAAAGAAGCTTTTAATGCGGTCATGTTGAAATATTTAAAAAAATTTGAGAAAAGTAAGCCGGTAGTTATTGGGGGTGATTTTAATGTGGCGCACATGGCCATAGATTTGGCCAGACCAAGGGAAAACGAGGGTAGTCCTGGTTTTAGTCAGGCTGAAAGAGCTTGGGCTGATAAATTTACTCAAGCCGATTTGGTTGACAGTTTTCGTCATCTGCATCCCAAAAAAATTCAGTATTCTTGGTGGAGTTATCGCGCTGGCGCTAGAGTTAAAAATATTGGCTGGCGGATTGACTATTTTTGGTTATCAGCTAAACTTATAAAACACCTTAAAAAGGCCTATATTTTAGACGAAGTTAAGGGCTCTGATCATTGTCCGGTAGGCATTGAATTAAACATATGACCGATTTTAAAATACATAATAATTTTTATCGAAATTTAGTTTTTTGGGTTGGCGTTTTGTCCACGATTTTTTATCGTCTAATTATTTTTTTAAATCGTTTGCCCACTAATTTTTGGTCTGATATTTTTTGGTATGCCGGTACTTTGGGCTTTATCTGGTATTTTGCGCATCGCTATAATATTGAAAGAAATCGTTCAGCGGTTATTAAAGAAAGGCATTTAGAGGAAAAAATTGCCAATTGCCAAAGTTTGTCAGCTAAAGATCGTCAGGTGGCAGTAGAAACTTTAAAAAGCTTGGAGTCGTCCAAGGCTCAATGGAATTATATTGTGATTTTTGTTGCTTCCGGCTTGGCTTTATTAATTGATATAATTGATCGTCTAAGATAAGTAAAATTTTAATAGTTTATGTATAATCATCAAAAATTAGAAAAAAAATGGCAAGAGTTTTGGCAAGAAAATAAGATTTATAAAGTTGAAGAAGATAAAGCCAAAGATAGGTATTATGTCTTGGATATGTTTCCTTATCCTTCTGGCGTTGGTTTGCATGTGGGTCACCCCAGGGGTTATATTGCCACGGATGTTATGGCCAGATATAAAATGCTTAACGGTTTTAATGTTTTACATCCCATGGGTTGGGATGCTTTCGGTTTGCCGGCGGAAAACTATGCTTTAAAAAATAAAACTCACCCAAGGGAGTCAACCGCCACTAATATTGCCAATTACCGTCGTCAACTCGGTCTCTTGGGTTTTACTTATGATTGGAACAGGGAAATTAACACTACTGACCCAGCTTATTATCATTGGACGCAATGGGCTTTTATTCAGATGTTCAAACAGGGTTTGGTTTATGAATCCAGCGAACCGATTAATTGGTGTCCGACTTGTCGCACCGGTCTGGCCAATGAAGATGTGGAAGATGGCCGTTGTGAGCGTTGCGATACATTAGTGGAGAAAAAACCGCTTAGACAATGGAAAATAAAAATTACCGATTATGCCGAGCGTTTACTTGATGGTTTAAATAAACTTGATGACTGGGAAGAATCAATTAAAGAAATGCAAAGAAATTGGATCGGCCGATCAGAAGGGGCTACTGTTAAATTTCCAATTGCCAATTTTCAATTTCCAAACAAATCACAAACAGATTCAATCCCAGCAAGTTTAGAGGAAACTGTCATTCCCGCGCAGGCGGGAATCCAGGCCGTTGAAAAAAATGAGATCCTGAAACAAGTTCAGGATGACGGTTATCAAACTCAGGATGACGGTTATTTTGAGGTTTTCACTACCCGGCCGGATACAATTTTCGGTGCGACTTATTTAGTGCTGTGTCCGGAACACGAGGCAATTTCCAATTTCCAATTTCCAATTTCCAATTGGGAGGATGTCCAAAAATATATAAAAAAGACGAGAAATAAATCTGATTTAGAGAGGACAGATTTGAATAAAAATAAGACCGGCGTGGAGTTAAAGGGCGTAAAGGCAGTTAATCCGGCCACAAACGAAGAAATTCCGGTTTGGGTGGCCGATTATGTTTTACCTAATTATGGCACCGGCGCCATAATGGCTGTGCCGGCGCATGATGAGCGGGATTTTGAGTTTGCTCGTAAATACGATTTGCCTATAAAATGGGTGGTTATACCTCACTCTTTAACTTATTTAGATGCTAATAAATTTTCAATAACTTTAAATTACCCTCAAGATGAATTAAAGATATTAGATAAAATAGAAGATATAAATGGAGGGATGGTTTACTCAGGATTTGGAGTAGCGATTAAATCTGATTTTTTAAATGGTTTAGATGCTGATGAGGCTAAAACAAAAATTATCGCTTGGCTGGAAGAAAAAAATTTTGGTCAAAGAAAAATTCAATATCGTCTTAAAGATTGGGTATTTTCTCGTCAGCGTTATTGGGGTGAGCCGATACCTCTAATTCATTGCGATAAGTGTGGGGTAGTGCCGGTTCCAGATAATGAATTACCTTTGCGGTTGCCCGAGGTGGCTAGTTATGAGCCAAGTGGCACTGGGGAATCACCTTTGGCCAATATTGCCGATTGGGTCAACACCACTTGTCCTAAATGTGGTGGTGTGGCCAGACGCGAAACCAATACCATGCCTCAATGGGCCGGTTCTTCTTGGTATTATTTAAGATACGCCGATCCGCACAATGATCAAGCTTTAATTAATCAAGATAAAGAAAAATATTGGTTCTCACCAACCGCAGACAATAAGTTAGGCGGTGTTGATTGTTATGTTGGTGGCGCCGAGCACGCCTCCAGACATTTGATTTACGCCCGCTTTTGGCATAAATTTTTATTTGATATTGGCGTAGTTTCCACTGACGAGCCTTTTGCCAAATTAAGACATGTTGGTTTAATTTTGTCCGAAGATGGTCGCAAAATGAGCAAACGTTGGAATAATGTTATTAATCCAGATAATGTTGTGGTGTCGCACGGTGCGGATGCTCTTAGAGTTTATGAAATGTTTATGGGCCCCTTTGGTGAGCCGATTGCTTGGAATACCAACGGCTTATCCGGCGTCCGTAAATTTTTGGAGAAAGTTTATAAGCTGAAGGATAAATTGTGTCATCAGGAGGAAAGTAGCGACCAGGCAACCTTAAAGTCTGTGGATAAAAATAACGAGATTGCCACTCCGCCCGGGGCGGATTGCAATGACAGTGTAAAAAATTTATTACACAAAACCATCAAGAAAGTCGGCGAGGATATTGAAGCTTTTAAATTTAATACAGCCATTAGTGCTTTAATGATTTTAGTCAATAAATTTAGCGAACAAACAACCATTGAAAATGGCGATTTTTCTAAGCTTTTATTGATTTTGGCTCCATTTGCCCCACATTTAAGCGAAGAACTGTGGCAGGAGAAAGTGAGCGGGGAGTCAATTTTGGCTCAACCTTGGCCCAAATTTGACCCCACACTGGCCAAAGACGAGGTTGTTAGCTTGGTGGTGCAAATCAATGGTAAATTAAGAGATACTTTGGTTGTTAGCCCGGAAATTGAGGAAAATGAGGCCAAAGACCTGGCCTTGGTTTCGGCTAAGGTTAAAATATGGACCGACGGCAAAAATATAGAAAAGATTATTTATATTAAAGGAAGGTTGATTAATATAGTATTGAAATAAAATTTCAAAATTCCAATAACAAATGTCAAATCAAATCCAAATTTTAAATGACAAAAATTGGAAATTTGAACTTTAGGCTTGATTGGAAATTGGAAATTTGGATTTTGATATTTTAATATGAATTTATTACAAGAAACCAAACAGCTCTGTGATTTATATCACATCAAGCCTGCCCGTTCTAAAGGGCAGAATTTTTTAATTAACTCAGATGTTTATGATAAAATTATCGCCGAGGCTGGTTTGCACAAAGACGATTTGGTGGTGGAGGTCGGACCGGGTTTGGGGTTTTTGACTTTTTTGCTGGCTGATACCGTCAAAACTGTGTTGGCGGTGGAGTTGGATCAAAAAATCGTTAAAGCTTTGGCCTTGCGTTTGGAAATGAATGATTATAAAAATGTCAGGTTGCTCAATGCCGATGTTTTGGATTTTTGGCTTTTGACCAAATTGCCTCAAGAGATTGCCAAAGGCGATTATCAGGTAGTGGCCAATTTACCTTACAATATTAGCTCGGTTTTTTTAAGAAAATTTTTGGAAACACCCAGTCGTCCCAAGACCATGACTTTAATGTTGCAACGAGAGGTTGCTGAGCGTTTAACGGCTCGCCCAGGTAAGATGAGCTTATTGAGTTTGAGTGTTCAGTTTTATGCAGAGGCTAAGCTGGTTTTAAGGGTGGATAAAAAAGATTTTTGGCCAGAACCAAAAGTTAATAGTGCTGTGGTTAAACTAATAACTAAAAAACAGCCACCACTGGAAGCCGGTGAGCTTAAGGCTTTTTGGCGTTTGGCCAAAATTGGTTTTAGTGCCAAGCGAAAAATGCTCAAAAATAATTTGGCCAGTGGTCTTAAACTGGATGGCCAAACAATCGAAACAGCTCTAGCTAAAGTCGGCTTAAAATCAAATTGCCGACCTCAGGATTTAAGCCTTGAGGAGTGGTTGACTTTGTATAAGAATCTTGCCCGGCAAATTATAATATAATACACCAGAAAGACCTACGAAATATAGCAAATTAAGCGATTTCAAAATTAAAAAAAATTTTTTATGTCATCCCAGTGAAAGCTGGGATCCAGGGTTGGTCGCTGACTAAAAAGAATTAGCTAACTTTCACCTTAATAGGTATTAACTCCTGGATTCCGGCTCGCGGGCCGGAATGACAAAATGAAATATTTACTAGGTGAGACCCTTGTATAATATTGTTAAAGTGAAGATTTAGCTGGTATTAATTAAAAACAAACAACAAATTATAATATGTCATTTTGAGCTAGACTGATAGGGAGGCGTGAAGAAGCCCTTTAAGGTTAAAAAAGCTTTTAATCTTTAAAAATCTCAAAGCGATTCCTCTCCGCCAGTTGTCTGCCTGCCAGCAAGACAGGGCGAATCGGAATGACATTTTTTTATTTTTTTAATCCGTCTGTCGGTAGGCAGGAATAATGATTCACACGTCGTCAATTTCCAATTAAAGCGTTACTTACGTAACATTTTAAATTTTAAATTTACTCTCTATTTTTAGATTCCAGTTTTAATAAAAAGCCTTGCTATAAACGTTTGTCATTGTTGACTCGTTTATGTTATAATAAAATTACTTGCCATTAAGCAGGTAATTTTTGCATATGATGAGTCCGGACGCCGGAAATTTTGCGAAAAATAACAATCAGCCAACTGTCAATTTCAACAAACAACAAAAGATAGGTTTGTCTGTTTTGGTTATATTTATCTTGGCGGTTTTTGTTATGTGGTATTTGGAATTACAAAAAAATATTACCTATCCTCTTTATGGTGGTATGAATCCTAAAGACTTGGCAGAAAAGCTTAGTAACCAAACAGTGACAGTTGACCAAAACAAAGACACTGATAAAGACGGCCTGAGTGATTATCAAGAAGTTAATCTTTACAGGACATCGCAGTTTATGGCTGATAGTGATGGCGATGGTTTAACCGACAAACAAGAAATAGATGCCAAAACAGACCCTAATTGTCCTGAGGGGCAAACTTGCAATAATATTCTTGACAACACTACTAATTTACCGACCGAATTAACCAATAATTCTTCAAGTACCGGTCAAGACAGTCAGTTGAGTCTTGATTTGTTGAATCAACTAGGCCAAGCCAGTCCCAGTAATCAGCTCGGTAGCGCTGGTTTAACTCAAGACAAAACCTCTGCCTTGAAAAACGCTTTTGGTGAAAATCCCGATCCTAGCATCTTGCGACAAAAATTTTTAGAAGTTTCAGATAAAGAAGAAGACAAACAGTTAATCAATAATATGACCAACGATGAATTGTTGCAGGTTTATCAAGCTATGATCTCTAATAACTAAGATATATGATCAATAATTTTAAAAAGCGTTTAGTCATCGGTTTAATACTTATAGCTTTGGTTATGCCGACAATCGGCGTTAAGGCTGTTCTGCCGGTGGTAGTCACCGGTGATGTGACGGCCACGGCCATTGCCACCAAGAGCTGGATAAGCGAAGCCTGGACTTATTTAAGAAATAAAGTCGCTACAATTTTTTTCCAAAATCTTTTGAGAAAGGTTTTGAATGATTTTGCTTCGGACGCCGCTAAGTATGCCGCTGCCGGTGGTAAGGGCCAGCAAGCGCTTTATGTTAAAGAAAAATGGGGTAATTTTTGGGAAAATGTTGGTGATAAGGCAGCCGGTGATTTTATTGAGAGTTTTGCCAATTCAGTAATATCTGATATTGCTGCCAATGAAATAAGAAATGAAGGCGCAACTTTGTGTGATCGTCAAAAAGAGGAGTGTATGGCTAGAGCCGGTACTGATGCTGAGGCACAGAAAAAATGCGAAGACGCTTATCCTGTCTGTTTGGATCAGCATGGTAACGAAAATGTCGGTTATGAATTGTGCAAGCAAACTAATGACACTTGCAAGCTAAGTTGTGCCAATCCTGGACCGTCCTCACCGGATTGTCTAAATAGTTGTGAAACCATTTACTTAAATTGCGCTGCTACGACCGGTGGTACGCTTGGCGCCCAGCGTCGAGCGCCTATGTTTAAAGCTTCCAATAGTCCTTTGGCTAAAATTAATATTTGTAATCCGAGATTAGAAGTTGGCCTAATGATTAGCCTTGGCCTGACCAGCACTTATACCGGCTGGGAGGCTAATTGTAAATTTAGTAAAATGGTCCAAAATTGGACGAATGAGTATCAAAGAATTAAAGATATTTCCAGTAATGACTTCTTGGCTCGTCTATCAACTATGTTTCAGCCAACAGGCTCTGATTTGGGAGCAACTTTTACCATCTATTCAAATTTAATAGAATATCGACAAAAAGAAATTCTCAACAAACAAATTGAATTGCCAGCTAATAATGGCTATACTGATGACAGAGATATTGCCGGTGATTTAAAAGGCGTGCCGGGGCAGGCGGAAAGTCTGAAAAAATTAACCGACCAAGCCTTGATTGACAATATTGGTAAAGTGACCGGTGATATTATTGTTGACGCTTCTAATATTTTTCTTAATCAGTTGGCCATGTCTTTGTGGCAAAACTTAACCAGTAATCTAACTAGTGAAGTTAATCGTGGTAGCTTATCTTATTATAGTGGTTCTTTGGTTGGACGCAAAGTTTTGCAAAATCGTTTGGACAAAATGACCGAGCCGGTTTTTTCTGACGGCGGTAAATTGGATGTTTTGTCTGGGTTGGTAGCTTGTTCTGATCCAGAAAAACCAGGACCAAGTAATTGCGTTATTACCAGTCAGTTTTCTGATGCTATCAGTAATAAAATGAGCGTTATTGACGCTGTTAAATCGGGCCGTTTGCCAGCTGACTGGCCTTTTGGTTTTAATAAAAATGGTGAAGATAAAATTTCTTTCAATCAGGGCTATCCTTATCGTTCTATTATTATTCTAAGGAAGTATCGAATTCTGCCGGTTGGTTGGGAGTTGGCTGCCCAGGAAATCCAAAGAAAATATTTAAATAATGAATTTAATACAGACGCACCTAATGGCATAACTCTAGGTGATTTGCTGGCTTGTTATAGCTCTGAAGATGATTTAAAGGGATACGACTCGGAGTGGTGTCGTGGTTTAATTGACCCTAATTGGTTATTGAAGGTGCCTGAATATTACTGCGCCAGAAAAGGCTATGGCCCACAACTTTTAAAAGAACCGGATTTAGTAAATACCGGTCTTAAATATTGTTCAACTGATAATGGTGCTACCATGACTGCAGTTGAGGGCAAACAAAAGCCTTGCGAAAGTGATCAGGATTGTTGTTCTATAGCTGAAGCCACTCGTTTAGCCAAATATCAGCAAGACGGCAATATTAAGCAAGCCCTTAATTTTACTTGTGGTGCCACTTGTTCTTATGAAGAACAAAAATTATCAGTTTATCGTGATGATACTTATTGCGCCGATGAACAAGGCTGTATTAAGGAGGGTCGCAATGGTAGTTGTCTGTTTTATGGCTACTGTACCGAAGAACGGCGTAAATGGGTTTTTAACAAAGACAATCGTGATGAATCTTGTGATCCAATGTTTAATACCTGCCAAAATTTTAGAGCTTCAGATGGTCAGCGTTTAGCTTATCTGGCCAATACCTTAGATTATAATTGTAATCAATCAAGCGTTGGTTGTAAGGAATATTCTTATGGTGGCCAATACAACGCCGGCGCCGATACTGTGGCCTGGGATCCCGCTCAAAGTATCTATTTTAATAAAAAAGTCGGTTCCTGTGCTAATAAACAGGAGGGTTGCCATGAATTTATTAGAGTTCGTGATGGTAAAAATATTAATTTGCTGGCCGATTCCGGTTTTGAAGCCAATGATACTGCTCGTTGGAGCAATTTTGGTTCAGTGGTGTCAAAGACGGGTGATGTTAATAATTTTGTTTATGGAGGTGGCTATAGTCTGCATGTGCCGGTTGGTGTTAAAGGTGTTTATTATAACCAGTCTAATAAAAGTTTATTGCCAGACGGCTTTGAGTTTGAAGCTAATCGTTATTATAGTCTAACAGCTTTGGTTTATATTATTAGTGGCAAGGTGGAGATGGTTATGGGTAAAGAGGGTGAGGATGACAGTCAAGCTGGCGTTTTAGCTGAGAATACCGGTGTTTGGCAAGAAATGTCTTTAACTTTTTTTAACGACTCTGATAACCGTGCTGATTTTTTTGCCATCAGACCTTTTGGCACAGCTGATTTTTATCTTGATAATATTAAATTTGAAATCGGCGAATCAACCGCTTATTCGGCTTATGGCGCCAATTCTTTGGTTTATGAAAAATTGTTGCCGGCCTATATGGAAAAAGCCTGTTATAACAATCCGCCGTCTGATTATAATTTTAAGGAAGATGCTCCGGCTAAATGTCATGAGTTTGCTAGAAAATGCTTAAAAGAAGAAGTTGGTTGCGATTTATATACAGAAACCAGTACTAAAGACACGACGGCGGCTCAAGTTAAGCCAACTGACTATTGCCCGGCAGAGTGCGTTGGCTATGATGCTTTTATTCAAAAGGCTAACAATTTTTATTCAGCTAAGGATGAATATTTTATCCCCAAAACTGCCAAAACCTGCAGTGCTAGGTCTGTCGGCTGTGGTTTGTTTGTTAATCTAGACAAATTAAAAGAAGGCGGTGAAGAGGACGAATATTTTTCCAGATTGCGTCGTTGTATTAAGCCAGATGACACTTGTGGAGAGTTTTACACTTGGGAAGGTTCTGATGAATCTGGCTATCAGTTGGTGGTTTATCAATTAAAAGAAAATAATCAAGCCGGTATTAGTCAGCCTGAGGTGGTTGATGACGAAAACCCCAATGATACTAATGACGGTGAGATTTGTGATGAGGTGACTTACGGCTTACCGCACGATAGTCCTGATTATAATCCTGACTGTCGACAATTCTATGGTCGTGACGGCAATGTTTCCTATCATTTAATATCAAAAACCATCACTTGTTCAAATAGCTGTTATCCTTATCGTTTGGTAGAGAATAATGTCGATGTGGCGATTAACAGTTTGGCTGATTGCCAAAAAGTAGCTTATGAAAATGGCGCTTGGCGTTATGGCTTTTGGGATGAAGAAAAACAAGAATGCATCCGTTGTCTTAATGGCAGTGAATGGCAAGATCAGCACAGAGCCTGTGTCTTTATGGCCGATCCGGACAAAAGTCAAACTTGTGGTGCCTCAGAAGTCGGTTGTGCTGAATATGAAGGTAACTTTAGTAATAACGTCAGAGTTATTTTCAACAGCACTTTTGAAAATAATAATCTTGATGGTTGGGGTCAAACAGTTAAAATCTCCAGTGAGGCCTTGTCGGTTGGTGGCCACTCTATACAAATAACAGCCGTTAATAATAACACTAAGGGTTGGTTTGAAAAAAATATTAAAGGGCGACTCAAAGCTAATAAGCGATATGTTTTGAGTTTTGTGGCTAAGAAGAAAATTGATAAGGCTGAAATTTCGGGTATTCATTTGGGCTCAAGTACTGGTACTGGTAAAATAAGCTGGGATTTTGCCGACAATGTTCAGTTAACAAACGATTGGCGATTATACAAATTTGATCTAGCAAGTTTGAGTGAAGCTGATTTACAAGAAATTACTAAATTAGAAATTAATACCAACGGCCAAAGTGACTCTATTAGACTTGATAACATTAAATTGTTGGAAATGTCCGATACTCACTATCTAGTTAAAGATTCTTGGAAAACACCAGAGTCCTGCGATCAGGACCAAGGTGGCAATCCGGCACCTTTGTTCATGCTTGGTTGTAAGGAATACAGAAATCGTGATAACCGAGTTTATAATCTTAAGAGTTTTGATAAATTATGCCAAGAATCTGCGGTTGGTTGTGAGTTGATGATTGATACTTTTAATTCCAGTTTTTATGGCAAAGAAACTTTTAATGATATTGTTGTGCCGGCTGATAAGTTTGCTTATATAGTTTATGAAAAAAATAAAGAATGTCGTTCCTCGGATAAAGGTTGCTCGCGCTTGGGTCTTAATAATAGTTTGAAAACGGCTTATAAAGATGTTTACTTGTTGAACGACCCCAATAGGTACGACGATTTATTGTGTACTAAAGATCAGGTGGGCTGTGAGGCTTGGGGTACTGAGACGGGCGGTGAGGTTTATTTTAAAGAGCCTGGTTTAAGGGCTTGTGAATTTAAGCAAGCTACAGATGGCAGTTATGGCTGGTATAAAATTAAAAGCAAGCATTGTTGCAACAGTGACGGCAGTGATTGCGCTTTAGATACCTGCTCGCAAAATAGTGATTGCGAGGCCAGTAAAGCGTGCTTAGAGGTTGATTCCAATGAGCCTTGTATGACATCTTTTAATAAAACCATTGGCCTAGGTTCACCTTCGGATAAAATTCAACCAATCGGTATGGCTGAGGATATTAAAGGCAACGCCGGTTTGTGCCCGGTTAACCAAAATGGTTGTACTGAATACATTGATCCCGAATCAAGAATTAGCTACAATCTAATAGCCAAAAGCGCTGGCCAAGTAGATTTGAAAACAGATACTTTATATATTATAAAAGCCGGTAGTGTCGGCGCTTGTCAGGGTTTAACTTTATATCGTTTGGATGGTTCTAACAATTTAGTAGCCAGTGCTAGTGTCAGCGCCGGAGCTGGTTTGAGCGAAGAATTTTATATTGATAGTAATGGTTCGCCAACAACGGTCACTTGCACTGTGGCTGGCGCTGAACTTAAAGAGGCGATTGTTAATTATCGTTTGGCTTCAAGTATTAATCAAGAAAAGCCGACTGATGTTGATTTTGTTTTGGGTCAAGTTCTGTTTAATGTTAGATCGTTTGATGGCGGAAAATATAATTCTCTAATTTACAACACCAACAAGAGCCAGTCCGGTCAGCCAACTTCAGCTAAGCCAGATGAGGATAATGCTAATAATTTATTAAAAGTTGATCCGGATCGTGAATGCGCTAAATGGCTTGGTTGTAAAAGCTATATTGAAAATCCGTCCAAGGCTGGTGATAAAATTTGCTATGAGCGCGGACTTTGCGACAGAATGAACGAGGCCGGTGAATGTGTCAATTTCTTGAGCGCTGGTTTAGACACACAAGGTCGTCCAACCAATCAGACTTATAGCAATAAAATATCAGATATTGCCAGCTTGTCTGGTTATTCTAAAGTTGGTTATGAAAAGAATTTACTTAATGCCGATTTGTATAATTTAGCCAACATGGTCCAAGAAGGCGAGGCCAGAGTTAAAACTAATGGCAGTTTTGAAAATACTTTTAATTCTGGTTTTAAGGTGGTTGGTGATCCTGATAGTTTAGCCACTGTGATAAGTGATGCCAAAATTTTAGAAAAAGAGCTTGGTTTTGGTAGCTATAAATTAATTCCTGATGGTCGGGCTGTGGCCAAGACTAATAAATGCGTGACTAAAACAATCGATAATGTTGGTGGTCGTTATTATGTGGCCTCGGCCTATGTCTTTGTTCGCTATGGCAGTAATCCGGTTAATCTAACCATAGGTGATCCCGATAATACTATTTGTCCTTTGGAGTCAGTTAATGATGTAAGTACTAAGAATTGTCAGTCTGGTCAAAAATGGGGCACTGTGGCCAGCACTAATGTTGTTGGTCGCTGGGTGCGCTTGGTCGGCAAATTTAGTCTGGCTAATAATTATCAAGCTGGCGGTGAGAGAAAGTCTAAGGTGACGGTTGGTATTTGTGGTGGTGATGATATGATTTATTTTGATGATGTCAGGATTGAGCCGGGTTTGAAAGAAAAAGATACCACTTATCTACACAGCGATTGTCGCTTGTACCCAGAGCGCGATGCCATGGGTTGCGACTATTATGATGCTAGTGGCCTAAGAAAGAAGGGTTGGTCTGGTTATTGTTTGGAGTATGATCCGAAGAATTTTGGTTCCTGTCTCTTGTGGTATCCGATTGATAAGGTTGAATCAGAAGAATACGAAGAGGGTGTAGCTATTTCCATTGCTAAAGATCTTTATTATTGTATTGATGCTGAAGATCAATGTAATATGGATAATAAAACTGAGCCGGAATTTTACTGCAAAAAATTTATTAAAGTTAATAAGGACAGTTATTGGTATGATAGAATTACCAGCGGTAGTAATTATTTCATACCTTATAAACTATTAGACCCAGATGCCAGTGATAGTAGTTCGTTTTATGCTGATTTTGGTATTAACGCCGGTGGCAAAACCGATCCGATTGTGATAAATCAAAAGGCTGGCAGTGGTTTCTACGGTGCCTATAGTCCCGGCTTTGATTTGAACGGTTATGATGAAAAAGCCACCATCGGCAATTCAGGCAAGAAATTGTTGCCATTTGTGCCGTTCTTTGGTTGGAGTTATGGTGGCATGCCCGAAGGCACTAATAGCAGAAAAGATCACCTTTGTTTAGCCTCTCTTGATAACAATGGACACGATCAGCCTTGGGAAGTGTCTGAAGATGATAGTTGCGGTGCTTCTAACGAGCAAATATTTAAAGATGCTAATGGCAACATACCTAAGTATGATAATTGTTATGTTAGGGGCGCTGTTGATTGGGACGATATTGACGATTTTGAGGGTTTAAATAAGGTTTGTGCTAAGTGGGATTATTTGGCTGATAGTGGCTATGGTCTTTGTACAGAATTAAACGGCGATGAAAATAATTGGAATGATGGCGTTAATGTTTGGAGAAATTACAAAAAGATTATTAGTGGAAGATATTATGCTTACTTTAAAGAAGTTGGTCGCAATACTTGCTGTGGCTTGTTGTGTAACTGTGACCGCACGGTTAGAGATGAAGATGGTGTAGAACGTGAGATACCTGATGTTAAATGTTCTACTAGTTGTAATGAAGAAGGTATTTGTAAAGGCAAAACCACTGATGCTTGCGATGATAATGATGATGCTGGTTGTTTCTTTGACTGTTTTGATCACACTAAATTTTATCGTGTAGCTAAGGGATCTGGACCAAGCGATTCATTTGGTATTAGCCGAGCCAGAGAGGCAGTTAAGCGTTTATTTACTAAATCAGACCAGTGTTTAACGTGGAATGGTAGCTTTTATGCTGAAGCGGATTGTGGTGGCAACACTATTATCTCGCCAAGTGGTAAATGTGCTAATAATCAGCGACCTAAAGATGAGAATTATAATCCTAATAATCCCAATGTTGATTATTGCTATGTTGAGCCTCAGGTTGGGGTAGTTAAGTTGAATGACAATCTGATGAATGATGCTGGCACCCACTATACTTTAAAGGGTCGTGGTTGGATAATCCTGCGCTTCACTAGCAGTGTTGACGCTCAACAACTGCCTTTAAGAAAATACAAGGTTAATTGGGGTTATAGTAAGGCTGGTATTAATGTCAATATGGTGCGCAATGTCAATATGTATTCACGCCCTGATATTAGTAACCCGCATATGGTTTATTATTTTCTAGATATTAATGACATGGATATTTGCTCCAGTGGTGGAGCAAATTGCCCCAGCGGTGCTACTAAATGCTGTGCCATTATACCTTCGGTGGAAATCACCGACAACTGGGGTAAGTTTAACCAAAGTGGTGGTCGTTTGGACAAACCTTTGATAATTTGGGAATAAAGTTTTATATACAGCAAAAATTGTCTTATTGCAGACGATTTTTGTTTTTTTATAGCCGTCTATATATGACAAAAATTCCAAATTCCAAATTTCAAATTTCCAATTTTGGTGTCGCTGAGCGACTATTTAATAAAAGGCCACGATAGTGGCCCTCGGAAATTGGAAATTGGAAATTTTGGTTTGGAAATTGAAATATATGGGTTGCGTGTTGCTGGATAAAAATGGTATAATAACCTTAACTCCAAGCTTATGGCTGAGGAAGATGTTGTTATTGAAGAAAGACCATCCGACAAGGCGAGCGATAGGCGACTGGCCTCTGTTTTGCGTCAGCAAAAACAGCAAGCCAAAAATAACAATCGTCCTTCAAAATCAAGTCGAGCCGTTAGTGTGGCCGGTTCGGCTGCTAAAACTAGCGGTCGAGCTATGCAAGCTGGTGGCGCTACTGTTGAATACAGTGGCAAGGCAGTTAAAGCAACAGGCAAAGGTGTTCAATCTGTTGGCAAGGGCATCACTAAAGGTGGCGAATCATTAACTCGTCTTGGCGCCGGTTTAAGCGGAACCGGCTTGGGAGCTATTGTCGGGGTGCCTTTGGCTATTGTTGGTGTTGGTTTAACAGGCGTGGGTGCTGGTACGCAAGCTGTTGGTAAGGGCGTGGAAGCTGGTGGGCGAGTAGCTGAAAAAGGTGGCCAGACCAGTCGACGAGCCGGTAAGCAATTATCTAGCGTTGGCTCTGATTTAAAAAAACACGCTCATACAAGCGGTTCTCTGCGCGCTCAAAAAGCTGACAAAAGGCGAGAAGGGCGTTCTTTACTGGGAGAAACAATCGGCTATGATCATAATGTACTTCATTCTTTGACCGCACCGGTCCGCTTGGGCACGGATATGGCTTTACGGACGGCCTGGATTAATATAATTTATAGCGGTGGTTTGAGTTTGATTTGGGTTAATATTCATGTTTTTTTTCGTTTTGTTTTAGGCACAGATTTCTTTTGTAAACTGGGTCGTGAATGGGTTAGTGGTCCAGGTAAGACTGGTGAAATAGCTAAAGGTGCTGGTAAATTAGGTAGTTTTGTGGTCACCAACGCTACTAGTGCTGTTGGTATAGTTGAAAGCATGATATTAGTATTTGTTGATGTGTTGGTTATATCTTTCATTCTTATTATTGTGAGTCTTATTGCCTATGCTGTTGGTATATTTACCAACCCTCTTGATTTTGTTGTTAGTATGGTTAATATTTTTTAAAAAAACTTTCTATTATGATTGAGTATCTAAAACAAAAAAAGTTTTTTTCGACTCTATGTTTAGTGTCGTTATTTGTTTTATTTTTTTTGTCGGTTAAACCGGCTCAGGCAGGTGTGACCGAAACAGCCGTAAGTGTTTTTGGTTCTATTATTGGTGTTATGGTGTCAATCTTTGGTGAGTTACTTTTAGTGGTTATTAATGTCTTAATAGTTGTTGCTCAATTTAATAATTTTATTGGTGCTCCGCCGGTGGTTACGGGCTGGATTATTGTTCGCGACCTTTGCAATATGTTTTTTGTCTTGATTCTTTTGGTCATTGCTTTCGCCACTATTTTACACATCCCGGGTTACGGTATTAAGCAATTATTCAAACGGGTGATTGTTTTTGCTATTTTAATTAATTTTTCTAAATTGATTTGTGGCTTGCTGATTGATTTTTCCCAAGTGATTATGTTGACTTTTGTTAATGCTTTTAAGGATATCGGTGGTGGCAATATTTCCATGCTTTTAGGCGTTGATCAGCTTTTGGCCCTTCGGACAGACGATCTTGCTCAAATGACTTATTGGAAGGTGGTTGGTTCTTACGCCTTGGCTTTTTGGTATGTGCTTATTATGCTGGTGGTTATGGTAGCTCTTTTAGCTACCTTGGCCTATCGTATAGTTATGCTGTGGATATATATAATTTTATCACCCATGGCTTATTTGGCTTCGGTAGTGCCTTTTATGAGTAAGGCTTCAAGTCAGTGGTGGGATCAGTTTACCAAACAATTAGTCACCGGACCCATGTTGGCTTTTTTTATCTGGCTGTCTTTGGCCACTTTGGGTCAATTTTCCAGTGGTACTAACGCAGATTGGTCTAAAAATATGGGTTTTGACGACCCTAAAGACAGGGATTATTTAAGGTTTGAACGCCCCAATGCTGGTGTTACAGAAATCGGCACAACTGACCACATGTTGCGTTTTGTTATTTCTTTGGGTCTGCTAATCGGTGGGTTGATAGTTTCCAAGTCTTTTGGTGGTGTTGCCGGCGGTGCTATTGGTGCGGTGGTTAAGGGATCAAAAAAAGGTGCCGGTTGGATGAAGAAAAGAGTTGTTAAGCCGGCAGGAAAATATATTGGTCGCAAAAGTTGGCAGGGCGCTAAGGCTGTTGGCCGAGGCGGTTTGGGTTTGGCCAAAACGGTTGATTATGCTGCCAGTCGAAAGCTTGCTGAAAGAAAAAGAACTTTTGAAGATCATGAAGGTAATGAATTTAAAATGCGCGTACCCTATGGCCATGAACAAGGTTTTTTGAGTCGTGGCGCAGCTTGGACCAAGGAAAACATGATGTCCAAGGCTGGTTGGAAAAAGAATCTAAGCGGAGCCACCAGGGCAGTTGGCTGGGAAACCGACAGGACTATCAACCAGCAAAGAGCCGCTGCCAAAGCCTCTGGCTATTATCGTCAGGGTGGTGTCAAATATGAAAAACAAGCTGACGGCTCATATATGAGCAAAAACGGTCAATTTTGGAGAGACCCCAGTGGTAATAGGGTTAGGGCTTATAGCGATCTTGGTTCAAAACTTCATCAAAATGTTCATGGCACTAAAGCCACTACAGGTATTGATAACGCCAGGGTGGCAGAAGATAAAGCCAAACTTGAAGAACTGGCCAAGCCTTATAAGGATATGAGTAAAGAGGAGCTATGGTCGTTAGCTGGCGGTACAGCTGATAATAATAAGTTAAAAGGCATGTATATGGCTTTGGCTAGTGAGGGTGGTTTTAAGAATCAAGACATGTTTGCTAAGGCTAATAATATTTTTGCTGAAGGCCAAAATCCAAGGCAACATAATGACTTTTTAGTGGAAACTCAAAAGAAACAAGCTGATTTGGTTTTTGACCCAACCGATAAAGACAATAGAGAGGCTTTCAGTAATTTAATTAAAAAAGGCAAGATTAAGCTTGAAGAACAAAATCTATCAACTCTGGATAAAGACAAACCAGCTGATATGGATCGTTTAGCTGATTTAATGGATGTCTTTAGAGATTCTCTGCATAAAGAACGCTGGTTTTCGACTATCAGTAAACTTGATAAGGAAGGTGATCCGAATGTGGTTTCAAAGATGGCTGAGGCACTTGGAAAATTATCTGATAAAAAAGAATTGTCTCGCGATGGAGCCAGAGCAGATTTAGGTAATATTTTAAATGATATTAATGGTCACAGGACTCAGGCGTCCAGTTTGCCTGACGGTCCGGCTAAGGAGGCACACCTAAGAGCTATTGAAGATTTAACTGCCCAGGCTCAGGCCAAACGAAATGAAGTCAACAAACATGATGCCAACACCATGTCTGTCCGTGCCGATCGCTTAATGCTTGATTTGAATGGCGATGCCACAAAAAGCTTTACTAATCGCCAAGGGGTTTTTGATGAAAGTATGTTTAAAAATTATATTTCCAAAGCCTCGGTTAAGCAATTATCGCAGATTAATCCGGATACGGTTAATTCCGAAGCAGCCCAAAGGGCCATGGCCGAGGGTATCACTTACGACAAACTTAAGGGTCTGCAAAAAAGTGGCAATAATCCTGACTTGGTTAGAAATATTGCTCAGGCCATGGCCGATAGTAATCACCCCGAAGCTGACAAAATTATGTATAACATTGCCAATGACATTGATGTTGATATAGATGCCTCTAAGGATAATAAGTCAATCCAAAAATTAATGCGTAAGTTAAACATAAGTGATGCTGATAATCTGACTAAAATTAATGAATTTAGAAGGGCTGGTTTGGCTGTGGATGAGCCGACTATGCGTAAATACTTCACTTAGTCTTAAATTTTTAATTTGTTTATGAATAATTATTTTCTTCAAAAAATTAAGAGTTTGCCGGCTGAAGTTGAGGCTTATTTAACCTCAACCAAGGGTGACAATTTGAATGTTTTAATTGTTGAAAAATATCGTTTGAATTTAGCGCAAATTCGTTCTTATGCCGATTTGCTGGCCAGCTTGTTTTTAAAAGAAACGCCGGTTAGTTCTTTGGTTGAAGAAATTAAGCATATTTTTGGTTTTTCCGAAAATGTGGCTCGTCAAATGGCCTGCGATATTATTGGTGTTAGACTTTTGGTAGTGGTTGATTGGTTGGGCGGTGATTTGGTTGGTTTGATTAAGAGCTGGGGTGGTGATCCTAATAAATACATAAGCCATGTTGAAGCGCAAAAAAAAGCTATTGTTAGCGAGGCTAAGTGGCTTGAAGAACAATTGGCCGAGCCGGTAGTTGAGGAAATTATGGACGAGGAAATTGACTGGGCAGATCGAGAGCAAAAAATTAAAGAAATTTTTGCCAATGATTTGGTGTCGGTTCTTGGTTTAAATGACAGACATTTAATTGGCGAGATTAACAACGACATTTTTTATTTATTAAGCAATATTCGCGAAACCATTAAAGACGAATTAGCTTCCATTATGCTTAATAATAATGAAATGTTGACCAGTGAAAAAATTGTACTTGACGGCAAGCAAGCCGAACCGACGATTGCCAATTGGCTGGCATACTTTTTGTCACAAAAGGGTAGTACTATGTTTGATTCATTGGCTTTGTCTGATTTTATTACTAATTCTGCTAATGCCAAGTCTTTAGATATTGGTGAAAAAAAGTTATTAACAGATATGTTGGCTGTCTATGGCAATTTAAAATTTTTCCCAATTAGTATGGGCAGTAACAATCCTGATGATTGGCATATTTTTCCTTTGCCACCGGTTGAGGAGGAGGATGAAAATATCACGCCACAGTCTCAAAATCAAGAGTCGTCTTATTATGATCAACCAATCCAAGCGCCGGCAGAAACCAGATTTGAATCGCCGACTGAAATCCCTGAACAGCCCAAGGTCTTGAGCCAGGAAACCGAAGCTCAAATTAAGGAATTACAAGAGATGGCTGAACGCTATGAAGCCAATAGCTTGGAAAGATTGGCCTTGGAAGAAGAAATAGTTAAGCTAAGAAAATAATTTTAAATTTTAAATTTAGAATTTTAAACCGTCTTAATGCTGAGTTATTTGCAAAAATATAGTCGTTTAAGTCCATCTTTGAGGCAAAGATTTTCTTCGCCGGAAATTATTGCCTCAATTAAGCACTTAGAAGCAGTCTATGGGGTTAATTTAGGCCCTTTTATTATTAAAACGCTAGTTGGAGAAATTTCAGCTAACCAAGGCGTTATGGTTTTGGTTAGCGATTTTAAATTAGCAAACGACAAAGCTGAAGTTTTAATGAGCCAGCTTGATTCCAAAATTTTTTCTTTGTTAAGAGTTTTTGAAAATCAAAATCCTGTTAAGCTGATTGTTGAAAAAGAACTTCCAACACCATCTACCAACGACGACAATCTAGACAAGCGTTTAGCCGATATTATCAAAGAGACAAAAATTGATTTTGCCAGTCAGGAGTTGGCCGAGCGTTTTAAAAAGATAATGTACACTCATCTTAAGGGTATTAGAGACAAAATAAAAGCTAAAGAAGCTTTGGTTAAACCGGTGGTTAGCGGTGGCTTGGGTTTTGACTTAAATTCAGCTGAAAACATTTTGCGTTTAGTAGCCAAGCAAACACCCAATGCCGAAATTAAAAAGCCGACTAGCTGGATACAAGAAGCGACTAGTCCGATTGCCAGAGATGCTGAGTATAGTTTGGAGGCTTCAATTGAGGCTAGGCGTCAAGCTAGTGAGTCTAAGGTGGAAACAGTAGAAGAAAAAGAAGAAAAGCTTTTAGCTCCCTTAACGCCGGCGATTACTGAAAAAGTTGCCACGGCTAAGCCAATCACGGCGCCAATCCCAAAAATCACCCAAGCCAAAGACGTCAAAGATCCAAAAATAGTCCAAACGCCCAAGGTAGAATCGGTGCCAGTAGTTAACAGGCCGGTAGTTGAAAATTTGCGCCGAACAGAAAGTGGCAAGATAAAAATGGAAGATGTTATGGGCTCGCCTAAAGTTTTTACACCAGTTGATGAGCTTAAGTATATGACGATTAGAAATTTTCGTAATTTAGGCAAAGAGCCGGAACGAGTAATTGAAATGATCAAGAAAAAAATAGAAGCCTTGGCCAATGAAGATTATAGCAAAAAAATAGCTGGTATTCAGGGTTGGAAAGTTAGTCCGGTTAATCGTATGTACATAGAAACCTACCAAGAAGCTATTAATCAGGGCAAAAGTATTAGTTTCGTTTTGGATAAAAAGGCAAAAGCTAATTCCGAATTTATTAATGAGGCTGAATTTGAAGCAATTTTAAAGTTTAATCAGGACTTAAAGGCCATGATGCACTAGCGTAAGCTAAAAATTAATAACTAAAATGGAAAATGAACAACCCAAAGGTAAAAACATTATAAAATACCGAGCTTATACTTTTAGTTTGAATGTAATTGATTTGTTAGAGTTACTTCCAAAAAATTATATTTTTGAAACAATTGGTAAACAATTGCTAAGGTCAGCCACTTCAATTGGTGCTAATGTCATTGAAGCGCAGGCCGGTAGAACAAGAAAAGATTTTGCTAATTTTTATCAGATAGCTTTAAAAAGCTCCAATGAAACAAAATATTGGTTGTCAATTTTAAAGGAGAAAATTAAAGATAATAATATTTTTAATAAAATAAATGGTTTGCTAAAGGAAGCGATTGAAATTAGTAATATGTTGGGCGCTAGCTTAATAACCTTAAAAAATAAAAAACTTTAATTTTTACCTTTTTGTTTTTACATTTTATATTTTACTTTTTACATTTATAGTATGCAACAATTTACCGTACCACAATTTATTGATGTTGAAGATAAGGTTATTGGACCTTTGTCGGTTCGCCAATTTATTATCATGTTGGCTGATTTTGGGTTGGTTTTTGCTGCCTATAAATTTTTTGACTTTTCTTTGTTCCTGTTTTCTTCTATAATAATTGTAGTTGTTGGTTTTATCTTTGCTTTTATTAAAATCAACGGCGCGCCCTTTCATTATTTTCTTTTAAATTTATTGCAAACCCTAAAAAGAAAGAATTTGCGAGTTTGGAATAAGGTGGCCGATTTTAGCGAAGATTCAGCTCCAGTTTTTAAGGCCAAAGAGGAGATACGACGACCAAGCGTTTCCAGCTCTCATTTGAGTCGTTTGTCTTTGGTGGTGGATACGAGGGGTTATTATTCCGGTGATGAAGATGAAGGTTCCTTGATTACCAGAGAAAAAACTATTGAAGATTTATTAGCCAAACAACAATAATCAAAAAAATATTTAAGTAAACATTTCGCCTTTAGCAAATTTTAAAATAATTTCGTTATATATTGTAAATTATGAAACCGCCAAAAAGAAGTTATATCCCATCAGCCCAAAAATATTTAAATGTCTCTGAAGTAAGGGACAATGCTATTGTTATGGACGACGGCACTTTGCGTTCAATTTTAATGGTTTCCAGCATTAACTTCGCCTTAAAAAATGAAGAAGAACAAAATGCCATTATTGGCGCTTATGTTAGTTTTTTAAATAATTTAAGTTTCCCTCTGGAAATTGTTATCCATTCTCGAGAATTAAATATAGAAAATTATCTTAATGATTTAAAAAATAAAGAAAAAGCCCAAACCAACGAGCTGTTAAAGGCGCAAACAATTGAATATATTGATTATGTGGCGGAATTGGTGTCCTTGGGTAAAATTATGAATAAGCGTTTTTATGTGGTGGTTTCTTATAATCCCTTGTCGGATGACAAAAAAGGTTTTTTTGATAGATTTGGAGAAATTTTTAGCCCCTCGTCTTTAATTAAAATGAAAGAAGATAAATTCCAAAAACTTAAAAAAGAGCTGGACAGGCGAGTGGACAGTGTGGTTTCTGGTCTGGCCTCAATTGGTTTAAATGTGGTTGAATTAGACACTCAAGCTTTAATTGAGCTTTTGTATAATATCTACAATCCAGATGTTTATGGCAATCAACCATTGCAAGACGTTAATAGTTTGAGAGTAGTTTAGATATAATTGTTATGATGAATTTAAATAAAGCACCACAAAAAGAAGCTGTTCCAAAGCCTAAAGATGAGAGGCCTGGTTTTGTTTTGGAAAGACCTGATTTAGAAAAATTGGAAAAAGAGGCCCAGCTAACAGAGCGAATTGTTTTAGAAGAAAAAACTTATCGTCGGGGTATTATTTCGATTAAAGATTTAATAGCACCTTCCAGTTTTGAAGTTTTGCCTAATCATGTTAGGTTGGGTGGCAAATTTTGTCGCACAATTTTTGTGGTGACTTATCCGCGCTATATTAGCGTTGGTTGGTTTGCGCCGATTATCAATCTGAATTCAACTTTTGATATCGCCATGTATTTTTATCCTGTTAAAACTTCTTTGGTCTTAAAGCAGTTGAAAAATAAATCAGGTAATTTGGAGGCGCAGATTGTTGGTGACGCCGAAAAGGGCGCAGCGCGTGATCCGATTCGTGAAACCGCTTTGCGTGATATTGAATATTTGCGTGATGCTTTGACTCAAGGCACTGAAAAATTTTTCCAGTTTTGTTTGTATATCACTTTGTACGGCAACACTTTGGAAGAATTGGATAAGACGACTGACACAGTTGAGGATATCTTTGGTTCGCGTTTGATTTACAGCAAGCGAGTCTATTATCAGGCTGAGCAGGGCTTTAATTCAACTCTGCCCTTAAATCGTGATGAGCTGGTTATTTCTTTTAATATGAATTCATCACCGATTGCTTCATCTTTCCCTTTTGTGTCTTCGGAATTAACTTCAGATGAGGGCATACTCTATGGCATTAATCGACATAATAATAGCTTGATTTTATTCGACAGATTTAGTTTGCAAAATGCCAATAGCGTAGTTTTTGCCACTTCTGGTGCTGGTAAAAGTTATGCCGTTAAATTGGAAGTTTTGCGTTCTTTAATGATGGGCACGGAAGTTATTATTATTGATCCAGAGTATGAATACAAACACTTGTCGGAAGCTGTTGGTGGCACTTATATTAATATTTCCTTAGCTTCCAAGAGTAAAATCAATCCCTTTGATTTACCCAGGGCGGTGGGCGAGGAGACTAAAACCGAAGATATTATTCGTAGCGCTGTTATTACGGTTAAGGGTTTGATTAAAATTATGATTGGCGAGATGACTTATGATGAAGATTCAGTTATGGATAGGGCACTCTTGGAAACTTATGCTAAAAAAGACATTACGCCAGACTGTGATTTGTCAAAAGTTGAGCCACCGGTTATGGGTGATTTGGAGGAAATTTTAGACGGCATGGAAGGTGGCACCAGCTTAGCCATGAGGCTTCGTAAATACACTCAAGGCACCTTTGCCGGTTTGTTTAATAGTCCAACCAACGTGGAGATGGATAACCAACTAGTGTCTTTTTCAGTTAGAGATTTGGAAGATGAATTGAGGCCAATGGCGATTTATATGGTGGTTAACTATATTTGGAATGTGGTTAGAAGCAAGGTTAAAAAGCGAGTTTTGGTGATTGATGAGGCTTGGTGGTTAATGCAACACGAAGACAGTGCTAAATTTATTTTTGCCTTGGTTAAACGTTGCCGTAAGTATTATTTGGGAGTCACCAATATCACTCAAGATGTCAACGACTTTTTACGTTCGCCTTATGGTCAAGCTATTGTTAATAATTCGGCTTTACAGCTTTTATTAAAACAATCCAAGGCAGCTATCGATTTGGTTGAAAAAACCTTTTTACTGACAGAAGGCGAGAAATATTTGCTTTTGGAGTGTGCTGTCGGTGAAGGTATCTTTTTCGCCGGCAACAAACATGCAGCCATCAAAGTCGTGGCTTCTTATACTGAAGATCAGCTAATCACTTCCGATCCTAGACAGCTTTTGGAAATTGAAGAAGCCAAAAAAGAATTTGCCGCCGAGATGGCAGCTGTGGAAGAACGTCAAAACAAGCGTCAATTAAATTTTGCTTAATATGGATTCAGATAAAAGAAAATTTATTTTACTGGCAATAGTCGTTATTAGTGCGACTTGCGTAGGTTTGATTATTTATTTTTTGGTTTTTTATACCTTTGACCAAAAATCAAAAAATCAAGAAGCAACTCCGGATATTACTCAAGCCGAGTTGCCTCGCATTAGCAATCAACGAGCTTCAAGCACGACCAACGATATGCCTAATATTGAAACCAACCAAGCGCCGGTTGATTTGGTGCAACAAGATGCCACCCAGGTTGCCAAGATTTTTGTTGATCGTTACGGCACTTATTCAAATCAAGGCGGGCAAGATCAGTTTAGTGATTTAAATTTATTTGTGACAAGTAAAATGAAAGACTGGCTTAGCAGTAATACCAAAGAATTATTGGCTGGTTTAAAAAATTATCAAACTTCGTATATAGTGACAACCAAAGCTGTTTCAACCAAAGTTTTGGAGATGGACAAGACGATCGGCAAGGCTTCAATTATGGTTTACACCAAAAGAACCGAGCAGACGGATAATGAAATCACAAAGGTTAATAATCCGAGTATTAGAATTGACTTATTGAAATCTGGTCGACGTTGGCAAGTTGATGGCGCTTTTTGGCAATAATTATGTTAATTAGGGAGGGGATATTAATAAAACAGGCCAAACGGCTTGTTTTATTATTGGCGGATTGGTTATTTCCCAAAGAGTGTGTTGATTGTGGCGCTGAGGGGGCTTGGCTCTGCACCGCTTGTCGTTGGCGTCTAAGCTGGCAACCATATCAAAGCTGTTTGGTTTGTGGCGCTGACAGTGATGGCTTGATTTGCCGTGGGCATGATTGGTTTTTGGATAAATTGATTGTCGCTACCGACTATAAAACAGGCAAGTCAAAAGATTTAATTAAAGTTTGTAAATATCGTTTTTCCACTGAAGCTGCTTGTGAATTGTCTGAATTATTGTGGTCATTTTGGCAAAAACAAAATTGGCGTTTGCCAAAAACGACTTTGGTAGTAGCCGTACCTTTAAGTCGCAAGCGTTTATATTGGCGTGGCTTTAATCAGTCGGCTATTATCGCCCAAGCCATGGCTAAAAATTTAGAGCTGGAATTCAGCGCCAAGGAACTAAGAAAAATAAAAAACACCCGTCAGCAAGCTTCTTTATTAGCTCAAGATAGATTGCTTAATTTGCAAGATTGTTTCACTTGGCACGGTCGTGATTTAACCGGCCGACCTATTTTGTTAATTGACGATGTGGCCACTACCGGTGCCACCTTAAACGAGTGCGCCAAGGTTTTAAAACAAGCCGGCGCTAAAAGAGTTTTAGGCCTGGTGGTAGCGAGATAATTAGGAGTTTACTCGGAGCTGGCGACGAAACAATTTGATATTCTGGATTATCTTGAAAAATAAATTTACTTGACCTAATCTTTAAACACAGGCCCTCATAGTTTAATGGATAAAACATGGGTTTCCGGAACCCACGATGCAGGTCCGATTCCTGCTGAGGGCACAAAAAACAGCCAAGATGGCTGTTTTTGGTAGTATTTATTTAGCAAATTATTCAGCTAAGGTTGGCAGTAAGGCTGAAATATTTATTTTTTTAAAATTTTTCTATATAATGCCATCATTTTTTCTATCATCACATCTGATCTGAATTGTTCGGTGGTTTTTTTGGCATTCAAGGCTAAACGATATCGTAGATTTGAATCTTTAAGCAAGAGATTAATTTTTTCTTCAGCCTCATCAAGATTATTAACAATAAAACCATTTTCGCCATCACAAATAATCTCTGGAGCCACACCAACAGGAAAGCTGATTGGTATCAGCCCCTGCGACATAACCTCAATCAAGCTTAAAGAAAAACCTTCATAACGAGAAGTTAAAAGTGCAATACTTCCGGCTCGTTCTTTGAGTAAATTGGGAATGGTATTCTTAATTTCGTTAACAGCCACAGAAAGTTTTGGAATATTGTCAGTTAGCCATCTTATTAGTTTTTTATTCCGCGACATAATTACAGAAAATTTATCAATTTTTGGAAATTTTTCAAAAAGATAAATAAGGCGATCAACGCCTTTTAATTTTAAGGTGAATGAGTCTTCTCCGATTCTACCTAAAAAAATAAGCGACGGTTTGTCGCTAAAATTTATGGTCGGCGTTTCAAACCAATAGTCCTCAATGGCATTATGAATGACTTCGATTTTTTCCTCGGAAATGCCCATGTTTAAGAGATCATTTTTTACCACCTGAGAGGTGGCTATGATATAGTCGGCGTGTTCGGCTGCGTATTGCTCAATGGAAGAAATGTCATTAAGTGGACGCCTGGTTTTTATATTAAGCTCTTTAAGCACCCCGTCTTTTTTGAGTCGAAAGAAAATATCACTGCACCTGTCTTCTAGTAAGGTTGTCTTTGGGACTGCTCGTAAAAAACCTATGGTAGTTGATCCAAAATGAGAAACCACCGGTTTGGAAAAACGTAAAAAGGCCAAGGGAGTGTAAGTTGTCCCTTGAATAATGTCATGACGTAATATTTCATCACGCTTCTCTAGCAGAGAATAAAAAAAGAGAATATTGTTTACACCCTTAAAATGAACAGGTGCGTCAGAAAGTAAGAATTGAGGATAAAAATCATTAACCTCTACGTCTTTTTCCCTTAATTTGCAAGTAATTAAATCATTAATGTAGTGCGCGCCAGTGCCTATTTTTTTGTCACTGTGAATAGATGCTATTTTCATGATTGCAGATTTATGTATTATGTATCGTGTTGTATAAAATTTTAAAATAGAGCCTCGTGTGACTGCGGAGAGGG
>Ga0210057_1001238_pt1 | contig 39473 bp, 36 predicted proteins | sample CryGeyCG2114_010_2_FD_183968 | JGI IMG/M metagenome (GOLD analysis project Ga0210057, IMG submission 183968) | Groundwater microbial communities from aquifer - Crystal Geyser CG10_big_fil_rev_8/21/14_0.10 (SPAdes) (version 2) | ecosystem: Environmental > Aquatic > Deep subsurface > Groundwater ... | reverse complement strand
CTTAAAAAGTAATATGTTTTTTTCTCTAGACGCAAATTTTTCAACTATATTAGCCGTACCATCCGAAGATCCATCGTCTATCACTATTATCTCTTTTTCCAATTTGTGAGTTTTAACCGATAAAACATTTGTCAAAACTTGACCAATCGTCTTCTCTTCATTATAAGCGGGAATAAGAATAGATAATTTTGTTTTTTCGTTTTTTTTAGATAATATCATTTAATTTTTTTTATAATTTCTCTGTCATTTCTGATAAATAACTTTTTATGCCTCTTTCTTGAAGAAACGACAGTTGAAAAATTCATTATAGCAAGTCCTAAACCAAAAATAAAAGGCTTATCAAGCCTCAAAAACGCTTTTATCACATGCACAGGCAACCACAGGATATGAGAAAAAAGTAGCGAGAAATCCGTGATATTAGTCCAAACAAAAAAGAATTGATTTCTATATGCGGTGGTATTTACTGCATCAGTCTTATAATGTTTTTTTATTGTTCCTTCTTCATGTCTATGCTCAACAATGCTTTTATTTTCAAATACCACCTCGTGTCCTGATTTCACGGCCCTATAAGATAAATCTATATCCTCCCAATAGAAAGGGTTATAGATAGAATCAAATCCTCCCAGTTTCTCAAAAATATTACGCCTAACAATACTACTTCCGCCTGAAATCCAAAAAGTCTCATCATTATCAACCTCTCCTTTTTCGTGGATTAAAAACCCCCTTGTCCAATAAGCTTTCCCCCGCCCTCTCAAGACAACTCTTCCACTCTCGATGCTTTTATCCATAAACCCCACGCCATAAAGATTTGGATTGGTGTCAAAATGCCTTAAAGACTCTTTAAGAAAATCTTTTTCTGGTGCAACATCTGAATTTAGCAAAACTAGATAATCTGCCAATGAGCTAAATGCTCCTTTATTGATATTTGACGAGAACCCAAGATTTTTTTTATTCATTATTAGTGTGATTTTTTTATCTGTGGTTTTTTTTATTACAGCTACTACTTCCTCCAGTTTTTTCGCTTCATCGCTTCTTGATCCATCATCGCTAATTATTACCCCTGCATTTTCATAGTCATTAATTGCAGCCAAAACAAAAGGAAGATTTTTTTTAATCAAAGCGCTTCCATTATAATTAGGTATTATTACGTCAATGGTTTTCATAGAATTTAGAAAAGTGTATTGTAGAATTTTACTACATGAGTTCCAGCAGATACAAATATTCCTCTAAACGCTAAGTTAGTTTTGTAAATCACAACATCTCTTCCGTCAACCCTAGCTCTCCATGTTGGGTAATAGGCATCTGCCAAAACCAAAAATCCGTTGGACTTGTTTTTTGTTTCAATTGTTATCGTATTCTCCTGATAGTCAACTATCTTAGCGCTTCCAGATGAGGCTTCATCTAGCTCAAGATCTTCGAATACGATAGCAGATTTTGAAAGGTCAGCTTCAAACATTTTTTTAATCGCATCCTGCTGACTTTTTGCATAAATTAGTTGTGTGACAAAAAAAACTCTATCAAAATATCTTTTGTTTTTATACACTTTCGTTTTTCCTTCCTGAAAAACTTTTTCAAATTTATTAATCGGCAAATCATCAAAAGAAAGTACATATTTTACATTCAGAAAATCAATAAATTTTGAGTCAACATTATGAGGCGTTATTATTCTGTTAAAACCAAATGGTGGCTGAATATTAGGCTCTCCACGCTCTACCGCACCAATAAACGCAGCATAATCATAAAGGTACAAAGGGTCATATCCTTCTATAGACTGGAGCTTGTACATTGTTGAGAAGTTTGGAGGAAAAATTCTCGAATCGTTTGATGCTATTCGAAAAATGTCTTTATCTTTTTGTAAATAATCTATTGTTTTTGTTGTGGGAAAAAGATACTCGCTTTTTGTAAAAGTTTCAAATTTTGTAAAAAATCTATAAGCATCAAATGAAACAAGAATTAAAAAACTTATAATAACCACTTTTCTAAAAAGCGTATTTTTGAAAAATCCAAGTGTTAAAAGAAGGCTTGATGAAAAAATAAATATAACAGTTGGTAATATAAAATTTCTTTTCGCCGTAAGAATATTTGTGTCCAGTATGTTAAAACCATTTTTAAAAATTACAAAATACCAAATAAATATGAAAGCGGCACTCAAAAACCCTATGGTAAAAATTAATCTATTTTTTATTTTCTTGCTACTTAATAAATAATCAAGGCCAAGTGCAGATAAAACGCTTAGCGAAAAACAGACAACAAACAATAACCTTGTCGGCTGAGCAGATGATAAAAAGGGAAAGTTAAAGATGTATGGAAGCTTGGCGAATAATGTTGGCAACGAAAAAATAAGGCTTGTAATCGCAGATAATGTAAAAAAAAGAGTCTTCTTGTCATGCCTTGCAACAATTGCGAAGAAAGAAAGAATCAACCCTCCGATTCCAATATAACCAACAAATTCTGCATAATTCCACACTCCCCAATAATTTAACGTTGCTGGATTTCCAAAAAAGTCGGGAGCCAAAAATTGAACTAGATTCTGCCACGGAATAAACCACTCAGGCTTTAACCATTGAGACTGATCAATATTTCTTGCCGATAAAAATATAAAACGTAAAGTTGGAATATACTGTATCAAGGTAATTAGAAAAAAAACAATATAAGAAATTAAAAACTGCAGAGCTAATTTTTTATTTCTAGACTGATATAGTCGGCCCAATAAATATATAAAAGAAAAAAGGAAAAGATAAAAAAACGTTTGAAGGTGCCCTGCAAAAAAAGAAAATACAAGGCCAAGTAAAAATATACCAAACCATTTTTTTGTATTATTGCCCTTATAAACCTTATCAATGGATAAAAGAATCAGCGGAAGCCAAAGGGCTGTGTGAATAATATTCCCCCATTCAAACCAACTCACAACAAAACCAGAAAATGAAAATGACACAACACCTAAAAAGACCGCTGGCAAAGACAACTTTAGATTTTTTAAATATAAATACATAAAAACTGGCAATAAAATAATCTGCATTATAATAAAAATTGACCAAGAGATAAAAAATGGCTTTACGAATAATATGATGTTTAACGGATAAAAAACCGCGGATTGAAAATTGGCGATAAGTGGTGTACCTGCCATTTGATAAGGATTCCAGGTAGGCAGTTGTGATTTAGCCAATAAATCGATAGATAAATTTTTCCAAGGGTATATTTGCCTAACCGGATCGGTTATCAAAAAATTCTTGAAAGGTATCCCATTTGGATAGTCATTGGCATACAAATCACGAAAAGGGTGATATAAACCAATTATTGTATCAGCTGGCGCAGGGATCAACCCTTTAAAAATAGAAGAAAGCGAGAATATCAGTAAAAACAGAAAAATTAAAAACGGGGAGTTTGTAAAATATTTTTTCATCTAACTATTTGCTTCAACTCTTTGGCAAAACGCTCAACTCCGAACTTTTTTACCGATCTAGAAGCTAAGACTGCAAATTTTTCTCTTTTTTTTGAATTTCTAGTAAGACTTAATGTTTTCCTTTTTAATTCTTCCAAGTCATCCCATAAGTATCCATTTTTGCCGTCTACCACAATTTCTTTTTGCCCACCAGTATTTATTACAACAGGAACACAATACGCACCCATTGCCTCACAGGTTGAAATCCCAAAATGCTCAACTAATTCTGGGTGAGATACTATATCTTCTCCAAATCCTGTTGCGTGCCAATATATTTTTGCTTTTGAGTAATTTTCCCAAATTTTTTTACTATCAGGATTTACAACTAATTCTATCGGGTATCCTTCCGACTGTTCTCTCAACTTTTCAAATCTGAGTTGCTGATCCTCTTTGAGACTTGCAACGATCACAAATCTCCAACCAGCCAAACCCTCATTTATCATACTTTTAAAAACTTCTATCATTACACTTTGCTTCTTGTAGTCATCTCCTTCTATATTATTTCCTGAAAATCTTCCCACATGCAGAATTATATTTTCTTTTTTTATTTTTTTATCAAATCTCACATCAACTGGAGGATATAAAACTTTACTTTTTATTCCATATTTTTTATCTATATATTTTTTTGTAAATTCCGAATTACATATGTAATCAGTTACCTTTGTAAGTTTGAATTTGTTTTTTTGTGACTCAACACTAACCCACTCTGTTGGAAATTGAAAATGAAGATACAATTTTCTTGAAAAAAGAAAAGGGATGCTTCCATCGCTTAAATAGACAATCGCATCATACTTTCTGCTCTCAAAAAGCCTCTTGTAAATAGGTGTGTCTTTTGAAAAAATATTACTTTTAACCTTTACTTTTGATAAGTCGATTCCAAATTTACTTTCTGCTTGACCAAAAATTGTTTTATCGTTCCAAAAAAAAACTACTTCGTTTTTCTCAGCAAGAAATTTAGCAATATAAAGCATGTATTTTTCCCCACCCCCGAGAGTATCAAGGTAGGGATCATAAATTCCAATCCGCATATTGGTATTGTATCAGAAACTAACTAATTTGATAATCAGCTCTACCTAACTGATAAGCGAGTATTGATTATTTACAAAAGCTGTGTTACATTATTTTTATGCTAGATCTTATTCAAGGAGAAATATCTTTACTTTTAATTACCGTTTGGTCTCTTTTTTGGAAGGGGATAGCTTTATGGAGAGCCTCAGATACAAAGCAGAAAAACTGGTTTATAGCTTTGCTTGTTATAAATACTGTAGGTATTCTTGAGATCGTTTATCTTTTTAAATTCGCACAAAACAAATTAACAATCAAGGAAATAAAATCTTGGATACCAAAAAGAAAAAAGTCTTAATTCTTCTTAACCTGCTTCTCCCAAAGTTTTGCGTAAGTTATAAACATTGAAAATGCTTGGTAAAATGACTCAATAACTCCCTCTGTTCCGTTCTTATATCCTTTTTCTAAAAAATAAGATTTCAAAAATCCAGTTGCCATAACTCTTATAAATCGCCACGAACTCATCTTAGGATGATTTGATTTGATTCGTAAATCCGCTTCATAATCCGACCAAAAATTTGTTTTTTTAACCATCTGCGAAAGATTGCGGTGTGTATAGTGAAGCAAGTGGCTTTTTAATAACCCAATCTCACCTTTCATTTTTGGCGTTTCATGAACAACCCCCTCCCATTTTAAAAAAAGAGGCTTATAAAAAAGGCGTTCTACCCTATCTTCAAATTTCCAATCACGGTTGAGAAAAAACGTTTTTCTTCGAACAGCATATCCAGCAATTCCTAAATTTTCTTTGTAATTTTTTATTGTTTCTTTTATTTCCTCAGCCATTTCTAAAGTTATTTTTTCATCTGCGTCTATATAAAAAATCCAATCATTCCGAGCTAAAGATAGCGCAAAATTTCTTTGAGATGCAAAATTATCAAACCTATTCTTAATAACAGTGGCGCCTAATTTTTCAGCTATCTCTACCGTTTTATCAGACGAATACGCATCTAAAACAACTATCTCCCCAGCTATAATTTTTACACTCTTAATACACGCCTCTATTGTCTCCTCTTCATTTTTTGTAATAATTATTACTGAAATCATTTTTTTGTTTTGTTTTTAATCTTGACCACAGTAGAGCTTAGACGAATTGATCCTCTTCTACTGACAGAGGCGTACTGCATTATGAGTGCAACTCCCATCAAAGTCAAAACTCCAAATGCAAAGCCCCCTAATCCATACTTAAAGCTTGCAGGATCATAGTAAAATTCTACCATATGCTCTCCGGAAGTTATTACTACTGCCCTAAAGGAATAATCAGCACGCATTATTTCTCTCTCTTTCCCATCAACTTTCGCTTTCCATCCAGGATAATAGTTATCAGTCAATAAAAGCAGTGCATTTTTATTTGTTCTCACACTTACTAATACTCTGTTTGGTTCATAGCTTTTAATTTTTGCCTCACCAATAGCTCCAACTTCAACATCAATTTTAGGATCTTTTTCAAGGATTAGTTTATTTTCAAAATCAAAGTCTTGTGAGTAAAAGTTGTCAATAATTTTCTTTTTGTCTTCCACAATAACATAGTCATAATAAAGTTTTGCACGCTCTATGGCTTGGTCATTTTGATATAGTTCAAATTTATCATCGGAATAAATTATTTTGTGCTCTTTATTCCATACCGGGTATGCCCAAGACTGATTAGTATCAGCTTTAGGATGAAAAATAAGACCACCCCCAAGAAAATTTATAACTCTGTCTGTATATTTACCGAATTTGTCCAATTTCACAACAGATCTCTCAGGATTTAAAAACGTCCCATCAACTGATGAACGGATAAACTCACCATAGCGCTCAATATAAAGCGGGTCGTATCCTTGAAGTGAAGGAATTGAATAATAGGTTTCAACTTGCGCTCCCAGGTTTCCAAATACTCTTCCGTTACCAATATTATCTTTAAGCGCTTTTATAACAGGGAGCTTTACAAAAACAAATTCTTTAGAATCAAAGGGCATCCATTTTTGTACAAATCTAAAACTGTCAAAAGCTACAAACAATAAAATGAGCATGAAAACAACTTGATAATATTTTTTCTTAACAAATATTAAGATTAAACTGACAAAAACTGTAGCTAAAAAAAGGCTTGTTGGAAGAATGAGATTTCTAATCGCAACGCTCGTATGTTCTCGTCCTGGAAAACCAAAAAACAAAACTTCAACCCAAACAAACAAAATAATTAAACCAACAATCGCAAAGGGGTACATAACATCTTTGTGCTTTTTCTCAAAAAAAGCGCGTGAAAAAACATCAAAACCAAATCCTGCAAGAACTGAAAAAGCAAAACTAAATAACACAATTATTCTTGATGGCGTACTAGTTGACAGAACCGGCAATTTAAGACCTGATAAAAAATCGATTAATGGGGTCTGCAATGAAAACAGAAGAGCCAATAATCCTAAGCTTAAAAAAATCCAAACTAGATGACTCTTTCTTTTCGAAAACAAAGCAAAAAAAGCAAACAATAATGGAATTATCCCTACAAACATTGCCCATTCGGCATAACTTCCGACCCAATCATTCCTTGTTACTGAATTCCCAAAAAAATCAGGCGAAAAAATAGTAATAAGATGGTCGAGTGGAATTCCTCCTCCGTTGATAAATATTCCGCTCCTTGAAGAATTAAGATAAAACTCAACCGACGGAAGCAGTTGAGGCAGAGACAAAAGTATTCCTGATAAAAATCCGAGAAGAATAAAAAATGTTTTTTTCATCTTTTTCTCTGTGATTGCTCTGAGTATATAAAAGCCACTCAAGAAAGCAAAAAAATATAAGCTTGTCTGAAAGTGACCTGAAAAGAATGAAAACATTATGGAAAGAGCGATCAAAAAAATACTTCCAAGTGATATTTTTGAAAATGTTCTTTCAATTCCCAATATTCCCAATGGTAAAAATGCAATCGCCATGGCCAAAGTTCCATATGCCATCCAGACTGTTATAAACCCACAAAACATAAAGGAAACGGCAGAAATCCCAGCCGCAATTTTGCTTGCCTTAAATTCTCTTAAAAGCAGATACGTAAAAACTCCCGCCAAAAGGGGCTGCAACAAAATAACCAAACTCCAAGCATCGATAAAAGGCAGTACTAAAAACAATAAATTAAATGGGGATAAAACTGTCGATTGAAAATTCGCCAAGTGCGGATTACCTGAAAAATTGTATGGATTCCAAAGAGCAAAATTACCTTTTTTTAATTCCTCAATTGTAAAATGCTTCCATGGAATTATTTGATCAGTAATGTCTGGCATTGCCCCATTCTTAACAGGACCCCAAAACTGAGGATAAGAACTCCACGGCGTGAAATGATTCACCTGGTATGTTGAAGAATATGGAGCTAGATTTTTTATTAGATAAGGACTAGCGAAAATAAACCACAAAAACAGAATAAAAGTTAAGATATAATATTTTTTAAAAAACGCGATTATATTATTTTCCATTTAGCCTTAACTATAACAAAAATTAACATAAAAACTAGCACAATAGAAATTAATGAAACCATATTTGCTGCAAATCTTAATTTTGTTTCTTCGAAAACTACATCAACTTTGTGCCTTCCTCGTTCTACATAAAATGTTATTATTCCTCTGTATCTAGCGTCCTGAAATTCGACTTTCTTATTCTCTTTGCCGTCAACATATACTTTCCACCCCGGAAAATATAGGGTGTTTTCTTTAATTCTCGCACCCGATGCTGAAACTATTTGATATGAATGGCGAGTAGAAGTTCTCTGTGTCTGCATAATCTCAGCTTCACCCTCAACGATTTCAATTCTAAGCTTTGGTTCTCTTTCCATAAACCTAACAGACCAAACAGGAGAGCTTTCACCAGTATCCGTTGTCCCATAATAAACTTTCTCATAAAAAGAATCCGGTTTTTGTAAATATCCGTTTGCTCTCCAAAAAGAGATCGTCGGAATGATTGCAAGTAGCGAAAACAAAACGAGTAACACCATGCGTATTTTTGGATTTTTTACAACGGACAAACCAATTCCACCCAATACTGCAGTAGCAAATATAACTATTGACAAAAATCGCCATGGAAACTGAAACTTTTCAAGTATTGTGATTGTTTCATATATTGGTTTTGAAAAATTAAGCATTAATATTATCCCGAAAATCGCGTAAGCTACTGTTCCAAGAACAAAAAAAGCCTTCTTCCTTTCTTTACCAAAAAGTCTTTTGAAAATTAAAGGAGATAAAATTAGGGCCAAAATGCCTACAGCTCCTATTTGAGTTGTAAATTGACCAGTAATTCCATAGCTCCATTGACCATAAACAAGATCTTTAAAACCAACGAAGCGCGAAAAAATCTCACCTCCCGTTACTATATCCCTAAGCGTATATTTACCTTCAAAAAATGCAGGTACCCAAAAAAAGCTAGAAAGCAAAAAGCCTAAAATTAAATAAGCTAAGGATGTCAAAAAAAATTTGCCAAAAAAATTATTTTTACTCCAAAGGGAAAGCATATAAAACCCAACAAAAGGGAAGAACATTAGGGAAATCGCATTGTGTGAAAGAATTAGCCCTGCAACAGAAAAAGATAGTCCTAAGCCATACCAGACTTCTCGCTTTTCATTTTCAGTTTTGTAAAACTTTAATAAAAAGTAAAGAATAAGAGGGAGAAATACAAATGCAACGTGCTCACCGATTGCTCCCCTAACATATAAATCAACAAATCTGTACGGGGCATATAAATATAAAATTGACGCTAAAATTGCAGAATTTTCATCTAAAAAATTGCGCACCCACAGATACATTGCAATTCCGCTTGCCACAAAAGACAAACCAAAAACAATTTTCAAAGAATCGATATATGAAAAATTTAAGAAATGAAAAAATGAAGCACTATAAGACGGCAAGGGATAAAGAAAGCTTAAGATGGGATGTCCATATCCCCAGTTTAAGTTTCCTGCCCACCTGGGGATAATATTCCCGTCAGAAAGCGATTGGTAAAAATTTGCAATTCTTGCGATATGATCCTGCCCATCATGAGTGATAGGCAAACCCGAATGAAAAAGAGGCAAAAGAGGAAGTGAGAAAATTAATAAAAGAAATAGAATTCTAAATTTTGATCCGTTTTTAAACATAAATATTAACTGACTTTTTCAAAAAAACTCCCCTTACCAAATTTTCTAAAATAAAAGTCTCTTACTCCTCTTTTTTGCCATTCCCGTCCGTTTTTAAAAACTCTAATACTTTCACGAAGCAGTGCCAATTTCGCACGAAGGGGAGCGTGTGAAAATCCAAAAAGAAGCCTGTTTCTGGTTATGTAATAATCCTGAAGCGAAGATCCAGAACCACCACCTGATCCGGCATTGCTATGCCAAAGAAACGCTTTAGGAGTATATAAAATTTTGTACCCTGCTTTTTTAACTCTCACATTTAGATCTCCATCTTCATAGTACAAAAAGTATTTATCATCAAACATACCAACTCTTTTTAAGACTTCGCATGAAATCATAAAACAAGCTCCTGTCGCAAACTCCGTATTGAAAATCTCGTCATATTGACCTCGGTCTACTTCATCCACTCCGCGATGAGAGCTTATAACGTTATTCCAGTCTGTTATCCCTCCCGCATACCATATTACATTCCCCAAATCTTCTTTTTTGTATCTTCCTTTATGAAACTCTGAACCTTTTGCAAAATAAATTTTCGGTACTGTTATGCCAACCCTATCATCTCTTTCAAAAGGCTTAATTAACTCTTCAATCAAACTTTCATCTACGATGGTGTCGCTATTCAGAGGAACCACAAAATCCGCGCCATGCTCCAATGCATAAGAAAAACCCATATTGTGTCCACCTGAAAATCCCAAGTTTTCTTCATTTTTTATAAAAACGAGATTAATATCCGAATAATCATTCTCGTCTATTTCAAACTTTTCTTTCGAGTTGTTGTCTATCAAAACGACATTCAGGTCAATTCCACGAGTTTTAAGTTTTTTAAGAGACTTGATGCACTCAATGGTTTTGTCATGAGTATTATAATTTAGGATTGTTATGTATACCTTTTTCATATTAGAAAAATCTTCTGAGCGGATTTTTTGATGAGGACTTCTTTTCATGTCTTATCCAATGCTCAATGTCATGCGAGGTTTTCTTATACTCTTCGCCAAATAATTCAAGTGTATTTTCATCTTCATTTCTAAATTTATTTAGCTCCCAAAGTTTTGTGAAAACAACAAAATGATAAAAAGCCATAAGTAGTGAAAGTACTAGCCCATGAGCACCGTCTTTGTACCCTTTTTGTAAAAAAAATCTACTTAAAAATTCTGAAATTGGCATTCTTATTGCATCCGAAAGCTTAAATTCATACCCTTTTGCAACTAAGTTTTTTGCTTCAGATTCCGTGTAAATTCTAATCATCTTATCCAAAAACTGGCCAATCGATTCATAATTATAGTGGACGATGTCCTCTTTAAAAATTCCCACATCTCCGTTAACATCCAATAACTCGTGTACATGTTTTTGGGCAAACTTTCCTTTATTTTTTTTAAACAGTCTTATTTGATAATCAGGATACCAACCCGTATTCTCAATCCACTTTCCAAAAATTATATTCTTTCGAGGAATTTTAAAACCGCTCAGCGAAACTTCTTTTTTTAATACATCTTGTATTTCTTTTCTTAATTCAGAACTAACTCTCTCATCAGCATCAAGACTCAAGATCCAGTCCCCGCTTGCCTCTTCAAATCCAAAATTCTTATTTGCATTAAGCATTAGATTATTTTCTCGTTTAAATATTTTATCTGTATATTTTCTCGCTATGATTTGAGTTTTGTCAGTCGATGAGTTATCAATAAAAATAATCTCATCTGCGAATTTTACAGATTCCAAACAGTCTTTAATCTTGAGCTCTTCGTTATACGCCGAAATTACAACAGAAAGTTTTTTCATATGTATTTAAAAAAAGTACTTATTTTCTAATAGATTCAAAAACAAACCTTGAAGTTTTTAATAAATCATTTCTTGCTATTACCATCAATACACCTAAGTATATTATGCCAGAAAAAGCCATTTCCAAAAAGAGGGTAGAAAAAGAGGTAATTATATTTCTTGTAAGAAGTATAAATACTAGCATCACAATAGCAGCAGCAAATTGACGAGCAACTGGTCTTACAAAAGAAAATTTTACATATCTTCTTGCAACTACAATAACAAATATTGAACTTATTGAGACAACGAATGAAGCCAGCGCAACTCCATTGAATCCGTATAGGAATATAAATAATGGTGTCAATATCCAAGTTAGCGCGGTCCAAATAACCATAAAAATGAGAGTAATTTTCACCTTACCAATCGCATTAAGAAAATTTGTTAAAGGAGTAGATATGGAAGAGAAAACACTATTTAGAGCAAAAAACGTTAGGGCCAAAACTGTTGGTTCCCACTTTTCGTATCTTGGTATTAAGGTGATTAAGGATGAGGAAAACATTATTAGCCCAACAGCTGCTGGAAAAATGAAGAATGAAATCATAAAGAGAGATTTTTCAATTGCAACTCTTAAGCCGTTTTCATCATGCTGAAGCCGACTCATAGAAGGAAATGTAATCTTAATTACATTGTCCATAATAAGTCTCAATGGAAGAAAGGCCCATTTTTGAGCAAATCCAATGTATCCGACTTGAGACAAAGGCAAAACTTTTCCAATATATATAATTAACAAATCGTCTTTAACAAGAGCAAGCAGGCTGTTTGCTTGAAATGGAATTCCATAGGAAATAAGTCTTCTAAATGTAGGCCTACTAAATGAAAATCCTATTTTCCACGGTTGAACAAGATATGTTGAGATTAAACCAACAATTCCTCTCAAAACTACTGCAATAGTAAAGCTATTGATACCAAATCCCATTACGGCAAAAATAATAAGAGCAACATTGTAAAATATATTCTCGAGTATTTGTGGAATAACTAGTTTGTTAAAATTCAAATTTCTTTCAAGAAGAATCGTAGGAATCGTCCTTAGAGAAGAGAGAAAAAATGAAAAAACGAGTGCAATAAAAAGCATGTATCCATCTTGGTTAAGACCATAGAATGACGCTATTTGCTTTGAAAAAATAAGAGTTGGGATAACCGCTGAAAGCACCAAGACTTGCTGAGCCGTAAAGGTTGTAGTCAATTCCTCGCGAGTAATAGGATCTTTCTTTTGTATTAGGGCTGCAGCGAGTCCTATATCTTGAAAATAATTTAGAAAAATTATTATTGCTGATACGACAAAAAACACACCGTAACTCGCAGGATCCAAAAAGACGGTTAATATAAAGCTTGCCACAATACCCAGTACTTGTATTAAAAAAGTACGAGATACAAGAGCAAAAACTCCTTTTATAGATTTACGTGCGATTATGTCTAAATCAAATTCTTCCATTGTGAATATCAAGCCATAAAGTAAAACTTTCAAGAACAGCCCTTACAATAACAGGCAGATTAGCTCCACTTTGAATACCATACTTCCTTGGAAAATGAGTTACTTCAACTTGTTCTATTTTAAGCTTTTTCCGTCTTGCTTTTGCCAGAATTTCGCTTGTTATCATTGCCCCCTCAGATCTCAAAGGGGAAATCGTATCAAGCCCAACTCTTGTAAACATCTTAAAACCGCAATCAATATCACGAAAGTAAAATCCAAAAAGAACAAAATCCCAAGCTTTAAGAAAATTCATCAAAATATGCCTTTCAAAACTATCTCTTCTCTTCTTTCTATAACCAATAACAACATCAGCACTTTTTATTTTCTCAATAAATTGCGTGACTTGGGAAAAATCGAACTGTCCATCTCCATCAACAAAAACAATATATTTATATTGAGAATTAAGAAACCCTTCTTTTAGTGCTGCTCCATACCCCCTATTCGGAAAGTGAGAAACTACCTTAAAATTCGGATTTTTCCCTGCAAGTTCTTTGGCTTTTTTAAGCGTGGAGTCTTTTGAACCATCATCAACCATGATTATCTCCCATTTATTTGCAATTGTGGGGGCAACTACTGCTGCGTTGCTTACAACTTCTTCTATGTTTTTTTCTTCGTTCCAGAAGGGAAAAAAAATTGAGAGCTCAGGAAGTTTTTTTTGCATAAAATTTATCCAATCGTCTTGATATTATAACAACAACTATAGTCACAATTCCAATAAGACTAAGAATATTTGCGACTATCTCAATTTTAGTTTCGGATAAAATTAAATCAATACTATATTCTCCTTTCGGAAGCGAAAAATATACTTTACCGTCCTTTTCAAAAGTATTTGTTTTTTCACCATTAACGTACGTCTTCCAAGAAGGAAAAAAGGTTCTATTTACAAAAAATGAAGAATTCGTTTTAGCATCTATTTCAATATTTAATCTATTAAATCTTTTATCGTCAAATCCCAACACATCCACCTTTCCGACCTCAACCATAATCAATCCTCCTTCTCTTGCAGGCGCCTTGTTTTCAAAACTTGAAGGAAGATATTCATCTGAAATTTTAGAGAATATATTCTTAATATTTTCAGTGCTCGTAAAATAGTTACTGTCAAGAAAAAGTTGTTGTTGGAACGTAAATAATTTTGTATTTGTATAAAAAGTGGAAAGAATAATAAGTGCTACAAAAACAACTGTTAAATATTTTAGACTTTCTTTGATAATAGAAGATATAAGAAAAACAAAAATCCCAAGGGTGACTGAAACAAAAAAACCGGAAATATTAAGAAATCGCCAAGGAAATTGCAAAAAATCTACAAAGGGGATAAGTTTCCATATGAATAAGGAGTAAGGCAGAATCATAAAAGTAGATACGAATAAAAAGAGAAAACTAGTATTAATTATAAATCGAGTTTTCTTAAATTTCCGATACCAAAAAAGGTAAATAGCCAAAGAAAAAATACTAAATACAATATTAACTTTACCAAGCCTAAAGCTCATTCCATCAAGACAACCCTTTGTAGAACCACCAAACCCCCATACACTATCCCAAAGTTGGCCGATGCAAACAAAATGATCAGGATAGTGCGCTCCTCCTCCAACCTGAGAAAGTACGTTTGTATATCCCATCTCCAAAACTGCTGGAATAGCGTAAAAAGAAGATAGTAAAAAAGCCAAGGACAAAGAGGAAATATATACAAAAGCTAAATATTTCCTAGAACTTGAAATCAGAAAAGAAACAACCATAAGTGGAACTACGAATAGCATTAAAATAAAAAAAGAAAGGTTATGAGAAATTACAACGAGCGCAAGACTAAGTGAAAGTCCCAAAATATAAAATACTGCCCTCTTCCCTTCAACACTCTTTTCCCGATAAAGATAGTGCAATTTAAAAAGAAACAGAAAAACTAACGGCAAGAAAGCATAAGCAAAAAGCTCTGCGAGATCTCCCCTAACATAGATATTTACTGCGTGATAAGGAAAATATAAGTATACGAGTGATGAAACTAGAGCTGGAAGATTTCCGAAAAATTGCTTGACAAAAAAATACATGGAAACCCCAGACAAAATTATTGCAAACACAAAAACTACTTTTGTAGCAAAAAGCGCGCTCAAACCAATCAAAACCAAAACTCCCCCCATGTAATAAGGAGGCACAGAGTAGAAATTAAAAAGTGGGTATCCGTATCCGTATCCAAGATCAGCAACCCATCTTACCGGAAACATCCCAGACGATAGACTTTTTGCCATTTCAAAAACACGAGTAACTTGGACACTGTCATGAATTGGGAAAAATCCAGAATCAAAAAATGGCAAAATGGCAAAAACAGAAAGCATTAGATACAAAAAGAGTGCCCAATTTTTAAAAATCCAGTTTTTCAGTCCCATATATTTAATTTTTTTACAAAAGAAAAAAGCAGCAATGCAGTAAGTGAGATCAGGCTTACAATATCGGCCACAAATCTCATTGGAGTCTCGTAAAAAATTAGCGTCACCTGGCTCTTTCCTTTAGGCAACTCAACCTCCATAACTCCTAATTCATTCCTGTATGAAAGCCCTACTTCGCTTCCGCTAACATAAGCTTTCCAACCTGGATAATAAATCGCACCAACCTTAACGAGCGCTTTTTCCGAACTCACATTTGGCGCAAAAGTTATCTTTTTAGAATTATAAATTAAAGAATCTATTGAACCTTGGCCTTGCAAAAACTCTATTTTTTGACTATAGCGTTCAATGGGTTTTATCTTAACCCATTTTGGCATATATTCATCTTTCACCGTAGTCGTTGCTTCATTTGTCGCATAAAAAACATCTCCTTTATCAAAAAACTCTGCTGGTTTTAAAAATTTAAATGAAGAATAAAAAAGAACAGTAAGTAGAACAACAATTAAAAAAGTTTTGTTTTTGAAAAAGGCTACGATATACGCTGATAAAAATGCCACTCCCAAAATAAGCAATGACAACAATCTCCAAGGAAATTGAATAAGAGAAGAAGGAAGATTGCCCCAGAAAGACGTGCTAATTCTTCCTGATAAAACCAGGCTCATAACGGAAATAATTAAAAAAAACAAAAAAAGTTTTTTGTATTGCAAGCTGGATTTTCTTTTCCAAAAATATATAAAAAAACTTAAAAGTATGACAATTATGCTTGATCCTCCAATGAGATTAAGTGTAGAAAAATAAACATTTATATTTGAAATATTTGTAGCAGAGAAATTTGTGTAAGATAGTTCTAAGAGTGCAGGAATTGTAAAAAAAGACGACATTAGCACTCCCAAAGAAAAAGAAAGAAAACCAAATACAAAAACTTTTTTTACAAACCCTTTTCTCAAAAACAGGTACATAAATAATATTGGAATAAAGAAAAGTGACATCGTGTTATGAGAAAGAATAAGGAGGAATACGCCAAGACTTACTAAGAACAAACTCATTCTATCAATACTCAAAAGAACAAAAGGCACTATTGCCAAAGCTAATACTTCACCAACAGATCCCCTTTTATAGACATCAAAAAGGTGATATGGTGTGTATAAATAGAACAATGATCCAATCAATGCTGCCTTTTCACCAAACATCTTCCTTAGCCAAAAAAAAGAAAAAAGAGCTGATAACACAAGAGATCCACCTAGGATAATTTTTATAGTACTTACAAATCCAAACCCCAAAACATGAATCGCACTTCCAAGGTATAAAAATCCAGGATATAAAAAATTTGCAACTGGATATCCGTACCCAAAATTTAATCTCCCCAAAACCCTTACTGGAAACTCTCCGTTCCGTAAAGCTTGATAAAAAGCCGAAAGCCTAATAATCATCCATTCCCCGTCATCGCTTTGGAAAAAACCAGAATGAAAAAGATAATAAATAGAGGGAATAGACAAAATCAACAATAATAATACAAAAAAATGCTTATTTTTTATCAATGTAAGAAAATTATTTTTCATTATATTAAAAATTATTTATTTTTTACAATTAACAACTTCACAACCCACAGAAGGATTATGGATATTATAGATATGTATAGTCCGTAATGAAAGCTTTTGGGCTTGAATTCAAAAATAACTTCGTGCACCCCAGATGAGATCTTAACCGCCCTGAAACTGTAATTCGCAAGATATATTTTTACATTTACTCCGTCAATTTTTGCAACCCAACCTGAGTAATAATTATCCGACAAAAAAAGCAGGGCTTCTGATGAAGAATTAGTCTGAATCTTAACAACATTCGGCGTGTATGAAATTAATTTAGATGAACTTTTTATTTCGTTTTTATTTATTTTTGGATCTTCAAACAACACTAACTCATGTTTTTCATCAAATTTTTCACTTAGAAGCGTATCTACAGCCTCCTTTTTAGTATTTACAACAACATATTTATTTGTAAGAAAAAAGCGAGGCGCAGAAGCGAGATTTTCATATATTTGCCATGGCTTCCCCTGCCAAACTAACCTATAGCTACTTTGGTCAAAAGTATCGTAGTCGGGGTTTAAATCGTCAGTCAACGAATCGCTTTTATTCAGAATGTACTTTACTCCCAAAATATTGAAGATCTTTTGGCGATATATATTATCTTTCAGATCATCCCTTCCAAATCCTGATGCAATATTTACATCAGATCTTGGAAGAATGCTTTTAATCACTCCATTTTCTGAAGAAGAAACTAATTCCCCATATCTTTTGATATGAAGTGCATTATATCCATCAGTTGTAAAAATTTTCTCATGAACTTGAATATTGGGCGCTATATATGCGCTGCCATATCCCCAAGACCTATCTATTCCTTGAATTTTTTTTAGTTCATCTAAAACTTGGGTGCTCGGATATACAGAAGCGCTTGGCGCAAAGGGTGTAATTTTTTGAAAGAAATAAAATAAATCAAAAACCGTAAGCATAAAAATTACGTAAAAAGTTATGAGTCTTAACTTCTTTACCTTTAGCATCGAAATAAATAACACTACTGATGAGAACAGTAACAATGTTGGAAAAATAAGATTTCTTTTAGATATGGATAGATTCTCCAACCATGCAGAGTTTTTAAGTATCAAGGGTGCAAAATACACAAACCCCCAAATAAGAATAAATACAAAACTCATTACACCAACTACCTTTAGTATGTTTTTGACGCTAAATTTTCCATAAAAATGTTCTAGTCCTAATGCGGCTAAAACACTTGCACAAAAAGAAAAAATAAACATCATCCTTGTTGGAACCGAAGTTGATAAAATTGGAATTTCAAAAGAATAAATAAATCGTCCTATAAAGGTGTCAAAAGTGAGTAAAAGACAAATTACTGCGCTCGCCAAAAAAAACCAAAAAAACTTTGTTTTTTTTGCAAACAATGAATTGACCAAAAATAAAAGGGGTACAATTCCTACATAAGTAACTCTCTCGATATAAGTTCCATTAAGCCAATAATTTCTGGTTGCAGGGTTTCCAAAAAAGTCCGGTACAAACAATGTAACAATATGGTATGGCGGAATAAGAAAATTGAAAATAGATGAACCGTAAGAAGACCTGGCAGAATTTAAAAAAAGTACAATTGAAGGAAATAATTGAGCTGCAGTTAAACCCAAAGAAAGAACAAGCGCAAAGAGTATGTATAAAAGCAGTTTAATTTTTGAATTTTGTGTAAAAAATATATTAAAAAGTGCAAATGCCAAAACAAAAATATAAACATATATAGAAATCTGTATATGCCCAGCTAAAACTGACAAAGCCAGTGATAATGTTAGTAGTAGAAAATTGATAAAACTAATCTTTTTTTCTAGCCTTAAGACAGCAAGGAAAGCAAGCGGAAGCCAAAGCGTTGCATGCCCAATATTTCCATATTCCATCCACACCACATTATAAGAAGAAAAGGCAAAAATTAATCCTCCAAAGAGAGAGCTTTTTAAGGACAACTTTAACTCTTTTAAAAAAAGAGTGGTAAAGAAAAAGGCCAAAAGGGGGGAGATAAGTATAAAAATAGTCCATGATGCAATGAAAGGAAATAGAAAAAAAACTACGTTAAATGGGTACAAGGCTCCTGACTGTAATGAGGCCAATTCCGGATTTCCTGAAAATACATAAGGATTCCACAATGGAATCATTCCACTTTTTAAAACGCTTATGGAAAATTCCTTCGCTGGATAAAGAAGTGTCAAAACGTCAAAATCCTGTCCTTTGTTTGGGTATCCTCCGGGAGCAAAACCTAAAAACGAATACGAATTATAGGGCGCATACTCTCCAAGTAAAAGATCTCCCGGGAAAGGAACTTGCCCATGCACGACAAGTTTTGTAAAAAAAATAAATGATACGAGAATTGCGGTAAGAAAAAAAAATCTAAATTTTTTTTTGTTCATCAAGAGTTATTTACTAATTTGGTACTACACGATACAGCCGAGTGTATGAATTGCCCGTGCCTTTTTTTTGCTCAAAAACAAGCTTGAGGGGCCAATTTTTAATTTGATTTAAAAACTCATCTTGATTTGAGAAAAATACAAAAGTCGGCATTTTTTCAGCCCTTTGCAAAAGTCCCTCTGGAATAGTATTTGGTACAGGGTATATTCCCTCTTTTTCTATATTTTTATTATCACCAAGATATATTTCGACACTATATGTTGGCAAAGATCCGAAAGTACCAAGTGATGCAACAAATATTTTTTCCTTTTTTGACTCTTCCAGAAGAATTGAGATTACCTCTTGCGACCCACCACCCGCAGGCCACCCATTTATATATTGCTCTAAATCTGAAAAAGGTATTGGGGCGCGAGACAAATCATTAATTATATAAAAATCTGCCCTTAACATAAAAATCAAAAACACAACGACTACTGCGGCCTTGACAAGTGTTTTTTTAAATCTGCTGACTATGTAATTCAAGCTATATGCGGCAAGGACAAGAAGGGGTACAGTCATGAAAAGGATGAATCGTGGATATAAAATTCGCCCAAACATAGCAAGAGCTAAAAAGGGTGCCAGAAACCAAATGGCCAAAAGCATTTTTTCCCAAAAAAACTCTTTTCTTTTTATAAAAAACGCTGCCATAACCAATACCAATACTGGGATAGACATATAAACATAGATCCAGTTAAACATTCCCATTAGATTTCCCTGAAAAAAAGTAAAGGGATGAGTGATCCAATCATGAAAAGGATACACAAAAATTCCGTTTTTCTCATTTATCGTATGGTAAAAAGGTGAAAGGCGAAGAACAGAATAATATATAAGAGCGAAAAGCGTTGAAATCAAAGCAAGACCAGCCCATTTAAAAAGAGGCTTTAAACTTGCCAGATTCTTGAGACTAAACTTCTTAAATTCTAAAAGTATGATTGAAAAAGGCAAAAGATAGATAAAGAAAAAAGCAGAAGTTTTGGTCAAAATTCCTCCCCCGATTACCATACCCAGAATTAGAGCAATATCCAGCCTCTTAAGTCTTACGAGGAGTATTTCAAAATAGAGTGCCCATATGGCAAAGGCCATAACAAGAGAATCGTAAAGCGCCATCCTGTCATACACAAGCGCAAAAGGAAACACAAGATAAATAAGGCTCGCAAAAAGTCCTACGCTTCTATTGCTAATAAAGCGGCCATTGACCCGCTTACCAAAGATTTGTGATGCTAAAAAATAAATTCCTATTATGGAAAAGGCTCCAGCAATAACCGAAACCAGTCTTCCTGCAAGAAGTGGATCATTGACGACTCTCATAATCATCATATCTATCCATACAAACAAGGGCTGCTTGCCATCAGTCAGGGAAATAAATCTCCAATTTGGATCAAACCTAGCAATCTGAGACCAACGTATATAAATTGCTTCATCTGTAAAAAGAGGAAGTGAGGTAATATTTGCAAGTCTCGTAATTAAGTACCCGACAAAAAGTACTCCCAAAATATAATATTTACTAAAAAAATCAGATAAAAACTTCATATGAATAATTAGCCCAACTTAACAATTTTATACTTTTTTTGTACTTTATACAAAAGCACAAAAACAATCGATAAAACAATTGACGAAATATTCAATCCTAAAAGCATTTCAGGAACAGGGCTATCCCAATTACCAAGATACAAAAATGGCAAATATTGAAAAAGTGAAAAGAGTGAAAAAATAATAACCGGGATAAGAATGAAATATTTTTGCGCGATAAATGATAGAAACGGAATGACAAACAACAAATACCATGGCTGAAAATTTGTTCTTAATGACGCCAAAATGACTGCGAAAATCATAACGATCCCAATGCTCAAAAAGAATATTTGGTTATCAATATCTCTTTTTTTGAAAAAAATATGAAAAATAAAAGAGGGAATAAGGAAAACTGTTGCAAATTTAACACCAACTGACAAAAGGAGAGAAAAAACAGATTTAACTTTTTTCTCTTGAAAGAGATAGTAAATTGCCAAAAGCGCAAAAAGGACCATGAATGTATCATTATGAGCTGAAACCAAAGATTCAGTTAATACCAATGGATTGAGGGCAAAAAAAGCAAGCGCGTAGGTTTTCTTTTTTGAAATTTTATCAATTAAAAAAGCGCATCCTAAAAAGGTGAAAAGCGCTAAAAGTTTAAAACAATAGAACGTTAACAAAAAATACCCAAATCCTATAAAAGACAATGGGATGGTAACGGCAAGCCATGTTGGTCCATAAGGATAAACTCTATGCGTCCAATGCATAAATGAAAGCATCGGATCACCTGGAAAATCTAAAGCTTTATGAAGGTAGGGATTCTGATGATAAAAAGTAACAATTTTTGCATCAAAAATATAATTAAATAAATCATAAGAAAAAGCGTTATAAGAAAAAAACAAAATCAAGCTTACGGCAATAATTATTTTCCAAAGTGCATGTTTTTTGAGCATTCCACTATATGCAAGTCTCAATGTAATTAAATAGAGAGCAAATAATAATAGAATAATTAGCACAAAAAACGAAGCTGATAATGGCCTATTGAAATATCCAATGTACTGAAAAGCCTTTTGTATATGCTGCCAAATAGATACTTGAGAAAGCGTTAGAGATAAATCAACTTGTGTAAATGAATAAAGAAGAAGTAGTAAAGCTCCTGCCACCCAAGCTGGAAGTATAAATTTTTTAAGCATGTTATTTAATAAATTCCTTTTATTATATTCGTTCTTATTCTCATAAGCTCGCTCAGCGCCTCAAATGAATCACGAACAGGATTCACCCTCCTTGTTTCAACATAAAGCCATTTTACGGGCACTTCTTTAATTGAATATCCAAGCTTTTGTCCAATATATAAAATTTCAACATCAAATCCTGCGCTTACAGAAGAATTTATTTTTGTAGATTTAAATCCCCCGTGTATTTTATTTATTTTTGAAAAAATTTTATCTGATGCTTCCTTTTTAAAAATTTTAAATCCGCATTGCGTATCATCAATTTTAGAAAGGCCAACAAGAATTGTTCTTGTAATAATCATCCCTTTTGCCATAACTTTTCTTGAGAATGGAGCTCCTTCACGATGATCTTTCCTAGAACCAATTACAATATCAAAATTCCCCCGCATATATGGGAGCAACTTCTCTACTTCTTCAATTGGCGTTGCTTGATCCATGTCTGTAAACAAAACATAATCGCCTTTTGCCTTGAGCATGCCAGTAGTTACAGCACCCGCTTTTCCTGTGTGATTATTTTCAATTACTCTAAAACCCTTGTTCTCTTTTGCAAAATTAACAACAAACTCACGACTTCCATCATTCGAGCCGTCATCAACAACCAAAACCTCATAGGAATATTTCTTCTTGCTCAAGTAGTTTTTAACTTTTTCAAGAGTTCCTTTTTGGAGATTAGCCATCTCGTTATAGGAAGGAATAATAATTGAGAGTTTAAAATCATCCATAAATACAAAGTTTATTATACACAAAGCATGAAGATTTTTAAATCTATTTAAGCTTGAATTTAAAGCGAGGCTAAAGTAAAATATATAGACAAATAGGGCCCGTTCGTCTATCGGTAGGACAGCAGATTCTCATTCTGCTAAGGAGAGTTCGATTCTCTCACGGGTCACATAAGCTCAAGATTTACTCAATGTTTATTCCTATTTTTTAACTATTTTCTAAAATTCCTCCGCACAAATCCATCCAAATATATTGACTTTATTTCTTGTTGCGAGTATAAATCGTTTTATGAATGAACAAAGAACATCTACTGAATCTAATGAGGAAAGAATAGCAAGTATATTAGAAGCTTATAAAACATCCTCCGCAGAAAAACACAAAGAATTTAAAAGAGGTTCTTATAAAGAAGTTAATGGAAAATTCTCGACTGGACTACCTGTTCCAAATGTCGTAAACCCAACTGACCTAATGACAAGGATTAAAGAAGAACAAAGCCGGGAAATGACGCAAGATTATTTAATTGGAAGAGGTTTTGAATTCGAGCAAACAGCTACCGAACTTCTAAACGCGTACGGGACTGTTGAGTTAATGACTTATGCTAATGAAGATTCGACATATGTTAAAAAAGGGCTGAGAAGAACTCTTCCTCCTGTCAAATTTAGCTTCAATGGCGGCACCGGAACACTTCATTTAGTAGAAGGGGTCCGTGAAGATGGAAACAGTATGGGATTTACATTAGAAGCAACGCTTCCAAACGAATATGACCAAACCGGAATAGCCAGCCTAGTACCTGACAATGTCTCAATTATACGTTACAGATCTCAGCCCGCAAATGCTCAAGAGGCAGATTTAGTCATTGGGACATTAAGCTATATGAAGCACCAATTAGAAACAGGATCAACCACACGATCCTAAGCCCCATATCAACTTCTCAAAAGACACTCGTGAACTATTCACTTTTTATAATTCCAGACAATAAATATTCTATCAATATTTCGATCTAATCTGCGGGGAGGGATTCCGGCGCGAAGTTGTTGCTCTTCTAAGCTTATCCACAAACGCTTCATGTCATTTAGCCAGCTTTAAAAAACTATAGAAATATAAGAGTCAAAATCGTAGAAATAAGTCTTGACAAAAAAATCCAATTCCTATAAAATTCAAGCTGAAAAGCAACAAGTATGAGTGTACACAGAGAACGAGAAATTTCAGCAGTTACGAACATGATGGGCTTAGATAGAAGAGCAAGGAACGTTTATGGCAAAATTAGAAAAAGAGATGGGTCCGAACAGGATGTTGACGATTTTAGAATCACTCCTGGTGGTTTCGGAAAACCCGGATATGTTGAATTTGTTACCTCGTTCAGTCATAAAAAAGTAGTTATCCCCGAAGAAGAATTTAAAGGATTTGAAGGCAGAGATGTGGAATACATAACCGGAACAGAAGTGAAGCTTACTGATTCACGTTTCAAAGACTCAAATCCCCAAAGATAATCTGCTTATTGTTCAAATAGAATACCGTAATCTACGCTTTTAAACTCTGTAGATATTCATCCTGATTGCAAAATTCCAATATAATCCGGAAGGCCATTTAGGCAAAAAATGGACTGATAAACAATATACCCCAACTTAAAAATTAAGAATTATCAACAATAGTGCTTATAGCTCTGGATGCATTGGTTAATCTGCGGGGGTTGGTTAAGACCCAAAGCCTTAAATCTCTTTTTAACTCAATCTTATTTAGCTTTTATGTTATAATTCCACCATGACAGAACGAGAACCTAAAAGAGCTGAAAGAAAAAGAACAGTAGCGCCTACTACTGAATTTGGGATTGTATTGACTCGCCACAGAGAGCTTTTGGGCGTCAGTCTTACCGATTTGTCAGAAAAAAATGCAGGGAATATGACAAAATCGCAAATTGAACAAACCTCAAGAATCTCACATGACGGCAAAGCACTTATGCATATGGGAGAAGATGTGAGAAAAAAAATTATTCATTCTCTGGTAGAGAGCATGATTTCTGGAGCTAAAATATTAGGAAATACAGATCCCGATTTACTTATTTCGATCAAAAGAAGCATTGTTGAAGATTTAGAAAATGCAATGCAATGAGATATAGAAATGGAAAGACAAAAACCTCTTGCAGTATCAGTTGCAACAAGACTTTCACGAATAACAGGAAAGTCTCTTTCGGAATTAGATATGCGTCTTAAAATTTTGGAAGGCAGACAAGCCACCCCTGATCAGACAATTTCTTTTCTGTTTGAAGCACGTCCACAAGAAGATAAATCAAAACAAACTAATTAGTCAGCTGGGGTTGGTTGAAGATGGGTAATATTTGCACTCGGCTCTTTTTCTCCTTTTATTTCACTAAGTCCTGGAAGCGATTTTGTAAGAGCAATTTTTAATACGTCATCCATATGAGACACGAATACAAATCTTAGTTCTTTTAATACTTCTTTTGGCACATCCTCTAGGTCTTTTCTGTTCTCTTTGGGAAGTATGATCGTTTTGAGTCCAGCTCTATGCGCAGCTATTAATTTTTCTTTAACCCCACCAATTTCAAGAACCCTTCCTCGAAGTGTCATTTCACCAGTCATACCAACCAAGTGATTTACAGGAATTTTAGTTAGAGCTGAAACAATTGCAGTCGTAATTGCACTCCCAGCTGATGGTCCGTCTTTTGGCACAGCTCCTTCTGGCACATGTACATGAACATCCATTTTTTGATAAAAATTTTCCTTTATTCCAAATTTTGCTGCTCTTGCCCGAATATAACTCATTGCTGCTTGGCAGCTTTCTTTCATAACATCCCCGAGCTGTCCTGTTAGAATGAGCTGTCCTTTACCCGGCATAAGTGCAACTTCTATAAATAAGATGTCTCCCCCTGCTTGAGTCCAAGCAAGTCCAGTCGACATTCCTATTTCATTTTTCTTTTCAGCCAGAGTCGCCGAAAATTTTGTCGGACCAAGAAATTTGGCTACATCTTTTGCTGTTATTTTAACTTTCCCCTTTTTCCCTTCAGCAATTCTTTTGGCAATCTTTCGCAAAATTGAAGCGACCTCACGCTCCAAGCTTCTCACACCCGCTTCTCTTGTATATCTCTCGATTACATAATGAAGAGCGTCATCCGTAATTTCCAAATTTGAGTCTTTCAATCCATGGTTAACAAGCTGCTTTTTAAAAAGGAACTTTCTTACGATGCTAAATTTTTCATTCTCCGTATAACCAGCAAAGTTTATAATCTCAAGCCTATCGCGGAGTGCTGGCGGAATAGTATCGAGAACATTTGCCGTTGTTACAAACATTACATCTGATAAATCAAAAGCGACATCAAGATAGTGGTCTGAAAATGAATCATTTTGTTCAGGATCAAGTGCTTCAAGAAGTGCTGCTGACGGATCACCTCTATAATCCGCTCCTACTTTGTCTATTTCATCAAGCATAAAAACAGGATTGCTCGTGCCCGCATCTTTTATCCCCTGAATAATTCGTCCAGGTAATGCTCCGACATAAGTCCTTCTGTGCCCTCTAATTTCGGCTTCATCGCGAACACCACCCAAAGAAACTTTTACGAATTTTCGTCCTAATGCTTTTGCGATAGAACGCCCAATTGAAGTTTTCCCAACTCCCGGAGGACCCACAAAACAAAGAATAGGCCCTTTCATTTTTCCGGACAGTTTGTGCACGGATAGGTATTCAACAATTCTTTCTTTTGCTTTTTTTAATCCATAATGCTCATCATCCAAAATTTTCTCAGCAGTCTTAATATCTATATTCTTTTTATCCTTAATTCCCCAAGGAAGAGATACCAAGGTTTCAAGATAATTTCTTATATATCCAGCTTCAGGATTGTAAGGAGTTGTTTGCGAAAGTTTTCGCAGTTCTTTTTCCGCTTTCTCTCTTACGTCTTTTGGCATGCCGCTTTTTTTAATCTTGGCGTAAAGTTCTTTTATCTCACTACCTTCATCCCCTTCGCCCAATTCTTTTTCAATTGTTTTTATTCGCTCTCGTAAAATTGCCTCTTTTGCACTTTTTTCAAATTGCTCTTGTGTCTTGCTTGAAATTTTTCGCTCAAGCTCCAAAACTTTCACTTCTCGAGCCAAAAACTCATTTACTTTTTCAAGTCTCTTAAGAGGGTTGATTGTTTCTAGAATTTGCTGTCTTTCAGATCCTTTAATATCAAGGGTTGATGCAATTTGATCAGCTAGCTCATTTACAGTGACATCTGACATTATGTTCATAAAAACCAAAAAGTCAGCTTGTTTTCCTAGGCTTAGCGCTTTTTTAAATTCTGCAATAACATGATTTGAAAGCGCTTTGATCTCCGCTGTCTCTACAATTTCTTCATCTAGCTCTTCAATTCTGGCCATGAAATACCCATCTTTTGAATTGTAGGATAATATTTTTGCGCGAGAAATTCCCTTGACTAGTGCATTTACTTCTCCATCGGATCGAATCATTCTCTCGATATGAGCAACAGTCCCTATGGAATAAAGGTCATCCGTTGTTGGCTCATTTTGTCTGGGATTTTTTTGTAGTGCAAAACAGACAGTTCTTTCACTTGCAAATGAACTTTCAAGAGCAGCCAAACTTTTTGGCCTACCGAAAGTCAGTATTGATTCAGTGTGGGGGAAAACGATTCCATCTCTTATTGGAATAACTGGTATTAATTTTTCTGTATCTTGTGAGCTTATTCCTATCATGTTCTAAAATCTAATCTATTAGCAGTGTAGCAAACCCATTGCTAATTGTCAAGCACTTTCTGAGCGCGAGTTTGATAATATCAAATTGAGGATAAGAACACTATAAAACATCTAGAAATAGCTGTCAAGAGGTATAAAATTATGCTGCTGTTTGCAATCCCGGCCTTATCATATGCATGTGCAATTGTCCTAGATCATCGTGCACAGTATGAATATCGGCATTTGGGTCTATTTCCTTGCATATCTCATTCACTCTACTTTCATCATAATAAAAAAGGTTCTGCTTGTCTTCCTCTTGATTAAATATATCCTTAAAAAGAAAGTTGAAGGCTAGCCCTACTCCTGCGAATTCCCACATTTTAGAAAGCATCGCCCTCATGTAATCATAATTATCGGCGTCCGAAGGATTTGTTAAGACGCCAGAGGCAAAAACATAATCAAATCTATCCCTAAAATTATCAAGAGTGCCTGTTAGTATATCCGCAAGCACAAAATCTTCCTTTGGATATTTTTTCTTTGCCTCGACAAGACTTGGCTTATATATATCAACTCCCAAATACTCCCTTATATTAAGTTTTCTTAATATTTTTGACAAATCGCCCGTCCCACACCCCACATCAAGACAAGAAGAGCCACGAATTGACACTCCGCTTTCAACAGAAATATTGAGCATCTTCCAGTAAGCATCAGATTTTAATTCAGAAGAGTACCAAGCATCTTCCGTATTCGGACGCTCACGATAAAATGCGTCGTTCCTGGCAAAATCCCCAGGTCTCAGTCTGTCATACTCAGTCATGCGGGAGATTATAGCAAAGTTGAGAAAGAAATGGTATCAAAAAGGCGCAAATCCCAGCTTGGATTTTAGTTACTTCGCGAAGGTTATTAGCAGAACTATTGCACCGACTGTAATTATTGATAAAAATCCAAGAGTTTGAGTCAGAAGAGAAAGGGCGTCTTTTTTCTTTCCATCCACATACATTTGAGCGGATTTCCCAAAAATGAGAAAACCCGTGATTGCCGCTGAAGTAACAAAAAGCAAAAGAAGAGTAATTGGCACAAGAAAAGTGTTAGAAGCCCCAAGCTTAACAGAACCTGCGTAATACATAAAAGAGCCGACTAAAGCTACATACAAAGCGGTTAGTGATGCATTTGTCAGGGCTATTTTTCTGATTTTATCCATAATACCTATCTTAACGGGTCCTTCGAAGTTTTTCTGCATCGTCTATATTTTTTGCAATGTTAAGTTCTTTAGGATGTTCCAAATCTGCATCTGGTGCTATTCCCATCTGATGAGCATTCTGAAGTACATCATCGTCAGACTCAAGATCCGGCGTTGTCCCACTAACTGAGTCACTTCCTGTTACACTTGGACTTTGTGAAGATTGATTTTTCATATCCTCCATGTCTTGTGCGAAAGTATCATTATCAACTTCCTTGTCATACGATACGGTTTTGATTTTTTTTGCTTTGTCATCCATAACAATATTATATTCCCCTGAGTTTCCAATAGCAATCTATAGCTATAAAAATAAGGAAACTATAAATCTCAGCCTCAATCTGGTAAAATACGAATATGCATTGGGAGATCGTCTAATGGTAGGACGACAGATTCTGGATCTGTCTATCTAGGTTCGAATCCTAGTCTCCCAGCAAATACGGACTATGACCCTAAAGCCGCGGTTCACCACTCCTGCAAAGTTAATAATCCCGAATTAAGTTCTGGGAAAAGGAGAATGTATTTGATAAAAAGCAGTATTATTGCGGTTATAATGATGAAACGGTTCGAGAGACCATTTGCTTCCTAATTACCGGAATCCATGTTCAACAGGCAAAAATAATGTTATTATGATTTAAATGTTGCAAATCTTTGGTTATATATCTGCTCTATTAAGCATCGTAATGATTGTTCCCTACGTAAGAGACATTTTTCGTTTAAAAACTAAGCCGGAGAGAGGATCATGGTTTATTTGGACGTTTTTAGGTTTTATTGCATTTTTTTCTCAACTTGCCAAAGGCGCAACTGATTCTCTGTGGCTTACTGGTGGACAAACAGCAGCTGTTCTTGTGGTCTTTCTGCTTTCTCTTAAGTTTGGATATGGAGGCCTCGGAAAACGGGACTCTCGAGCTTTAATAGCTGCAGGAGCTGGTTTGATTTTATGGTACGTAACACGAGAAGCTACTTTCGCCATACTTTTTGTAATTCTTGCCGATAGTATCGGAACATTATTAACAGCTTTTAAGGCATATGAAGATCCAAAAAGTGAAACATTTAGTACGTGGATCATATCAGCCATTTCCGGAGTTTTTGGAGCGTTTGCGGTAGGAAGCTTCAACTTAATTCTACTTGCCTATCCCATTTATATTGCATTAGCAAATTCTGTAATTGTAGGAGCGATAACTGCAGGAAAGAGGCGTAAGCGAGGCCTTAGGATTCTAGTAAAGTAATCTAGGACTATAACGACAAAATGGGTCTGACCGACATTATCAACTAGCCTCATTTAGCTTCAATATATTTCACTAAAGTGGTATAATTGCGGTCATGATAGAATCAAGACTGTACGATGGTAAAACGATTGGAAAAATGTATGATCAACAATCACAAGCATATAAAGAATTTGCTGATCAGCGTTTTGCCTGGCTTTTTCTTGAACAACCGGCTTTCGATGAATTTATTCCCGATTTATACAAACCAGACACAAGGGTTTTAGACATTGGATGCGGAACAGGAGTTGTTGATAGACATTTAAAGTCTAAGGGAATATTACCTGAAAATATTATTGGAATTGATCCAAGTCACGAACAGATTAGGATCGCAAGAAAACTTACACCAGACGTTCACTTTATTGAAACCTCCGCTACGGAATTCGAACTCCCAAACGGAAGCATAGATCTAGTAATCACCAATACTGTTATTCATCATTTGGATAACGAGTCATTGAATCTAATGTTAGAAAGAATTTATGATGTATTATCTCCTAACGGCACATACTTCTTTGTAGAAGTAGACCCTGATCACAATGAAGAAGGAAGAGATCCAAAAAATACTAATAAATGGACTAGCGTTAATACGCCATGGGATACAAAAGTTCCATTCTTTAACAGAGATCCGTATGACTTGATTGACATGATAGACGAACATGGTTTTGACCTCGATAACGGAAGACCTTTAAAGGTACCATTTAAAGGGATTACATATTTTAACGAGTATTCTCGATATGCATCACGACCTTCTCGTATGGCAGCAAGATACACACGCGTCTCTGAAGATGTCAAACACAATAGAAGTTTACCACCAAAGATCATAAAAGTAGACATTTAATACTTACATTATTTGCCATGATAGGTTCTAACTTCGTCCAGAAGCTTAAGCAGAAATAATAAGTTCATAGCTAACAAATTGTTTGGTTGGTTCTAAATCTCTTCTACCCTAAGTAGCTTTTGACTCTTGTTTATAAATATATAAATTCTACAATTGACAGATGATTGATCCGTATAAACAAACTCTTTCACATAGTTGTCTTGCGGCTTGTATGCTTATGCTTCGTGGAAAGAAATTTACAAAAATTGAAGAACAAGATTTAGCAGTAAGAGGCTCAAAAAGGATACATCAATTTTATGTTGCTGGTATTCCCTTAGAATTTGCTAAAAAATTTGATCGTGATGTTATTGTGTATGTGGATAATAAATATTTCGCCAAGGTCCTTAAAGAAATTTTTTCACAAAACAGACTTTTACATGTAGTTCAGGAAAGAATAACTCAATCATTGATTAGAAATCTTCTAAAAAGGGGCTCACTTATTTGTCATATTGACGATCATGCGCCAGATGACTATTCTCATGCGTCGCACTTCATTGTTTTAGAGCGAGAAACAGAAAAATTTGTTCAGATAATCGATCCTTGGACAGGAAAGAGAAGAAAGATTCGCCTTACTAAACTTGATGAGGGTATTAATGATTTAAAGAATCGAATAAAAATGTGTCCCTTACTGTTTTCATTGGAGATGTAAGCTTCCTCCAGTTGCTATAACGACCAAAGAGGTCTTAAATGATATGCTCAGCAAATCCTTACTAAGTCCAAGCTCGAATGATACAGGAAAACTCATATTTTGCTATAATTCAGCTATGAAGCTTGGCAAATACAAACATTCAAAAACAGGCAATTTTTACCAAGTTATTGCAATTGCAAAAAATTCGGAGACAAATGAAGATTTTGTTGTTTATGAGGCTCTTTACGACAATCCAGCAAGCAAACTTTGGATAAGACCAAAAAAGATGTTTCTGGAAGAAGTTAAAATTGAAGACAAAATGGTACCAAGGTTTAAATTCATGGAGGAATAAGCATAACGACAAGATGGATCTCGACCGACATACTCAGCAAACACGGGCTATAATCCTAAAGTCATCATCCACCACTTACTTTGGTAAAATTTTATTGTCATAAATAAAGTTCCCGATTTCACGCCCAATAAAATCAACTCCCAAAAACGAAGGGTGAATATCATCATTCGGATTAATATATTTTCTATCCCCATCCCCATTTTCTGTTAATGACTTCTGGTAAATATTTATCACAGGAATATTGTGTTCTTTCGCGTACTCAATGTGATTTTTAAGATACTCTATTCTCTCCCCTGCCGCTTTCGCCCTGTCTTCAGCTGAATCATTCGGCTGTGTTGCCTTTGCAAAATTTGCTATATTTGGTGCGATAGTGGCCACAAAAACAACAGCCGCATGAGGATTTGCAGAAATCAACGTTTTCACAAGAGAATCTAGCGCCAAGTTTTGATTCATCAAGCCTTCCTGTACCCCAAATTGGGACAGCGGATTGTACCCAAATGATTCAATCAAAATCAGATCGTAGTCTTCAAACAGCAAAGGACCAAAAGTATTTCCATTAATTGACACTCGTTGAATAAGCTCATCATTTACCGCCAGAATGCTGCTTGATTTAGCATAGTTGTTAATAATAATTCTTTGAGGTGATTGCTCGCTTTCTTTGTACAGCAAATTCATGTAGTCGCTCAGCCCCCCTCCATGCGGACCTAAAGCTTCTGTCAGTGAATCTCCAATCATAACAATCTTATAGACCTGTTTCTTTTTAATTACAGGAACAGCATATGTTTTGAAAACAAAAGGTGTCGGACTGGGTTTTATACTGGGAATAGTAATAGATTTATTCTGAAGAAGTGAAATTTTGGGGTAATACTTCAAAGATATGGAATAAAGAATTGAAACTAAAAGCAAAGAGCTTAAAAGAAAATACACCAAGGAATACCATTTTCTCATAAGTTTAATTGTAGCATTTAAACAAAGCTTGAGGTGAATAACTATCGAGTAATTAAATTCTATAAGTGGTCTTCTGTATCAGCCTCTGCGTCTTTTTTGGTCGCATGAATTGTCAAATCTTTGTGATGTGGAGGAGAATACACCGTATATAATTTTAGTGGATTTTGAGAGGAAGTATTAACCACATTGTGCTCTGTCCCAGCCGGTACTACAATTGCGCTTCCATCTTTGAGCAAAGACTCCTCCCCGTTCATAATAACCTTGCCTTCACCCTTCTCTACTCGCAAAAATTGATCTGTTGTAGAATGAACCTCCATGCCTATGTCCTCACTCGGATTCAAAGACATAACGACTAATTGCGCATGTTGACCCGTAAAAAGAACTTGCCTAAAGTTATTATTTGTTAAAGTCAACTCTTCAATATTATCTACAAAACCAATCACATAAAAATTGTAGCACAGACAATCTAATAAGCCAAACTCCTCCACCTTTTTGCCACAAATAAGAGTATAATGTACTTATGGAAGGCGATAATCCCCAAGGCTTAATCCTCCTAACTTACAAAGGCAAGGTGCTTCTTATGCACAAACGCAATGGCCCAGGTGATGAAGAACAACATCCGTGGACTTTCATAGGTGTAATTTTGGATAAAAAGGAATCTTTTGAAAATGCTCTGGCCAAAAGAGTAAAAAAAGAGACTGGAATCAAAATTGAGAATATTGAATTCATATCAGAATCCTACTACCACGCGAGGCTCACCGATGACAATGTAAATAATATAGAACGAGGAGAAAATCAACTTCTCGACTTTTTCTCTCCAAAAGAAGTAGCCAAGCTTCTTCTGTCAAAACCAACAAGCCAATTTCTATCCAAGCACTCAACGCTTATAATTCAGCCACATATTTAGGTAAATTGAGTAACTTATGCTATAATACTATTAGTTTGACAGTTGTATGTAAGTACTTCTGCTTACATTTTGACTGAGTTTAGAAAAGATAAAAGATAGCGCAAATTTTAACTTCGTATCTTATTCCTCTTAAACCACTTCATTTTGAGCAGAAATATTTACATATCAAATAATAAAAATCATTATGTACGGACAAAGACAACAAAAACATTCTGGCAACCGAACTAGAAACGGTAATAATTTGCGTGCTCAAAACAACAACTTCAGAAGAGGACCTAGAATAAATAAGCTTGATCCAAATATCTTTGTGAAAAAAGCAAACAAACAAAACATGCCGGAAGAAAATGCTTCAACCGCACTTTTTTCAGACTACGCAATTGATGAAAAGTTAAAAAGAAATATTACTGAGCATGGATATAAAACACCAACAGCTATACAGGAAAAGGCAATCCCTCAAATCTTGGAAGGGCGAGATGTTATTGGAGTTGCAAACACGGGGACTGGCAAAACTGCCGCTTTTCTTATTTGTCTAATTAACAAATCGTATCAAGACCGTAATCAAAGAACTTTGATCGTCGTACCAACTCGTGAGCTTGCAGTTCAAATCGTTGATGAATTTAAAATATTCGCAAAAGGGATGGGACTTGAAGCCGTCGCGACAATTGGAGGAGCATCAATAAAACGTCAAACCTATGCACTTCGCAACAAACCGCACTTTGTTATTGGTACTCCCGGTAGACTTAAAGACTTAATTGAAAGAAGACAATTGAATTTAGGACTTTTTCAAAATGTAGTTCTAGACGAGGTAGATCGCATGGTTGACATTGGATTTAGAAAAGAAATTGAACGCCTAATTTCGCTTTTGCCAGATGTTCGTCAGTCTTTATTTTTCTCAGCAACGGTTGACAACAAAACACAGGATATTCTAAAAAGTTTTGTTACAAATCCTATAACTGTCAGCGCTAAATCTCAAGACACTTCCGACAACATAGAGCAAGACATTGTTAGACTAACTGGAGGACGAGCAAAAATTGACGTTTTGCATGACCTTTTAATTCAGCCCAGCTTTGATAAGGTTATTATTTTTGGAAGAACAAAATGGGGAATGGAAAAGCTATCCCGAACTCTTATCGAGCGAGGATTTAAGGCTGCAGCAATCCATGGAAATAAATCACAAAATCAAAGACAACGCGCTCTGCAAGATTTTAAAAATAGCCACCTACAAATATTAATTGCGACAGACGTTGCATCACGTGGAATCGATATTGAAGATGTATCGCATGTAATAAATTATGACGCCCCAGAGTCTTATGATGATTACGTACACAGAATTGGAAGAACTGGACGTGCTGGTAAAAAAGGCATTGCTCTAACTTTCGTTGACTAATCCTCCACAATAATTGACATTTATATTTTTATAAAATAAGATAACTGTATGAAGAATCATGCTGGTACTGGCGCAGTTTATGGACTAGGGTTTCTAGGCGCGTTAGTATATTTTATCCAACACGCAGTAGGACTCGTAGGAATACTTTTTGCTATTATTAAAGCGGTTTTTTGGCCCGCACTCCTCATCTATAATCTCCTAGGATTTTTAAAAGTTTAAGAGCCACCAAAATTAATCCATTGCCGCCTGTCTATATTTATGAGATACTACTTTTTTGAATATGATTTTATCAGGACTATCTTTTTTATTGGGCATTAGTTTGCTAATAAAAGGCGCGCAATTTCTTGTAGATGGGGCCTCTTCTATTGCAGCAAAATTCAAAATAAGCTCAATAGTTATTGGCCTCACGATAGTTGCTTTTGGTACATCAGCTCCAGAACTCGTTGTGTCAGTATCAAGCGCTTTAAGAGGTAGCACTGATATTGCTTTAGGAAATGTCGTTGGGTCAAATATTTTCAACATACTCATAGTCCTTGGGATTTGTGCAGTTATTTATCCCCTGAAAGTGCACAGTAACACTGTATGGAAAGAGATTCCAATGTCTCTTCTTGCAACAGTTGTGCTCACAATTCTAGGTCTGCAAGCACTGATGGATACCGGAATCCTTTCTCAAATAAATTTGTCCAGCGCTGGGAAAATAGGAGAACTTACCTTTAGCAACGGGCTGATACTTTTATTTTTCTTCATTATTTTTATGTATTATTCCTTTGGCATTGCCAAATCTGGAAATGAAGATGAGGCAAAAATCAAACAATTGGCTTTATCAAAATCCATTTTTTTAGTTTTACTCGGTCTTGCTGGACTGGCTTTTGGAAGTACGCTTACTGTGGAAAACGCTATTTTTTTTGCGAAACAAATGGGTTTGAGTGAAAATTTTATTGGTCTTACACTAGTCGCTCTGGGAACAAGCTTACCAGAACTTGTAACGAGCATTGTGGCAGTCTTTAAAAAAAATTCGGACATTGCCATAGGAAATGTGGTAGGATCCAACATATTTAATATATTTTTAGTTTTGGGTATGACATCTATTGTCCGACCAATTCCACTCACAGGACATAATCTAGCTGACATATTGGTCTTGCTTGCCACAACAATATTTCTATTTCTGTCGCTTTTTGTACTCAAAAAGTTTCATATAGGCAAGGCCGAGGGTGCCCTTATGATAATTTTTTATCTACTCTATTTTATCTTTTTACTTTACCGCGGATAAGATTTATTCATCCCTTTATGCACAAAAAAACATGAGCAGAATTTCCATCTCAAGTACTTTTAAAACTTGAAATTAATTTATAAAAAAGTCATATGCTTCTTTTGAAATATTTGCAATTCTAGCATTCGCACCAACCTGAGAATTAGTCTCTGATAAAACAACAATTACATAATCTCCTTTTGGAGAATATACTATTCCTGCGTCGTGACTAACAACCCCCAGCTCTCCTGTTTTATGAGCAATGACTAAATCTTTAGAAAGACTACTTGGAATTTTATTATTAAGCTGTTGGTCTTTTAAAGTATCAAGCATCTTATCTGAATATTCTCGATTTATTAATTTGCCAGAATATAATTTTTCAAAAAACAACGCTGCATCAAATGGAGTTATGTTAGGAGCCGTATCAGATGTTCCAATCTTTGATTCAAAAAGCCCATTTTTTTGTAAAAAAATTGTTACATTTGAAAGCCCTACCTTGCTGGATAAAAGGAGCGCTGCATAATTATCAGAAATCGTTATCATTTTATACAAAGCGTCTCGCACCGACAGAGTAACTATGCCTTCTGTTCTTTCTGCTTGCTCGTTCGATATTCCATATTTGCTATTCAGGGCAGAAACGCTTTCGCTTATAATCTCATCCTCGCTTAATATGCCATCCTTTATCTGCTGATAGGCTGTTGCCATTACCCATAATTTATATAGACTTGCAGAATCAAAAGCTCTATTTTCATTCAAATAATAACTTTGCTTATTTTTTAAATTTTTAATAACTATTCCATAGGTTCCACTGCTTCCAGCCAAAGACTTTTCAACAAGTACAGCCAAATCCGCACTTTCTTTAAATTCAGGCGTAGGCAATATAGTGTTATTCGAAAAAAGCGACGGAAGAGGAGATGTAATTATTTGTTCGGCTTTTTTTAATACTCCCGACAAGACAACATAAATTATAAATAATAAAAACAGAGCGATCAGTAAATATAAAAACAACCGGGGATTTTTTTTATTTGTACGACGATTAACCCTTTCAAGCCTTGACATAATAAAGTTACAAAATTTGTTACTAGATAATATTTTACATTAATTTTTTAAAAAATGGTCACAAAAAAAGCGAGAGGTAATATCTCTCGCTTTTTTCTCCTTTCGTCCTTTCGGACTCATCAGATTGAGCATACACTCAATAAGGAGCGGCGACCCGTTAGGGTAAATTATGTCAAAGACATAATTTTCTGCGAATGCAGAAACGCCGCGGTTTGTTCAGTTTTTCTCCTTTTTTACTAATCTTGCGACCAGAAAACATGCCATTTGAAGGCTTTGGTCGCAAAACCCTAGTGACGCACGATTGCGACAGGCTCTTCAGGCGGAACACCATCAGGCAGCATGGTCACGAACCGTGCGTTGGCAAACGCAGGTGCTCCCACAATGTAACCGATAGCGTGACCGTCTCTGTAGATCCAGACCGAGTTGTCCTCGCCAACAGCCTTGATCAGGCGTGCGTATCCACCACCAACCCAGCGGGTTAGAGTGACTCCCGTCGAATACGGCGTCACCGTAAATGTACCCCAGCCAGGAGGCGAAATGAACACGCTGAAAAGCGTGAAATGATTCACGTTCCCAATAAGCGTGTACGAGCCGTCGGCGTTCAAGCTGACAACAGCGTCAACCTCAACCCAATCGGAACCGTTCCAGAAAGCCAGGATGATCGTGTCGGTCGTAGAACCTTGCGGTATCTGCGAAGCCGAAAGCGTGAATTCGAGGGCAACAGGCTGATCGAAGCTTGCTTCGACTACCTCGTCCTCGGTTTCACCATCGACTGTCGCTGAAACCACCAAGTTGACTACGAAGTCAACGACCACTTGAGCTCGTGCTGGAGGCGGAGCCTGCACGCGCAGAGCAACCGGATCAGCAACCGCTGCAACCCTAACCGACACATTGGCCGGCGTAGTAGAAGGCAAAGCGGACGGCGGAACCGTGACCTTCGCGGTCGAACCACCGGCACCAGTCGTCTGCACCTGAGTGCTTACGTCTGGATTAACCGTAGCCTTTACAGGATCCTTGACCGGAACCGAGACATTGCCAGGCTCCTTCACAGGAGGAGGCGTTGCCGTCGGTGTCGGCGTTGGAACGGGCTGTTCCACTGGAGCCGAGTCCCTGGTAACCGTAACTGTGTACGTCTTCGTCGTGCCACCGGCAGACGTAACCGTCACTGTCACGGTGTTAGAACCCACCACAAGCGCCGTCGATCCCGTAGCCGTGCTCGATGAGCCCGGATGAACCGTGCGGTTCACCGTCACGCTCGTCACACTGTTGCCCACACTGGCCGTGTAGGACGTCGTGGATGAGCTGAATGCCGGGGAAAGCGTGCCGCTTGAGAGCGACAAGCTAACCAAGTTGGCGTTATTCGACAGAGTCGAACAGCCGCTGACGACACACCATGGCGTGGTGGAAACAACTCCGCTCGTAGCACTACCCGGTCCACTTGCGGAGCCCCACCACGTGTTCGTGGCTGTAACCGATGCCTGCGTCTGGTTGATAAGACCCAGTCCACCAGTCCCACTCAACGAAGAGGAAGACACAACAACTCCAGTTGGACTGGCGTTGTTCTTGCCCTGTTCTCCAAATCGCACACCGACGACTCCACCCGAAACCGTGACGTTATTAAGCGTTACGGTCGTAAGAGTCGCCCCTGGCGTGGCATAAGAACCATCGTCCCTAGCCTTGATCGTGATACCGGCTGGGTCAAACAGCGTGGCGCCACCTAGCAGTCCGCTGCCAGTTACCGTGGTGTTGCGCAACTCGATGTTCGAGTATGTGCCCCACTTCAGGTTGATGTCGATTCCGTTGTTAAACCCATAGGTTCCCGATGTACCGCTGTTGCTGACGGTAACTCCATCAAACAGGGCGTTGTCCAGCTTCTCAGCATAAACACCCTTGCGGAGGTTGTTATTGAACGTCGTGTTCGTGACATTCACATTCGTGATGGTCGCGGCGGCCGATGCCGACGTTTCCTTCGCGAAGTACCAACCCATGTCGTTGCCATCGAAGTGACTGCCTGAAACAGTAAGCCCATCGATGGTCACGCCGCTGCCAACACGGAAGCCAACCGTGGCTCCTGTGACTGTGACAGAGCTGAGTGTCAAGCTAGAAATCGTGGCGCCTGCCTCGATCCCTTTCCCGTCGTCTTCG
>Ga0210057_1001237_pt1 | contig 39491 bp, 30 predicted proteins | sample CryGeyCG2114_010_2_FD_183968 | JGI IMG/M metagenome (GOLD analysis project Ga0210057, IMG submission 183968) | Groundwater microbial communities from aquifer - Crystal Geyser CG10_big_fil_rev_8/21/14_0.10 (SPAdes) (version 2) | ecosystem: Environmental > Aquatic > Deep subsurface > Groundwater ... | reverse complement strand
ATGAAGAGGAAGAAAATGATATTATAGCAGAAAAATATAAAACACCAAAAACCAGTCTACCTATAGCAATCAAAAAAAGAAGACCAATGATTAGTATTCCACTTGCACTACTAAGTAAAAAAGATACTAAGGCAAGTGGTGGTGATATAAAAAATAACATGATTGTAATAGAAAAAACTTTACAAAACTTTAATATAAATGTAGAAATGGGACCTTATAAAGTAGGTCCAACTATAACCCAGTACACATTAAAACCATCTGAAGGGGTTAGGCTTTCTAAAATTACAGGCTTATCAAATGATCTAGCCCTAGCATTAGCCGCACATCCTATAAGAATAGAGGCTCCGATACCAGGAAAATCTTTAGTTGGCATAGAGGTTCCAAATGAAAATAAAGCTATTGTAAACTTAAAAGACTTATTAGCGTCTACAGAATACAAAAAGAGTACAGATCCTCTTACTATAACTATTGGCAAAGATGTTGCTGGCAATATCTGTCTTGCTAATTTAGCTAAAATGCCTCATATGCTTGTTGCTGGAAGTACTGGCTCTGGAAAGAGCGTTAGCCTACATACTATTATATTAAGCTTGTTATATAAAAATAGTCCTGATGATTTAAAATTAATCTTAGTAGATGCTAAACGTGTTGAATTTCCTGTTTACGATGGTATTCCTCATTTAATAACACCTGTTATTAAAGACCCTAAAAAAACCGTTAATGCATTAAAGTGGGCTATAGGAGAAATGGAAAGAAGATTAGATTTATTTGAAAAAGCAAAAAGCAGAGATATCATTTCTTACAATTCTAAAAGTAAAAGCTACATGCCATATATAGTTATTATTATAGATGAATTGGCAGACTTAATAGCTGCTTCTGGCGCAGAAATAGAAGCATGTATTGTGCGTTTAGCACAAAAATCTAGAGCAGCAGGTATACATTTAATTCTTGCTACACAACGTCCTTCTGTAGATATTATAACAGGAACAATTAAAGCAAATATCAATGCTAGAATTGCTTTTTCAGTAAACTCTGCGATAGATTCTCGTACAATATTAGATGAAAGTGGTGCAGAAAAATTATTAGGAAAAGGCGATATGTTATTTACTACAGCAGAAATATCAAAACCAAAACGTTTACAAGGAGCTTTTGTATCAGAAAATGATCCACCAAAAATAGTTCGTTTCCTAAAAGATAATTATTCTAATCCGGAATATGATGAAAGTGTTGTAGAAAAACAAAAAACACAAGTTGGTAATTCTGGACTTACTATGGAAAGTGATGATGATGATCCATTAATAGAAGAAGCACTAGAGATTATATTTGACGCAGATAAAGCAGCCGCATCATTACTACAAAGAAAATTATCAATAGGTTATGCTAGAGCTGCAAGAATATTAGATATATTAGAACAAAATAATATCATTGGTCCATCTAATGGTGCTAAACCTAGAGAAATATTAATGAAAAGAAGTGAAATAAATCAAGTTGCAGAAACACCATTACACAATGAAGAATATGAAGAGGAAGAAGAAATGGAAGATAATAATGAAGAAGATATTGATAATGATGATGAAGAAAATGAAAGTAATGATGATTTTGAGGAAGAGGAGGGAGAATATAATAATGAAGACGAGGAGGAAGAAGAGTATGTTTAAAAAAAGAGTTGTTCCAGAAGGTGCTAATATATTTAACGAAATACAAAAAATACGATGTTCTGCAGGAGTTTCTTTAAAAGCACTTTCAAAAAAAACAAAAATTCCATTAAAACATTTAAAAAATCTAGAAGAAGGTAGTAAAGACTTGCTACCCGATGTTTTATATGCAAAAAATATAATAAAAAAATATTTAGAGTTTTTTAATATAGATCCAGCTCCCTACTTACAAAAAATAGAACTTGTAAGAAAAGAGAATGTTAATCCCAAAAGTGCTCTTAAGATTAGACGTTTGATAGTTTTACCAAGGATTATTAAAGGGGTAATTTTAACAATTACTATATTAACTTTTCTATTATATTTAGTATTTTCCATCAATAAAATATTTGAAGCACCTAATATAAATATACTGTATCCAGCTGATGGAGAAACTGTACACTCAAGTATTTTAGAAGTTAAAGGAAAAACAGAAAAAGGCGTGACTATAACTTTAAACGATCAGGAGGTTATCCTTGATAAGGATAATGACTTTAATATGGAGATAAATTTGCAAAAAGGTTTAAATTTAATTAAAATAACAGGTATAAAGAGATATAGTAAAGAAAACACAATTTGGAGGAATGTAATTTTAGAAATTAACGAATAACAAGTAACAACAATGAATAACCGATTAAGCATTATCTGTTATTCGCTAGTGGTTATTAATACAACATATGGCAAAAGCAGATACATCATCCGTCACTAAAGCTATGGATGACAAAAAAGAGAATAAAAATAAGGAAGCAACTAATAAAGAACAAGAGTATAAATTTAAAGCTATAGAAGAGGCCTTAGTACAAATAAAGCAAAGATTTGGTGATGGCTCTATTATGAAGCTAGGTGAGGCAAAAAAAATGGAAGTAGATGCTGTTTCTACAGGATGTTTATCCTTAGATATAGCGTTAGGAGTAGGAGGTGTACCACGTGGAAGAATTATAGAGATTTATGGTCCAGAATCATCTGGTAAAACAACGCTTGCACAACACATTGTTGCTGAAGTACAGAAAATAGGTGGACAAGCAGCTTTTGTTGATGCTGAGCATGCTCTAGATCCAGACTATGCTAAAAAAATTGGAGTCCAAACTGACAACTTATACATATCTCAACCTGATACAGGAGAACAGGCTTTAGAAATTGTAGAAACTCTTGTGAGATCAAATGCTATGGATGTTATAGTAATAGATTCAGTTGCAGCTCTTACACCAAAAGCAGAAATTGAAGGAGATATGGGTGATTCTCATATGGGATTACAAGCTCGTTTAATGAGCCAAGCTCTTAGAAAAATAGCTGGAATTGTTGCAAAAAGTAAAACTGTTGTTATATTTATTAATCAGACAAGACAAAAAATTGGTGTTTATTTTGGAAATCCAGAAACAACCACAGGTGGTACTGCGCTAAAATTTTACTCATCTATCAGAATAGAAGTCAGAAGAGCTGCACAAATAAAACAAGCAGAGCGTATAATTGGAAATAGAGTAAAAGTAAAAATTGTTAAAAATAAAGTTGCTGCACCATTTACAACCTGTGAGTTTGATATTATGTATAACGAAGGTATATCAATTGGTGGAGACTTATTAGATAGCGGTGTATTAACAGAAGTCATTACAAAATCTGGAAATACTTATACTTTTGGAGAGGAGAAATTAGGAGTTGGTCGTGAAAATGCAAGAATGTATATTAGGGGAAATGATAAGTTAATTAAACAATTAAGAAAAGCTATCTGGGATGCATCTGTAAGTCGTGCTGAAAGCTAAAAAATAAAAAATATATAAAAATAAAATCTCGCTATTAGCGAGATTTTATAATATAAAAAAATTAATCTATCAAATTATCCACGTTCTACATATTCACCTTTTTCAGTATTAATAACAATGCTTTCACCTTCTTTAATAAACATTGGTGCATTTATTTCTAGACCAGTTTCTAACTTAATAACTTTAGTTACATTACCGCCAGCAGTATCGCCCTTTACTGCAGGAGGGGCATCAACTACCTTAAGCGTTACCTTAATTGGTAAGTCTATATTTACTGGCTTTTCGTTATAATATAATCCATTAACCTCTTCACCTTCTTTTAAGAATTTTTCTCTTCCATCCATAATATCAGCAGATATCTGCATTTCTTCAAAGCTTTCCATATCCATAAAATGAGAACCATTATCATCTGTATATAAATATTGTAGTTTTTTTCTTTCAGTTGTAGGAAATTCTATATTTTCTCCAGCTTTAAAAGTATGTTCCAACATTGCACCAGTTGATAAATTTTTTAATCTACTCCTTACTACAGTTACTCCTTTTCCTGGTTTGTGATGAGCGCGTTCTATTACAATATATAAATCATCTTTGTGTTTTATTATTTTACCTTTTTCTAAATCTTGTGTTGTAGCCATATTATAAAAAAATTAATATTAAGAAATTTATCTAACAAAAAATATATACCGAGAGTATATATTTTTTAAAAAAATTATTGCACTAAAAAAGGAAGTAGTCCTGCAATTCTAGATCTTTTAATTGCATTAGCTAGCTTTCTTTGATGTTTTTGACAAACACCACTTCTTTTTCTTGGTACTATCTTACCATATGAAGAAAGAAATTTTTTTAATACTCCAGAATCTTTGTAGTCGATCTCTTTTACATTATTAGTGCAAAAATGACAAACTCTTGTTTTATTTTTATTAATCATAGTTATGTATATTTTAAAATGGAATGTCTTCTACTTTTATTTCTTCTTGATTATTAGGTAATTCTGCTGGTGTCTCATATGTAGGCTCTGAAAATCCAGGTTTTGATTGAGGTTGAGTAGCTCCGCCACCTCTTGCGCTATCTAGCATAATCATATCCTGAACAACAATTTCTGTTGTTTTACGTTTTACACCATCTTGTCCTTCCCAATCACGTGTTTGTAGTCTACCCTCTACATAGATTTTTTTTCCTTTATGTAAATATTGACCGCAAATATCAGCAAGCTTACCCCATACTACTACATTGTGATATTCAACAGAACCTTGTTTTGATCCATTTGGATCTGTCCAAGTTCTATTTGTTGCTATAGCAAAATTAGCAACAGACTGACCGCTTGGTGTAGTTCTTACATCAGGGTCTTTTGTCATATTTCCGATAATCATCACTTTATTTAAATCCATATATTTTAACTAATAACTGATGGCGAATAACTAATAACTATTACATAAATTGTTATTCGTTATTGGTTATATATTACTTGTTAATTACACTATTTCTTTATCTAAAATCTCTTCTAACTTATCATTAATATCTTCAATTTTTATTTTATCACTTTCTTTTTCTTTTACAGCTTTTTTATAAGAATCTCTTTTTGTTGTTGTTTTTTGTCCAGGTTCAATTTTTTGAAACTCAACAGGTTTTGCATCTTTAACATTTTTCATTTTCTTAGAAACAGTAGATCTTAAAATGTCCTTCTCTAATCTAAAATCTTTATCTAGATCTTTTAACACAACTGGATCAATATTAAAATCTATTAATACATAAGATCCGTGAGAATGTTTTTTTATTGGATATGCAAATTTTAAATCACCTAAATTTTCTGATTTTAAAATTTCTGCTCCTTTTGCTTTTAGGATGCCTTCTATTCTTGTTATCACTGGCTTTATTTCATCAGCTGTATATATTGCTGGAATAATACAAAGTAATTCGTACATAATTATTTAATTTTACTCTTAATTTAGTATTTTTTTACCAAAGGTTATTTAATACATTACCATATATATAAAAAAAATGCAAGAGTCTATTATTAGTCACCCTCTCCTAGTCTAAAGCTAACGGCTCGCATAATATGTTTTTTGTCTATTTTTGGCGATTTTTCTAAATCTGCAATAGTTCTAGCTACTTTTAGAAGCCTATGATATCCTCTAGCAGATAGCTTATAAAAATCACAAATTTCTCTAATTTTAGCAGAAGATTCATCATCTAATTGACAAAATTGCCCAATCAACTTATTATTCATCTCACTATTAGTAAAAATATCTAAATCCTTAAAACGATCTAATTGTATTTTTCTTGCTTCTTCTACTCTACTTCTTACAGAGCTTGAGCTTTCTGCCAAATCTTTTTCTTCTAGCCTCTCTATTTCTACTGCAGGTACATTAATATGTAAATCAATTCTATCTAAAAGTGGACCTGATATTTTTTTCTGATATTTTAATATTTGTTGATGGGTACAGCTACAGGTATGGTTATTATCACCATAATAACCACATGGACATGGATTTTTTGCACTTAGTAAAATAAATTTTGCTGGAAATCTGCAAGCTCCAGAAATACGAGAGACTGTAACAACTCCATCTTCTAGAGGTTGTCTAAGATTTTCTAAAACTGCACGAGCAAATTCTGGAAGCTCATCTAAAAACAATACTCCGCGATGAGCCAAGCTTATTTCTCCAGGCTTTGGAGTGCTCCCTCCACCAATTAAAGCAACTCCGGAAGCTGTATGATGTGGAGACCTAAAGGGCCTCCTAGTTATTAGACCTTTTTTACTATCCATAAAACCTGATACTGAATAAATCTTGCTAACTTCTAACGCCTCTTCAAATGTCATTGATGGCAATATACTGGGCATTGCTTTTGCTAATAATGTTTTTCCACCTCCAGGAGGACCTGACAATAAAATATTATGTCCGCCAGCTGCAGCTACCTCCATAGCATATTTGGCAGACTCTTGCCCCTTAATATTTGCAAAATCAGACTCATACTCCATATTATTATTAAAATCTATTTCGTCTGTAATATATTTTTCAATATTTATTTCTCCTTTTAAAAAACTAACTAATTCTTTTAAAGATTTTACTGGGTACACGTCTATATTGCCAACAATAGAAGCTTCTTTTGCATTTTGTGCTGGCACTATCATCTTTTTTATTCCTTTTTCTTTTGCTAAAAGTGCACAAGAGATAACCCCATTAACTTTTCTTATCTCTCCATTTAATGCTAATTCTCCTAAAAATAAAATAGGGTCTTCTGGTTCAGCTATAACCCCATTTGCTAAAAGTATACTAATAGCAATAGGTAAATCATAAAGAGAACCTTCTTTTTTAATATCAGCTGGAGCCATATTTACAGTTGTTTTTGTTGGTGGAAATTTAAATCCACTATTATTAATAGCGACTCTAACTCTTTCTTTAGATTCTTTTATTGATGTATCAGGTAATCCAACAATTAAAAAAGCTGGCAGGCCAGCAGATATATCCGATTCAACTTCTACCAACACTCCATCTAAACCAATAATTGCAGAAGTTAATATTTTTGACATAAATTCACGTATTAAATATTTAATATTTCATATTAAGTATATAACTATTTTACAATTTTATAAACACATGGTCAAACTATTGACAATTTATTAAATTTGTGATATATATCTTCTTAGGAGGTTTGACCATGGGTTTCAAGGCAGAAGGGTGTAAAACTAAATTTTTTCATTCTAGCTCAGAATATAATACAATAGAAGCTACCCTTATGCAGAAAGTGGGCAGTTTATTAGATGACTGGATGGAATCCAATTCGAATGCTATCATCGAATCTTGTCAATATAGTCTTAGTGCTTCTGAGATTGCTATTACTGCATCAATATGTATTATCTATCGTCTTCCTCCAGATAAAAAGTAAACTACATATCGACTCCCCCGGGAGTCTTTTTTTATACAAATATCTATACCTACCCCTAACCCCAAGGAGTTATCATTATCACTCCGTGAGATAATAATAATGTAAGCCTGTGAAAAATTATTTGAAATTTATTTTCTGCGAGAAGCGTTCCAGTAGGAATTTTCGCGCTGTCTGAGTCCGAGCAAGCGTAGGACGAGTTCGCGAAAATAGCGAGGAGCAGATAATAAATTTTCAAAATTTTTTACTAACTTACGACTTTGGCGGTACCTTTCTAGAAAGGTAGTAAAAAAAGAAAAAAATAATTAGCTGGGCAAGAATTCTTGCCCAGCTAATTATACTAAATACTATATACTTAATACAAACTACTTCTATTTACATTCTTTATTACTACATTTTTCTCCAGCTTTTGCATCAGCTACCATCAGCTCTCCACACTTATCACATTTTGCACCAGTAGGTTTACTCCACAATGCAAAATTACATTTTGGATAACTAGAACATCCAAAAAATACTCTGCCTCTTTTTGTTCTACGAGCAACGATATCTCCACCACAATTTTTAGGACACCTTACTCCAGTATCATCATTTATAGGTTTCATATTTTTACATTTTGGATATGCAGAGCATCCTAAGAACTGACCATACTTACCTCTTTTTATCAACATCATCTCTCCACACTTTTCACATTTTTCTTCAGATTCTTTTACTTCTTCTTTTGGCTCTTCGCCTTCTAAAGGTTTTGTAAATCTACAATTAGGAAAACCACTACAAGCTAAAAATTTTCCATACTTTGACATTCTTACAAGCATTTTTGCTCCACAAATATCACAGACTTCATCAGTCTCTTCTTTTATCACATCTTCTTTTTTAACCTCTTTGTATTTTTCCATAAGATTTTCTTTAAATGGTTTATAAAATTCTTTTATAATTGGTTGCCATTCTTTTTTACCCTCTGCAATTTCATCTAAATCATCCTCCATCTTTGCAGTAAAGTCATAATCAACAATATCAGAAAAGTTTTTTACTAATAAATCATTAACTAAAAGAGCAATTTCTTTTGGAGCAAATTTTTTATTATCATCTCTTTCAACATAACCTCTATCTAATATAGTAGAAATAATAGGTGCGTATGTAGAAGGACGACCTATTCCATGTTCTTCTAATTCTTTAACTAAAGTAGCATCGCTAAATCTTGAAGGTGGCTCTGTAAAATGTTGGCTACTCTCCAGAGCTTCTAGTTTTATTTTATCACCTTCTTTTAAATCTGGTAAAATTGCATCCTTATTACTGGTTCCATAAATCTTAATATAACCATCAAATACCATTACATTACCATGAGCTCTAAACATAGCCTTGTCTCCTGCACTAATATTTGCAGTCGTCCCTTTAAAAATTGCTGACTTAGCTTGTGTTGATACAGCTCTCTTCCAAATTAATTCGTATAATCTTAATTGATTTCTATTTAGATGCTCTTTAACACTATCAGGGGTTCTTAAGGCTGAGGTTGGACGAATTGCCTCATGAGCCTCTTGTGCACCACGAGTTTTTGTTTTAAATTTTCTTGTTGTTTTTTCAACATACTCAGTACCTAATTTATCACCTATCCAATCTTTAACTTGTTCAACAAATTTTTCTGATAAATTACAAGAGTCAGTTCTCATATAAGTAATCAAACCCAGATGCTTACTTTCTCCAACATGCAAACCTTCATATAACTCTTGTGCAATTTTCATTGTTTGCTTTGCACTATATCCTAATTTTTTATTTGCCTCTTGTTGCAAAGAAGATGTCGTAAATGGTGCTTGTGGTTGACGAGATGTTTCTTTCTGTTTTATATGATCTACCTTATAATCTACACCTTCTAATTCTTTTACTATTTTTTGAACTTGAGTTTTATTTTTTAAGTCCATTTTATTTAAATCTTTTCCATCTAAAGAATGTAACTTAGCTTCAAAATTAAATTTGTCTTTTTTTAATTTAGCTTCTATACTCCAATATTCTTCTGGAGTAAATTTTTTTAATTCTTCTTCACGCTCAACAATTAAACGAAGCGCAGCAGACTGCACACGTCCAGCAGATAATCCCTTAGCAACTTTCTTCCATAAAAACGGAGATAAATCATAACCTACTAATCTATCTAAGATTCTTCTTGCCTGTTGAGCATCAACAAGATCCATATCAATTTTTTGAGGATGTGCCACAGCTTCTTCTAAAGCTTCTTTGGTAATTTCATGAAAACCAATTCTCTTTGCTTTTTTTGGATCTATTCCTAGAATATTGCATAAATGCCAAGAGATAGCTTCTCCTTCACGGTCTTTATCAGTTGCAAAATATATTTCATCTGCTTTTTTTGCTACTTTCTTTAATTCATTTGCCTGTTTAGATTTTGCTCTAGGTATAATATAATGAGGTTCAAAATCATGCTCTACATCAATACCCATCTCACTTCTAGGAAGATCTCTTAAATGCCCAAAAGAAGATATAACTTCATACTTACCTTCTAATAAACCTTTTATTGTTTTTGCTTTTGTTGGTGACTCTACAATTATCAATTTCATGTTTTTATATGTTTAATTTTATTTTTTAACTAGTACAAATTACTAAATTGTTGCGATAATTATTTTAAATCATGTAACAATGAAGCAATTTAACAATTTTGCTTATTTTACGATTTAGATTTAAAATGACCACCTTTTCTTAACTATATTTTCTGAACTATACCAATGCTCTCTTAGTTCTCCTGCTAAAAATATAGAACCCGTTATAACAAGAAAATCATTTTTATTTATTTTTGTCAACACCTCCTCTAAAGCATCGCGTGAATAATTTTTATAATATATTTTATTTTTATTTTTTGCAAGTTTTGATAAATCTGCACATTTTTTAAATGGTGTATTAAAACGAGTTAAGTATATTATATCAAAATATTTTTTAAATTGTGGAATTATATTTTTTATATCTTTATTTTTTACACAAGTAAAAATTAAATATCTTCTTCCTGTTACCTTTTGTTTTTTAAAAAATAATAAGGTGGCTAAAAGCTTATCTTCATTATGTGCACCATCTAAAATAATAAATGGATCTGTATTTATAACCTCCATACGTGCAGGATAAAATGTATTTAAAAGACCTTTTTTTATATCATTATATTTAATGTTAAGATCTTCTGCACACTCTATAGCCAATAATGCATTTTTAATCTGATGTTCACCTAATAATTTTAACTTATACTCTCTATTTTTATATTTAAAAATAGTACCCACTATATCCATTTTTATTATTTTAATATTTTGATACTTTATAATTTTTATTTTTTTACTATACTCTTTTTCAAAAACTTTTAACCATTTTTTATTAGTTTCCCCAGTTAAAAAAGGAATTCCTTTTTTAATAATTCCTGCCTTTTCATAAACAAGATTTTTCATGGTTTTAAAAATATCTAAATGGTCATTACCAATATTAGTAATGATGGTATAAATCGGCTTTTTAATTACATTAGAACTATCATACCTTCCCCCACAACCAGTCTCAATTACTGCGACACTACATCCTTTTTTAGCAAAAGCAAATATAGCTAGACAAAAAGAAAATTCAAAAAAACTGATAGGAGATCCCCCGATCTCTATAAATTTATTCATTCTATCTTTTAAGATATTTGTAAAATTTATCAAATCCTTTTCACTAATATATTTATTACCTATCTTTATCCTTTCTAAAAAAGTTGTCGTATGAGGAGATGTATAGCTACCAACTTTTTTTCCTGAATAATAAAAAATATTATGTAACATCATAGTTGTGGAACCCTTTCCACTAGTACCAGCTATATGTATTACTTTCAATTTTTTTTCTGGATTGCCTAAAAAATTTAAAAATTTTCTTACATTTAATAATTTAGTCCTTGCCACATCTATACCTTCTGTTTTTAAAGATGATGTATTAGCAAGCGACATAATAAAATTCACCGCTTCTTTATAAGTTGTAATTGTCTTTTTCATACTTTTATATATTTTTGTTCAATTTGTTTCACTACACCAGCCATTTCTAATTCAGTTAACGCTCCCATTAAATCTATAATCTCTAATCCTGTCAAGTTTCGTAACTCATCAACATATCTTTCATTATTTTCTAAATTATCTAATATCAATTTTTCTTTATCTGATTTTGGTATATATTCTTTTACCTGTTTTATATCATCCATTCCATAAAAATCTAAAATATCTTTTGGACTAGTAACTGGAGTCGCTCCACACTTAATTAAATAATTAACCCCTTCAGAATTTAAATGATATATACTATTTGGCACAGCAAAAATATCCTTTCCATAATCAATTCCTAATTTTGCTGTAATCAAAGTTCCCGATTTCTTATTACCTTCTATTATTAATATACCTTCTGCTAATCCAGCTATTATTCTATTACGCATAGGAAAGTGAAATGCTTGAGGACCTATACCAGGAGGAACTTCTGATAATAACAGCCCTCCCTTCGTCACAATATCATTAGCTAATTGTAAATTTGATCTTGGATAAATATTTTCTATATCTAAACCAGAACCCAATACAGCTATCGTCTTACCACTATTATCTAAAGTTTTTTTATGAGCTAAGCCATCTATTCCATATGCTAACCCAGAAATAATAAGTATTTTTTTTGATAAAACGTTAACAAAATCTTCACAAACTTTTTTTCCATAATCTGTAATCTTACGAGAACCAATTACAGCAATTCCTAACTCATCTAGAATCTCTAAATTACCTTTATAAAATAAAATTGGGGGAGCATCATAAATATTTTTTAATTTTTTTGGATATTCTTTATCTAAAATAGTAACCATTTTAATATCTGGATCATTTTTATAAGTTTTATCTAATCTATTTAATAAAAAATTATCTAATGCTTTGCCATGAATTTCTAATTTAAAAAACGCCTCTCTTTTTAAAGATAAGACGTCTTTAATATTAAAATTTTCTAATATTTTTCTTAAATCAAGCGGTTTATAATAAAAATTATTCGCAAGCTTTAAAAAAATATTTTTCATATTTAATAATTATTCTATAACAATACTTAGTTTTTCTTCATGAATTCCTGATGAATCCTGTATTAAAGCTACTATTTGATAATTACCTTTTTCTATATTACCCGGATCCCATGTTATAGATGTATAACCCTTTGGCTGTTCCTTGTCACCTATTATAAAATAATTACTTCCACTATCTTTAACATACCAAATACTTACTTTAATTGCACTTGGCATATTAAATGTAATATTGATTGGAAAAGAATTAATTACAACATTATTTTTTGGAGATAGCCAAACAAAACTTTCTTGAGATGCAAAACCACTTACATTAATATTAATCTCATGAGTATTATTATTATCTATATCGTCATAAGCAACGGTCTTCAAGGTATGAAAACCATTACCAATCTTTGCTGGTAGGGATATTGAGGTACCAAATGGATAGCTATTTGCAGTAGCAACTAACTCATCATCAACAAAATATTCAACTCTACTAACCCCTCTAGGCGCAGATACACTAACGCTAACATTAAAAGCTCTACCAACAGATTTATTATTTTGAGGAGATGTTATAGATATAGATGGTTTATTTGCTGGAATATGTAAATCATCATATCCTACTGGAGGAAGCTCGCTTACAAAATCCTGGCTCTCTGCCCATCCTCTAACAGCATCTTCCCATGACTTATAAAATGGATCACTTGTTGGATCTTCCGGAGCCATACCTTGAGGATTGTCCTTATTCACATAATATAAAATGTTATGTATTTCTTTAAATGTTTTTTCTTCTATCAAATTCTCTGGCGTAAAATCTGTTGCTAACTTACCAGAAGTTTTGTCTATTTTAACAATATTTCCAGGTATCTCCTCACCATCCAAAATTGGCTTACCAGTTATTACAGGTTTCGGCTTAGTAAAGTCTAATGTTTTATCTTTAACAACTCGCTTCATAAATGCATTCCAAATTGGAGCAGCTACAACACCACCAGCTGCACCTCTTCTCATCTCATCATTATTATTATTACCAACCCAAACACCTACTACTATCTCTGGAGTATATCCTATAGTCCAAGCATCAAGATAATCATTAGTTGTACCAGTCTTAGCGGCTGCCGGGTATCCTAAATACAAGGGACTATTTGCTCCAAACACATATTCTCTAGCGTTATTATCAGATAATACGTCATTCATCTGTCTAGCTACCTCTGTATCTAGCACAGTTGTAAATTTTGGCTTCCATTTATATATTTCTTTTCCATCAGAATCCTCTACTTTTAATATAGGAGAAGATTTACTTACCCTACCCTCATTAGGAAATACACTAAAAGCAGTGGTGTGTTCTAATAACTTAACTTCTCCACCACCTAATACTAACGACAGTCCAAATCTAGACCTATCTTTTAAGGTTGTGTAACCTAAAGAATCTGCCAAATCTAGAACGTTAGGTATTCCTGCTAAATATAATAATTTTACTGCAGGTGTATTTAAAGAACCTGCTAAAGCCTTTCTTAGAGATACTGGACCATGTTCTTTTAAATCATAATTTTTTGGAGAATATCCATCCTGTTCTACAATAGTTGGAAAAGTTGTATTAACATCATAAACAATAGTATTTGGAGTATATCCACGAGAAAATGCAGTAGCAAATACTATAGGTTTAAATGAAGAACCGGGTTGTCTTGGACGCAAAGTAACATTTACACTTCCATCAATTTCTTTATCAAAATAATCAAACGATCCCACCATACTTAAGATCTCTCCATTTTTAGGATCTATAGCAACTAAAGAAGCGTTACTAGCATTAAAAGAATTAACCATTGCTCTTTTTTCTTCAAACACATCTTCTGCAATATTTTGCATATCTGGATCTAAAGTCGTTATAACCCTTAATCCGCCTTGTTCAACCAATCTATCGCTAAAAATTTCTGTTAATACATCTCTGACATAAAATACAAAATGAGGAGCTACTATAGAAATCTTACTATCTTGTAAATTAGAGAACACATCTTCTTTTTTTGCCTCGTCAGCCTGTTCTTGTGTTATATATCCCTCCTCTACCATGGAGTCTATTACCCATTTATATCTTATCTCCAATTTATCAATATGAGCTCCATATGGAGAATAGTAACTTGGAGCATTTGGTAATGATGCTAAAAATGCTGATTCTGCAATAGATAATTCATTAGCATTTTTAGCAAAAAATCTTTCTGAAGCAGATTGAATGCCATAAGTAACAGCACCATAAGGTATTTCATTTAAATACATTTGCAATATTTCATCCTTGGTAAATTTTTTCTCTAACTGAAAAGAAACTAATAATTCTTTTATTTTTCTAGTATAAGTTTTCTCTGGAGTTAAAACGGCATTCTTAACAAATTGTTGAGTTATGGTAGAACCGCCTACACGACTACCTGTTAAAATATTTTTAATTAAAGAACGTGCAGTTCCCTTGAAATCAAAACCACTATGATTATAAAAATTTCTATCTTCTGCTGATAAAGTCGCCCAAATAACAGATGGATTAACCTCATCTAGTGTTAGTAATGTTCTATTTTGGTCTCCATGAATCTCATAAAGCAATGTTTTGCCATCTCTTGCATATATTTTTGTAGATTGTTCTAATTGACGATCTATAATTTTATCTGGACTAGGCAAATTGCGTAATAACCATGCATAATATACCGCTCCTACAGTACCACCTATAAAAAAGAATAATAAAAAAATAAGAAAAAATGTACTTAGTATTTTTCTGAGCTTGGTATTTTTTTTCTTATTTATTTTATTATAAGTATTTTGATCTTTGTGTTTAAAATTAGGTCTATTTCTCCAATTATTTGAAGACAAAAATTTTTTATCTAGTACCATATCGTAAATAAAATATATTTTATTTAAAAATGCGTAATGCACACCTTACTATAATTATAGTAAGGAATTAAATATCTATATTTCTAGTAATAAAAGTATATACATTACTAAAAGTCCTAAAATGAAGAATGAAAATGATAATAAAAATTTTGACATTTTTTCTTCTTTTTTTATTTCTGGTAATAAATCAGAAGAAGCAATATAAATAAATCCGCCGGCAGCAAAAGGAAGGATGTGTCTTATAAAATCAGCTTGACCCCCTAACATATACCCTACAATACCACCCAAAATAATAGTTGATGCTGATATATAGTTTAAAACTAAAGATTTTATCTTACTAAAACCAGCATAAACCAACACTCCAAAATCACTCATCTCTTGTGGTATTTCATGCAAAGCAATTGCTAAAAGTGCTATAAGGCCTAAATTAATATCAACTAAAAAAGCCCCAGCAAGAATAATTCCATCTATAAAATTATGAATACCATCTCCTATGATATTCATATAGCCAAAAGTATGAACAGAACACTCTCCATTATGACAATGGTGCCAATGTAGCACCTTCTCTATTAAAAAAAATAATATAAAACCACATAAAACTAAAACAAAAGGTAATATTCCAGGTGTATCTTCTACAGCTTCTGGTAATAAATGAAAAAAAGCTCCACCCATCATAGCACCAGCAGACAAGCCCACTAATGATAATAAAATAGATTTATGTATTTTTTTACTTATAAATAATGTAAAAATACCAATAATAGAAACTAGACTAACCACAAAAGTTCCTAATAAAATCCAAAGTAATACATTCATAATTTTATAATTATATAATTATTATAACATATAATTTATACTACATATAAAATAAAAATACAACTGTGCTTTAGTTGTATTTTTATTTTATTAATTATTCACTATCTTCATCCCCTTCTTTATCATTTTCTATATTTTGATGTATTCCTCTTTGCCCATCTCTTTTTTCTTCAAATTTTTCTTTCATATCTTCAAGCTTTTCTTTTCTCTTATCCCACAGACTATCCATTTTTCTACTAGTATTAATTAATACGTTAACCTCTTGCATCATTCGATGCGACTTTATTGCTGTTAAAAATGCTTCCCCATTTTTTCCATCAGTTAATTGTGTTTTTGCTTCGTCTAAAACCTGCTTTACCTCAACCATCCTTTCGTCAATCTTTTGTAAAGCTTCTTCTGATATATTAGATTTTTTTGTTTCTAAATTATTTTGTATCTCAGCTAATCTCTGCTCTATCATTTCTATTTTATTTTCTACAGCTTCTTGGGGCAATACATTAACATCATCTTTCATTTTATCTTCCAACAACTCCCTTCTTTCTTCTATGTTCTTTAATTTAATCTCAAACTTTTCATTTCTTTTTGGTGTAGATGTTGTAATAGTATTTTCATCATCTATATCATTTAAAATATTAAAAAAAGTTTTATGTCCTTTTAAATTAGACTCTAGATGAGAGGCTAACAATTCTGCGCCTTGCACATCACCCCGCTCTTCTAACCTATTAATTGCTTGATTAATTTTTTCTGTATGCACTGCAATTCTTTCTTCAATTTTTACCCTTACTTCTTCTGGAACCTCTCCATTAAAAGAAAGTTTTTCTAATTCTTCTAAACGACGTTCAACTAATTTAGTTTGCCATTCGGCTTTACTATTATTGCCTAGAACAAATAAACCTCGAGCTTTTTCTGTAATATTAAGTTTTACAGGATAAAGGGTGTCTCCGGGCACAGTATTCTCTGCTGCAAAAGCAGTTCCTGTTGTTCCCATTAAAAGAGCTAATAAAATAAATAGTGGCATATATTGTGTTTTTAATTTTAAAAATATCGGCACCTGATATATGTGACGTACTAACTCTGTATTTCTTACAGGATTATCCTGCATAAAAGAAATTAAATTATTACGAAACTGTATTTTTTCGTTTTTTAATAGTTTTGTTTTTTGCTCTTTTTTAAAATATTTTTTAATATTCATATTTACTACTTATTAACTAAAAGTTTTTTTAATTCCTTAATACCTCTATTTATGCATACAGAAACATTTGTCTCTGTTAACCCCAATATCTCTGAAATTTCTTTAGGACCCAAGCCCTCTAAATATCTCATAATAATAACCTCTTTATAGTCTTGGCTCAACTGGTTAGCTACTATTATTATATGACTTGCATCAATCTTATTTTCTAATATCTGTTTTTTATTTTCTCCAACGTCAAAACCTTTTTCTTTTAAATCATCTAGAGACTCAGTATTTTTTTTCCTAGAATTATCTATTATCAAATTATTTGCGATTTTATAAATAAATGCTTTAATATTTTCTATATTATTGCCATCTGCTATGTATTTCCAAGTTTTCAAAAAAACATCTTGCATTATATCTTTAGCTTTTTCTCTATCAAAAACACGAAAATAACAATGACGAAAAATAGGATCGGCAAGATCATTATAAGCTTGTAAAAATTCTCGATTTTCTACAGGTTCTTGCATACTCTTATATATGTGACGTATAAATACTTAATGTCTTACAAAATACCTTAATTATCTAATAAAGTCAATATAAAAAAGATGACCTAAGTCATCTTTTTTATTGGGGTGGCTATCGGGAATTGAACCCGAATTGACAGTACCACAAACTGCCGTGTTAACCATTACACCATAGCCACCATGGTAGCTGGGGAGGGAGTTGAACCCTCGACCTCAGGCTTATGAGTCCTGCGCTCTAACCAACTGAGCTACCCAGCCATGGTACCCCCGATAGGAATCGAACCTATATATCCAGCTTAGAAGGCTGGTGTTCTATCCATTGAACTACAGGGGCACAAATACTTAAATTTATAAAATAACACCTGTTACAGACTATTAAAGTATAAGCTCTATATTACACTATTTTTCAATAAAAGTCAAGGATGTTTTTACCTACTTCTTTTTGTTATGATGTTTTTTATAAGTCTCCCTTAAATGACTATCTGTAATATGCGTATAAACCTGCGTTGTGGTAATAGAAGAGTGACCAAGCATAGTTTGCACACTTCTTATATCAGCATCATTACTTAATAAATCAGTTGCAAATGTATGTCTTAAGGTATGTGGCGTAACCTGCTTTGCAATACCAGCCAAAGTTGCATATTTTTCTACTAATCTCTGTATACTTCTTGGTGTCATGGGTTCGTCATCGCGATTTATACTATTATTTGCAGCCTTATCCATTCTTATAAACATCCAAGGGGAAACATCAACTCGTCTTTTTAAATATTCTTTTACCCAAAATATAGCCCTTTCTGATAAAAATACTATTCTTATTTTTTTACCCTTTCCTCTTACTGTAAACTCTATTACTCCATTCTTCTTTCTTTTAAAATTAAGATCTTCTTTGCGAAGTTTAGATAATTCTGAAACACGCAAACCAGTAGAAAATAACATTTCTAATATAGCCTTATCTCTTAAATCTCCTAATTTTGGATTTTCTCCAATATTTTTTACAGGAGCATCCAAGAAACGAGATAAATCATCTCCATCTAAAAAATTAACCTCTCTGTCTGGCATTTTTGCTAATTCTATTTTTTCTGATGCAAGGCTTTTTACATCTTGTTTTGCTAAAAACTTTAAAAATGATCTTAAGGCTATTAAATGATAATTTTGAGTACTTTTTTTCAGAACTTCCCCATCAGCAGTGGTTAAACGATTGAGATATATACGATAATTCCTTATTAATGGAAGGTTTATATTTTGAGGCTTAATAAAAACCTTTGTTTTTTGACTTTGACTTACCCAATCAAAAAATCTAGTTAAATAAAACCTATAATTATCTATAGTGTTAGCATTTCTATTTTTTTCTACCTCTAAATAGCTTAAAAAGTCTTCTAAATATTTGTTTTTCATAAAAATTTGTCTAATTTTAGATAAAATTATTTATTATGGGCTTGACAAGATAATAAAAATGTGATAGTTTACAGCTAAGGAACCTAGTAATAAACGCTTTGCTATAGGAAAATTTAAGAGATTTTGGCTAAAATCTGAAAATTGTACCAGCAAAGCAGTTATTACTAGACTCCTTGAATCCGTTCTTTCAATCCAAGCTGGAGAATATAATGCAAACACTTCTAGGTCTAGTATTTATTGGTTGTGGAGCAATATTTGTTAATTATATAGCTACATTTAAACCACCTGCTAATAATCAGATTAGAATTATACATAAAAGCATATCTAATCCCACAGTCAAGGCTCAGCATCATAATATCAATCTACCTAAACCTGTAAAATACAGAAAAGCTAGAAATAATTACGTAGATAAGGCTGTTAACCGCCTACTTTATCGGATTCGCCATAATCCAAATGCTGTTCAAACAGTAATTTCAGCCTGCTCTTACTATGGAGCACCGGTTGATACCTGTCTTACGCTTTGGTGGCTAGAGTCTAGTATGGGATTAGGTGGAGACAAAGGAGGTGCTGGTGGTAACTTAGCTCTCCAAGCTATTGAAAAGCTAACCCACCCATCTAATAGTAGGCGGTGGAAGCGTTTTAAGGTGAATAAACGTGACCTTTTGGCAATTGCAAATCATTGTGGCTTTAATGCATATACGGTTCAAGGATCTTGGACTGGTGCATTGGGACCATTTCAATTTATGCCAGCAACTTGGATTAAAGTTGCCATCGATGGAAATGGGGACAATAAGGCTTGTCCTTTAAATCTCCAGGATTCTGCTTATGGAGCCGCTAAATATATCAGAAATTTACAAAGAAAAAGTGGCTCTTGGAATAAAGCAATCCAGGCTTATTCTGGAGGTAGCAGTGCGTATATGCGTAGATCAATACTGGTGCGAAAGCACTTTTGTAATATTATGCAAAAATCCATGCAAATCAACCTCTCCTGTTCAGCCCCATAGGTTCTCTATGGGGTTTTCTTTTTTAGAAAACCTTATTCTTAATAATATTATACGACACTTAAAAAATATAAACAATAAAACAAAAGTATTGACAAAAAATAAATATTATGGTATTATTTAATCAATCTTCTATTATTATAATAATACGCTCTACTTGGTTTCACGAAAATATAATTTTCGTTTTACTAGGTGACGCGCAAAAACTATGTTAGATAAAAAAGCAAAAGAAAAAGTTATTAAAAAATATGCTACCCATGAAGCAGACACTGGTTCTGCTCAGGTACAAATCGCAATTCTTACAGAAGAAGTTAAAGAATTGACAAAACATTTACAAACACACAAAAAAGATAATTCCTCAAGACGTGGTCTTATTCGTAAAGTTAATGAAAGACACAAATTAGTAAGATATCTTATGAGAGAAGATAGAAAGGCAGCAGAAGAGCTTAAAGAAGCACTAAAGATTAAATAAATTTTATTTGACACGCCGCTTTTTGTGGCGTGTTTAACTATATTATGATTCAACATAATTCTCAAAGAGTTGCAGTATTAATAGATGTACAAAATCTATATTACTCTGCTCGTAATTTACACAATGCTAAAGTTAATTTTGGCAACATAGTTACAGATGCAGTAGCAGGCAGACAGTTAACTCGTGCTATCGCATACGTAGTTAGAACAAAAACAGGAGAAGAAAAACCTTTTTTTGAAGCTTTAGAAAAGCTTGGTATAGAAACAAAAGAAAAAGATTTGCAAATCTTTTTTGGTGGAGCAAAAAAAGCAGACTGGGATGTAGGCTTAGCAGTTGATGCTATTATACTTTCAGAAAAAGTAGATGCAATAGTTTTAGTTAGTGGAGATGGTGATTATCTTCCATTAGTACAATATTTAAAAATGCGTGGAGTACATGTAGAAGTTGTTGCCTTCCGAGAAACTTCTTCTGCAAAATTAATTGAAGGCGCTGATGGTTTTGTAGACATGTCAGTAAACAGAGATAGATATTTAATTACAGGTAGAAGTATGAAAAGCGAATCTCCATCAATAAAAACAAAAAAGATAGCCAATACTACAACAAGAAAAAAAGGTAGACCAAGAATATCCTTGTCTTCAATAAAATAATTGCTGATTGCTGATTGTTAATTGATTAAAATTAATTAACAATAACTAATTAACAATTTAATTAATTTTTGACGACGAAACACAAAGATCTTGATTAATCTTCAAGTTCTGTAGTTTCGCCGCCAAAAAAAAGAAAAAATATGTCAAAAGATATACATGTCTTTGAAACACAATGGGGCGGTAGACCTCTAAAAGTAGAAATTGGTAAGATTGCAAATCAAGCCGATGGAAGTTGTACCGTTAGGTATGGAGAAACAACTATTCTTGCAACAGCTGTCATGGGACAGGCAAGAGATGTAGATTTTTTCCCTCTTACAGTTGAGTATGAAGAAAAACTTTACGCAGCTGGAAAAATAAAAGGTTCTAGATTTATTAAAAGAGAAGGAAGGGCAACAGACGAAGCGGTATTATCCGCACGCGTAGTAGATCGCGGTATTCGTCCTCTTTTTGATAAAAAATTAAGAAATGAAATACAGGTTATTATTACTGTACTTTCTATTGATGGAGAAAATGATCCAGACGTTCCAGCTATAATTGGAGCTTCTTTAGCATTAGCAATCTCTAATATTCCATGGAATGGCCCTATTGCTGGAATTAAAGTAGGACAAGTTGATGGTAAATTTATTATAAATCCTACATATACAGAACGTGAAAATAGCTTATTAGATATTACTATTTCTGGAACTACAGATAAAGTGCTTATGCTAGAAGCTGGTGCAAAAGAAGCTAGTGAAGATACTGTTTATGATGCAATTATTTTTGGACAAAAAGAATTAAAACCAATAATGAAATTAATGGAAGATATTGTTAAAAAAGTTGGTAAAGAAAAATTAGACATTAGTAAACTATCAGAAGAAGATCCAGAAAGCATAGAAGAAAAAAAAGAACTACAAAATAAAGCTCGTACATTCTTAAAGGAACATGTAGATGAATACTTATTTGCAGAACTTCCAAAAGGATCTAAAACAAGTCGCAAAATGGCAAAAGGAGACTTAAAAGATCGCTTAGTAGAATATTTAAAGTCAGAACAAGTTGGTAAAGACAAAAGAAAATGGGCTTTAGAAATTTTTGAAGAAATTATTGATGAACGTGTAACAGAAGCTATCTTAAAAGAAGATCGTCGTGTTGATGGAAGATCATTAACAGAAATAAGATCTCTTTATTCAGAAGTAGGATATTTGCCTCGTGTTCATGGAACGGGACTTTTCTCTAGAGGAGAAACTCAAGTTCTATCTATTGTAACATTAGGATCCCCTGGTGATGAACAAACATTAGATGGTATGGAAGTAGATGGTAAAAAAAGATATATGCATCATTATAACTTTCCTCCATATTCAGTTGGCGATACCAAACCAATGAGAGGCCCATCACGTCGTGATATTGGACATGGTGCACTTGCAGAAAAAGCATTAGAACCAGTTATACCAGGAAAAGAAGAATTTCCATATACAATCAGGGTTGTTTCTGAAGTTATGGGATCTAATGGATCAAGCTCCATGGGATCAACATGCGGATCAACACTTGCCCTTATGGATGCTGGAGTACCAATTAAAAAACCAGTTGCAGGTATTGCAATGGGACTTGCTTCTGACGAAGAAATGAAAAATTTTAAAGTTATTACAGACCTTCAAGATATGGAAGATGGTAAAGGTGGTATGGATTTTAAAATCGCTGGAACAAAAGATGGTATTACAGCTATTCAAATGGACACTAAAACAAAAGGTTTAACTAAAGAAGTTGTAAAACAAACTTTAACTCAAGCAAAATCAGCAATAGAGCAAATCCTAAAATTAATAACTGACACAATACCAGAATCTCGCAAAGATCTATCTCCACATGCACCAAGAATAGAAACTTTACATATTAACCCAGAAAAGATTCGTGAGGTTATTGGTCCCGGAGGTAAAATTATCAATGCAATTATAGATAAAACTGGTGTCGCAATTGATATCGAACAAGATGGTAGTGTATTTATCACATCTACAACAGCTGAAGGTATGGAAGAAGCTAAAAATATGATCAATGGTATCGTTGAAGAACCAGAAGTTGGTAAAATATATCATGGTAAAGTTGTTCGTATTATGAATTTTGGCGCCTTTGTAGAAATCTTACCAGGAAAAGATGGAATGGTTCATGTTAGTGAACTTGCACCATTTAGAGTTAACCGTGTAGAAGATGTTATCAATATTGGTGATGAGATAAATGTTAAGGTTATGGAAATTGATGATCAGGGCAGAGTAAACCTATCATTAAAAAAGGCTAGGGAAGAGCTTGGGGAACCTCAGGCACAACCAAAACCAGGAAGTGAGAATAACGATAGAGGTGATCGCCCACCAAGAAGAGATGACAGAGGTGGTAAAAAACCTTTTAATAAAAGAAGGTAAGCATAGCAAAATCATTAAAATCAAAAAAGCATCATAATAGGTGCTTTTTTGATAATATTTCATATATAAAACTAATTATTTTAAGTAAAAGTCAAGACAAATGTAGACAAGTAGCTATTTTTCACTAGTTATCCACAGGTTTTGTGGATAACTCTCTTTAAAAGTGGATATCCCCCTTATGGACCTGTGGAAAAATATGTGGAAAATGCAACTTTGTGCTTAATTTTAGCAGTTTTACCTATTGACAAAGGCTATTTTTAATGGTACAATATAAGTATAAGAATAAAGCACTACCCTTTGATTAAAGGCATAGTGATCAAAATATAGCTCTTTGGCAAACTATTACTCCTTTAAGGAGTCGCTCATTACAAACATTTTTCTCATTAGAGAAGATTCAAGAATTTTCCCTCTTCTTTACTGTTTTACTCCTCTCACAAAGTCTTTAAAATATTAAAAAATAAAAATAAAAAGGCAAAAAGTCATAAAAGATCGAGAGATTAATAGGAGAATCCGCAAAATAGGTACAAACGCATGGGATACCTAATGGATCAAACTCCACAAAATGGTTGAGAAGTTAAAAAGTTAGCAGAATGTTGATTATGTAATTGTTCGCTATTGATAGTTCCTCATTTTTGAGAAACTGCCAACGGCGAACAATAGCTATACAATCTGCTTGAGGCCCCTATACATCCTAATAAATAATCATTAGAGGATCGTCAGAGGCCTCTTTTTTTATCTAAAAAATTACAGAATACTAATGTTATTATTATTGGTTACCTGGTAACCAATAATAATAACATTAGTATTTAAAGTGTAAATGGTTTATATTAAAAAATACCACTAAATAAGTGGTATTAAATTTTAATTTTGTCTCTCTCCACATCAATATCTTTAACTTTTTTTAAACTATGATCATGGATCATCACTTCTAAATTAAAGTGTTCAACATTAAAGGGATTAGAAAAGACAATTTTTTTATTTTTCTTAAGAACTAATACAATCTTCATCAAAACCTTGTCTACCCCTACCTTACCCGTTAAAACAACTACAACTTCTGTGACATTATTTGTTTTTTCTAAACTAATATAACAATCATTATTACTTAAAATTAAAACTAAGGTCTTTTTTCCATCTATATCTACAAAAACATCTTGTTTATTTTTTGGTTTGATATCGCAAGAACCTTCTTTAGAGCTTGATTGTTGCTTTTCTTTTTCTTTTGCTACACATCCATTAAAAAATAATATGAATAAAAACAAATAACTAATCTTATTCATTACTTAATAACTCTTTTAGGCAAAACACATGCGCTATTCTGAATCACTACATAAGAAACATTATCTTCTCTTAAGAGTTTTTTTAGTCCTGGAATATGATATAACCCAACACTAAATGGAACTAGATAGTTGCTTATAATTCTTTCAAAGCTATTTTCTCGTTCGATAACATTTTGAATATTTTTTACAAAAGACTTATTTCTTGGCTCCAAAACTTCATTTGCAAAAGTTTCAAACGAAATCATACCTTGCTGATATCTGCTTACTGCAATAGCAGCTCGCATATTAGTTTCTTTATCACCAACGCCAACACATTTTACTTCATCCTGATAAACAGCTTCGATAAGATATGGAGCTTTAATAGGCCAATCAATTGTAGAACCTTCAGGAAATTGATTATTTTTAATCCATCTATTTACCATTGCTACTCTTTTTTCTTTAGGAAATTTTACAAACTTTTCTACATGCCCAAGAACCGTTCTAGTATTGCTTCCAGGCTTAGTTCTAAAATAAAATGGTCCTACAAATCCCCAATGATAAACCCCAATCATTCTATCAGAATTAAAACCAACCCATTCTCTAGCAATAAAACGTGTTCTCAAAAGTAGCCTTTCTTGTGTTTTATAAACCTCTGCCTGACACTCAAAAGAATTATGCACATTAGGAATTAAGACTACTATATAATCAGATTTACCTTGATAGCTATCTGTTAACCTACCAAATGGATATTGTTTTTTAAACTTTAATGGATTAACCACAACAGTTGGACCAACCTTGTAAGAATTACAATTTAACATTAACAATCCTCCAGAGACCACAATAATGCAAGACAAAGATAAAAGTAAATATCTTTTCATTACTACACTCCTTTCTATAAAGTACTAATATTAGATTAACAAAGAATAGCCTATCTTTCAATAGAGTCAAAATTTTCTAATAACTGCCTATATTTTAATGCTTGGTCTTTATCACTAGACTCTGAATATATACCCGACAAGTTATATAAGGCAACTCTATTTTCTCTTATAGCCAAAGATTGCTTAAAAAAGCTAACACCCTCTTCATAATAACCATTATTAAATAAAAATGCTGATAAATTATTTAAATCACCTATATATAATTTTACAATTTCATAAATAAAATACTTGTTATCAAAATTTTTATTATTTACAGACATGAGGTTATACTTCTTCCACAATCCCATGTTCTTATTTTTTAAATCTTCTATATCTACCTCTGCACCTTTTTCTTTAATTTGATAAACTAAACCCATTGGATATAAATCAAAATTATTTTTTAAAAAAGCTTCAGAATTAATAAGTGAAAAAAAGCTTTTATCTTGATTATTTTTTATTAGCTTTACAATATCATCATCGTAAATATAGCCCTTTGCTAATAAATTATTTTTCTTTTGCTCATGATACCAAGGATGAGTATTCATTAAATAATCTATGATTATTAAATCCTCTCTTTGATGTAAAACTTCTTGTTTATAATAAAATCCTCCAAAAAAAGTATCTCCACTCATCACTAACACACTATTTTCTGGTAAAGACAATAAAACATTATCCAAAAATGCTTCTGTTGTATTTACATTATGTTGATTGAGTTGACCTAAATGTGCTAAAAGAATTATTATAGGGAAAACAAAACTTATTAAAATATATTTTTTATTTTTTAAAAAACTAGCCAAAGAAAAAGCCAAAAATATAGTCATTATAATATAACTAGGTAAAAAATATCTCCATAAAATAAATATATCTGTATTATTTCCATAATTACCCAGTAATATTATATTAAAAATAATAACCGAGAACCCCGCAAAAAATAAAGCTTTATTTTTAATAAAAGTTATTATAGAGCCAATTAAAATAATTAAAAATCCTAATAAAGTAAATTCTCTAGTAAAAATTTTTCCTAGCTCGTTAAAAAATAATCCCCAAGATTCTAGGGGTCTGTCTGCAATCTTATCAGCATAATCTTTTTGAGTAATATAATTTTTGAAATTTTGATAAGTATTTGGCTCACCCCAATTAATGATAGGATTTTGTAAAGATCTAAGTGGTATGTAAGAATAAATTAAGGTTGTAAATAACAAAAATAATAATGAAAATAATACCACTCTTTTTATAGTAAACAGCCTCTTATCTTTAATTAATGTATAAATTATAATAAAAGGTATAACTAAAAGAAAAGTGAGATGTGTACCTACGCCAAGCCCACAAACAATAGCCAATAAATACAAATATTTATCCTTTTTAGCGTCTAGCCAATGTAAGAAAATTAAAATTGCTAATGTAAAAAATAAAGCAGTTATACTATAAACTTGTGGAGTGGTTGCGTGAGACCAGAAAGTATAAGTAAAAGTTAAAGCTAATACAGAAGCTAGAGATATAGTTTTATTTATCTGTAATTTTTTTAAAACTATAAATAAAAAACTTAATGTTAAAGATGATATCAAAGCAGAAAAAATATTAAGTCTTTGCGCAAAATCTAACATTGGTAAAAAATACGAAAATAATTTTGCCAAAATTAGATATAACGGAAATCCAGTTGGGTGAGCAATACCCCAAAGAGCAACAGCTGTTGTAATCTCGCCACTATCTCCTGTATAAATACCATTGGGTGCGGTAAAAATATAAAAAATAAAAGAGAATAATACAATAAATAAAAAAAATAAATTATCTTTCTTCATATTTAATATTTTTATTTTTTAAACTATTTAATATTATTAGAGAAACACCGGTTATAAGCATTAGATCTGCTATATTAAAAAATGATCTTTGTATAAATTGTATATAATCTATAACATACCCTAAAAATAATCTATCAAACAAATTTGATAATCCTCCAAAAAAAATAAAACTAAAACCTAAGGCAATAATAGTATTTTTTTTCTTGTATTCTTTAATAAATAAACCTAAAAAAACAATAATTAATATTACTCCTAATATATTTAGCGCATCACTTTGCAGAGCAAGACTAAATGGACCATCACTATTTTTATAAATAGCAAATCTTAACAAATCATCCCCACTATTTATAGAGGGGATGATATATTTTATAATACGATCTATAAAAAATAATATTACTGGTATTAAAAAAAATCTTTTTTTCATTATACCTCTAGAGTTAACTTTTTTTTACATTCTATGCAAGATGAAGATACTGGACGAGCTAGTAAACGTTTTTCATTAATTGGCTCATTACAATATTTACAAATTCCATAACCACCTTCATCAAAACGTTTTAATGCTTCATTAACATCTTTTAATGCTTTTTCAAGTGTTATCTCTAAAGTAAGATTGCTAGTGTATTCTGTCACTTCAGCAGCATTTTCATCTGGCTTATCTCCAAGATCTGGAAATGTTGCTTCATAATCAGCCTTATTAGCTGGATTAGGCTCTGATATAGCCTTTAGTTCCTGTTCCAAATCCTCTTTCTTTGCTAATAACTGCTCTTTAATCTTAGCTAAAAAATCCTTACTAAAATTTGCTTTCTTTGGCATATGTTTTTATCTTTAAGCTAATCCTTAGGGATAGGTAGAGAAGTACTAATCGCATTTTTCTACTCCGCTTAAATAATATTGTTTTATACAATTATTATATAAACAATATCCACGATAGTCAATATACTTTGATTTTAAAAATATATTTTTTTCTCTAAAATAAGCTATTTAACAATATAAAAAGATATATTTAGCTAAAATTAGATAAAAAATATATCAGTCCCTTGACAAAAGTACTAAAATATGCTATACTGCTTAATAAGTTAGTAGCCCGGGTGGTGGAATTGGTAGACACAGGGGTCTTAAAATCCCCAGACCTTTAGGTCGTGCGGGTTCGATTCCCGCTCTGGGCAATAGTGTTCTTTACACAAACCGTGCTTAAAAGCACAAGGAAAGGAAAAAGATGTTTCCTCGAAACATGGCTGGACAGTTTGTTTCTGGTTCTACTTCCGAAGACGAGTGCACCGAGCCGGAGGTCCCCTTCGGCTTTCACTGCGTTTCCCGCAGTGAAGCAGAACAACTCGTTCACTGCGACTGGCTCGGAGACGAAAACAGCGCCGAGATGGATGAAGAGGACTACATGGACGGAGAGGATATCTACTCCTCCGACATCATCCTCGCAGACCATCAAGATCTCACCCATGAGGAGAACCGGCGTGTTCGCGAAGCGGTGGCAGACGCCATCGCATTCCAAGAGTGGTTCAAGCACCAAAAGCCGGTGGTGACCCTGGATGGTCAAACGCTCTACCGCTCCGATATCCCTCTCGACGGCAGTTACTACTGTCCAAAAGAGGAATGGGAACCCGGCAGCTCCCTCCACGACGTCGATGATGACGAGATGTATCGGCCACTACCCGTTGAACCCGAGGTCATCGAGATCTGGAGGATAGGATTGGTAGAAATCGCTGACAACAGCTACGGCCACAACAGGAAGGGAAGGAGATGTCACAGCGGTAATGACACCCGCCGTCTCCGGGAAGGCGACAGAAAGCTTATCGGGGGAAAGCACTCCCGAACACACAAGGCCTTCGTTCCGACCCAAGCCTTGGCTCACATCGAGGTTGACGGCTTGACCTTCAAGGTCGGTCGCGTCGCCTAGATCGGGTCCACTCCTTTCTTCCCACCACATCAGCCCCGCTACCAATTCAGGTACGCGGGGCTTCTTTTTTTAAAAAATATACTTTATACTAAATACTGTATACTAAATACTTATTATGAAATATCTATCTCTTTTAGGACAAAATCCACAACTATCAATAGCAGAGTTAAAATCTGTATATGATATTAAAATATTAGAACAAACTCAAAATGTTCTTGTTTTTGAATCTAAAAATAGAATAAATTTATTAAATCTTGGTGGTACACCAAAACTTGCAGAGGTTATCGGAGAATATCAAAATGTAAATGATATCAAACAAGCAATTATAGATAATCTATTAGAGCTACCTGATGATAAAAAAATATTTTTTGGTATTTCTATATATAATAAAAAGGATAAATATTTTTATAACAATCTTGGAAAAAATATTAAGAAAAAATTACAAGAAAATAATAGAAAAATACGTTGGGTTGTTAGTAAAGATCTTGTTTTATCTAGTGTTGTTATAAAAACTAATAAATTATTAACTCGTGGAGCTGATTTTAATATATTATTTTTAGAGAAAAAAATGATTCTTGCAAAAACAGTAGATGTTCAGGATTTTTTTGACTATGAATTTCGCGATATGAAACGTCCTAAAAGAGACCTCATCTCTGGTATGACACCTCCTAAGTTAGCAAAAATACTAATTAATTTAGCTGGTTCTGGTGATACTTTTTTAGATCCATTTTGTGGTAGTGGAACTTTTTTAACAGAAGCATCACTTTTAGGATTTAAAAATATATATGGATCCGATATAAGTCTTAAAGCTGTAGAAGACAGCAAAGATAATACAGAGTGGCTCAAAGAAAAATATAATTTAGACACAAATTTTTATATTCAAAAATGTAATGTAACAAACCTAAGAGAATGTTGGTCTACTATTAGAAAAAATAAATTTCCTATTATAGTTGGGGAGGGCTATCTAGGCCCTGCAATAAGAGGGGGAATATCCCAAGAACAAGGGAAAAAGCTACAAATAGAATTAGAAGAAAATTATAATAGATATTTAGAAGGTCTAGCTGATGCACTAGAAAAAAATGGTAGAATAGTTTTGATTGTACCTTTTATAATCACAGGAAGAGAAACTCTTCATTTAAATTTAGATTTAAAAAAATACGGATTAACATCCGTATTCCCACCAATACTCTACTCTCGTCCAGATCAAAAAATAGGTAGAGAAATATATATATTAGAAAAAATTAAACCGCAAATCTAAAATGGCAAATATCACCATCTTTCATTTCATATTCCTTCCCCTCTAACTTCATTACACCTGCAGTTTTTGCACCATTTTCTCCATTATATTTTATAAAGTTTTCATAACTTATAACTTCTGCTCTAATAAAACCTTTTTCAAAATCTGTATGGATTACTCCTGCAGCTTGTGGCGCTAAAGCGCCATTTTTTATTGTCCAACCACGAGACTCCTTAGGTCCGCTAGTAAAAAAGGTGATTAAATTTAAAGTTTTGTAACCTTCCTGAATCAATCTATCAAGTCCAGACTCTTCTAATCCCAGTTCTTTTATATATTCTGTTTTTTCTTCATCAGATAATTCTGATAAATCTAATTCTTGTTTAGCATTTAACACTACTTTATTTTTTACATCTAATTCTCCGGATTTATTACTATCTTCTGTTATATTACAAACGTAAATAAAAGGTTTAGATGTTAATAATTGCATTTGTTTTACTTGTATTTTTTCTTCATCAGTAAAATCTAATTCATTAACAAGCTTACCATCTTCTAATGCTTTTTTTATAGACATTAATAAATTAATTTCTTTTTCTAAGTCTTTTGTTATCCCGGACTTTTTCTTTTTTTCTACATTTTCTAATCTTTTATTAACACTTTCTAAATCAGCAAAAATTAATTCATAATTTATTATTTCTACATCATCTTTCGGACTAATCTGACCAGATACATGAACAATATCATTATTATCAAATGCACGTACAACCTCACATATAGCATCTACCTCACGAATATTTGCCAAAAACTTATTACCCAACCCCTCACCTTTGTGAGCACCCTTAACAAGTCCGGCAATATCAACAAACTCTACTGTTACTGGTAAAGTTTTTTCACTATTTGTTATTCGTGCTAAATTATCTAATCTTTCATCTGGTACTGCAACTATGCCCTTGTTGGGTTCTATAGTGCAAAAAGGATAATTAGCACAATCAACTTGTGTTTTTGTAATTGCTTTAAATAAAGTGGATTTACCAACATTTGGCAGTCCTACAATCCCGATACTAAATGACATAAATTAAAATTTAATTTGGTGGACCCTAAGGGACTTGAACCCTTGGCCTCTTCCATGCCATGGAAGCGCTCTAGCCAACTGAGCTAAGGGCCCCTTCTTAATCTTCAAATTTTAACATGAAAAAAGCGATTCTGCAAGAGAATCGCTTTGGTAAGGTAGGTTTTAAAGGCGGGAACTAACGTCGAACCAAGTTCAGAGGAACAAAGGTGAGTTGTAACTTATTTTTCTCCACTTGCATGACCTGGGTATCAAGCGGGGTTGCCTCACGATGCATCCAGGCCTGCACATCGGTGGCGGTGAAACTAGATCCGGGATTAACCTGTGCATTCATAATAGAGTTACCACACCATTCCGGAACATGCTTCATTCCAAAAAGATGAGCAACCTCATGAACAACCACAGTAGCATCCTTTAGATTATCACCTGCACCGATACACTCGCCATACTTGAAGAAGACTTCCCTGTCCTCTTTGTAGGCGATGGCGGTAGGAGAACACCCCTTGTATTCCTCGCCCCAGTCATAAAGGGCGAAGTCAGCCATATCTTTGTCCAAGACCTGAACAAAGCTTCTGCCAAAAAGGCCGAAGTACTTATTCAGGTATTCCGCTACAGGAAGCTGAGATAGAGATGGCGACGCCCAAAAAGTATGTTTCTTATACTCGTTTGGGACATAACTTCCCTTTTCCCAGACAACCTCTGGCTTACAAATGGTTTCGTACTCAGTACTCTTGTAATAATGAGTCCTTTTGTAAAACTCCCTCTTGTCACCATCAGAAAGCTTAACTGGTGGGCTGTCCACCATCATCTTCATAATGTTATGGGTCATGATACCATTACTACAAAAGCTTTGATATCCTTCTATGCCCATCAGTCTACCCAATGCATTAGACAAGGCCGACGGTAGTTTTTCCAAATAACCGGGAATCTTATCAAAACAAGCGTAGTTAATCATGATACTATCAAGATCAGCCCACTCATTGTAGTTAAGACGACCGATGTCAACTGGAACATTGCAACTGGTACTCATGTAGAGCAGACCGAAATTTGCTTGCTTCGGAGACGAAGCCTTCACAACATGAAAACCAACCTCGTTCCAGTAGCTATTCAGAGCCGAAAGGACCCTTGACTCACTCAAGTAGTTGCGAGAGTCGATCCAGACCCTTACGGTAATAGAATCTTTGCTGGGCCTTGGATAGGTCCGACAGTTCTCTGTCTTTGCAGGGGGTTGTGAGGGTTGAACAGGCTCTTCCTTGTACATGCCTCCACAGGCAGGAACGAGAAAAAGAGCAAAAAACAGGACTTTGAGCATCGTATTCATGGGTTTCTCCTCTAGAGCTTTCAGACTTTATGTCTGGGTTGTTTATGATCACTAGTTAAAGAACTACTATTTATAAGATAAGTATAGCACATTTTAGCACTTTTGTCAAGAGAAAAAAAGGTTTTTTTAGCTAAAATAAGCTAAAAAAACCTTTATATTTACTGATATTATTACCTAAAATTGACCCTTTTTCTCTAATTTCATATTTACAGTAATCAATCCTGTCTTGCTCTTAGTCCTTGTATCTATAGGCTTAGTTTTAATAATTTCATATCCTGACTTCTCACATGTTATATAATAAACATTTCTACCAGCTAAAAACGCATATCTACCCTTGTTATCTGTTAATTGAGTAGATAATAATTTGTTATACTCTGTTTCAAATAAACGAACAACTGCATTTTTTATAGGTTTACCAGTGCTATCAGTTATTATTCCCCATTCTTTGAACTTCTTAGGACGTGCTAAACGTATAAATAATATCAACAACATTATATTAAATATTAAAAATATTCCTATTTTTATATTAGGTGTAATAATAAAGGATATTAAAGTGAATACAATACTTCCAACTGCTAAACCATATTGTAAACCTCTTAAGATATTCTTTAACCATAATTTTCTTATAGACTCTTTCTTTTCTATAGGATCCATAGGAATGTTATACGATATAGTTTGACTGTCTTGTTTGATGTCAAAATCTTCACCATAATATAAATCTACATATGCAGAATCTGTTTTGGTTTTTTTTAAAAATGCAGACGGAAATATATACCCTGGTTTTGTTGACGCTAGACTAAACGTCCCCTGATTACCAAAAAGAATATATCTACCCTCTTTATCAGTCACAACAGTTCTTATAATTCTATTAAACTTTCTATCAATTAAACGAATGATGGCCAAATCAAGTGGTAATTTAGTAAATGCATCATAAACAACTCCCCATGCTTTTCTTTTCTTTCTCTTAAAAAATAATAATGGTTGTGTCAATAAATACTGTAAATAACTAAATAAATTTAATAATGGTATTGCCGTAAAAGTATTAACTATAGCAATTGTTGTAAGAGTTGGTGCTGCTATAGAATTATTTACTAACTCTACATTTGGATTTTGTGCAATATTTACAACACCTTCAGTAATAATATTAGAATTATAAACTATTTGCTCCCCTATATTTTTTGTAATAGCACCTATATTATCTAATAATAAAGCATCTGGATCTATTACATCTAAAAGTTTTTTTGGTATAGCAAATAACTCTAAAGAATCATTGATATAATTTTTTGTAACTGTAAATCTATTTGTTTTTTTGCTATTATATCCTGATTTATATATCTCTAAATAATATGTTCCATTAGGTACTATATACCTATAAGATCCGTTATCTTGAGTTAATACTGGATTATCTTGATAATAATTAGATGCTGGCCACTCTATCCAATTACCATTTTTTAATTCATATAAAGTTATAATTGATCCTTCTAATGGATTTGGCGTATCATCAACTTTTTCAAAAATAAGCCCATCATTTTTTAAATTAATTCCAAAATTAACTACCTGTTGAGTGTTTTCAAAAACTAATGTTACAGAGGCTGAATATATCCCTACTGTAGATGGCAATATAACTTCTGCATCATATGCAATGCCACTACTATTTAACTTCATTAAATAATTAGAATTATTAATACGTAGTGTCATTAACTGTAAATTATCTGGAATATTATTAATATCTATAGAAACCTTTAAATCAGATCTGGTTAGAGTTTCTATAGTACCTAAATTGTCTGGGATTAATTCTATCAATCCTTTTGCAGTAAAAAATTTAAAAGCACCTAGATTAATACCTGTTATTGGTGGTATTGGCTCTTCTGGTAATGTACTAGTTGGTGTTTCTATAGGTGGTAATACTGGTGGAGTTGGACCAAATGGTGTGCCGTCCGTTATAGCTCCAGAAGAATAGTTACCAGATGTATCATAAGCAAAAATTGTATAATAATATTTTGTTCCATTACTTAAATTACTATCAGTAAAAGCTATAGCAGGACCATTAAAAACAAGCCTACCGTCATTTGGATTTTGCGGATAAGTATTAGTTCTTGATAAAATCCTTACTCCTACAAAATCTGAATCAATAGGATTTTGCCAGGTTAAGACATTGATTGTGTCGTCAGGTGTAGCTACAAAATTACTAACATTGGACGGTGGAACGTTATCAGGTAATGTGGTAAATGTTCCTATTGGTGACAAAGCTTTGTTTCCAGATCCATCTGTAGCTTCTATAAAAAACTCATATTGAATATTTGCTATTAAAGATGAAAGTGTATTAAAATGAGAAATTTTTAATACTCCATCTGGTTGCATACTTTGTGATCCAGTATTAAAAATCTTATAAAATATTTTAGAAGTAGTCCCTTCATTAGTTATCCAACTAATATCTGCTGTGCTATTTGTAATATTTGTTACTTGAATATTTGATATTGTTGGAGGAGTTATATCTAATGTTGTAAAAGTATAATCTGTAGATGTTGCACCATTACCCAAACTATCTACTGATATTACTCTATAATGATAATTTGTTTGTGATAATAAACCGTTCAATGGTGCAACATGTGCAATATCAAGATTTGTATTATAAAATGTATTTCCATATGCGGTAGTTAAACCATATTCTACTTTAGAATTTGCTGGTTTATTAGTATCCCAATATATCCTTACACTATCCCCGGTAATATTTAATGCTTGTACATTAGAAATGGCTGGAGGGCTAATAGAAGCTGTTGTAAATATAAAATCTTCAGTAAATCCAGCTTGATTACCAGAACTATCTTTAGAATTAACCCTATAATGATATGTGGTATTAGGTAATAAGCTATTTAGCAATATATTATGTGAAGTTACATATGACAAAGAATCTATGGTGCCTATCTCATATCCAGTAGTTAATCCATACTGAACAGTAGAATCAGCATTTTCATTAGTATTCCATGTTATATTAGCACTACTATCTGTTATATTTATAGCTTGTACATTAGAAATAACTGGCGGAGTTATATCGCTGGATGTTGTATTAAAAGTATAATCTGTAGATGTTGCGCCATTACCCAAGCTATCTACTGATATAACCCTAAAATGATAAAGTGTTGCTGGAGTAAGACCATTTATATCAATAGGGTGGAAAGTTATAAAAGTAGAACTGGTAGCTTGATTTCCATATGTAGTAGTTAAACCATATTCTACTTTAGAATTTGTTGGCTCATTAGTATCCCAATTAATTCTTGCACCCGACCCTGTAATATTTGTTACCTGAACATTAGATATAATAGGTGCACTTGATGACAATGTTGTAAATATATAATCACCACTTGTACTATAATTATTAGCTGTATCAGTAGATCTAACAGCAAAATGATATTCTGTATTTGCAGTTAAACCAGTTAAAACTATAATATGAGTTATAACATCATTAGCATTTACTATAGTATCTATCTCATAACCAGTGGTTAACCCATAAAAAACTATAGAATCTGATATTTCGTCTGTAGTCCAACTTATTGTAGCACTAGCATCTGATATATTTGTTGCTGTTACATTTGTTATAACTGGAGGTGTTGTATCTCCACTTCCACCTGGTGGTGGTGGGGGTGGGGGTGGCACAACAACCGCCTCTTGTGTGATATCAACTGTTAATTCTAAAGATGATTCTAATTGATAATTTGTAGAAGTAGAGTTAGCAGAACCTCCTAAAGAAAAATTAAACCCATCAACCTGATAATTAGTAGATGTTAAAGAATTAGCATAAGTAACAAAAGGAAATGCAACAACAAAAAACAATAATATCGGAATGATAAATATTCTTTTTATATTTTTCTTTATATATTTCATATTTTTTACAATTCAAAAAATAATAACAATAATGCTTGAGACTTTTAACTTAATAATTCCTTAAAAAATCATCTTATAAAACAGCCTCTGGAGTAGAAGTTGATACTGTATTATTAGATTGATTATCTAAAGAATTATCTATTGGCTCATTAACACTGGTTATTACAGGAGTACTACTAGTTGATTCTACTGATGAAGTAGTTTCTGTATTAACAACTATATTTATATCTTCTATTGGATTAGTTATTTCAGAAGTTGATGTTGTATTAATTGATTCTAGAGTGCTAGTTGTAATCACTATTGGAGAAGTATCTAATACAATGCCACTATCAGTGCTGGTAGAAGATGTATTGTCTACTGGTGCTGTAGAAGTTGTATTATTTGTTGGTGCCTGTGTAGAAGCAGTATTGGTAGGTATAATACCAACAACCCTTCTTCTTCCTATTATTATATAGTCAAAGAATGCACTACCTCTTCCAGCGTTTAATTCTTTAACCAATATATCTCCAAATGATTTTTCTGCAACATATAATCCCTGTGCACCCTCTGAAGTCATGGTTACTGATACATTAATTGGTACTGATGGATCAAATATTTCACTAATTGAAGGGTCAAAAATTATTCTTGCTTCTCCATTTACTAAACTACCAGAACCGCTAAACATTAATGTTGGATCTGGATTGTAAACTGGGTATAAATCTTTTTCTCCTGTAGTTGTTTCTACTTTTTTAATTATCTCCCCTTTTGTAATAAAATTACCCACTTCATCAATTTGCCATTTATGATCTACATTTTCTATTGAAGCTATATTAATTATACTCTTACCTTCTAGATCAAAGCTGTTATCTACAACTGTTATTGCACCAATATTATTTTCATTATTGGATACTGTTAATACTTGAGAATCTAAACCAAAAGATGAGGAAGTTCCATCGCTATTATACCAACCAGTATTTACAAAAACTATTACTGTTCCTGTTTCTACTTGTCCATCAAAACCAGATAATGCACGACCAATAGTGACGCCTTCACCTATCATCTTCATTGCATAACCAGGTAATGACGCGCTTGTTAAATAATCCCCTATCTTAATAGCTCCATTTTCATTACTTACTTTTACAGGCACACGACCAGAGAGTGCGACTGGTCTTGTAATATTTTCATTCTTACCACCTAAAATAAAACCAGCCTTAGTAGAAATAACACCTAAAATATTACCACTATAGGTAGATGTTGTTTTAACAATATTTTCACTATTTTCTAAATCCATTCCTACAACATCTCCCGCTTCTATACTTTCATCATAAGTTGGAAATCTTTCTGCTAAATCTTTTGATGTTGTGCTATCAAATGCATCCGCAAAAATTTTACCGTCTGTAGGACCCTCTGTTACTGGATCACAACTACCATCATTATCTACACAAATATAACCATTTGGAACTTTTAATGAAGTACCAGCATCTCCATCTACAAAAACATCACCATAAAAATATGCTGCATAATTAGTAGCTCCTCCAGATGCTTCCGCATAAATACCTGTATTTATAGTGCCAGCAGTACCAGTAGCATAAGCAGTTATACCATAATTATAACTAGCCCCATCCGCAAAAGCATAAACACCATGATTGCCATCAAGACTAGTACTTGTACTATAACCTCTTGCTAAAACTCCTATATTATAATCAGCTGATTTTGATTCAAAGTAACCTCCATAACCCTTTGTTACAGTTCCCATATCAGAAGTATTATCAGCAAGACCATAAACACCATATAAAGAAGTCTCTATAGATCCTCCTGTATTAATTTTTGCCTCATTATAACTACCATAAGACACATTAGCAACCGTTGAATTATCATATACAGAGTTATAAGCACCATAATTAACCCCAGAAGTTATACCAGATTGTACATTAACCCTATTAAATGTACCTGCAGACTCTAAAAATGCATTTTCACCGCTTATATTAATTGTGTTATAAACACCATATACATTATTATTTGTACTTACATCATTAAAGCCTATTGTATTATTAATTCCATAATATGAACTATTGCCAAGACCATTATCAAAATTCTGAGTCATATTTATACCCGTACCAACATCAGCATTGGCAGTTCCTATTCCTATAGAAGCTGTATCTATAGATCCAGCAAAGGTAGAAGTAGTACCCCCAATATTTAATACTCCACTCGTATACATATCTCCGTCAACATTTAATGCATAACCATAATATAATGTAGATGTATTAACACCTAACCCTCTGTTATAACAAGAACCTAATGCATCAGCTAAGCATCCCCAAATTGCAGATGGGATACCATCTCCTAATAATGCTCCGCCCTGAAACGTTCCGGTTGTAGCATTATTAGATACTGGAGCATTTACAAACTCTGTTAAACCATTATCAACTGCAAATTCTATAGAACCTGAATATAAATTTTCTATGGAGACATCACCTGCGAAAGTAGAGGTTGC